>Ga0209590_10000629_pt1 | contig 11957 bp, 12 predicted proteins | sample CZO8metaG_FD_188353 | JGI IMG/M metagenome (GOLD analysis project Ga0209590, IMG submission 188353) | Vadose zone soil microbial communities from the Eel River Critical Zone Observatory, Northern California, USA - CZOApr15con1.8 metaG... | ecosystem: Environmental > Terrestrial > Soil > Vadose...
CGACGCCGGAGCCGCCGGCGTCCACTTCGAGGATCAGCTCGCCGCCGCGAAGAAGTGCGGCCACCTCGGAGGGAAGGTCGTCGTTCCGACCTCGGAGTTCATTCAGAAGCTCGTCGCGGCCCGGCTTGCGGCCGACGTGATGGGCGTCCGGACGTTGATCGTCGCCCGGACCGATGCCAACAGCGCCCGCCTCATCACGAGCGATGCCGATCCGTCCGACCGTCCGTTCATCGGCGGCGAGCGCACCCCGGAAGGGTTCTTCCAGTTCGAAGGCGGGCTGCCGGCGGCCATCGCCCGCGGCCTCGCGTACGCGCCGTATGCGGACCTCCTGTGGTGCGAGACGTCTTCTCCGGATGTGGAGGAGGCCCGCGCGTTCGCCGACGCGATTCACGCACGCTTTCCCGGAAAGCTGCTCGCCTACAACTGTTCGGCTTCGTTCAACTGGAGGAAGAAGCTGAACCCTTCCGCGCTCGCGGAGTTCCAGCAGGACCTGGGGCGGATGGGATATCGATTCCAGTTCGTCACCCTCGCCGGGTTCCACACGCTCAACCTATCGATGTTCGAACTCGCCTCTCGATACGCGGACCGCGGGATGACCGCCTATGCGGAACTCCAGGATGACGAGTTCGCGGCGCGGGACCGCGGATACCGGGCGACGGAACACCAGGCGTTCGTCGGGACTGAGTTCTTCGATGCCGTCAGCCAGGTCATCTCCGGCGGGACCTCGTCGACCCTCGCGATGAACGGATCGACGGAACGAGAGCAGATCGCCGATTCGACCACCGGCCTCCCTCTGTCCGCTCGCTCCTAGAGCGGTTGGACCAACGACAACGACTTTATCGAGTCCCGCCTCTCGATGGTCCATGCGCGCAGTCCTGGGGACGGAGAGCGAGGTGCCGGAAGGCGGTGCGAAGTGTGTGTCCGCCAACCAGAGGCCGTACGCATTGTTCAAGGTCGGCGGGAAGGTGTACTGTCTCGACAATACGTGCACCCACTTGGGTGGGCCGTTGTGCCAAGGCAGATTGCAAGGCTCCATCATACAATGTCCGTGGCATGGGTCGCGGTTCGACGTGACGTCCGGGAACGTCGTCGGACCCCCCGCCCGGAAGCCCGTTCGGTCTTATCCGGTCAGGATCGAGGACGGAAAAATCGTCGTCGAGTTACCTTGAGCTGCGAGTTCGGGCTAATCAATCTCCGCCGGAGCCATCGGCGAACCGCGGACGTTCAGGATCATGTCCCTCGCCTGATCCTTAGACGGATAGATACAGAACGTCATCTGGGTCCCCCATCTCGAATTCATCTTCCGCACGATTTCGCTCAAGCCTTCGAAGTCTTGTTCCGTGAAATGCACGACGCCCAGGTTGAGATCAAATTCGTATTTCGTCGGCTGGCCCCGGTGAAACCGCAATGGAATCGGCCCGTAGAGTTTGTAGTCAAACTTCTCGAGGTCGTCAAGGATCTCTCGGAGAACGTCTTCTCTGGCAAAGGGCTCCATCGGGTTGAATGCCGCCGCGGGATCGGATCCCATGGCGGCGTCAGTGCAGGTCGGCAAGATAAAGATGGGCGGATGGCCGGGTCACCCCGGAAGGTGGTGTCAATACTCACCTGCCCGCCGCCGGCTAGTCCCGCAGCCGCTCGACGAGTTTGGTCATCTCCGCGTAGTGATGACGGATGATGTCCGCGCCCTTGCCACCCATCATGCCCTCCGCGTTCGCCTTGCACTGATTGATTGCGGTGCGGATTCCCTGCTTCGTGGGCGTCTCGAACGGAACGCCGCACTGCTGGAAGACGCCTGTCACGAACTCCCGGACCTGCGCGCGAAGCTGCTCGTCCGTCACGGGCTGCCCGAGGATCTCGAAGAACTGTTGGTTCGCGCTCTCGAAACATCGGAGCAGCTCGTCTCGAACGAACGAGGGAGTGAGCTCGGCATCGGAGACGTTGGGGGCTGTGTACGTTTCGCTCATGATGCTGTTCTCCTGAGGTCCATGCTGATAACGGCGTTATACTTGAACTTGAGGCCCGCGCTAGACGTTCAGACGAAGAGGAGGATGAGTTGAATAGCCGCATTTGTTCCCAATCGGTGGATGTCATGTGTGAGCTGTAAGGTTCGAATGACGCGAAACGCTGCGCGAGTCAGGAGTAGGGCGAGGCATGAAGTACCCGCCACCGGAAGAACGACCTTATGCTGGGATGCTCCCGGCGGCAAGTCGGCCTATTGGCAAGCGAACCCGGCAGGCCCATCAAGAGATATGCCAGTGGAAAGTTTCTACGGTTGGGCTTTGAAGCCGTACTTACGGCCGGTTCCCGGCACGGGAATTAGCGCTTTCTCGTCCCCCTCCAGCTAGGCTTCTGCCTGCTCGGGTTCCAGCAGCCGGATGGGCTTCGCTAAGGCAGAGGCGAAGGGACAGATCCAGCTCCAAGGCGATTCTTACGCCGTCTCTACCGCGAAGGCGGCTCCGAGAACGTGAAGACTACGGCGTTACCCTTATCCTCGATCTTCGGAACGGCACCCACGATGCTTCGGATGGCTTGGTCAAAGTAATGCCGGTGAACCAGCGAATAGGCCGGGTCAATATCGTTGTGCACCGTGAGAACGAGGTTCGGGCCGTGACCTCCCAACTCATAGTCCCATATCTTGCAGTATTTCGCGGAGATTGAAAGGAAGTTTTGGAACGTCTGGGTGTCGAGACGCTTGAACCAAAACATAGCGATGCCAGATGCATTGCTGGACCCGGTCTCCTTCCCGAATTTCTCGAGCTGCTCCTTGTCGAGCAAGGAAACCAGGAAGCGGAGGGACTGCCGAGGCAAGGCGACGAATCCGTACCTCTCCGCGAGCCGATCCCACTCGATGTACCGGGTGATTAGGCTTGAGACCAGGGCGTTGAAGGTGACCCCCTTCGACTCGGCGTCCTTCCGGAGGATCTCCTCTTCTGCCTCGGTCATTCTGATGGTCTTCAGCACCGTCTTTCTCGCGTCTTTGCTCATGGTCAGCTCGATTACATTGTACTACAGCTACTTCAAATGTCTTACGATAATTATTGAAGTATTACGATAAATATAAGACGCTCCGAGACATCTGCGGACTGCAACCGAGGCGATCCGACGATGAACCTGGGATGTGAGAAAATGACCATCAAGAAGACAACGATCAGGAGAACGAACGCGAAATTGGCCTGCGCTCTGGCTTTGGTGCTTGCCCTGGGCGTGCTTCTGGGACTAGCACCAGCGGGCAAAGCTGCGGGACCGTGCGGAGAGTTTGTGTACGCGAACGGCCAGGAATTCTGCATATTCATTGCGAAGATCATAGCCAATCCCAGCGCAGGTCTGTTGGCGAACGCTGAGCCGATCTACATCGCAGCCTTCTCCCCCTTGCCGGACGGCTGCAATGTCGCAAGCCAAACGACCTGCCATCCAGAGACGCTGCCATCGGGATACCAGCCGCTGTGCAACCCATGCTTCCACGGAGGTGGGCTTAACAACTTCCCGTACCACGATCACGTCATGTCCGGCGCTCCCGGTTTCGGAGCCGATGGCACAGCTGGCGTCATGAAGGGGCCGTGGGTCCTTATCATCGTGGCATACGATCCAGCCTACAGCAATCAACCGAGCTTCACGCCGTTCAAGAGCACCTCGGATATCGTTGCGGGTGAGGCCGGCGGCCACTTCCTGCCGATCAATCCAGGTGCCTCTAACCCTGACGAAATCAACACCGGGGTCGTGCTCATCTTCGGCGTCCAGCCGTTGGGGAGCTAGCCGAAGATCGACTCCGCCACCGCGCTGGACCCCGCTCGCTAAAACGGGCGGGGAAACCATTTTGGAAGGGCTGGCACCGGGGTCTACGAACTAGAATCGGAGGATCGCCCCTCCCCTGACAGAGAGTGGGCGTCCCTAGGCCCTCGTTCACCGAGGAGCCGAAATCGATGGGCGGAAGGATCGGGTCCGTGTCGAGGATGCTCCGCCACACGCGCGAGACGACGATACGGAAGTTCTACGCAAGGAAGGCGGTGGCCGACACCTCGTCGGAACCTGCTGCCGGAAAATCGATCTGGTATTAGAGTGCTCCCGGCGGGGAGTAGACTCACGTGGGTTCACTCCCGGCGCGGTTTCCGGCCGTGGACCACGCGTCTAGATCCACGCCGGGTATGGGTTCATCATGGACTATATCGTCGAGAAGCCATGCCGCGACTGGCATGTCACGGGAATCTACGAGGGGCCCTCGGAGGTCCAGCGGCTCGTCATCGGGCGTTCGATTCTTGGCAAACGAGTCGGACAAGATCTTCGCTGAGCACTACGACACACTAGTCGCCGCGATCGCCCCCCGGCGGACGCCAAACGCGATTGCAGCCCTCCATCATCTGTTCCGTCGGCGTGGTCCGGTCCGGCGGATCCTCGACGTCGCCTGCGGCACCTTCTCGATCGACATCGGCCTTGCGAAGCGGGGGTACTCCGTCGTGGGGCGGGACCTCTCCCCGGAGATGATTCGCGTGTCCCGCCGGAACCTCCGCGAGGCGGGCCTCCGGGCAGAAGTCGCTGTTGCGGACATGCGAAGTCTTCACGTGAGTGGTGCCTTCGACGCGCTCCTATGCCTCGGGACGGCGTTCAACTACCTCGCTTCCCCGCCCGACGTGCGCCGGGGCCTCCTGACCGCCCGCCGGCACCTTCGACCGGACGGGCTCCTCGTGCTCGACACGACGAACTTCGACCCGTGGATCAACAATCCGACGAACATCCGGGCCCAGGTCGACCATCGCCTGCCGAACGGCACGCGCCTGGCCGTCTTCGCGTTGAACGACCAGGAACGGGCGCGGTCTCTCCACGTCGCACGGTTCATCATGGCGGTGCAGAGAGGTCGGACCATCGACTTGGCCTTCGACGAGGCCCGGCTCCGGATTTGGACGAAGCAGACTCTCTCCGACGCTCTTCGGCGGGAAGGGTTCCGTCCCATCGAGTGGTGGGGCGATCTGAAGATCGGAGCGAAGTACGATCGCCAGCGGAGCCCACGACTGGTTGTGGTGGCGCAGCGAGCGTAACGCCCTGCGATCCTCCCTCGGCCAGACGGTGCGCGCGACACTCGGTTTCGCCCGGAGAGTGGACCCACGTGGGCATGCTCCCGGCGGGCTGCCGACTAACGCTAGGTTCTGGCACAGCAGACTCCATGTGTGCACGACTTCTCACAGGATTCGAATCCCATCAGACCCGTTTCGGTCCAGAGAGGTATCTCCTTTGGGATTAAAGGGCTGCATCGATTACCGATCGAGCGTCACGCCCTGAAGAGAGCTCGAATCCGAGAGAATGCGCATCCCCACCCAGATTCCGGACGGCTCGACTCACATCCTCCAAGGCCTCTAGATCTCGCGCAACCAAGATCACTCTGGAACCCATTGATCCCATCTCAAGGGCGATAGCCCGGCCGATGCCATGCGAAGCACCCGTGATCACGACGACCTTGTCTTCGAGGTGCAAACCAAGCAGCTCGGCTATCTTTGCCTCCGCAACCGGACCGAGACACGGGCCGTGGCACGGGACCGGCCTCGTGCGTTCATCCGGCGACGAGCCCCCCATACATGCCGTGTGCCGCATGGCCCGAGACCGCGCAAAGGTACCAGTACGTTCCCGCGGCAGCGGTGAAGCTCATCTGTTGACTCCACATCCCACTGCTCGACGCGGGGGTGAGCATTGTTGTCCCCATCATCATTCCCGACATCATGCCTCCCGATCCCATCATCGGCGTCGAGCTGTACGGAGGTCCCTGGGTGGACAGGCTCCAAGTGTGATACTCTTCGGAATCCATGTTCACAGCCACGACGGTGACTCGGGAGCCGGAAACGACGTGGATTGTCGGGTTCACCATCCCCTGGACCACGAAGGCCATGTCATGTTCTGGCGGGGATGCGTAGACGACGAGGGTCACGGCCCCAGAGTGGAACCAGAGAGTGTTGTTGTCCTTGACGGCGAAGGCCTGCGTCGCGGAGGCGGTTAGGGCGGACAAGTCCGAAGCCTGGAGCTGCCTCGGCTGCAGATAGGTTGGATTCGTACCAAGACCGGAGTTCCCAGCCAGGGACCATAGAAAGGCGGCCGCGACGGCGATTCCCACGATGACTACGACGACAGCCAGGAGTGAGCGGCCTGTGGTCGCGGAGGATCGAGGTGGATGCGAAGAATTCGGCGGCAGAGAAGGAGGCACCCTGAGCGTGTCCGAAGCTCTCTGGCGCATCCATTCTTCCCGGGTGATCTCCCCTCGCGCGTACTGCGCATCAAGGTCTGCACTTCGGTCGTTCATCGGACTCCTCCATCGTTCTTGTGTGCGTGGATCAGCGTAACGGATTCGGACAAGCCGGCCATCTCACGGTTGGGACGAGCCGGAGGCGAGATCCCTGCGGATTCGAAGGTAGTCCTCGCGGCTCAGCTCCCCCCGCGCATAGCGTTGCTCAAGGACGTCAAGTGCGTTCGCGTGTGAGGGCACGTAGGAAGGATAGATGACCGCGGGGGTCGGCTCCCGAAAACCGCCGAGCAGCGCGAGAAGGATCACGATCAGGATGAACGCGGGGACCACCATCATGAGAATCCCCCATCCCCAGCCTCCGTTGCCCATCATCCCATAGTACCCGCCCGACGGCGCGATGACTGCGGCGATCACGGCGATGACGCCGAAACCCAGCACGATCGCAAGGACGACCCATGGCCAGGGGTTTGAAATCCTCGACTCCATTTGTTTCACCGGGTCTGCAAGGCGGAAGGTGCTCTTTCAAGCTGCTGTAAGTACTCGAAATGTCGGGGCGTTCTCTTCGGCCGACGAGTACTTAGTGTGCCCCCGAGAAGCGAGAGGCATGAGCGAACGGTTGTCAACCTACCCCCGGATGGGGGGGTTTGCTGAGTTTCGCGGCGGACAGCAAGGGACACCGCATTCCGGCTGATCGAGTGCGGATGCTTCCGTATGATAGAATATACCTCTACATTCGTCGCGAGGGGGAGCTTCGTGCGATCCTTCCGCGCAAGAATCGGTGCGCAGGAAAGCGTCGGGCGAGTCTCCGCTCGCCGGGAGTCCACTGGCACCTCGCAGCCGAAGGTCTATTTACATGGGGGATTTTCGTGGTGACGACGGTCCCGACCGTCAGGGATTCAGACATGGAGAGCCGCAAGATTCAGAAAGTGGGGGCCGCGACCCTCACGATTTCTCTCCCGAAAAATTGGGTGACGCAGCGTCGACTCAAAAGGGGAGACCAGGTCTTCCTCGTGGAGGAGGGCGAGGCGCTCAAGGTCCTCCCGACTCAAGAGGCCGCGGAGCGGAAGCGATCGACCGTGGAATTCCTTGTGGACGCGGATCTCTGCGACGAGCCTGGGATGCTCGAGCGGGTGATCGTAGGCAACTACGTCCTCGGACGAGAGAAGATTACCATCCGATCCGATCAGCGCCTCCGCAGCGAACATCTCGATGAGATTCGGCGAGCGATGAGGCGGCTCATGGGGATCGGAATCCTCGACGAGACCCCGTCCGAGGTTGTCCTCCATTGCTCCGTCGACCCGACGAACTACCCGCTTGAAGCGCTCGTGAAGCGTCTTTACAAGCTCGGTTCGACCATGCTGTCCGAGGCGCTGGAAGCCCTCCGAACCTCCGATGCGACCCTCGCCGAGGACGCGATGAAACGGGAAGACGATGCCGACATGGTCTACTGGCTTACTCTCCGGCTCCTCTTGTCCGCCCAAGCGGACGACGCGCTCGTGGAACGGCTCGGACTCCGTTCCCGCGTCGAGATTGCGGGATATCGGGCCATAGCGCGGGACTTGGAGATTGCGGCGGACCATGCAAACGAAATCGCCGCGCAGGTCCGCGCGATCCTCAAAGAGGAAATCGATGTCCCCGACTCGGTCGTCAACGCACTCGCGGGCCTCACGGACCTCATCGGAAAGACGTTTGCGCAGGCTCTCGGCGCGCTGCTGTCTCGCGACCTCAAGCAGGCGAACACGGCGATCAGCCTCTCGAAAGACCTCGAGAAGAAGGAGCAAGACGCCGTGAGGCTCCTCATACGGGAATCCCGAACCAGGCGGGGGAAGGAGCCGCCGTTTCTGCTCCCGGTGAGCTTGATTCTCCACGGAATCGCGCAAATCGGAGGGTACAGCCGATCCATCGCATTAATCGCCTACAATCGGTACTTGGAGAAACCTTCCAGCTTGTGCCGCCCGGCTCCTGCACGCGGGTGAGGGCCCGGCGCGTCCAGCCAACAGTGAAAAGGGCGAGGGGGGTTCATCGGTTTTTGGAGAAATTCGAGTGACCATGGTCCAAGACCTCGCCGAATTCGTGGTCTCGCGGACTACCGACGATCTTTCCGCCGATGCGCTGGCGGCGCTGAAAATCCGAATTGTCGACGCCCTCGGATGCGCAATTGGGGCCGTGGAAGGAGAGCCGATCCAGGCCATTCGAGACCACCTCGACGACTTCGGCGGAAGCCCTCGTTGTACGGCCATCGCGTTCGGTCGGACGGCGCCGGACCGAGCCGCGTTCTACAACGCGGCCCTCGTCCGGTATCTCGACTTTAACGACAGCTACCTCGCGAAAGGGGAGACCTGTCATCCGAGCGACAACATCGGCGCGGTCCTCGCCGCGGCGGAGTACGCCAAGCGGAGCGGGGCGGACTTCCTCCTCGCGCTCGCCGTCGCCTACCAAGTCCAGTGTCGCCTAAGCGATGTCGCACCGGTGCGGGCGAAAGGATTCGACCACACGACGCAAGGCGCCTATGCGGTGGCGGCAGGGGTCTCGAAGGCCCTCGGCCTCGATGCCCGGAAAACCGCCAACGCGGTCGCAATCAGCGGGACCGCGTTCAACGCGCTCCGCGTCACGAGGACAGGCGCCTTGTCCAACTGGAAGGGGCTGGCCTATCCGAACACCGGCTTCGGCGGGACGCACGCAGCCTTCCTGGCGATGCATGGCATCACCGGGCCGCTCGAGGTCTTCGAGGGAAACAAGGGGTTCATGGATGCGATCGCGGGGAAGTTCTCCATCGATTGGTCCAAGGAGGACTTGGAGCGCGTGACCCGGACGATCGTGAAGAAGTACAACGCCGAGGTCCACTCTCAGTCCGCGACGGAGGGCATTCTAGAGCTCAAGGCGGAGCACGGCTTCTCCGCCGACGAAGTCGACCGAATCGAGATCGACATCTTCGATGTCGCGTTCAACATCATCGGCGGAGGCGATGAGGGCTCGAAATACGGCGTGCGGACGAAAGAGGAAGCCGATCACAGCCTCCCGTATATCGTGGCCGCCGCGCTACTGGACGGGACCGTGATGCCCGCCCAATATGCCAAGGAACGGATCCTCCGGGATGACGTTCAGCACCTGCATCGGAAGGTGATCGTGCGCGTGGACCGGGCGTACAGCACCCGCTTCCCGGCCGAGATGCCTTGCCGTATCAAGGTCTACTTGAAGGCGGGGCAGGTCCTCGAGAAAGAGAAAAGGGACTACGAGGGCTTCGTGACCCGGCCCATGTCGTGGCCCTCCGTCTCGGCGAAATTCCGTTCCCTCGCGGCTCCGTTCGTCGGCGAAGCCTTAAGAAAGCAGCTGGTAGGCGCGGTCTCGAACTTAGAAAAAATCCAAGTAGCCGAACTCGTCAAGTCGCTTGCGAAGATCCCGAAGCATCGCAGGAGCGGGTCCGAGTGAGTTCCAAGGAACGATCGAAGGCGTGGCACGAGCAGGAGCGGGCGTTCGACTGGGTCAAGCGGAACGAGCGCGAGGGGAAACCGCGGACGCGCGGACTGACGGAAATCCGGGGCCCGTACTACAGCGTCATGGGTCCACGATACCTCGAAGACGTCCTCTCGACGGCCGGGGACTACGTCGACTCGTTGAAGTTCGCTGCGGGGTCTTTTTCCATCATTCCGAAGAAGGCCTTAACGGAAATCCTCGACCTTTGCCACTCGTACGACGTGATGGTGTCCACGGGCGGGTGGATCGAATATGTCCTGACACAGGGCAAAGAGGCCGTGGAGCGCTACATCGAGGAAGTCAAGTCCATCGGCTTCGACATCCTCGAGATTTCGGCGGGATTCATCAGCATCCCCGTCGACGACTGGCTCGGGCTCGTCGAACGCGTAAAGCAAGAGGGCTTGAAGCCAAAACCCGAGGTCGGAATCCAATGGGGCGCGGGCGGGGCGACGAGCGCCGCCGAACTCGAAGCGGAGGGGGTTCGCGATCCGGGCCGAGCCATCGCGGCCGCGAAGAAGTTCCTCAACGCCGGCGCCTACCTGATCATGGTCGAGTCGGAGGGAATCACGGAGAATGTGAAGAGCTGGCGTACCGACGTCGTGTCCCAAATCATCGAGGCGCTCGGGACGGAGAAAGTCATGTTCGAAGCCGCTGATCCCGAGGTGTTCACCTGGTACGTGAAGAACTACGGGGCCGACGTGAACCTGTTCGTCGATCACAGCCAGATCATCCAACTCGAAATCGTCCGTCGCGGAATCTGGGGAACGGCGAGCGTCTGGGGCCGCATCGTGACATACAAGCCCTGAGACTTCCGGGCTCTGCCAAAGCGGCCAGAGAGGGTCGATCTCCAGCACCTCGAGGCTCTCCCGCGCCGAACCTTTCTCGCCGCGGAATGGAGTCGCGAGGAGTCGGGCCAGCGCACCAATCTCGGACTGCTATCGAGCGGCTGCCTGGCCTTCGGGAAATGACGGCCCAACACGCCTGACCGGACCCACCGCCGCGATCAAGAGGGCTGCGGCTGGCTTCCCCCCAGGGTTCCACCCCGGCAGGCGCGGCGTTGAAATTGTCCGGAGAGGCGCTTCGGTGATTCGAGAACTCAATTCTGCTTGACCTCGCGGCGGCCTAGTTCTCCAACACGACGAGCCACCCTGTCATCGTCGGCTGATGGTACGTGCACCGGTACGGGAAGATCCCCGGCGTGTTCGCCACGAAGGCGAACGTCGTAGTGTTCCCGTACGGCAGCACGTGGTTCATCGTGTACGGTGCCTCCATCGTGAATGTGTGGTCCTCCGGCTCGGTCTCCGTGTTGAAGAAGTGAATTGTCACCGTGTCGCCCAGATTGACCGTGATCCGGTCCGGCGCGAAGTAGTCATGGGAGGGGAACCCTGGCGTGCTGTCGTTGAACGGCAGCACGACCGTGAAGACCCAGAACTCATGGGCCTGTGGCGGCTGCCGCGCTCGCGAAAAGTAACCCGCCGTGTATCCGGCTGCGGATCCCACGAGGGCGGCCACGACAATCGCGATCGCTAATGTCCTGCGCACGGAGAGAGAATTTCGTTCCGGAAGTCCCGCCATGACCTTCGCCTAGGCCGAAGCAGGAGAGCGAGGACCTTTTGAGGGCGCGACATGTACGATTGGTACTTCTGTCGGCAATACGTATCTTGCCCGGAAATACGTATTTTGCCCTACCATGCATGTTCTACGTACGTAGATTATATGGACGCCCCAAATCCCTCACGGGAGAGCGATTCCATGATTTCAGGGCGCGACTCCCCCGACATGCCGACGTGTGCAAATTGCGCCGGAGCGCTCGAGCGCATCGAGGAGAATACAATCGACATCGCGGGTGAGGAGGTTACCTTCTATGCGGATCGCTGCACATCCTGCCTGAACGAGTTCGTGAACGCACCCGAGATCCTCCGACCGGACGCGGAACTCATCTCAAGTTTCCGACCGACCGCAGGCCCGCTCGGGTCTTACCGAAGGATCACAACGTTGGCGAGTCGGGACCGGGACTTCCGGCTCTTTGCAGGTCCAAAGGTCGCCGCCGCAATTCTCGCATACCTCCTCGAGAAAGACCTCGCGGACGTCGTCCTACTCGCCCACCAAGGAGTCACCGAAGAGCCGGTCGTCGCCTTCACGAAGGCCGACCTCTATCGCGCAGGCGATATTCGGATGGGACCGGGTCGCGCGGTGTTCACGGGGAGCGGATTGCGGGCGAACCTCCTCACCCTCGCCCAGCTCAAGCGGTTTGCCGAGA
>Ga0209590_10000630_pt1 | contig 11950 bp, 14 predicted proteins | sample CZO8metaG_FD_188353 | JGI IMG/M metagenome (GOLD analysis project Ga0209590, IMG submission 188353) | Vadose zone soil microbial communities from the Eel River Critical Zone Observatory, Northern California, USA - CZOApr15con1.8 metaG... | ecosystem: Environmental > Terrestrial > Soil > Vadose...
ATCTAGGATGGCGATGGCAGCTTTGGTCGGCAGGCTCAGGAGCTCCACCTTGCGACGCTGGGCCTCATTTCGCACTTCGGCCATCACTGGCAACCCGCCCCCGGCTCCGGTTCCTACCACAAGCCGCCGGCAGCCCCACGGGATGTCTTCTTTGGTCGAGAGCGGTGTATGGCCATAGATGTCCCGGTACTGCTTGGAGGCCTTCTTCTTTCGCTTCCGAATCTCACCCCGGTCGATGACCACATCGTGCTCATAAGTCACGCCGTCGATCCGGATGGAGCCGAAGGAGAAACTCTCGAAGTGCACCCGTGATTCCCTGCTTGAGGTTACGCCCCGCACAGGCGAGGCGCGGCGGAGTACGTTTCCAGGATCGTCTCCCTCACATGGTGCCGGCATGGCTCCGCGGCCCGGCCAAGTGGGCCCGCTACACCGCATGCCCGGTTGACAGCCGCCGGCCGCAGCGCTGTACTTGCGTGAGGAGGTGGCGTGACACATGGCTGTTTACGAGTTCGAGTGCCAATCCTGCGGTAAGCGCTTCGAGATAAGCGTGGCGATCACCGAGCACGACCGCCTGAAAAACCGGCCACCGGCCTGTCCGGAGTGTGGTAAGCGCAAGACCCAGCAGTTAGCTTCGAGCTTCAGCTGCAAGGCCCCGAGCAAGTACTGAGCGCTTTCGCCGCTCAGTGAAGCGGCCACGCTGACCTGGCGAGGCGGTCGGCCACCTCGGCCAGGTTGCTTCCGGCCTGCCCTGCTTAACATTACCGTCGCCGGCGGGGAAATTAGGGCTTGGAGTGTTTCTCGGGGGCAGTGCGCCGCGCCACTTCACGACGCGCGCACTCGATCGCTGAGGTCGGGTTGGCGTGGGTGATGTGCTCGCAGTTCCAGACTCCCTGGCCGTCCGATTGCTTGACCACTGCGGTGAAGTCAAGGCGCCCCGCTTGTTGAACGTAAGACGCCTGCAGGTCGGCAGCCACAACCCCATTCTGCTCTAAGCCATAGAGGGCAGACCGCCGACGACTCTCTGGAGGCATGCAGCTCGGGACAGGTGTGTTGAAGCCGTCCATTCATTCCCGTGGAGCGAGCGTGGTCGGGATGACCAGGAGCTGGACCTCCTGAACGCCTTCTGGATCAAGACAGCCCCCCGGCGAGGGCGAACGTATCGTTGACGGAGCGCATGGAACCCCACGCCGTCAGAAGGGTCGGACTGGACTCGCCACTTGCGGTCACTTTCGCGGGTGGTGCGACCGGAGGCTGGCGGGTAGACCGCGTGGAACAGGTCCGGGGAGAGGGCTTGGACCGGGTTCCCCGCCTTGCGGTAGTCGAGGGCTCGGGCGCACCGATCCCCTCCGGTGCGCGCTGGGTCCTGCAGGGTGTAACGAGCAACGAGCGCTACGCAACCGAGCAGGAGCGCGAGGCTTTGCTGGCCGTACAAGAGCCACTGGGCAGGCCATCAGCAACGCGGGCGGCACTGATCCCGATCAAGAAGTCGGTGAACTGGTGGGCTCTCGCCCAAGACGAGCGCCGTGCCATCTTCGAAGAACGCTCGCACCACATAGGCACCGGTCTCGGGTACGTGCCAGCAATCGCGCGCCGCCTCCACCACAGCCGTGACTTGGGCCAACCCTTTGACTTCCTGACCTGGTTCGAGTACGCGCTGACAGCAGCCGATGCCTTCGAAGAGTTGGTGGGCCGGCTGCGGGCGACGGAGGAGTGGGCCTACGTCGAGCGTGAGGTCGACGTCCGTCTGATCCGCGAGCCTAGCACTGCGATCCTTAGATCGCCGAGCGGCTGAGCTCTATTTAGCACGCCCACACCTGCGGATACATGCCAGGGGTTTCCAACGGGAATGGGTGCGAGGCACACGTTATTGATTGCCTGTTTCCGGTCCGCAGCACCGACGCCGGTGCCCACCGGACTTTGGTGAAACTAACGGCCAAGTGAGGGTCCCCGATGAGCACATGTCGTAGATGTCTGGGTTTGCCAAACCGTCGGGGTGCTTCTAGTAACGGCGGGATATCGCCAGCATCGGTCATGCGAGACCGTACCGAGTTACCAGGGAAGCCGGCCGGCCCCGTAACCGAACGGAAGCAGCGGACGCTGACCGCCTCCATCGGCTGCCATCACCCAGGTTTCTATCCGGTCGCCGCGGTTGGTCTCGAAGAGGATCTGGGATCCGTCTGGTGACCAAGCCGGGTTGTCGCAGTTGCGTGGCGGCGGACAGTTGCTGAGCGGCCGCCGGTTGCGACCGTCAGCATTCATCACCCAGACCTGGCCGTATTGCTGCTCGATCCCCGACCAGAAGGCGATGCGGTGCCCATCCGGCGACCAGACGGGCACATTGCTGTCCGGAAAGTCAGGGCCCAACGGCTCGGTGAGCCGGCGCGCGTCGCTTCCGTAGGGCGCCATCGTGAAGACCTCCGTGCGACCTTCGCGATCAGACGCGAAGGCGATCCGGGTGCCATCCGGCGACCAGGACGGCGCGTTGCTGCCTCCCGGCGTCTCCGAGTGGGTCAACTGGCGCTGGCCACTGCCATCGGCGTTCATAACCCAGATCTCTGGGTGACCGGTGCGAACCGATGTGAATGCGATCCTCGAGCCGTCGGGGGCCCAGGTCGGAACGAAGTTGCCACTGCCAGGCGGACGGGTCAGCTGGTGCTGGCCACTGCCGTCGGAGTTCATCGCCCACAGCTCGGGAGCTCCCTGTGCGGCCCAAGTGAAGGCTATCTGGCGCCGGTCACGAGACCAGGACGGATAGGCCTTGAGGCCGTCGCTGCGGGTGAGCTGGCGGCGGCCCGAGCCGCCCGGATCCACGATGAAGATCTGCGGACGGGCGGCAATATCGGGAGCCACCACCAGGATGGCCGGGATGAGCGGCGGCGGAGCGGGACGATTTCCGAGCGGGCCAGATGTGAACCACGAGGCGAAGCCAGCGACGGCGACCACAGCCGCGATCACGTCGCGAGGCCCCGAGGGCGGCATCCTGCTCAGGTCAGCCCCGGGCTACAGGCCCGGTCAGGCGTAAAGGCCGCTCAGGTGGGCGCCACAATCGGACGGCCAGGTAGATTGCCGCCGCGATGTTGAGCAGGCCAAGAGATCCCACCAGAATCGGCGCTGGTGGGCCTATCCGTTCCAAGAGCGGACCCAGGATCGGGCCGATCAGAGGAGCGAACAGCGGGAAGCCCAGGCTGAACGGCACCGCCCCGAGTGCCGTAACAACGGCTTTATCGCGGATGCCCCAGAAGCGGGATAGCCACACCAGGATGATGCCGGCCGGCCAGGCCAGGATCACCAGCAGGATGGCGGCGAGCTCGATCCAGCCCCAGGCCGTAGTCGAGTAGGAGGAGTCAGAAGCAACCGTCTGCGCCGAGGTCGCTTCCATTGCCTCACCAGCCAGTTCGGCGGGCTCACCAAGGCGGTCAAGGATGTTGAGGAGGTCGGCGTCAGTCTCATGCTCGAGGCCGAGTCGCGCCTCCGTGATGTGCCCGCGCACATCCGCCAGCAGCTCGCGGCGGCGGTCGGCAGGCGCCGTGTCAAGCTCTGATTCGAGGCGCGCGATGTAGCCCTCGACTATCTGCGTGGCGTGGGGAGCGGTCATCACGTACCTCCTTTGAGGATGCCATCTACAGCGGAGCGCAGCGTCGCCCATTCCTTGCGGAAGCCCTCCAGCGCCCGCTCGCCGGTGCGACTGAGGCGGTAGTACTTACGCGGGGGGCCGCCCTTTGACTCGCGCCACTCGGTGACTACCAGGCGCTCGCGGCGAAGCCTGGCCAGGAGCGGGTACATGGTCCCCTCCGAGGTCAGCAAGCCGTCGACCCGAGCCAGCTCCTGGACGAGCTCGTAGCCGTAGCGGGGGCGGCTGGTGAGAAGAGCCATGATGCAATACTCGAGCAAGCCCTTTCGCATCTGGGCGGCGGCTGAGTCCACCCGGGCATGGTATCACCGGCTACCTTGCAATGCAAGGTCCGAGGATGGAGGTTTCTCACCCTCCCGCGGCAGTAGTCGCCGCTGGCGTACCGAATTTCCGGCGGGTCATTCGCATGTTCAGGACAAGGGCCGCCTCGAGGGCGCCCCTTCAAATCGACGAGCGGAGCGGTAGCTCCGAATTTCTACGGATTCAGCTTGAGCATATCCACGTTGGCCTGGGATGCCCCAAATGCAGGGCAGGATCCGCCGACCGCAAACAAGCGGTCGCCGTGAGACACCGTCTCGAGCTCCGCGCGGTTGACGGTTCCAGAGCAATGAGTCGGCATCGGGGTCCCGACCGTAAACGCGTTGGTATGCGGATTGAAGATGAGGTGGTTCAAGGCCGGAGCTGGGCCGCCCACGCCGTTGAACCCGCCGACCACGTGGATCAGGTCGCCATGAGTCGCCGCGGAAGCATCGGATCTCGGACCGCCGGTCATCATCACCGGCAACAGCGTTGACGTCATGGTGTGCGGGTTAAAGACCTCCACACTGGCGAAAGTGGTTGCGCCACTGCATCCACCAAAGATGAAGATCCGGTCGCCTACCCGAGCGACGGTGGCGTCAGACCGGTTGACGGCCAGGTTACCGGCGTTGGACCAGCTGTTCTTGGCGATATCGTAGCGAAGGACGGTGGTCGTGGCGCCCGGGGCAACAGCGGGCCCAGCGCAGGGTGCACTGCCTTTTCTCCCGCCGAACACGAAGATGCTGTCGCCGAGCACCGCTGCCGTTGTGCCCGCTCTCGCGTCGGGCACGGATGCGAGAGTCGTCCAGGTAGCGGTCGCAGGGTCAAATCGCTCGAGTGTGTTCAGCGCACCCCCGGGGCCGCGACCGCCGATGCAAAAGAGCCTGCCCCCGTGCGAGACCCCGCGGTACCCCTCGGAATGTGCCGGCAATGGGGCTGAGGGGCCGAGGCTCCACGCGTTTTTCGCGATGTCAAAGACACGCAACCCGTTGGTATCTCCCCCGATCGGGCTGAAACCATACGCCGTGAGGATCTTGTCGCCAATGACCGCCGTGCAATGTCCCTCGAGCGGAGTCGGTAGCGCGGCCCGTGGGACCCAGTTCGAGGTGCCGGCAGCCTGGGCAGGAAGGGCCGCACCTAAGGTCAGGGCCAAAACCGCTGGTACTGCCAGTCTCTTTAGAGCCTTCGCGACGAGACGTTCCATGATCCTCTCTCCTCCCTCGATCCCCCCGTTTCAACGAGTGCCGTGTCGTCATGCGGAGAGTAGAGCGGTACTTAACAGGTGTCAAGTAGTTATGAATTAACGGTCAAAGGTCGTCCGAGCTGCCCCATATTCCGCATCGGTGACCTCACCAGACCAGCTGGTAAATTGCCCAGCGAGCCGGCTCCGGGACGACGTGATTCTGGCGCTTCTCAGGAGCTTTTACCTCCACCTACAGCCACTGCAGATGCCCTATTCAACGGAGACCGGAATGGCCAATCGCGGCTCAAATGGGCCGGCCTCACCTCTTATCGTGCCTGGGTCAACACGTACGCGTCCAACGACGCGAGACTAACCCGCGCTAATTGAACCTTCTGCGACTTGAGCCACTGGACCCCCTGGCGCTGGTTGCTATCCGGTTGCTATCCGGTTGTTATCATCCACCGGCCACCTAGCCTCGCGGGCGGGCAAATCGAATTCAGATTTGGCTCCGTGAATCGCTGCATCCGGTTCAGAAAAATGGCACTAGCGAATTCGTAGCGTGTCACTGAGTGCTGCAATTGGCACGGTTTGCCACCGGCCTTGCTGTACGAAGCGCCGGCCATAGGAGTCTACGACCCATGCGCGATAGGTCGGAGATTGGGAGTCGCTTGGTTTTGACGGGTCTTATGTGGTTTGAGATCTGACGACTCGGAGAGGTCTTGACGTAGATGATCTCGCGCGCAACCTGGTCTTCAGGCTAAGACTTGGTAAAGCAGCGAGCGCAATCTCGGCGCGTAGGTTTGGACTCGCTTAGCCTCCAGCCCTGATTGCGGTCAACCTTCTCGCCACAACTGGTGACCGCGCGAACCGGCGCTATGCTCGCGTCTGTTGGTTCCGCCTTGTGGACAGGACCGCCACTGTCTTCCCAGGCATACCCCTGCACGCGGAATTCCTACCTCCCTGGCCCTTCAGAAGATCGCCTGTTGATTGTGCCACTGGTAGGTTTCCATTCCGACGTTGGGTCTTCCTGCTGCCCCTTCAATCGCACCCGGAACAGTCGCTAGCGTGAATCCGAGCGTGGGGGTGGAGGCGAAAAGCTCATCCATTTCCGCCAGTGACAAGTGATAAACGATCACTGGTTCACCGCTAGGACCAATAGCAGTTGGAACCTCGACCTTATCTTCGTGGGATGACGTGATGTAGTAATCACGAAGCGCAATACCAGGGTATCGAAGACGTCTCCATCGGTCGAGGGCACTAACCACAGAGTCGAACCTGGGGAGGGTCGATTCCTGATGCTGCTGTTTGAAACTGCTCCAAGCCTCCACAAGGTTGTGGTCCATGCGTCGCAGCTCTCTGTCGGTGACGTCAGCGTATTCAAGGTCCGCCGCATCGCGCTCGGCGGTGGTGCGTCCTGCCGTCCAGCTCGACTCATATTGTCGAAACAACTCCGAGACGACGGCCCCCTTAAACATCAGTTCAAAACCAAGGTGAAACAGGAACGCCGACACGTCCTGGCTGTGGCCGCTCCTGAAAGCGTGACGACCAGCTAGGTAGTACTGAATTCCGTTGGTGTTAAATGGGCCTGGCTGCGGTATGTCAGGTGGGGTGCGTCGTTTCTTGCTTTTGGTCACTGGAGTGGTTCATAGGATGGCTTGCTTCTTTCCGTCGATAATGTCACAGACTACCTTTGCTTTCCAAACGATGCCAAGGTCGGACTTCTCATTGATTCGGCCGGAGTAGACGCCGAAGAATTCCTCGAGATCGTGGGCCAGGGTTGCGAGCCCTCCACTAGCTACGTGAGTAGCTGCTCCAGCAGGCGAAAATGCAATGACAGGCGATCCAGATTGACCCGATCGCGTTCTGCTGTCCACGAGGAAGCACGGACGGTCATCCGAATCCAATGCAATGTCTGTTGCAATGAATCCACGGACCCAAATCCCAAGCGCCCCGCCACTCGTGACCCCAAAAGGAAAGCCAATGATGTTGAGTGGTTCGCTGAGCTGAGCGCTCAACGTGCGATTGCTTGCCCACGGATCGTAGCAATACACGTCGATCCCGGTGTCGTTTAACAGAGGCAGTATGGCAACGTCAACTTCTAGCGGCCGGTCGGGATGCTCGTACCATCGCGGCACTCCCTCGGTGTATAACTTTCCGCGCGGGGCGTCCACTGCCCTAATAGTCCCGCAACGTGTTGCAGAACCGTCAACTCCGTGGGCAAGATTGGCAAGGCGTTCGGTTGCTCCCCCCGGACGACGTGCCGATTCGTAACCAGGTAGCGCGTAGTGTCCCGCTCGACGATGAATGCCGTCGCTGTCGCGACTGACTTGCCACTTTTTTTCATCTCGACTAGTAGCGAGGCAAAAGAAGCACGTGGCAAGTTGATTGTCATTGTTGTACGGGGGCTACTTCCAGAGAGACCACGGTGCAGCTAGTGTTTGGGCCACTCTAACCGCCCCGCCATGTAATTGGGCCACGTGCGTCCTACAGGACTTGCCGTCAAGGCTGAGTCTGAAACCTCCTTGTTCTCTCCAACAAGCCGAGAAGAGCAAGCATGCCAGGCGCGGCGGGAAAGGATGTACAAAGGATGTACGGGCTAAGGCTCTTGTGGGCGACGGGGTCAGTTTCGAATTTACAATTGGCTCCGGACCAGGGATTCGAACCCTGAACCTTGCGGTTAACAGATCGCTGCTATCCCGTTCAGAAAAAGTGCCGTGCGTTCGCTGCGTGCCGCTGAGTCCCGCCGTTTGCCATGGTTTATCGTGGGCGTTGCTGTACGGATTAGGCGCGGCCGGAACGACAAATCGCGGAGCGTTTCGTAACGAGCGTGGTCTCCCGTTCCGGCACCTCCGGGTGCCGCCTCCGGCGAACGCTACTACTGGGGCGTGTACAGCAGCGATGGCTGGCCTTCGCTTGGAAGGGAAGCTCCTAGCCACATCCCGGATCCGCCGATAAGCAGTATCCGGCCGTCATTCAGAGTGATCGCAATCGCTTCCCACCTGGCCACAGGAAGCGGTGCTGCCAGCGACCAGGAACGGGCCACTGGATCGTAGATCTCGGCTCTTGTCACGGGATCAGGACTCGTGTGCACTCCAATCGCGTCAGCTCCGCCCGCCAGCAGCACCCTTCCATCCGCGAGCAGTGCGGCGGAGTGGTCGTATAACCCCACCGGCATGCTCTCCGCGGATCTTATCTGTCCGGTTGTGTGATCCCAGCGCATGACTTGAGAGGTGGCTGCGGAGATCGGTGCGCCTCCTGGTGTGATGCCCGTCAACACGGTGCCGCCGGCCAGTAGGACATCGCCTGATCGGAGTCCGGTGGCTGAGAAATATGACCACTCGCCGGGGAAGGAGCCGGCATCGGACCACGCTCCCGACGTGGGGTCGTAAACCATGGCCTTGCGGGGGCCTGTGACCAGCACGCGGTGACCTGGAACGGCGGTGACCGTATGGAAATCGCTGTTGGTTCCGGTGAGGTCAGGCGGTACGTCGGACGTGGCCGTCCAGCGGTCTGCGAATGGGTCGTAAAGCTTGGCGTGACGATCCCCCTGCTGCAGGGCGGTCAGCCATACCCTCCCATCAGGGAGGAGGACCAACCGCGACAGCTCGATCGTTCCTGGCGAAGCTGCCGGCGACGCCTGTCCAGTGTTCAGGTCGACGACCTCGGCTTTGCTTGCGATGACCTTTTGCGGGTCGACTGTAAGGAGGAGGACTTTGCCGCTGCCGAGCGCCGTCGCAAGGAAGAATGGCGGGTACGGGCCTGCGTAGCCGATCCCGCAGGCGTTGCACGGCGGGGTCTTGCGGCTGAACGGCATGGTCCACGCGTCCGATTTGGGGTCGTAGACCTGGAACTCCGCGCTGTCATGTGCGGGAACGACCACCACGCGGCCGTCGGGCAGGAGCTGAGCCGAGCCGGTGTAAGAGTCCGTGGAGATTGGCTTGGTCGCGCCCAGCTGCCAATGGCCCGGCCCGGCCGGTACCCTCGGAGCGGCGGGCGTTCCCTTCGCCGATGTGTCGAACAGCTCAGAGCTCGCCAGCGAATCACTCGGTCCACTCCCGCCGACCACCAGGATGCGGCCGGTCGGCAGCGAAATCGCCAGGTGATTGCTCCGCGCGGTGGCGAGCCCGCCGGTGGCGGACCAGGAGCCGGCAGATGGATCGAACAGCTCGGAGGACGCGAGCCGCCCAGCCTGGTCGGCGCCGCCGGTCACGAGCACCCGGCCGTCGGTGAGGATCGCTGCAGCGTGCCCGGTGCGAGCGTTCGCCAGGTCTGGGCCGGGCGCCCATTGGTTTTTGGTCGGGTCGTAGATCAGCGCGGAACGAAGAACCGTCGATCCGTCCGCCGCGAGGCCACCCGCGATGAGCGCGCGGCCATCTGCCAGGGCTGTGAGGGTGAATTGCTTTCGCGGAGCGCCGATACTGCCGGCGCTGAGCCATCGCCCCGCCGCGGGGTCGAACAGCTCAGCGCTGTCGAGCAGCCGTTCTGGGTTCATCTGGTCAGCACCCCCCACCACCAGGACCCGGCCACCCCTGAGCAGCACAGCCGAGTGCGCGAAGCGGCTGTGCTCCAGCGAAGGAGCGGTCGTCCAGGTTGAGGAACTGGGATTGAAGAACTGTGTGCCGGCCAGCGGCGACGTCTGGGTGCCTGTCCCACCACCTGCGACCAGCACGCGCCCATCCGCGAGCGTCGTGGCGGTCGCCCCGTAGCGCGGGACGCTCATGTTGGGCGCCTCGGTCCAAGTGCCGGTTGACGGGTTGTATGTCATCGCTGTTGCGACAGGTGGGATGGGGCTGTCAGTCCCGCCGAGCCACGGCACACCGCCAGCGAGAAGGGCGCGGCCGCCTGGCAGTGGCGCGGCGACTGCTCCCAGAGGGTCGCTCGAAAGCTTCGGTCCGACGGTCCATCCCCTTGCGGGGTCGTAGATATCAACGCTGCCGATTCCCGCTCCGTCGCTCGAGGCCCCGGTCACGAGCACGCGACCGCCTTCCAGGGGGACGCCAATCATCTGCCCCCAACGCGCGGTGCTGAGATCGCCGCCCGAGCTCCATCCTCCGGTCAAGGTCGCAGACACCGCCGAAGGAGATCCGGAAGCCGCCGGTGAAGGAGTATTCCTGCCAGCCTGAGGAGAGCACGCACCGAGGACCGCGCCGGAAATGCCCAGAACCAACAAGGCGCGAACCGCGGTGCGCATATGCCTGTAACGCGATTCACGCGTTCCGGTTTCGAGCGTGGGGCGTACCGTCATCGGTTTCAGCTCATCTGCTGGGGAACCGTGCCAAGGAACTGCAGATACGCGCTTGGAGAGCCAGGCATCCCCGGCGAGTTTGTCTGCGGCACAGCCGCGGAGTTGCCCGTTGCGAGGTCAAAGATGAATGTCCTGCTCGACAGTACGGCGAAATAGACCACGTGCTCGTCATCGAGCCAACCCTGGACTATTCCCTTCGCGTTCAGCTGGGTGATGCCGGAGACCGAAATGAGGTTGACATGGGAGTCTTCGGGGGGGCCGGTATTGCTACCGGCCAACTGGATGCCGTTCGGGGAAAGCGCTCCAGGAGTTGGGCCAAAGTCCATCCACGGGGCGAAGACGTGCTCGATTCCGTCCCAGCTTCTGTACCCCAACGCCATTCCACGACTCAATAAACAGGCAGCGCCGCCCCGCACCACCGGCCCGTGGACGCACTCGTCGCCCGTGCCGATTGTCGCCAGGCGGGCGCCGTTTGTGGCGTCGGCGACGTGGTACCCCTCGATCGTGAAATACGGGTTGTCGACGGTGTATTGGACAAGCCCGGCGGGACCGACTGCGATCACCAGATGCCCGTCGTGCCACCCGATGGGCCATTCGGTCACCGAGGTTGAGCTGAAAAGGTCGACCCGATTGCCTCCAGCGAGGTCCTGAACGAAGATGTTCGACGTCACCGCCGGATTTCCATAGGTACCCGGCCCCACGTAGTCGAAAGCGGCGACCGCTATCCGGAGGTCGTCGGGGGTTACCGCGACGGCATATCTGACTCGCGGGCTCGCGGGCAGATGGATTGCGGTTCCCGTGCGGCCGTCGGGCGTCAGGTAGCCGACGTCGCTGTCGCCGTCCAGAAAATAGGCGCGCGTGTCCGACGAAGTCACGAGAGGCGCACGCGGTCGAAACGCGATCTGGCATGTCGGGATCGGGCTACCTCCCATCGCGGGGCAGTTCGTGTAAGTCATTGTCAACACGGAGGGGACGCGGGGCTTGGCTGAGGCCACGATGGTGCCGTTGGCTGAGACAAGCGCAACGTAGTAGCTCGTCGCCGGAGATGGTGTGGAGGCTTGAAATGGAGCGTCCGTGTGAACCAAGATGGCGAGCGCTAGGCCAGGTTGCGGCCCGGCCGAAGGAGATGGGCTCGGAGCCGGCTCTGGTCGGGCGGCAGAAGCACCGCCGACTGCTGCCGGTGTATTTCCACCGCCCTGCGGAGACGAACCGCAGCCGGTCGACAAAGTGAGTACCGCGCAGGCTGCGCTGAGAGCGAACCACCCGCGAAGCGCCTTGCCCATATCCGCGATAACGCAAGCCGCCTCTCTTGGTTTCGGCGCCCGTTGGTTGCTCACGCTGAGCGCCACTTGGTGGGCATGGAATGGACTATGTCCTCCGTTCGCCGGCTCGTCTTCCGTAAACCTACGGATCTTCTTACGGAGCTACACGTCCTCCGTATCAGCTCCCTGCGTCAAACAACGGGCTCACGCGTGAAAAGTTGACGGCCTCGGGTATGATCCCGCCGAAAGGAACGGATCAAAAGGTGCGGACACGCGAGGCTGGCGGCCACCTGAACCGAGCCAAACTGAATCCTGGACGGTTGCTGATTCGC
>Ga0209590_10000633_pt1 | contig 11896 bp, 9 predicted proteins | sample CZO8metaG_FD_188353 | JGI IMG/M metagenome (GOLD analysis project Ga0209590, IMG submission 188353) | Vadose zone soil microbial communities from the Eel River Critical Zone Observatory, Northern California, USA - CZOApr15con1.8 metaG... | ecosystem: Environmental > Terrestrial > Soil > Vadose...
GTCCAGCCAGAACTTGAGCCCCCCCTGCAGGAACTTGTAGACGAAGCCCACGCCGAACGCCTGAAAGACGCGCTTGGCCTGGAGGCCGCGCTCTTCGCCGGCGATCAGCACTTCGGCGCAGGCCGTGCCCTCCGGGTAGATCAGGGTGTCGTGCTCCTTCACGATCAGCGCGCGGCGCAGCGGGATCATCATCAGGATCCCCATCAGGCCGCCGGCGGTCGCGAGCACCGCGACCCGGCCGATGTCCAGGTCGTAGCCCATCAACAGGATGGCGGGAATCGTGAAGACGACGCCGGCCGCAACGGAGTCGCTGGCCGATCCCGTCGTCTGCACGATGTTGTTCTCGAGAATCGAGGTCCGGCCGAGGGCGCGGAAGATCGTGATCGAGAGCACCGCGATCGGGATGGAGGAGCTCACCGTGAGCCCGATCTTGAGTGCCAAGTAGACACTCGACGCGCTGAAGATCAGGCCGAGCAGCACGCCGAGGATCAGGGCGCGCGGCGTCAGCTCGGCGGGCGACTGGTTTGCCGGGACGTAGGGTTGGTGGACGTCGGGCATAGGGGGCTGAATCTGAAGGCCGGCGGCAAGAGGCGGTAGAGGCGGCGGTAGGCTAGCATTTCGTCATGCCCGACCGTCCCGACCGGCTGTTTCTCGACTTCCAGTCCGCGCTCGCGGGCCGCTATTCGCTCGAGCGCGAGTTGGGACGGGGCGGGATGGGGGTCGTCTACCTCGCGCGCGAGGTCCGGCTCGACCGCCCGGTGGCGATCAAGCTCTTGCCGCCGCATCAGGCGGGCGACGGGCACTTGCGCGAGCGGTTCCTGCGGGAGGCGCGCACCGCCGCCAAGCTGAGCCATCCGCATATCATCCCGATCTTCGCGGTGGACGAGGCGGGCGAGTTCGTGTTCTTCGCCATGGCGTACGTCGCCGGCGAGACGCTCACCGAGCGGATCCAGCGGCGCGGACCCCTCGGGCCCTCCGAAGCCGGGCGCGTGCTGCGCGAGGTAGCCTGGGCCCTGGCCTACGCGCATTCGCAGGGCGTCGTGCACCGTGACGTGAAGCCCGACAACATCATGCTGGAGGAGGCGACGGGGCGCGCCCTGGTCGCCGATTTCGGGATAGCGGGGTTGGTGCGCGGCGCCGCGGGACTGGACGGCGGCGAGGTGATCGGCACGCCCGAGTTCATGAGCCCCGAACAGGCGCTCGGCGAGCAGGTGGATGCCCGGAGCGACCTGTACGCCCTCGGCGTAGTCGGCTACTTCGCGCTTTCGGGGAAGCTGCCGTTCGAGGCGAGCAAGGCCAGCGAAGTGCTGGCGAAACAGATCACCGAGCCGGCGCCCAAGCTCGCGAGCATCGCCGCTGGGGTGCCGCGGCGCCTCGCGCAGGCGATCGATCGCTGTCTCGAGAAGGATCCCCTCAGTCGGCCTCAGAAGGGGGAGGAGCTGGCCGAACAGCTGGGGCTCGCACTGGAGCAGCGCCGCGAGTTGCCGGTAGGCTTGCGCGTGTTCGTGAAGCGCAACGCTCGGCTGGGTGGCGTGGGCGGCCTGATTTACGTGTTCTCCATTCCGTTCATGATGGGTTTCATCAGCTCCGTGTTTGGCTGGTCAGGGGGGGACGCCGCGTTGTGGACGTTCGTGGCTGCGGTCACGGTCGTACCACTGGGGATTCTCGCCGGGCGGGCCCGGCGGTTTCTCGCCTCCGGGTTCGGCCCCGAGGAACTGGCGGTGGCGTTCCGCGCCGAGCTCGAGCAGGGGCGCGAGGAGCGGATCTTCGAGTACGGGCGCGGTCCGTCGCTTTACGAGAGGGTCCTTCGGCTGCTCGGCATTGGAGGGATCTTGCTCGGAGGCGTGTCTGGCTATGTCATCTTGACCGCTCCGTACCCCCCGAGCGCGTGGCTGGCGCAGGTTTTCGGATGGTCCCTCTCGACCGGTCTGCTCACGGGTTTTCTCGCGCTGGTGCGGCTGCAGCGTCGCATCGACCTGGATACGCGTATCTGGTCGTGGCTGTGGCAGGGGCCGATCGGCCGGCTGCTGTTCCGCGTTGCCCGGCTGCTGCTGTCGGCGAAATCGATTCCGCCACCGGCGACGCACCGCCCGACGGAGCTGACGCTCGCGATGGCTGCGGAGCAGCTGTTCGAAGAGCTGCCGCGCGAAACGCGTCAGCAGCTGCGGGAGCTGCCCGACGTCGTGCGACGCCTCGAGCAGGATGCGCAGAAGATGCGGCAGCGCCTCGAAGTGCTGAACGATGCCCTGGGAGGGAAGGGGCACGACGGACCGGGGAAGGTTGGTGACGCTGTCCCCGGCACCCCGCACGATCGCATCGTGGCGGACCTCGAGACCGAGCGGAATCTCGTCCATACGCGCCTCGCGGACGCGGTGAAGGCGCTCGAGACCATCCGGCTCAATCTGCTGCGCCTGCGCGCCGGGTCCGGCAGCGTACAGAGTCTCACGACCGACCTCGGGCTGGCCCGCGAGGTGGCGGCGGAGATCAACCTCCTGCTGGAAGGGCGGCGGGAAATCGAGCGAGAGCTGGGCTAACGCATCAGACCAGCGCTGGTGTGCTCGTGATCACCATCGCGCCGTTATCGCGCTGTTTCGCACTCGTGACCGAACGGCGCACTCCGCACGGAACCTCGAGCAGACCCCCCGGTGTACTGAGGGGCCCGTGACGGTCGACCTCCTCCTACCGGATCTCCAGCGCGCGCTTGCCGGGCGCTACGTGCTGGAACGACGCCTGGGACGCGGCGGCATGGGGGTCGTATACCTCGCCCGCGAGCTGCGCCTGGATCGCCGCGTCGCCATCAAGCTCTTGCCGCCCGAACGAGCCATCCAGCCGATGGCGCGGGAGCGCTTCCTGCGCGAGGCCCGGACCGCCGCCCAGCTCTCGCATCCCGGCATCGTTCCCATCTTCGCGGTGCACGAGGTGTCGGACTTCGTGTACTTCGCGATGGCATACGTGGATGGAGACACCCTCGGGCGGCGGGTACGTCGGCGGGGGCCGGTGCCGTACGACACCGCGGCGCGGCTGCTCGAGGAGGTGGCTCGGGCGCTCGCCTACGCGCACGATCGCGGCGTGGTGCACCGCGATGTGAAGCCCGACAACATCCTGCTCGACCTCGCGACCGGCCGCGCGCTGGTCTCCGACTTCGGGATCGCGCGGGTCGGGTCGGGCGTCACGACGGGGCCCCAGCGCGTGGTCGGGACGGCCGAATTCATGAGCCCGGAGCAGGCGCTGGGCGAGCACGTGGACCCGCGGAGCGACCTGTATTCGCTCGGCGTGGTGGGGTTCTTCGCACTGTCGGGCGAGCTGCCGTTCGTCGGCCCGGACGACATGACGGTGCTCGCGCGCCAGGTGCACGACCCGCCGCCCCCACTGGCCTCGGTGGCGCCTGGCGTGCCGCCGCGCCTGGCCGAGACGATCGACCGCTGTCTCGCCAAGGATCCGGGCGCGCGCTTCCCGAACGGCGAAGCGCTCGCCGCCGCGCTCGCCGCCGCGCTCGATCGGCGCGCGGCGGTGGCGGTGCGAGCCTTCGTGACCGAGGCCCGGCACCTCTCGACCTCGGCGTTGCTCTACGGCGCGTTCGCCGCCGTCGCCCTGCCGCTCTTGGCGGTTCGGTTGCTCGGGCCGGACGAATCCCGGTCCGCGGTCGTCGCGGCGGCGGTCGCGATCGCGGCGGTGCCGCTCGTCATCATGGTCGCGCGGGTGCGCCGCCTGCGGAAAGCGGGATACGGGCAGGAAGAGCTCATCGATGCCCTGCGCGCGGACCTGTCGCACCGGCGCGAGGAGCTGGCGTTTCTGTACGGGGAGGGGCCGTCGCGGCTGGAGCGCGCGCTGCGACGGCTCTGCTACGCGAGCGTCGCGACGGCGGGTGGCATCGTTCTCGCGCTGGAGCGGCTGCCGGGGCTGGCGGGTGTGGTGGGGGTGCCCACGCTGCTCGGCGTCGCCATGGCGACGGCGCTGCTCGCCGCAGTCGTCGCGCGGGCGCGTACCGAGCATCGCACCGATCCCAAGGCCGAGCGCCGACTGCGATTCTGGAGCGGGCCGTTGGGTAAGTGGCTCTTCGCCTTGGCCGGCCTTACGCCCGTACCGGACGCGCGGGACGCCTGACGCGTGCGAGCCGCCGCGCCGCTTCGGCCAGCATCTCCTCCGTCTTACAAAACGCGAACCGCACCAGCCGCCGGCCCAGCTCCGGCCGGCTGAAAAAGCTCGAGCCCGGCACCGGGGCCACGCCGATCTCCTTCGTCAGCCAGAAGGCGAACTCGTCGTCCGGGAGCTCGGAGACCGCGGAGCAGTCCGCCAGCACGTAGTAGGCGCCCTGGGGAGGCGTACACCGGAAGCCGGCGTCGACCAGCGCCCGGCACAGGAGATCGCGCCGCGCCCGGTACTCGTGCGCCAGCCGCTCGTAGTAGTCGTCCCCCAGGGTCTCGAGCCCGACGGCGACGGCCTCCTGGAGCGGTGCCGGGGCTCCCACGGTCAGAAAGTCATGCACCTTGCGGATCGCGTCGGTCGCGTCCGACGGGGCCACGATCGTGCCGATGCGCCAGCCGGTGACGCTGAACGTCTTCGACGCGCCGCTGATCGTGATGGTGCGCTCGGCCATCCCGTCGAGCGTCGCGATGGGAATGTGCTCGCCCTCGTAATGGATGTGCTCGTAGATCTCGTCCGTCACCGCGTAGGCGTCGTGCCGCCGGCACAGCTCGGCGATCGCTTCGAGCTCGCGCCGCGACAGCACCCGCCCCGTCGGGTTGTTCGGGGTGCACACGATGATCGCGCGGGTGCGCGCCGAGAACGCGGCCGCCAGCCGGTCGAGGTCGAGCTCTTGGGCCGCCGCGAGCGGTACGTACACCGGCTTCGCCCCGCACAAGATGGCGTCCGGCCCGTAGTTCTCGTAGAACGGCTCGAACACGATCACTTCGTCGCCGGGATCGACGATCGCCAGCAGCGCCGACGCCATCGCTTCGGTGGCGCCGCAGGTGACGGTGATCTCGGTCTCCGGGTTCACGGTCATCCCGTACCAGTCCGCGTACTTGCGGGCGAGCGCGTCCCGGAGCCGCTTGGCGCCCCAGGTGATGGCATACTGGTTTACGTCGTCGCGAATCGCCTGCGCCGCCGCCTCTTTCAGGATGTCGGGGGCGGGAAAGTTCGGGAACCCTTGCGCGAGATTGATGGCGCCGTGCTCGCTCGCGAGCCGGGTCATCCCGCGGATCACCGACTCCGTGAACGAGTGAGTGCGTCGGGCCGTGTGCATAGAGGCGGAAGTTACAAGCCGAAGGCCCCGGCGAAACAGCCCGGGGCCTTCGATCTGCCTACTGGTCTGGCGTCCTCACGCTACAGGCGATTCCCGAACCAAAAGAACGCCGAGGTGGCCCCGTCCAGGACCAAGGCGGTTATGCCGATGACGCCGCCCCCGCAATCCGGGCCGCTCGTGGGGGTGGTCTCGTGCCAAGTGGTATTGGCTGGCAGCACCTCACAGAGGGTATAGGTGCCGGCCGGCACACCAGTGAACACGTAGTTGCTCCCATCTACGGGGTCAAGCGCGACGCCGCTGGTTACCGCCGTGGCGATGACCGTGCCGCTCCCGTCCCTGAGCTCGACGCACCAGCCCGCGAGATAGGGAAAGGTCAGCCCATCATCCACGAACACCTGGCCCTGGACCGTCCCGGTCCCTGTGCCCACGGAGTTCACGCAGCCGGGCGGGGGCTCGACCGGGCAGCCAGACGCGTCCACGGTGGTGCCGAGCGGCGTGTCGGGGCATTGGTCGAGACTGTCCGGCACACCATCGCCATCGGCGTCGGGGGTTGGGGGCTGCGGCGCGCATAGCCCCTTATGGGCATGCAGCACCCCTTGCTCCGAGCGATTCTCGTTGTCGCATTTGGAATCGCCTGGCGGACTCTGGGATACGCCTGCCAAGAACGGTGTGGCCACCAACGCAAGCACGACTATGAAGGCTCGCATGGTATCACCCCTAGCTCGTTAGGGCTGAGGAGGGGCGCTGCGGCCTCAGCGGGTCTGCCTCAGCATTGGGGAGCCGGGCGGACGCACGACCCGCGCTACCCCCCTGTTACTGGGCACAATGAAGCTCGCTCCGGGCGGTATGGGAGGACCGTGCGGCTCATCACTAAAACACTCGGCTGTGTCGCGAGCCCGCCGCACGGCGAGCACGCAACTAGCGGCACTGTCGCGGCATGATAAGGTCATTGTGGAGGCTCCCATGAGGAAGGCCCCGGGGAAACAGCCCGGGGCCTTCGACGGAGCACTTCTCGTCCTGCGGCCCTTACCCTACGGGGTGAGATTCCCGAACCAGATGAAGCCCTGGCCTTCCCCGTCCTTGACGCTGAGCGTCCAGCCGAAACCATTCGGGCACGACGGCCCGCTCGTCGGGAAGGTCTGGTGCCAGCCCGTCTGCACCGTCTCGCAGACCGTGTACGTGCCCGCCGGCAGACCCGGGAACAGATAGTTGCCCGAGGCGTCAGTCACCGCGGTTACACTGACCGGGCCGTTGGCCTGAACGCACCAGCCCTGGAGACCGGGCCACGGTGACGCATCGACGAACACCTGGCCATCAATCGACGCGGTCCCCCCGGCCGAGCCGGAGTTCACGCAAGCGCCGCCGGACGTCGGGGGCGGGGGCGGGGGCGTGGACTGCACCGGGCAGCCCGAGGCGTCAACCGTGGTGCCGACCGGCGTGCCGGGGCACTGATCGAGGCTGTCGGGCACCCCGTCGCCATCGGCGTCGAGCACCGGGGGCGGCGCGGATTGAACTGGGCAGCCGGAGGCGTCCACCGCGGTGCCGAGCGGCGTGCCGGGGCACGTATCGAGGCCGTCCGGCACCCCGTCGTGATCGGCGTCGAGCACCGTGACCTGCGGCTGGCACACCCCCTTGTGGGCGCTCGCCGTTCCCTGGGCCGAGCGATGCCCGTCACTCTTACCGTTGTCGCACTTGCCGCCGACTTGGGACACGCCCGCGACGAAGGGTGTGGCCACTAAGGCAAACAGGACTATGAGGGCTCGCATGCGTGTCACTCCTAGCTCGTTTAGGGCTGAGGAGGGGCGCTGCGGCCTCAGCGGAACCTGTCCAGTGTTGCACCATCACCGACCCGCCTAATGTCGCTCATGCGATTCTGGCGGGCCGTGCGGCATATCACCCAGTGACCTAAGCGCAAGTGCACATGGCACTTACTATTGCTGGAGCTGGCATGGAGCAAGAACGGTGCCCCATAAGTACGTGCGATAAAAACACATCACTTGGCAGGCATCATCTCTCCGCATTGTCTTGCAGAACGCCACCTTTGTCGCAAAAACTAGTATAGCTTTGCGTGCTATGTGCGTCGTCAGCGACGCAATAGTGTCGTGATGGTGGTTACACGGCTTGCTTGTCTACAGCTTCAACCGGACGTCGATATCCACCAGCACCGCGCTGGGCGTGCTGAGAAACACCACTCGATCCTCCGTTCGATGGATTACCATCTTCACCGGCGGGCCCTTCCCCTTGCCGCGTCCACGGTTCCCCCGGCGATACCAGACGATGTAGTCGCGGCCGCTGGTCTCGACCTGCACGACCTCGTAGCCCTGCTTCACCAGCACTTCCTTCGTCACGACCAGCGCACGGTCGTTCGAGACCGCGTACTTCTTCGGCCCCTTCCCCTGCGCCGCCAGTGGCGCGACGAACGCGACGAGCGCGGCGATGACCAACGCGTAGTACGGGCGCATCGGCTCCTCCCTATTTCAGGATCTGCTTCGCGATCGTGTTCAACTGCATGTTGCTCGTTCCCTCGTAGATCGTGCCGATCTTGGCATCGCGGTAGAACTTCTCCACGGGGTACTCCTTGGTGTAGCCGTAGCCGCCGAACAGCTCCACCGCGAGCGACGTCACCCGCTCGGCCACCTGCGAGGCGAACAGCTTGGCCATCGCTGCCTGGGCGGTGTACGGCTCGCCCGCGGCTTCGAGCCGCGCCGCGTTGTACACCATCAGCCGGGCCGCTTCGAGCTCGGTGGCGGCCTGCGCCAGCTGAAATTGGACCGCCTGAAACTCCCCGATCGGCTTGCCGAATTGCTTCCGCTCCTTCGCGTACTTGAGCGTCGCCGTGAGGGCGCCGCGCGCCACGCCGATCATCTGCGCCCCGATCCCGATCCGGCCGGTGTTCAGCGTCTCGATCGCCACTTTGTACCCGACGCCCACCTCGCCCACCACGTTCGCCGCGGGGACCTCGCAGCCGTCGAGGATGAGCTCGCACGTGCTCGACGCGCGGATACCGAGCTTGTCCTCTTTCTTACCGACGCCAAATCCCTTGAATCCGCGCTCCACCGCGAAGGCGGTGATTCCCTTGTAGCCTTTGGTGAAGTCGCTGTTGGCGAACACGACGAACAGCCCCGCCTCGGCGCCGTTCGTGATCCACAGCTTGCGGCCCTCGAGCAGCCACGTGTTACCGCGTTTGGTGGCGCGAGTCTGCAGCCCGAACGCGTCCGATCCCGAGTCCGGCTCGGACAGGGCGTACGCCCCCAGCAGGTCGCCCGCCAGACGGGGGAGATAGCGCCGCTTGACGTCGTCGCTCGCCCACTTGCGGAGTAGCGTGTTCACCAGGGTGTTCTGGACGTCCACGAAGATCGCCACCGAGGCGTCCACCGCCGAGAGCTCCTCCACCGCGAGCACCGTCATCAGCAGGCTCCCGCCCGCGCCGCCGTGGGACTCCGGGACGTCGATGCCCATGAGCCCGAGCTCGAAGCACTTCGCGAGCAGTGCCGGATCCACGGCGGACGCCCGCTCCATCGCCGCCACGCGCGGCCGAACCTCGCGCTCGGCGAAGTCACGCACGGTGTCGCGGAACAGCGCCTCTTCCTCGGAGAGCTTGGTGAGGGGGGGCGTTGTGGCGATTTCGGTCATGGGGGTCCGAATCTAGCTCACCGATCCTTCAGTCGCCGCACGAACTTGAGCCCCGACCACACGTCGTCCACCGCCGCGACCTTCACATCCACGAGGCCGTGCGCGAGTCCGATCACCCGGATCACGTCCTCGGTGAGGTCGGTCACCACGCCGGACGCCCGCTTGGGCCATGAGATCCACAGCATGCCGGCGGGCGCGAGCGCGCGTGCTAGGGCCGGGAACCGGCGCTCCAACTCCTGCCGCTCTTTGGTGAAGAACTGGACGAAGTCGAGCGGGCCGACCGCGCTTGCCTTGCGCGTCACGCCCGACGGCAGCTTGCCCAAACGGCGATCGTAACCATTGGGCGAATGGAGGATCGCGATGTGTGTATCAGGCTTGATCCCCAGCTTGGCGACCAAGGGTTTGCCAGAATAGCCGGCCAACTTCTGCCGCCCATTGCCGCCCATTACCGCCCTCTGTACATCACCCGCCAGATCCTGCCGGCCGCGTCGTCGGTGATGTACAGCGAGCCGTCCGGGCCCACCGCCACGCCCACCGGCCGGTGTTGCGGACCGGCGCCGTCCTGGTGCCAGAACCCGTCCGCGAACGTCTCGTACGTCCCGACGGGCTTGCCGTCCTTGAACGGCACAAACACGACACGATAGCCGGCTTGGGGCAGGGGGGCACGGTTCCACGAGCCGTGGAACGCCACGAACGCGCCGTCGCGAAACCGCGCGGGGAACTGGGCGCCACGGTAGAACGTCAGTCCGTCCGGTGCCCAATGGGCCGGAAACGCGACCAGCGGCTCGTTCGTGTCCTTGCAGCGCCCGACCGTCTTGCCGTCGCCGCCATACTCGGGCGCGAGCACCAGGTGACCGAGCTCGGGGTCGTGGTAGCAGTACGGCCAGCCGTAGTCGTCTCCCTCAGAGAGCTTGAAGAATTCCTCCGATGGTTTCTCGGCGCTCTGCTCGAGGGTGTACAGTTTGGGCCAGTTTTGGCCCAGCTGATCGCGGCCGTGCTGCGTCGCGTACAGCTCGCCCGAGGGTGCGATGGCGAGCCCCACGGCGTTGCGGATGCCCGTGGCGAACCGGGTGCCGCTCGCCTCGGTCTGATCGAGCTTGGTCGCGTCGAACCGCCATACCCCGGCGCGGTACGCGAGCTCGGCACAGGAGTCCTGCCCGGGCGACTCGTTCGCGCGGTCCGTCACCTGGCAGGAGTTGGTGGCGGATCCGATGTTGACGAACAGGGTGCGGCCGTCGGCGGTGAGTGCCAGGTTGCGCGCGGCGTGCCCGCCGGCGGGGAGGCCCTGCACGATCACGTCCGGAGCCCCGAGCGGGACGAGGCTGCCTGCCCGGATCGCGTAGCGGTAAACGGTGGTCGTCGAGCTGAAGTACAGCACCCCCTTGCCGAGCGCGATCCCGGTGCCGCCCTCGGAGCCGAAGCGCTCCGTGACGTCCGCTTTGCCGTCGCTGGTCGTGTCGCGCAGCGCGAGCACACCGCCGGGCCGACTTTGGAGCGCGACGAACAGATCGCCGTTCGGCCCCACCGCGAGGTGCCGCGGCGCGCCCACCTGGTCCGCGACCACGACCGCGCAGAAGCCCGCGGGCAGCGTGATGCCGCCGTTGTCGGGATCGCACGCCGGTAAACCGGTGGACGGCCGGACTGCCGGACTGGCGGACAGGGACAGCGCTGCCGCACCGACGACGAGGATCCTAGAGTACTTCATCCCTTTCTCTCCGCTGATGGGCCCGCCAGCATCTCCCGAATGCCTCCGAGCGAGGAGAGCATCGCCGTGGCCTCGTACGGCAGGTAGACCACCTTATTGTTCTGCGGGCTCGTGACCATCTCCTTCAACGCTTCGATGTAGCGGATGGCGATCAAGTAGCGCGCCGGATCCCCGCCGGTTCCCTTGATGGCCGTCGTGATCCGCTCGATCGCCTGAGCTTCCGCCTCCGCGACCTTGAGGCGGGCGTTGGCCTCCGCCTCGGCCGCGAGGATCTTCGCCTGCTTTTGGCCCTCGGCCTGATTGATCTCCGCCTGCCGGATGCCTTCCGACTGGAGGGTGCGCGACTGCTTCTCGGCCTCGGCGGTGAGGATCGCGGCGCGCCGATCCCGCTCGGCGCGCATCTGCTTTTCCATCGCGTCCCGGATGTCGCGCGGCGGGTTGATGTCCTTGAGCTCCACCCGGCTCACCTTCGCGCCCCACTTGTGCGTCGCCTCGTCCAGGATCTCGCGCAGCTTGGCGTTGATCGTATCGCGCGAGGAGAGCACGTGGTCCAGCTCCATCTCGCCGATGACGTTCCGCAGGGTGGTCTGCGTCAGCTTCTCGATCGCGTCCGGCAGGTTGGCAATCTCGTAGGTCGCGCGGACCGGATCGGTGATCTGGGAGTAGATCAGCGCGTCGATCTCCACGACGACGTTGTCTTTCGTGATCACGTTCTGGCGCGGGAACACGTACACCGTCTCGCGCAGGTCGATCTTTTCTGTACGGAAATGGCGCGCGAACGAGTCGCCGGCCGGCGTGACGATCACCTGGTGCCAGTCGATCGCCCGCGGCTTGTCGATGATCGGGATGATGAGGTTCACGCCGGAGGAGAGCGTGCGGTGGTACTTCCCCAGCCGCTCGATGATCATCGTCTGCGCCTGCTGGACGACGCGGACGCCCTTGGCTACGATTGAAATCGCGACCAGCGCGATCGCGATGGGGACGATCAGCGCGCCGATGTTGTCCATGCCTAGCCCTCCTTGTCCACGTACAGAGTCGCTCCCTCCACCCGGACCACCATCACCCGGGTTCCGGGCTCCAGCGCCGCGTCCATCAGCGACGCCGCCCGCCAATCCTCACCCTCTACCAGGACTCGTCCCTTACCGGTCGCGGGGTCGATGCGCTCCGACACGATCCCTAGCCGGCCGGCGAGCGCATCCACGTTCGTCCGGATCTCGGCTCCACGCCGGTGCAGGTGCCGGAGCAGGAACGGACGGATACCGACCAGGGATAGGAGGGTTCCCGCGGCGAAGGTGAGCGCCGGCACGACCGCC
>Ga0209590_10000636_pt1 | contig 11875 bp, 7 predicted proteins | sample CZO8metaG_FD_188353 | JGI IMG/M metagenome (GOLD analysis project Ga0209590, IMG submission 188353) | Vadose zone soil microbial communities from the Eel River Critical Zone Observatory, Northern California, USA - CZOApr15con1.8 metaG... | ecosystem: Environmental > Terrestrial > Soil > Vadose...
CTCGCGAGTCCACACGGTGTCGGGAGCTGTGCTCGAGATGCTCGAACAGCTTCTTCGTCCCGGCGAGCTCGACCGCGCCGGCGAACCCCACATCGTTGTCCGGCGGCTCCGTGGGGCGCTCCTCGATCATGCCGAGCCTGAAGCCAGGGGGCACGCAGTCGAACCCCTTGAGGCGCGCGTCGTCGGGCAGGAGCGCGATCCGCGGCTCCACGTGCATGACGCCCGCTGCATCGAGCAGCGGGGCAACCACGAGGGGTGCACCGGGATGCGCCGAGCTGATCTGGTCCTGGACCAGCGCCTGGGCGAAGGTCGCGCGCAGCTCGGCGGGCAGCGCCAGCGTGGGATCCTTGTCCACTGAGCGGAACACATACTGCCGTCCGTCTTTGCCCAGCATGCGCAGCACCTTCGTTTGGCGACGGCCGCCACAGCCGGTGGGCGTGAGCCCGCCGGCGAACCGGGACAAATCCAGCACCTCGACGTCTAGGGGCGTCGCCCACAGGTCGCGGTAGTGCGCGCCCAGGAGGAGGCGATGCAGCCACCCCGCACTGTAGTGATCTCCCGCGACCACGGTTTGCCTGGTCGGGGAGCGGGTCGGCGCCGTCGCCTGCCCGGCGAGAGTCACCGGAATGAGCAGCGTCGCCAGGCCGACAACCCAGGGGCACGGCCTGCTCAATTGAGCCATAGTCCGAACTCCTCCGTCGCGCTCCCGGCGCGATCGATGATCATCACGCCCAACCGGGCCCGACCGTCGCGCAAGAACTCGACGCGCATGAAGCCACTGGCGCTGCGCGCGAACCGGGTGCTGTCGAGCGCCGTGACGCGCTCGATGTGACCGAATGTGCCGCTGCCGCTCACGAGCACGTAGCGCGTGCTTGTACCCGCTATCACCTGCAGCGTGTGCTCGTGGCCCGCCGCGTAGATGAGCGGTGGAGCCGGAGCGCCCGCGAACGCGCTGTCGAAGGCAACCCGCATACGGGTGTACGCGCGGCTGGGGATATCCTGGCTCGATATTCCTTCGGCGCGTGCCACCGGATACACCGACCCGATGACGGGAAGGGGAATCCACAGCCACGACTTGATGTTGCGCAACGGAAAGATGTGGTCCTCCCAACCGAAGTGCCCGCCGTGCACCCCGCCACTCGCGGGCGGATGGTGCGCCGCCACGACTACGGCACGCTTGCCGGCGGCGCGCAGTGCCGCTCGCAACGAATCGATCACCGCACCCTCAGTGGCGGCGGGGCACGACGACGTGGGGCCGGGCTTCGGTCCGTCCTGCAGCCACCACTGACTGTCGAGCGCCACGAGCCGCAGCACCGAGCCCACGTCCACCACGGCCGGCCCGGGGCAGCCGCCCGCCGGCAGGAGTGCGGCGCCGCTGCCCGCGGCGGCGATGAAGCGCTCCTGTCGCCGGATCGCATCCCAGCCGCCCGGCTGCATGCCATCCCAGTCATGGTTCCCGGGGACAAAGAAGCCGCGGGCGCCACTCGCCTGGAGAACGCGCAGCTGCTGGGTGAGCACGCGCTCAGCCGCGCGTCGCTTCGGGGCCGCCGAGTCGGGCATGCCGTCCGGATAGACATTGTCGCCCAGGAACACGATGACAGGATGCGGCGCCGAGGCCGCCGCGGCGCGGAGCGCCATGAGCACCGGCTCCGAGTCGGGCGGCGCGGCCGGCGCGCCCGCGTCCCCGATGAGAAAGAGGCTGACGTCGATCTCCGCCGGCGTCGCCGGCGGCGCCGTTCCCGGAGCGGCGCTGGCCGTTCGCGCGTGGCCACATCCCTGCAGCCCGATGCCCAACATGGCCAGGGCGGCGAGCCGCCACGAGGGAGACCTCACTCTTCCTTTCGTTTCTTCAGTCCGCGCAGCGACCGGTATTCGGCGGCATCGATCGGGGGTGTGCCGCGCCCCTTCAGGGCGTCGAGCAAGGTCGCCGGCAGGAACTCGTCCCGGAGCCGGATCAGGTATTCCAGCGACGACCGGCCCTGCTCGGCCGGCACGATTTCAGCCAGCCGCCAGCGCCGCGCCTGGACCTGCAGCAGCTCCTCGATAACCCGCTGAGCCGCTTCCGGCTGGGTCGTATGTACAAGCAGCATGCCGTTGAAGCGCTCCTCCTTCTTGTCGCCCGCGCGGGCCATGACGTACGCCTGCAGCCGGGCGGCGCGGTCCGCCACCTCCTCGAGCTCATGGGGCGCGAGCGCCGCGAGCAGGTCGGGATCGCCCACGGCCAACGCCGCGGACGCCCGCCGGCGCGGCCCCAGCAGCCCCTCGGCAGGCGCCAGCGCCGGCACGCGGCCGCGCTGGTCGGCGTAGATGTTGCCCACGTTCAGCTCCCACAGGACGAGCACCACGATGTTGAACATCACCGACATCACCGCCGCGACCGTGGGCGAGAAGACGCCGGCGGCGACGCCGACCGCGAGCGCGAGGAAGATGTAGACCGCGTCCTTCGTGTCCTTGAGGGTATTGCGAAACCGCACCGCCGCCACGATCGCAGCGAGCGTGAACGCGAGGGCCAAACTGTTCTGCACCAGAATCACCGTGGCGGCCACCGTCATGGGCAGGATGATGACGGTCTGCACGACCGACTGGTCGTATCCCGAGCGCTGCTTCGTGAGCATGTACACCCAGGAGACCGGCAGCACGAGCACCAGCGCCGTGAGCATCGACAGGAAGGTGACGAGTGCCCACTGGCCCTGAGACAGGGTTCCAGCGGCCGCCGTCGCCTCCTCGACCAGGCGGTTGCGACTGGCCACGGTCTCGAGCAGGGAGACCTCCCGGAACCGGGCCAACAGCTGAGGGATGCTGGGCACGAACCTGATGAGCAACCAAGCGGCTAGGCCGAGCAGCACGTAGTACGCCGCCAGCTTCACATAGGGGGATCTCCGTGCCGAGCCGCCGCTGTCCACGGGGAAATTCTAGCTCGCGGGACGAAATCGGCCAGGGGCCCGTCGCGCCGCTCGACCCACAGTCGAGGGTCCGCTAAGTTGCCCGCATGGTTGACGTGCTCGAGACCTTGCGCGCGAGCCTGGCGTCGCGCTACGACGTGGAGCGGGAGATCGGCGCCGGCGGCATGGCGCGCGTGTTCCTGGCGGTGGAGCACCATCCTCATCGCCGGGTGGCGATCAAAGTGCTCGACCCCGAGGTGTCCACCCGCCTGTTGCGCGAGCGGTTCATCCGCGAGGTGGACCTCTCCTCGAAGCTCAGCCATCCCCACATTGTGCCGATCTTCACCGCCGGAGAAGTCGAAGGGCTGTTCTACTACGTCATGCCGTACGTCGAAGGGGAGTCGTTGCGGCACCGCTTGCTCCGGGAGCGGAAGCTGCCGCTCGAGGACGCGCTCCACATCGCGCGCGACGTCGCAGACGCCCTCGCCTTCGCCCATCAACAGGGGATCATCCACCGCGACATCAAACCCGAGAACATCTTGCTTTCGGGTACGCACGCGATCGTGGCGGATTTCGGGATTGCGCGCGCCATCAGCGCCGCCGGCAGCCTCACGCTCACCCAGGCCGGCCAGCCGATTGGATCGCCGGGGTACATGAGCCCGGAGCAGGCGATGGCGTTGGGCGACCTCGACGCGCGCACCGACATCTACAGCCTCGGCTGCGTGCTGTTCGAGATGCTGGCGGGGGAGCCTCCCGTCGCGAGCATGACGGAGCGGCGGGTGCACAACTGGGCGGCGCTCGAGGCGAACAAATCGCTCCAGGAAGCCCACACCGCCTCCGTGCGGGGCGTGAAGCACGCGATCTCCCGGGCGCTCGCCCCACTGCCAGATGACCGGTTCCCCACGGTGACCGAGTTCGCGGCGGCGCTCGGGGCACCGGCCTACCGGACGAGCGTGCCGACCCGAAGCATCTTCGCCGGCCAGCGGGGACGGCGAATCGCGCTCGGCCTGGGGGTGGGGGCGCTCGCCCTAGTCGGGGCCGGGGGCGCGGTCCGGCTGTTGGGCCATCGCGGGCCGAAGCTCAACGAGCGCCGTGTGGTCGTGGCGGTGATCGAGAACCATACGGGAGACCGCGCGCTCGACAACATCGGGCACATGGCGGCGGATTGGGTCACGCAGGGGCTCGCGCAGACCGGCCTCGTCGAGGTGGTGTCGTCCATGTCGGTGATGACCTCCTCGGTGGGACCGGGCGGGCGCGGCCCCAGCCGCCTCGACGCCGCCGGGATTCAGACGCTGGGGCGCGAGACGGGGGCGGGCACGGTGGTCTCGGGCGCCTACTACGTCCAGGCGGACAGCATCCGGTTCCAGGTCCAGATCTCCGCCGCGTCGGACGGTACGGTGTTGCGCGCGCTCGAGCCGGTCGGGGGGCCGATTTCCCAGCCGCTCACCGTAGTGGAAGCCGTGCGGCAGCGGGTGATGGCCGCGCTCGCGACGCTGTTCGACTCGCGCTTGAGCCTGTGGGCCAAGGCGCGCGGCCAACCACCGACCTTCGCCGCCTACCAGGAGTTCATCCAGGGGCTCGACCGCATGGTGCAGTTCGACTCCCGCGGGGCCATCGGCCACTTCCGGAGTGCCGCGCAGGAAGACACGACGTTCCGGCTGCCGCTGATCTTCGCGGCGCATGAGCACATGGACCTGGGCGAGTTCGCCACGGCCGATTCGATCGCGCACGCGGTGGAGCGTGCTCCCGGCCGCCTGTCTCCGCTCGACGAGCACTACCTGAGATGGGTGCTCGCCCAGGTTCGCGGCGACCGGCAGCGGGCCCTCGAAACGGCGCGCGAGATGGTGACCATCGCCCCGAATTCCGAGACGCTGTGGCTCGTGGCGCAGGGCGCGCTCGCGCTCAATCGCCCGCGCGAAATGATCACCGCGCTGACCACCCTCGGTCCCGATCGCGGCCTGTTCCGCGGCTGGTCGGTCTACTGGTTCTATCTGACCTTCGCGCACCATCTGGTGGACGATCACGGCCGCGAGCTGAAGGAGGCGCGTGAAGGGCGGCGGCGCCACCCCACCGACTTTGCGGTGCTCGCGGCCGAGGTGCGGGCGCTCGCCGCCCTGGGGCGCACCGCGGAGATCAACGAGCGCCTGGTGGACGCGCCGAGCTTTCCGCCACAGCCGGGCTGGTCTCCCGCCGACATCGCCCTGATCGCGGCGCTCGAGCTGGGGGCGCACGACCACGCGGCGGACGCGGCCGCCCCGGGCCAGTGGGCCGTGCGGTGGCTGGAGAGCCGGCCGCCCGCCGAGGCGCGCTCCACCGCGAACCGGTTCCGTCTCGCCCTCTCCTACTACCTCGGCGGACGGCTCGATGACACGCGGCGCCTGCTCGAGGGGCTCGCGACGCAGACCCCGCCGGGCCCGGCCGACTACGCCACTATGCGCTGGATCGCCATCATCACCGGCGACTCGCCCGATGCGTTGACCCTCCAGGGCTTTCAGGGCGTGGTGGCGGCGCGCCAGGGACGGCGCGCCGACGCGCTCCGCTTCGACCGCACGCTGCAAGCGATGAGCCCTCGCTATATCTACGGCAGGCACACCATGTGGCGGGCTCGGATCCACTCGGTGCTCGGGGAGCCCGACACCGCCGTGGCGCTGGTGCAGGAGGCGTTCGCGCAGGGCTATCCGCGCGGCGGGGTGATGCACCTGTTTCCGTCACTCCGGTCGCTGCGGGAATACCCGGCGTACCGGGAGTTGCTGACACCGAAGGAGTAACCGGCGGGACCGGCAGGAGCTTCCCCGGAGGGAGCGCAATGGCTACGCTATTCGACCCGCAGGCCCGCGACTCGATTCTCCGACGCGTCGGCAAGCTCGCGCCAGATCGTAAGGCGCTGTGGGGGCGCTTCAAGGCACCAGAGATGGTCTGCCATGTCAGCTGCGCCCTGCGCCAAGCTCTCGGGGAGCTGGAGACGGCGCCGCCCGCCGGCCCGCTTTCACGTGCGCCGCTCAACTGGCTTGTCATCCACGTCGTGCCATGGCCCAAGGGCAAGGGAAAGAGTCCTCCAGAGTTTCTTGCGACGCCACCGACGACATGGGATGCGGATGTCAGTCGGCTGTGTGATCTGATTCGACGCTTTGCCGATCGCGGCCCGGGAGCGGTCTGGCCGCCCAGCCGTGTCTTTGGCCGGATTTCGGGACGGAGCTGGGGCGTGATGGAGCACAAACACCTCGATCACCACCTTCGCCAGTTCGGGGTGTGACACATATCTTGCCTTCATGGCCGATTCGTTCCATCGCCTGAAGGAAGCCCTGGCCGACCGCTACGCGCTCGAGCGCGAGCTCGGTGCCGGCGGCATGGCCACCGTCTATCTCGCCCACGACCCCCGGCACAATCGCAAAGTCGCCATCAAGGTCATGAACCCGGAGCTCGCGGCCATCATCGGCGCCGCGCGCTTCCTCAAGGAAATCGAGACCACCGCCAACCTCCAACACCCCAACATCCTTCCCCTGTTCGACTCCGGCCAGGTCGACGCCACGGTGTTCTACGTCATGCCGTTCGTCCAGGGCGAATCGCTCCGCAGCCGGCTCACCCGGGAGGTCCAGCTCCCCGTCGCGGACGCGGTGCGGATCGCCGTCGAGGTCGCCGGCGCGCTCGACTATGCCCACCGTCACGGCGTGATCCACCGCGACATCAAGCCGGACAACGTGTTGCTCCACGACGGCCGGCCCCTGGTGGCCGACTTCGGCATTGCGCTGGCCTGGAGCCACAGAGATAGCCTGACCCGGATCACCAAGTCGGGCGTGAGTCTCGGCACACCTCACTACATGAGTCCCGAGCAGGCGGCCGGCGAACAGAACCTGGACCCGCGGGCCGACACCTACGCCCTCGGCGTGGTGCTGTACGAAATGCTCGCCGGTCAGCCGCCGTTCACCGGTCTCACCGCTCAGGCGATCTTTGCGCGGGTCCTGGCGGAAGAGCCCCGGCCGCTCGTCTTCCACCGCAAGACGGTCCCGCCCCACGTCGATGCCGCGGTCGCGCGCGCGCTCGAGAAGCTTCCGGCCGACCGCTGGGAAACGGCGGCGGAGTTCGCCGCGGCGTTAACGAGCGCGGGTGCGTCGAGCGGCAGCAGAGGGCGGCCGCTCGCCGTGTGGCGCCGGTTCGCGATCCCCGGGGCGGCGGCGGCCCTGCTGGTGGCGGTCGGGTGGATGGTGCTCCGTGGCCGGCCCGGCGCGCTCCCCGCAGCCCCGGTGCGCTTCGACGTCGAGCTCGACGCGGGGGTGCACCCCTCCTTCACGCCGATCGTGCGCCTCAGCCCCGACGGTAGCCAGCTCTTCGTGACCGCGATGGTGGGTCGGCGGGAGGAGGTCCTGCGGCGTCCGTTCGACGAGGTGCGCATGGCAGTGATCGCGGGTGCCGGCCAGGGAGAGCAGGGGACGGGCAATAGCCGACCGTTCGTATCGCCGGACGGTCAGTGGGTCGCTTACGCACGACAGGGCAAGCTCAGAAAGGTCCGGGTGGAGGGCGGACCGGCCGTCGACCTCGCGGCGGCCGAGTGGGCCGGCGGCAGCTGGGGGAGGAACGGCCGACTGGTCTACACCAGGGCGTACAACACCGGTCTCTGGATCGTGAGTGAGGGCGGGGGCGACGACCACATGCTCACGGCGCCGGACACCGCGCGGGGCGAGCTGGGTCATTGGTGGCCGCAGATCCTGCCCGACGGCGATCACGTCTTGTTCACTGCGTACCGCACGCCCATCGAGCGAGCCACCATCGAGGTCCTCTCCATCAGCTCCGGCAAGCGGGACGTGGTATTCACCGGTGGCGTCTTCGGCTTCTACGTTCCGACGGGGCACCTGCTGTACGCGGTCGGCGAGACCATTCGAGCCATTCCGTTCGACCTCGACCGCCTGGCGGTAACCGGCGCAGCCCTCCCGGTCGTCGACAGCGTGGCCATGAACCCCACGGACGGGGCCGCGGCATTCGACGTGTCGGAGAATGGGACGTTGGCGTACCTGCCGGTCAGCTCCTACGTCAAGGAGACCGAGCTGGTACTGGTGGACCGGCGGGGCAACGAATCGCGTGCGCTCCCAGCCAGCGATCGTTACGATCACCCGCGCCTTTCACCCGAAGGAGGCCGGATCGCGGTGGACATTCGCTCGGCCAACTCCCTCGGAGATATCTGGGTGTTCCAGGTCGGACGCTCGGGCGGTATCAGACTCACGGCCGAGGGAGGCAGGGACTTCGGGGCCGAATGGACGCCCGATGGTCGAGAGCTGATTTACTCGAGCGAGCACCCGTTCTTCGATCTCTATCGCCGGGCGGCCGACGCGAGCCGGCCCGCGGAACCGCTGCTCACGGGCGGGTTCGACCGTTACCCCGGCTCGGTGTCCCCGGACGGCCGACTGTTTGCCTTTTCGCTCGCCGCGCCAGGCGGCGAGCTCTGGACCGTCCAGCTGCGCGGCGCGCTCGCGCCAGCGCGCTATTTCGCCAACGGGTTCAACCTCGCGCACCCCACGCTGTCGCCCGACGGCCGCTGGATGGCCTACGATTCCGACGAGTCGGGACGCGTCGAGGTGTACGCCCAGTCGTATCCCAACGCGAGCGTGAAGCGATGGAACGTCTCCCCCGCCAATGGATCGGAGCCGATGTGGACCCGGGGCGGGCGGGAGCTGGTGTACCGCAAGGGTGACAGCGTGATGGCGGTGAGCGTCGACCTGGAGAACGGCCGCAGCGGCCCGCCCAGAGCGCTGTTCGCGGGACCGTATCCTGACAACCCCGGGTGGACCCGCCCGCGCAGCTACGACGTGTCGCGCGACGGCGAGCGGTTTCTCATGATGAAGCTGCCCGCCGAGCAGTCGCGGCCGCGGATCGCCGTGGTGCTCAACTGGTTCGCCGAGCTCCGGGCGAAGGTTCCGCGGTAGCGTGGGAGAAGGTCGAAGGCCGCTGACTGCATGAGCCCCGTGCGTTATGTCTCGTCGCCGCGGGCCCTCACCCAGACGGCGCCGGCGGAGCGCCCTCCGGGCGCCTGGCGCTACACATCGCACCTCGCGCTTGTGCTGTCCGGCGGCGGTGCCCGTGGCGCCTATCAGGTGGGCGTGCTCGCGGGGCTCGCAGAGCGGCTACCTGGCCTCGAGTTCCCGATCCTCAGCGGCATGTCGGTCGGCGCGATCAATACGTTCTATCTGGCCGCGCACCCCGGGCCGTTGTCCGCCACCGTGGCCGGCCTGCGCGCCGAGTGGGACCGCTTAATGAGCGACGCCGTGTACCGCGTGCGGCCAATCCGACTGGCCCGCTCGATGGTGCGTTGGGCGTGGCACGGCGTGGCCGGACGACGGCGAGGCCCAGTCGCCATCCACGGGCTCGCCGACACCCAGCCGTTGCGGGAGTTCCTGGAGCGCTGCGCGCATCCCAGGGGCATCGCCGCGAACATCGCGTTCGGGCGGCTGCGCTCGGTCGCGCTCAGCGCGACCTCCTACACCACCGGGCGCCCCGTGACCTTCGTACAGGGGTCCCCCGACACTCCCACCTGGGAACGAGCGCACGGCAGCGCCGTGCCGACCGCCCTCACGCTCGATCACGTGATGGCGTCGGCGGCCCTGCCGATCGTATTTCCAGCCGTGCGCATCGGCGACGAGTATTACGGGGACGGCAGCATCCGCCAGACCGCGCCGCTCGCGCCGGCGCTGCGGCTCGGCGCCCGCGCGATCGTCGCCATCGGGTTGACGACGCCCCGCGACGGCGCCTCTCCCACGGGCCCGCGCGATTACCCCAGCGCGGCGCAAGCCCTGGGCCTCCTGTTCGACGCCATCTTCCTCGACGCGCTCGACGCCGACGCGGAGCGCCTCGAGCGCGTGAATCTGCTGCTCGCGGCGCTGCCGCCGGAGGCCCCGGCTCCCGACGGGCTGCGGCCGATCGAGCTGCTGTTGCTGCACCCGACGCGCAATCTGGCCGATCTCGCCGCGGGGCAGGGCCGGCTCCTGCCTCCGGGTGTGCGCCGGATCGTGCGCGCTTTGGGCGGACAGCGGGACGCGGCTTCGGAGTTCCTCGGCTTTTTCCTGTTTCATCCGGACCACACGTCGCGCCTCGCCGAGGCGGGATACGACGACGTCCGCGCGCAGTGGCCGACCATCGAGCAGTTTTTCGAGAAGCTCGAGCGGAAGGCAAAGACCTGAGAGGAGAGAGAGGGCTAGGAGAATGGATGCGGAGGTCCTCGTCATCGGAGCCGGCCCTACCGGCCTGATGCTCGCCAATCAGCTTGCTCGGCGAGGCGTGCCCGTGCGAATAATCGACCGGCATGCGGGTCCCTCCCTCCAGACGAGAGCGCTGGGCGTGCAGGCACGGACGTTGGAGATCTATTCGCACCTCGGGATCGTGGGACAAGCGCTCGACCTCGGCAAGCGCGCCACCGGTGGCAATATCTGGGTCCAAGGGCGGCGCGCCGCGCGAGTCCCGTTGGGGGACATCGGGCGCGATCTCAGCCCGTATCCGTTTCTGCTGATCCTCGGCCAGGACGACAACGAACGCTTGTTGGGCGACGCACTTCGTGCGCGGGGGATGGCCGTACAGTGGGACACGGAGCTCGTCGGGCTGGCGCAGGATGCCGGGCGGGTCGAGGCGACGCTCAAGCACGCGGATGGCACGATCGAAGAAGTCACGGCCGCGTGGGTCGCCGGATGCGACGGCGCGCACAGCGCCGTGCGTGAGCTGAGCAGCATCCCATTCGAGGGCGCGCCCTACGAGCACGTGTTCTTTGTCGCTGATATCGAAGTGACGGGGCCGATGGTGCCCGACGAGCTCAACGTCTATTTGTGGCGGGAAGGGTTCGACCTGCTGTTCCCGATGCGCGGGACCGACCACTGGCGACTCGTTGGCATCCTGCCTCGAGCCCTGCGGGGAAGAGACGATCTGACGTTCGCGGATGTGATCCCCTCCGTGCGCCAGAGGGCCGGAACGGAGCTGACCTTCAAGGCGTGCAGCTGGTACTCCACCTACCGCATCCACCACCGCCGGGCCGCGCGCTTTCGCGACCGCCGCGCGTTCCTGCTCGGCGACGCGGCACACATCCACAGTCCGGTGGGCGCGCAGGGCATGAATACCGGCCTGCAGGACGCGTACAACCTGGCATGGAAGCTCGCGCTCGTCGCGTCGGGACGCGCGGACGCGACGCTGCTCAACTCCTACGAGGACGAGCGCCTCCCGATCGCCAGGCGTTTGCTGAACACCACCGACCGCGCCTTCTCGCTGGTGGTCTCCGAGAGCTGGCTCGCGAGGGTGGTCCGCTCCCGACTGCTCGCGAAGATCCTGGCACTTCTCATGGGTGTGAAACGCGTTCAGAGGCTGGCATTTCGGACTATTTCCCAGATCGGTATTCGCTACCGCAACAGTCCGCTATCCGAAACGCTGAGTGGCCTGCCCGAGGCGAGCCCGCGCCCGGGCGATCGCTTCCCGTGGCTGCGGCTCAAGTTCCAGCCGAACGGTCGGCCCGAGGATTTGTTCGGTAAACTCGACGATACGCGCTTTACTCTGGTGGTATTCGGGCAAGCGGCGCCTCCGCGCGGGATCCCGGAGTTCGGCGATCAGTTGCACATTCAGGAGGTGCCGAGCGATCCCGCGAACGACCGGGAGTTGGCGCGCGCCCGGATTCCCCGGCCCTCCTTTTACTTGTTGCGTCCCGACGGTCACATTGGGCTTGCCGGGGTACAGCTCGATCCCGGCGCCGTGAGGCGTTACGTCTCGGAGCGACTCCGATTTAGTTGAAAAAGTCGTTGCAGGCGACTAACTTACGTCGTCGGGGGCGACAGGCTTCGACGGGTTTGGCGAGGATATCGCTGCGTGCCCAGGTCGTCAGTCACCTGGTAAAACCACTGGCACAATTCATAACTGCCAATTCAAACCTGGCACTGGCTGCGTAAGCTTCGGCTTCACGCACCTGCGTGAGTGGCAGCCCGCCTGAGGCGGCGCTCACGTATCGCAAAATCGGGCTGGCGTGACCTGGGGCC
>Ga0209590_10000655_pt1 | contig 11762 bp, 7 predicted proteins | sample CZO8metaG_FD_188353 | JGI IMG/M metagenome (GOLD analysis project Ga0209590, IMG submission 188353) | Vadose zone soil microbial communities from the Eel River Critical Zone Observatory, Northern California, USA - CZOApr15con1.8 metaG... | ecosystem: Environmental > Terrestrial > Soil > Vadose...
GAGTTGACGCAGCAGATCCTCGTCGCCGCGATACGGGATCTCGGCCGACCGGCCCGATTCAATCCTCACGCCGCGTTCGCTCGCCAGGACGTCGACGGCACGCCGGCAGTCCGCGACCAGCTCGTCCAGATACAGATCGACCGGCCGCAGCGGGTAGCCGCCGGCGTCGGCGCGGGCGAGCACCAGCATGTCCTCGACCAGACGGCTCAGGCGGCGCGCCTGCCCGCCGACGATGGCGAGCGCTTCGCGATACTCGGCTTCGTCGCGATGTTCGCGTCCGAGGGTCACTTCTGCCGCCGCGCGCACCACCGACACCGGCGTCCGCAGCTCGTGCGACGCGTCGGCCGTGAACTGTCGCTGCATCCGCAGCGCCTCGGTAATCGGCCGCAGGCCGACGGAGGCGAGATACAGGCCGCCGGCGCCCGCGAGAAACAGAACGATCGGAATTCCGATGAGCATCGCTTCCTGCACCTCGCGCTGCTCACGCCTGGCGTCGGACAGCGGCGTGGCGACGAGGAGCACCAGCGTTGCATTACCGAACCGTTGCGGCAACGAATGAACGCGCCACGCACCGGCCGGCGTTTGCGCCGTCCACACGCGCGGGCCTTCCGCGCCGGACGGCAGGCGCTCTTGCAACGCGAGGCCGTTCCACCGCGCAGCCAGCGGCGTCCCACGCTCGTCGAGGATCGCCAGCGCGCGCCCCGGCGCGCTGACGGTGCTGCGCGCCTCCTCCGCCGCGGCGGTCGCGTTCGCCTGCTCGTTGAGCTCGTCGCGCACCACGCTCGTCAGCGTCGCCGACAGCGTGTCGAGCTCGCGGTCGACGCGGTGGAGGCCAAGGCGCCCCAGCTGCCACAACACGTCTGCGCCAAACAGCGACAGGACGATGAGCAGCGCCAGCGTGTACCAGATCGTCAGGCGTACGCGGAGCGACAGCGTCTTCATGTCTCGAGCGCGGCCGTCAACTGATAGCCTTCTCCGCGGCGCGTGCGGATGATCGACTCCGACCCGGCGCGATCGAGCTTGCGCCGCAGCCGCTGCACGTAGACGTCGACGACGTTCGACAGCGGATCGTAGTGCTCGTCCCAGACGTGCTCCGAGATGTCGGCGCGGCTCACGACGTCGCCGGCGCGGCGGGCGAGATACTCGAGCAGCGCGTATTCCTTCGCGGTCAGCACGACGTCACGGTTGCGGAGGCGGACGCGCCGGCTGCGCGTGTCGAGCGTCAGCGGACCGGCGACGAGGCGCTGCGGCAGGAGCGGCTGGCCCCCGCGGCGAATCAGCGCGCGCAGCCTCGCGAGCAGCTCGCCGAAGTCGAACGGCTTGACGAGATAGTCGTCGGCGCCGCAGTCGAGCCCTTCGATCCGCGCGTCGACGGCGTCGCGCGCCGTGACCATCAGAATCGGCACGGCGGAGCCCGATTCGCGGATCGTCCGGCAGACGGCGAATCCGTCCTTGACCGGCAGCATCACGTCGAGGATGACCGCGTCGTAGTCGGTGGTGCCCACCTGAAAGAGGGCGGTCTCCCCATCCGCCGCGACGTCGACGGCATATGTCTGCTCGCGCAGCCCTTTGGCCAGCACATGCGCCGCGCTCGGTTCGTCTTCCACGAGCAGGACCCGCATCACGAAAAGCCTACACCATGCCGCGTTCATGCTCGATTCATCATCGCGGCACTACACTGTTCCCTCTGACAGAGGTGGCCGCATGAGGTTCGGAACGCTTTCCGTCGTCCTCGTCCCCGTGGCGCTGACGCTCGGCGTGGCCGCCGCCACCGCCGCCGACAAGAAAGTCCGGATGAAAGACCTGCCGCCCCCGGTGCAGAAGGCCGTTCAGCAGGAGGAGGCGAAGGGCGCAACAATCGTCGGCCTCGGTTCGGAAGTCGAAGGCGGCAAAACGATGTACGAGGTCGAAACGAAAGTGAATGGACACACGCGCGATCTGTTGTTCACGGCGACCGGCGTGCTCGTGGAAGCCGAAGAAGAGACCCCGATCGACGCAGTGCCGGCGCCGGTGAAAGCGGCCTTGGAGGCGCACGGCAACGTCTTGAAGATCGAGACGCTCACCAAGGGGAAGAGCGTCACCTACGAAGCGCAGATCGAGAAGAACGGCAGGAAATCCGAAATCGTTGTCAACGCCGACGGCAAGCTCCTCAAGAAGTAATGCGCGGACTGCCGTGGGCCGTCGTTCTGGTCGTCGCGCTCGCCGGGCCGGCGGGCGCGCAGACCGCCGTGAGCGGGACCGTCGTGACCGGCACCGTGCAGGACCAGACCGGCGCCGTGCTGCCGGGCGCCATCGTCGATCTCGCCACCTCGGCCGGGGCGATCGCGCAGACCGTGGACGCTGACGCCGGCGGCGCGTTCCGCTTCGACAACGTTCGCGCCGGACAGTACGAGCTCCGGGCGCGGTTCGAAGGTTTCAAGTCGGCGTCGACGCGTGTGCGCGTCGGCGCGCGCTCGCCCGGGGCGCAGCGGCTGGTGCTTTCGCTCGCCAACATCCAGCAGGAAATCACGGTCAGCAACGCGGTCGAAGTCAGCACGAACGCGTCGAGCAACGTGGACGCCGTGACCCTCGACACGAGGATGCTCGAGAGCCTGCCGATGTTCGATCAGGACTACATCGCCACGATCTCGCGCTTTCTCGATTCCGGATCCCTCGGCAGCGGCGGCGTCACCGTTGTCGTCAACGGCATGGAGGTGAACGGGTTGAACGTCAGCGCGTCGGCGGTGCAGCAGATCCGGATCAACCAGGATCCTTACTCCGCGGAATACTCACGGCCGGGACGCGGGCGAATCGAGATCCTCACCAAGCCCGGCTCGCAGGAGTATCACGGCGACGGCAACCTGATCTTCCGCGACGCCACGTTCAACGCGCGGAATGCGTTCGCGTCGACGAAGCCGCCCGAGCAGCGGCACATCCTGGAGGGATTTTTCGGCGGGCCGCTCGGCCGCAGCGGCAAGACGTCGTTCATGCTGTCGGCGCACGATCGGACCGAGAATCAGCAGGCGCTGGTCTATGCCCTTGGCCTCGACGGCATCATCCACGACACGCTGCCGCAGTCGAACCGCGAGGCGCTGGTCACCGGCAGCATCACGCACCAGGTCAGCGACAGGAATACGTTCTCGATCCGGCCGAACTACCAGTACGAAAGCCAGGAGAACCGCGGCGCCGGCGGCGTGACGCTCGCCAGCGCGGCGACGACATTCAAGCATCACGAGCAGCAGATCACGTACACGCAGCAGACGATCCTGCGGCCGACGCTGGTCAATCAGTTTCAGGTGCTCGTGGGACACGAGCGCGAGCCGACCACGAGCGCATCGCCCGCGCGCGCAATTGTCGTGGCCGGCGCATTCACAGGCGGCGGCGGCCAGGCCGATCTGGTGCGGACCGAGACGCACATGAACCTGAACGAAAGCGTCGGCTGGACCAGGGCACGCCATTTCGTTCAGGCCGGCTTTCAGCTGCCGGACTGGAGCCGGCGCGGCTTCTACGATCGCAGCAACTTCGGCGGGACGTTCGCCTTCGCGAGCCTCGACGCGTACGCGCTGGGGCGGCCCTACGCGTTTACCCAGCAGCAGGGCAACGGCGACCTCGCGCTCCTCGAGAAACAGGTTGGCGCGTACATCAAGGACGACTGGCAGGTGCAGCCCGGCGTTTCCCTGTCGTTCGGGCTGCGCTACGACTGGCAGAACTACTTTCACGATACCAACAACTTCGCGCCGCGGTTGTCGGTCGCCTACGCGCCGGGCAACAAGAAAACGAACGTCTTTCGCGCCGGCGTCGGCGTCTTCAACGATCGCAGCGGTCCGGTGGCGATTGCCGATGTCCTGCATTCGCGGCCCGGCGGCCTCACGCGGTACGTGATCGAGAATCCGGGATATCCGGATCCGTTCGCTTCGGCCGCAGTGGCTGCGTCGCAGCCCCCGAGCATCGTACAGCTCGCGCCCGACGTGCAGATTCCGCAGACGCTGCAGTACAGCGTCGGCGTGGATCACCAGCTCCAGAAGACCACGACCCTCTCGGTCGCCTACACCGGCGCGCGTGGCTATCGCACTTTCCGATCGCGCGACGTCAACGCGCCGCTGCCGCCGCTCTACCTCGCGCGCCCCGACCTCGCCTACGGCGCCGTCCGGCAGATCGAATCCACAGGGCGGCAGGAGACCGATTCGCTGCAAATGACCCTCCGCGGCAGGGTGACGCGCTGGTTCAACGGCCAGATGCAGTACACGTGGAGCCGGGCGTACAACGACACCAACGGCATTGCGTCGTTTCCGGCCAACGACTACGATTTGGCCGCCGAATGGGCGCGCGCGGACTTCGATCGCGCGCATCGATTCCTGCTGCTCGGGCGGGTCAGCCCGCCGGGCGCGTTCGCCGACCTTGGCGTCGGCATCTCGTGGAATTCCGGCGCGCCGTATACCGAGACGCTCGGCGCGGACGTCTACAAGAACGGGCGCGGACGCGCGCGGCTGGCCGGCGTGCCCCGTAACAGCCTGGAGGGCGATGGCTACGCGCAGATCGATCTGCGTGTCTCCCGCGACCTGAAATTCGGTTCCGGCAAACAGGCTCGCACCATGACGCTCGGGCTCGACGCCTTCAACCTCCTGAACCATGTCAACTATGGCAGCTACGTCGGCACGCTGGGCTCGCCGCTCTTCGGCACACCCGTCACGGCCCGTGCCCCGAGGCAGCTGCAATTCTCGGCTCGCGTCAAAGTCTGATTCGGTTGTTCACGCTGAAGGAGTGAGTATGCGACACGCACTGTCGGTAGCAGCAATCCTCTGTCTCACGGCGGTCGGCGGCCTGCTGGCCCAGGACGGTCCGTATCACGCAGCGAAGGAGATTGCGATCGGCGGCGAAGGCGGCTGGGACTACCTCTCGATCGACGCGGCGGCCCATCGCCTTTACGTCAGCCACGCGACGCACGTCGTCGTCATCGATACGCAGGCGGGCAAGGTCGTCGGCGACATTCCGGACACGCCGGGCGTGCACGGGGTCGCGATCGCGGCGGACCTCGGCAAGGGGTTCTCGAGCAACGGCCGCGAAAACAAAGCCAGCATGTTCGATCTGAAAACGCTCAAGCTCATTCAGAAGATCGACACCGGAGAGAATCCGGACGCCATTCTCTATGAGCCCGCGCGCAAGGAGATCTACACGATGAACGGCCGCGGGAAGTCCGCGACCGTGATCGATGCGCAGACCGGCAAGGTGGTTGCGACGATCCCGCTCGAGGGCAAGCCCGAGTCCGGGCAGGCCGATTCCAAGGCCGGCAAAGTCTACGTCAACATCGAGGACATGAACGCGATCCAGGTGATCGACACCGCCACGCACAAGGTGAGCGCCACCTGGCCAATCGCGCCGGGCGAGGCCGCCACCGGCATGGCGTTCGATGTCGACACGCACCGGTTGTTCATCGGCTGCGACAACAAGCTGATGCTGATGATCGACAGCACGACCGGCAAGGTCGTCTACAGCGTGCCGATCGGCGCGGGGGTCGATTCGACCTGGTTCGACCCGGCCACGAAGCTCGCCTTCACGTCGAACGGTGAAGCCGGGACCGTGACGATCGCACACGAGGACTCGCCGTCGCTGCTGAAAGTGGTACAGACTCTGAAGACGCGGCCGGGGGCGCGGACGATGGCGCTCGACCCGTCGACGCACACGATCTACCTGGCCGCGACCGATTACGAGCCGCAGCCGGCTGCCGCGAAAGGGCGGCCGAAGGCGATAGTTGGAACGTTCCGCGTACTAACCTATCAGATGAAGTGAGCCGATCCTCATGCTTCGTGCGATTCGTAGGTTCGCGATTGCGATGCTGGGGGCGGTGCTGTCGGCCGGCGCGGCGGCGGGCCAGCCGCCGCCGGGTCAGCCGCCCGCCGTCGGGCAAATCGCGCCGCCGGCGTCCGGCCCGCCGCTGACGCTGCAGGAGGCGCTGACGCAGGCGCGCGCCAACAGCCAGCAGTTCCGCTCGGCGCGGCTCGCGGCGGATCTCGCGATCGAGGATCGTAAGCAGGCGCGCGCGGCCCTGCTGCCGTCGCTGAACGGCCTCAGTCAGTTCATCTACACGGAGCCCAACGGCACGACGTCCGGTATCTGGGTGCCGAACGATGGACCGAAGGTCTACGCGACCTGGCTGAACGTGCACGGCGACGTCTCGCTGACGAAATGGTCGGAATACCGCGGCGCGGCAGCGGCGGAGGCGGTCGCGCGCGCCAAAGCGGACGTCGCCGCGCGCGGCCTGGTATCGACGATTGTGACCAACTACTACACGCTGGTTGCCGCAGAGCGGAAGCTCGGGAGCGCGCAGCAGGGCCTGCGCGAGGCGCAGCAGTTTCTCGATATCACGCAGAGGCAGGAAGCGGGAGGCGAGGTGGCCCACTCGGACGTGGTGAAGGCGCAGATTCAGGTCAATCAGCGCCTTCGCGACGAGCAGGAGGCCGAGCTCGCCGTCCTCAAGAGCCGCCTCGGACTCTCCGTGCTCGTCTTCACGGATTTTCGGGACAACTTCGCGGTCGTTGACGACCTGCTGCAGCTGACGGCGCTGCCGGCGCTGACCGACGTGAGGACGACGGCGATCGCGGCGAGTCCGGACGTCCGCGCGGCGGAAGCGTCGGTCCAGCAGGAAACGCTCGGCGTGGGCGTCGCGCGCGGCGGCGTCCTCCCGTCGCTCACGTTCGATTACTGGTACGGCATCAACGCCAACGAGTTCGCCATCTACGACCCGGAGGGGCACCGGCTGCTCGGATCGGTCGCGCAGGTGTCGTTGAACGTCCCGATCTGGAACTGGGGCGCGGCGCAGAGCAAGCTCGCGCAGGCGCGCCTTCGCGTCAACGCGGCGAAGGCCGACCTGTCATTCGCGCAGCGCCAGCTGAGCGCCAACCTGAGCGCCTTCTACCGCGAGGCGGAGATCGCGCGCGACCAGGTCGCCTCGCTGCGCGAATCACTGGACCTCGCCACCGAAAGCCTCCGCTTGACGGTCCTGCGCTATCAGGCCGGTGAAGTCGGAGTGCTCGAAGTCGTGGACGCTCAGACGACGTTGATTCAGGCGCGCAACGCGTACGACGACGGACTCGTGCGGTATCGAGTCGCGTTGGCGGCGCTGCAGACGCTGACCGGAACTTTGTAACCATGCGTACCAACAACCGATCCGTCCGTTGTGTCGTGGTGGGTCTCGCGGCCCTGTCGATCACCGCGTGCAGGAAGGCCGAGCCGGAGCCAGAGCCGGTCGCGCCGGTTCAGGTCGCTCCCGCCATTCGCGGCAGCATCCGCGTCGTCGTCACCGCCGACGCCGTGCTGTATCCGCGGGAGCAGGCCAACATCGTCCCGAAGGTCAGCGCGCCGGTACGGCGCTTCCTGGTGAACCGCGGCGACCACGTGAAGCAGGGGCAACTGCTGGCAGAGCTCGAGAACCGCGACCTCGTCGCCGCCGCGCAGGAAAGCCGCGGCCAGTACGTCCAGGCGGAATCGAATTACCGATCGACGGCGGGTGCGATGGTGCCCGAAGCGGTGACGAAGGCCCAGGCCGACGTCGACGCGGCGCGCGAGGCGCTGGATGCCGCAAAGAAGCTCCTCGACAACCGTCAGCAGCTGTTGCAGCAGGGCGCGCTCGCGCGGAAGCTGGTCGACGAAGCGCAGGTCGGCTATGCGCAGGCGCGCGCCGCCTCCGAGAGCGCGCAGCAGCACCTGCAGTCGCTGCAGAGCGTCGGGAAACAGGAACAGATCACAACGGCGCAAGCGCAGGTCCAGTCGGCGAAGGGGCGCCTCGACGGCGCGCAGGCACAGGTCGCCTACTCGGAGATCCGCAGCCCGCTGAACGGCGTCGTCACCGAACGCCCGTTGTATCCCGGTGAAATGGCCGCGAACGACAAGCCGGTGATGACGGTGATGGACGTGTCGAAGATCGTCGCGCGCATCAACATGGCGCAGGACCAGGCCAGGGACGTGAAGGTCGGCAACGAAGCCACGCTCACGCCGTCAGACGGCAGCGAGCCGCTCTCCGGCAAAGTGACCATCGTCAGCCCGGCGACCGATCCGAACAGCACGACGGTCCAGGTGTGGGTGCAGGCGGAGAATCCGGGCGAGCGGCTGCGCGCTGGACAGTCCGTTCACGTGTCCATCATCGCCGGAACGATCGACGGCGCGATCCTGATTCCGGCGCCCGCGGTCCTGCCCAACGACGAAGGCGAGACGGTCGTCAAGGTGGTCGACGACAAGAACGTCGCGCACGAACGGCCGGTCCAGATCGGCGTGCGCGAGCCCGAGATGGTCCAGGTGCTGAGCGGCCTCGAGGCGGGCGAGCGGGTGATTACCGTCGGCGGCCTGGGCCTCGGGGACAAAGCCAAGGTGCGCATCATGAAGCCGGGCGAGAAGGCCGCGGGTGAGAAAGAGGAGAAAGACGAGGACGAACAGGACACAAAGGAAACCAAAGACACAAAGGACGCGAAGGACGCCAAGGACGCCAAGGACGCCAAAGCAAAGGACGCGAAGGACGGAAAGAAGGAATGAGCGGCGAGCACTGGACCGCGCGTCATGGCAAGCCGATCATCTTCGTGATCCTCACGATGGTCGCCGCGGGGATTTATCTCGCCACGACGATCCCCGTCGCCGTCTTCCCGGAAGTCGACTTCCCGCGCATCATCGTCGGCGTCGACAACGGCGTCGCGCCGATCGATCAGATGCAGGTGATGATCACGCGCCAGCTCGAGGAAGCGGTCAACACGGTCCAGGGACTCGAGACGGTGCGATCGATCACGAGCCGCGGCACCGCGGAAATCGACCTCTACTTCTCGTGGAAGGTCGACATGTTCCAGACGCTGGCGCGCGTCAACGCGGCGATCGCGCGAATCCAGCCCGAGCTGCCGCCCACCGCGAAGGTCACCGCCGAGCGCCTCACGTTCGCGGCGTTCCCGATCATGGGCTACAGCCTGACGTCGGACACGGTGCCGCAGACGCGGTTGTGGGAGCTGGCGACCTACGAGCTGAAGCCCCGGCTGAACCGCATGCCCGGCGTGTCGACCGTCGTCGTGCAGGGCGGCCAGGTTCCGGAGTTCGAGGTGCGGCCGGATCCGGCGAAGCTGGTCCAGACGCAGAGCAACATCCCCGCGCTCCTCGACGCGATCGGGCGCAGCAACCTGATCGACTCGCCCGGACTCTACGAAGACAAGCATCAACTGGTGCTGAGCCTCGTCAGCGGCCAGGCGCGCTCGCAGGAAGACATCGGCAACATTGTCATCAAGACGACGCCACAGGGGTTTCCTGTCCGGATTGGCGACGTCGCGACCGTCTCGCCGTCGGTCAAGCCGGTCTACGTCGCCGTGACAGCGAACACGAAAAAGGCGGTGCTGCTGAACATCTTTCGCCAGCCGGACAGCAACACTGTGACCGTGGCCGACGCGGTCCACGGCGACATCGAGGCGATCCGCCGCGGGCTGCCGAAGGGCGTGGATCTGCAGCCCTTCTACGATCAGTCGGACCTGGTCAACGACTCGATCAAGAGCGTGCGGGACGCGGTGCTGATCGGGCTCGTGCTCGCCTCGCTCATCATGGTGCTCTTCCTGCGCGACTGGGGCACATCGCTGGTTGCGGGGCTCGTGATCCCGGCGACGCTGGCGGTGACCTTCATCGTGCTGCGCGCGCTGGGCGAAAGCTTCAACCTGATGACGCTCGGCGGCCTGGCCGCGGCCGTCGGCCTCGTCATCGATGATGCGATCGTCGTCGTCGAGAACATCGTGATGCACCGCGACGCGGGGCAGGACCGCGCCGACGCCATCCGCAGCGCGATTGCCGAGATCCGCGTGCCGCTGATCGGATCGACGATCACGCCGATCGTCGTGTTTCTGCCGCTCATCTCGATCACGGGCGTGACCGGTACGTTCTTCAAGGCGCTGGCGGTGACGGTCGGCATGGCGCTGCTCACCTCGCTCGCCCTGGCGCTCACGTGGACGCCGACCCTGAGCCACTATTTCATCCGCAGCCGCGGGCGCGGGCGCGCGAACGACGAGCGGCCGCCTGACGAACACCCGAACGCCGAACGACGAAACGACGAACGACGAACCGGTCATGGCGGCGTCCCGCCGCGCGTGATGCAGCTGTACCAGCGGACGCTGCGCGCCGCGATCGCGAGGCCCGCGCTTCTGATCGTGGGCACGCTGCTGGTGATCGTCGGGGCCTACGGCGCGTACAAGTTCCTCGGGTCCGATCTGCTGCCGGAAATGGACGAAGGCGGGTTCATCTTCGACTACATCATGCCGGCCGGATCGTCGCTCGACGAGACGAACCGCGTGATCACGAGCGTGGAACAGATTCTGCGATCGACGCCGGAGGTGGAGAGTACCTCCCGGCGGACGGGGCTGCAGCTCGGCCTGGCAGCGGTTACCGAGGCGAACATCGGCGATATCGCGGTCAAATTGAAGCGCGACCGCAGCCGTCCATCGGACGAGGTGATCGCCGAGGTTCGCGAGAAGGTACATGCGCAATTCCCCTGGCTCGACATCGAGATCATCCAGCTCTTGCAGGACATGATTGGCGATTTGACGAGCGTCCCCGAGCCGATCGCCATCAAGCTGTTCGCGCAGGATCCCGCGCTGCTGCGGACGTGGGCGCCGAAGGTCGGCGAGGCAATCAAGAAGCTGCCCGGCGTCGTCGACGTTCTCGACGGCATCGAGAACACCATCAGCGGTCCGGCGACGATGTTCAAGGTCGACCAGGCGATGGCGGCGCGCGCCGGGTTCACGCCTCAGGAGATCGAACTGGACGTCAGCGCGATGATGCAGGGCGAGCTGGCGGCGACGCCGGTCGTCCTCAACGATCGGCCGTACACGATCCGCGTGCGCTTCCCCGAGTCCACGCGGTCGTCGGTCGATGCAATCAAGAACACGCTGCTCGTGAGCGCGAGCGGCCGGACCGGGACGCTCGGCAGCCTCGCGACGGTGGAGGAGCTGCCGGGCCAGACCGAGGTCCGCCGTGAGAACCTGCAGCGCAACGTCACGGTGACGGCGCGCCTCGAGGGGGTCGACCTGGGATCGGGCGTGGCGGCGGCGCAGCGCACGATCGCCGGCCTGCATCTGCCGGCTGCGATCCGCGTCGAGTACGGCGGCGCGTATCAGGAGCAGCAGCGATCGTTTGCCGATCTGATGATCGTGCTCGTGCTCGCCGTGCTGCTCGTGTTCACGGTGCTGCTGTTCGAGTTCGGCGGCTTCGCGGCACCGATCGCCGTGATCGCGTCGGCGCTGCTCTCCACGGTCGGCGTGTTTCTCGCGCTGCTCGTCACGCGGACGACGTTCAACCTGTCGTCGTTCATGGGCTTGATCATGGTCATCGGGATCGTCGCGAAAAACGGGATCCTGCTGCTCGACGCAGACCAGCGGTTCAGGGCCGAAGGCCTGTCGCCTGAAGACAGCATGATTCAGGCGGGAGAGCGCCGGCTGCGGCCGATCCTGATGACCGCGCTGGCGACCATCGCAGGAATGATTCCACTCGCGCTCGGCTGGGGCGCGGGATCACAGATGCTGCAGCCGCTCGCGATTGCCGTGATTGGGGGGATTCTGGCGTCGATGGTGCTCTCGCTGGTCATCACCCCCGCCGTGCACTACTACCTGGCGGACAGGGGAACCAGGAGCGCCGAACGTCGAAAGTAGAACGCCGGACGCAGGGCGGCAGCCCGTCCTTCGGCGTGCGTCGTTCTATGCCGTTCTCATTCTCACCGCGGTCCGGCTGAAGCTAGGCCTCAGCCTTCTTCTTCTTGACGGCGCGTTTCCGCGTCGGCG
>Ga0209590_10000656_pt1 | contig 11760 bp, 15 predicted proteins | sample CZO8metaG_FD_188353 | JGI IMG/M metagenome (GOLD analysis project Ga0209590, IMG submission 188353) | Vadose zone soil microbial communities from the Eel River Critical Zone Observatory, Northern California, USA - CZOApr15con1.8 metaG... | ecosystem: Environmental > Terrestrial > Soil > Vadose...
CGAGTAGCTGTCGACCCACGCCCACCGTCGCCCTCGCCGAGTCGCGCGAGTAGGCCCCGAGGGAACCTTGACGAGACGAAGCGCGGGCGTCCTGGCGTCAGGTGCGTTGACCTGAGGTGGTCCGCGCCGGAGCTGCATGCGTTGGTATTACGCCGAACGGTCTGGTTTGTCGCCATGGGTGAGCACGGCGGACCACCCCTGTAAGGGGATGGCTTCGGGGGGGCGCGGTCCGCTCAGACGCGGACGCGGTGTCGCCACGGTTCGGTACAGGATGCGACCCCTATTAAAGGATGGGTTTTGCACCCGGTGGGTACCTAGAGTTCGATAAGACCCTTGTGCGCCGCCGCGATGACGGCTTGCAGCTTGGAGTGGACCTGCAGCTTCTCGATCACGTGACGGACGTGCCACTCTACGGTGTGGGGGGCGATAGCAAGGCGCTGTGACATCGCGGTCGTATCCAAGCCTTCGGCGAGCAGGTGCAGGATGTCCAGCTCTCTCGGTGTGAACTCCGCGAGCAACTGGTCGCGCTCCCGCTTCCGCGTGACTACGCCTCGCTGCCGGGCGATCGCGCGGGCGAACAGCTCAGCCGGAATGAGGACCTCGCCGGTGGACGCCCGGCGCACGGCTTCGATGATCTGATCCGCGGTCGCATCTTTGGTGAGGTAGGCAGTGGCGCCGGCGTCGATCGCATCCAGCAGCGCCGTCTCGGACTCATCGGCGCTGTGGAACACGATCGCCGCTTCCGCGTGTGCGCTCTTGATCATGCGCGCCGCCGCCGGCCCGGTCACGTCCGGGAGCCGGAAATCCATCAGGACCACATCGGGCCGCTTGTCGGCTGCCGACTGAACGGCGTCGGCTCCCGAGCTGGTAACACCTGATACCGACAGGTCGGGCTGCGCTTCGAGCACCCGCGAGATGGCGGAGGCCAGCAGCGGATGGTCCTGCACGATCAAGACCTGCACGCGGCGGGCAGCCGGTTCCGGGCTCGTGAACGGCTCGAGATTGCGCACCGCCGTCACCCTCTGCGGTCGAAGGCAACAGCCTGGGCGACTTTCATCGCTCTCGTTGTCATTTCAACACCACGTGCAACTGTAAAGCCAATACTTAGCTGATCGGCAGCCTTAGCCAACCTTTGTAAACCTTTGCTATACCCGGGCATTTTGACCAAGGTTGGGAAAACGGCGGATCAGGCCCCATGATCAAGTTGTGACCCAGGCTGACGGCGACCTCTACTTCAGCGCTCCCGGGACCGCGTCGGTCAGGTGGGAAAGCGCCGGTGCGCTGGTACTGGTCGAGTGGGAGGGTTGGGCGAACTCGACCGAGTTCGCGGCCCTGCTCGACGCGGGGGTCCGAGCCTTGAAGGACCACGGGGGCTCGCGTTGGCTGGCCGACTGCCGCCGGCAGAAGGTGCTCAGTCCGGCCGACCAGGATCGGGCTGACCGAGAATGGCTCCCCCGAGCCCTGGCTGGAGGCCTGAAGCAGTTCGCCGTCGTGGTACCGGAAAGCGGTCTCGCGGGCATGAATATCAGGGACAGGCTCAAGGCAGTGCCGAATAGCAAGCTTGAGGTCGGTTACTTCGACACGGTCGACCAGGCCAGGAAGTGGCTCGCCCGGTGACCTGATCGGTCGATGATCGTGGACGTCGGCTTGACAAGGACTCCGGCGTCTGACCACGATTGCGCTCCGCCAAATTCCATGATTGAGTCGAAAGACGTGGTTCTCGGCGCCCTGGGCGCGGCGGCCGCACTTGCCGGCCTCGTCCTCGTCTTCCTTGGCATCGTCATCGCCGCCTATCAGTCATACGCGGGCAACGCTCCAGCGTCGGTTGTCCGGCCGTACAGGATCGCCGGCGTCGCGTTGTTCGGTACGTTCGGCCTCAGCCTGGTGACCGTCGCCCTATGCATGGCCTGGCTGGCGCTCGGCGGTCCCCAGTGGCTGTATGGGTGGACCGTCGGATTTTTCGTATTGCAGCTGGTCGCAGCTTTCGTCGCCGCCGGTTGGACCACGCGTATGGTCCTCTGGCCGTAGCCGTGGCGCTGACCCAGAAGAAGCTGCAGGACCTCACCGACGCCGGTCTCGTCGGACTTCTCGAGGACGACCACGCGCTGTGGCGCGCAAAGGCCAAGCACGCGTATAACGCAACCCATGCGTTCATCAAGGGGATTCGGCCGGACGACGTGATCAGCCTTCTGATCGCCGAGCTGGAGGTGGCTCCTGAGCTGAGGACCTTCCTGGCCAGGAAGAAGCTGACGCAGAAATACTGGTATTCGTGGTTCGCGGAATTGATCATCGACCGTTTCTGGACGGAACTGGCGGGAGGATAACAAGACATGGCCAAGGATTCATCGCAGATGGCGCGCGACTACATCGACGGAGCGCTCAAGACACGCGCGCGCCTCGGGCGTTCCGCCAAACCGAGCAAGGCGGCCTATGCAAGGGCGGTGAGCCTGGCGAGGCAGGCGATGGAGGAACTGATCTCCATTGCGCCCAGAGCAAGGAAGGAAACGCACAACTAGAGCCGGACTAAAGTTCCGCGCGCACCCTCGCCGCCGCGCGAGCCAGTGCGGTGAGCTTGCCGAAGGCTTTGGGCCGCGGCAGGTACTTCATCCCACAGTCGGGCGCGAGGATGAGTCGCTCCGGCGACACGAAGCGGAGCGCATTGCGGATCCGCCCAACGACGGTGTCGACGTCCTCCACCGGGCTGTCGTCGGCGAGGTCGATGACGCCGACGATCAGCGTCTTGTTGGCAAGACTCTTGAGCACTGACAGGTCGACCTTCTGTTGAGCCGACTCCATTGAGATCTGATGGGCCGTGATGTCCGCCAGCTCTTCGAGGAACGGGTAGCCATTCGGCCGCGAGTGGACGATATGCGCGTACCCGAAACAGGTGTGCAGTGCGGTGGTCCCGGCGACGCCCAGCAGCGCCCGGTTGATCGCCTTGACCGCGAACTGCTGCGCCTTTTCGGCCCGCGCCTGCAGGTACGGCTCGTCGAGCTGGACCACGTCTGCGCCGGCGGCAAACAGGTCACGCACCTCATCGTTGACGGCTTCGGCAAGCGCCATCGCCAGCGCCTCTTCGTCGTGGTAGTAATCGTCCTGCGCCTGCTGCGACATGGTGAATGGTCCCGGCAGCGTCGCCTTGATGGTTCGAGTCGTGGTCGCACGCAGGAACTCGACATCGCGCACCTCGACCGGGCGCGAGCGCCGGAGCGGCCCCACCACGCGCGGCACCGGGTTGGGATGGCCGGTCCGGTCCAGGGCGGTGCCGGGATTTTCCAGGTCCATGCCATCGAGGGCGGTCGCGAATCGATTGGAGTAGCTCTCGCGGCGAATCTCGCCGTCGGTGATGATGTCGATGCCGGCGCGCTCCAGGTCTCGGATCGCCAGCACCGTCGCGTCGTCCTGAGCCTGGTCGAGGTATTCGGGGGCGACCCGCCAGATCTCCAGCGCGCGCGTTCGCGGCGGCAGCCGGCTGCCCAGCATCGCACGGTCGACGAGCCAGTCCGGCTGGGGATAGCTGCCGACCACGGACGTCAACAGCAGATCCGGCATCGTGCCAACCTTAGTGGACGTCATGAAAACCCTGCGGCTCAAGACTGTGGACGCTTACGTGGCCTTCGACTTCGAGTGCCCGACCAGCGCCGGAGGCACACGTCTCGCGGCGGATGTGACCGAGCGCGAGACCCAGCTGCTGGCGCGAGCCATGACCTACAAGTTCGCGGTCCTCGGCGTCAACTTCGGCGGTGGCAAAGGGACCATTCGGGCCACCCCGTCCGAGCGCGACGACGCGATCTCCCGCTATGTCGAAGAGATCCGGCCTCTGGTCGAGTCCGCGAAATTCCTCACATCCACCGACCTCGGGACGGTGCCTGACGATTTCCGCTCGCTGCCCGGCACCGATCAGGCGGACCTCATGCACACCGAATACATGGGCATGCCGCTCGATGCGTTTCTGACCGGCCTCGGGGTGGCGACGGCGGCCGAGACCGCCCTCGGTGGGCTGGAAGATCGCACAGCTGCCATCGAGGGCTTCGGCAAGGTCGGAGGCGCGGCCGCGGTGGAACTGACCATGCGCGGGGCTCGGCTCATAGCGTTCTCGACCATCCACGGCAGCGTCCAGCGCCCGGCGGGCTTCGACGTCGACGAGCTGCTCGAGCTCCGCGCTCAACACGGCGATCGGCTGGTCGAGCATCTCGGCACGGAAGTACGTCCCGCGTCGGAGCTGTTCGCGGTCGAAGCGGACGTGCTCGTTCCTGGCGCACGCATCGGGGTGATCGACGAAGCGCGCGCGCGAACGCTCAGAGCTCGCGTGGTCGCGCCGGGAGCCAACGTCCCCTACACCGCCCGCGCGCTCGAGATCCTGAACGAGCGCAACATCCCGGCCCTCGCGGACTTCGTCTGCAACTCGGGCGCCACCATCGGCTACGTGACGTCCGGTCTCCAGACCTCGGACCAGGCGGTGACCGTAGTCGAGAAACGAGTTCGCGACCTCACCCGGCAGAGCCTCGAGGACCCCGAGGGTCCGCTGTCGGGAGCCAGCCGGATCGCCGAGGCGCATCTGCGCACCTGGTTGGATCAAGGCCAGATGCCGGACGGGCCCGCGATGGCATCCCCGTAAACTCGACGCGCCATATGACATCGAACGCACCGGGTCGATTGCCCGACGACACCTGCGATCGCGACCCGATCTGGGACCGCGAAGTGGAGACCGCGTCGTACGACCAGGCAGTGGCGCGCGCGTCATCGGCGTGGGAGAAGCAGTTCCGATACCTCATGGAGAGGTCGTCGTTCTACGCGCGCAAATTCCGCGACGCGGGCGTCGGCCAGGCAGAGGTGCGGCTGAAGGAACTCGGACGCCTTCCGTTCAGCACCAAACAGGAGCTCAAACACGCGATCGACGAGGCTCCTCCGTTTGGGAGCAACCTCTGCGTGCCACCCGAGCACGTCAAGCGTGTATACCAGACGAGCGGCACCACCGGCGCGCCCAGCGTGCTCGCGCTCTCCAAAGCGGATATCGAGACGTGGACGGTCATCGGCAGTCGGACCTACTTCGCGACCGGCATCCACGACCACAGCAGCGTCCTGACCACGTTTGGGGCCGGGCCGTTCGTTGCCGGGCACACGCATTTCGTGCTCTCGCGAATCGGGTCTCGTGCGGTGCCGGTGGCGCCGGGCGACACCGAGCGCGTCCTCTTCGGATTGAAGGCGGGCCTCGCCGACACGCTCCTTTGCACGCCTTCCTTTGCCCAGTACCTCGCCAATCGCCTGGAGAAGTCCGAACCAGATCCCGCCGCGATGAAGCTCACGCATATCGTCACGGGCGGTGAGCCCGGTGGCGGCATCCCCGCGATTCGCGACCACATCCAGTCCGTCCTCGGCGCCACTGTGACCGAGGTGATGGGAATCGGCGACATCGCGCCCTCCCTGTTCGGTGAATGTCCGCAGCAGGAGGGGATGCACTTCTGCGGCGACGGCCACGTTTGGGCGGAGCTCGTCGACCCTGAATCGCGCGAGCCGATGATGATCGAGGCCGGCGCCGTAGGCGAGCTCGTCTACACACACCTGACGCGCGAGGCGATGCCGGTGGTGCGTTTCTTGAGCGGCGACATCACCAGGATTGAAAAGTCTCCATGCGAGTGCGGTCGGAACTCGTTTCGCATGCGGATCATCGGCCGGCGGGACGACATGTTCATCGTGCGCGGCGTCAACGTGTACCCCTCGGCGATCCTGGCCGTGGTGGCCAGGTTCCGGCCGCGTGTCACCGGCCGCGCGCGCGTGATTCGCGTGACCGCAGATGTGAGCGTGCCGCCGCCAGTCCCGATCGAGGTCGAGGTGCCGGACGGCAGCGTCGCCGATGGCGGGCTCACAGAGCAGATCGAGACGGCGATCCACTCTGCATTGACCTTCCGCGCCAAGGTCGCCCTCGTCCCCGAGAAGGTGTTCGGCGAGAGCGGCTACAAGACCCGGCTCACCGTGGAGCGTCCATGACCACAAGACGAAAGCGGTTGAAATCCGACCTTGGATGGAGTACGGCCAATCGGATCGTCGTGCAGGGGCACGACCTGGTCGATCTCATCGGCAACACGTCGCTCGGAGACTTCGCGTTCCTCGAGCTGAAGGGCAGGCTGCCGACCCCGGAAGAATCCACCGTCTTCAACGCGATCGCCGTCACCCTGGTCGAGCACGGGATGACCCCGAGCGCGATAGCCGCGCGCCTCACGTACTTCGGAGCGCCCGAGTCGCTCCAGGCCGCGGTCGCGGCCGGGCTGCTCGGCATGGGGTCACGGTTCGGCGGCTCGATCGAGGAAGCCGCCCGAACGCTGCAGGAAGCCCTCGCCGCCGCCGGCCCCGATGCGGACCTCGGCGAGGTTGCGCGCGACGTGGTCGCGACCTACAAGAAGAGGAAGCAGCCCATCGCCGGCCTGGGGCACCCGATCCACAAACCGGTCGACCCGCGAACGCCGCGCCTGTTCGCGATCGCCCTCGAAAACGGGCTGTCGGGACGCTACGTCGAGCTGATGAAGCTCATCGCTGAGGAGGCGGGCCGAGCCTACGGGCGCGAGCTGCCGGTCAACGCAACCGGCGCCATCGGCGCGATTCTCAGCGAGCTCGACTTTCCGTGGCAGGTGGGCCGCGGGCTGGCGGTCATGGCCCGAGCGATCGGCCTCGTCGCCCACATCCAGGAGGAGATCAAGGAACCCCTGGCGGCCGAGATCTGGAGCCGGGTCGAGGATGAGGCCTCGGAACACAATCGAAATCCGTAGCTCCCCATGTGATGGGGAGGCCAGGAATAACATAGGTTCGCTCGTCTGACCGGCTGGATAGGAGGCGATGCGTTTGCCCGCCAACGTTCCCGGAATCCACCACGTGACCTGCATCACGGGTGACGTACAGAAGAACGTCGACTTCTACGTCGGCGTCCTGGGTCTTCGCTTCATCAAGAAGACCGTCAACTTCGACGTGCCCGACACCTACCACATCTATTTCGGCGACTACCTCGGCACGCCCGGCAGCGCGATGACCTTCTTCGGCTGGCCGCACCTGCCGTGGCGGCCGGCGGGCAGCGGGCAGGTGACCGTGGTCTCGTTCGCGATCCCGAACCGCTCGCTGCAGTTCTGGACCGGCCGCCTTCGCGACCTCAACGTGGAAGCCTCGCGAGTGACCCGATTCGGCATCGACACCCTGGTCCTCAAGGACTTCGACTCGATCCAGATCGAGCTCGTGGGCGAGGCGTCGGATGAGCGTTGGCAGCCGTGGCCCGACAGCCCGGTCGATCCCCACCACCAGATCCGCAGCTTCCACTCGGTGACCTTGTGCGAGGAGTCCGACCTCAACACCATTCAGTTCCTGACCGACACCATGGGCTTTCGCAAATTGGCCACCGAGGGCAACCGCACCCGATTCGAAACCGGCGCCGGCGGTCCAAGCTCGGTGCTTGACGTGCTCGACGCGCCGGAGGCGCCGGTGGGCGAGGAGGCGGCCGGAACCGTCCACCATGTCGCGTGGCGCGCCACCAATGATGCGCACGAGCTCGACTGGCGCGAGGTGCTGGTCGAGTCCGGGCGCAACGTGACACCCGTGATCGAGCGCAAGTACTTCCGATCGATCTATTTCCGCGAGCCTGGCGGCGTCCTGTTTGAGATCGCCACGGACCAGCCAGGCTTTACCGTCGACGAGCCCGCCGAGGCGCTTGGCTCTTCGCTTCAGCTGCCGCCTCAGTACGAAGGGCGGCGCGAGGACTTGAAGTTCAACCTGACGCCCATCGTCGTCCCGACCACCGCGGCGCGGGGCGCAGGACACTGACACTGGTATTCAGGAGTGGTCTCTGGAATTGACCTCGGGAGGGAATTGAGCTGATGAGCACCGCAGTGATCGCGCCGGTCAATCCGATGGCGGCGGAAGGCAAGGCCACGGTCATGAACGTCATGCGCCGCGACCGCGCCAACTTCACGCGCCTGGTCTCGGATCCGAAGAACTGGAACGTCATGACGCGCTGCACCGGCTGGGAGACGCGCGACCTGGTCGGCCACATGATCGACGTCATGGAGGGTTATTTCAAGAACTGGGACGCGGCCAAGGCTGGCAAAGAAGGCACGGCCCTCGGCCTACCGGTGATGGGGGAGACGCTCAACGACCACGCCCTCGACTTCCGCAAGCTGCCGCGCGAGGAGGCGCTCGCGCGCTTCAAGAAGGACGCGGAGAAGCTCGATGGAATCCTCGAGGCCCTCACACCGGAGGAGTGGACCGGATTCATGGTCTACCACCCGTTCGCGGGACCGGTGCCGGCCGGTTTCTACGGCACCTTCCAGATCATGGACTACGGCGTCCACCCCTATGACATCGAGTACGGGCTGGGCAACAAGCTGGCGACCATCGACGAGGCGACGGCCGGGCTCATCCTGCCTTACTCCTTCATTTTCTGGATGTACACGGTCGACCAGAAGGTGGCGGCGGGCGTGGACACTCAGTACGGAATCGAAACGGAAGGTCCGTGGGGCGGCAAATGGCGCGTCACCGTCAAGGATGGAAAGTGGTCCTCGGAGGCCGAGAATGGAAACTTCGAGGGGTGCGATGCGCTGTTCCACTTCGACAGCGCGGCAGACCATGTGTTGACGTTCTTCGGCCGGTTCCCAGGCGGCTCGGCTTCCGGCGATCCCGAGGTGATTCACAAGGTGCGCCACCTCTTCTACTCCTTCTGATCCGTTCCACCGTTTGGGCTCTGGCCTCCCCACCCCGTGGGGAGGTCGCCACCGGACGCGAAGCGTCCGCTGGCGGGTGGGGAGGTCCAGTCCTGAATGAGGTGACGGCAGCAACCTCAGCGCAGATAGCGGCAGCGATGGGCCCAGAGGGGGATCTCGTCGCCGCCCGCCTGTCACGCGGCTGCCGCTGCTTCGGCGCTTGGGCGGGCGACGACCTGCTGGGCTACGGCTGGCTTACGAACGGTCCCGAATGGATCGGCGAGATCGACCTCGAGATCAGGCCAGGCGAGGGTGAGGCCTACGTCTGGAACTGCGTGACCCTGCCGCCGCACCGCCGCCAGGGAGTGTTCGGGGCGATGGTAAGCGGCATCGCCGTGCGAGCGCAGACCGAGGGGCTGTCGCGGCTGTGGATCGGCAGCGTCGCCATCCCGGCCGAGAAGGTCATCCCCCGCGCGGGCTTCGCTCCGGTCCTCCATTTTTCAAGCGAGGTGCTGTCGGGCATTCGCTGGCTGAAGGTCCGCTCCGAGGCCGGGGTCGACCCTGGTCTTCTGGCGGCAGGGCGCGGCGTGCTTGCCGTCGGTGGGCGGCCATTGCGGCTGGACACCTGGATGAAGCGTGCCCTACCGCGCCGCCACTAGAACTTCTAAAGCGCGGCGAGATAGATTTCGAGCAGATCCTCTCCTGGGTATTTGCCGGCCAGCTCGGCCGCGGCTCTCCGGAGCTCGGGCTCACCGATCCCAAACTCAGCGATGTGCTGGGGCAATCCCAGCAGCGAAATGAGCCCGCGGACATCGACGGCTGCGTCCCTGCCCGACCCGGTCGCCCTCGCCAGCTCGGCCATGCGTTCGGGCTTGGTCCGCTCCATGTAACGCATGACATGCGGCATGAGCAGGCACGATGTCACGCCATGCGGAATCCGGTGCCGTGCGCCGACCTGCTTGCCCATCACGTGGCTGAGTCCTGTCGCCGCCGGCCCGGTCAGCGTGTATGAGAACCACGCCGCGAGCTGATTCTCCGTCCGCACGCCGACGTCGTCAGGAGCGGCCTTGGCGCGGGGCAACGACGCGAACAGGCGGCGCACAGCCTCGAGGGCCATGACATCCGAGAACCGGTGGGACCCGTCGGCAAGAAATCCTTCCACGGCGTGGTCGAGCGCCCTGATCCCGGTCGACAGCCACAGGGACATCGGGGTGGCCAGCGTGAGCTCGGCGTCGTAAATCACGGAATCCAGCAGTAGCCGGACGTCGCGCATGCCCGCCTTGTCGCCCGCCGCGTCCGTGTAGCCGGCGCTGCCCGCGAGCTCGGCCACAGAGAGCGTCGTCGGGATGGCGATGTGGGGAAGACCGCGGTAGGCAAGGCCGTGTCGATCGGCCAGCCTGACGGCGATCATCTTGGCTGCGTCGATGGCGCTGCCGCCGCCGAAGCTCACGATGCCGTCGACGCCGATCTCGGTCGCATGCGCGATCGCTTTCTCAATCTCCGACATCGGCGCGTGTTGTCCGATTACCTCTGTGGCCGGAGCTTCCGCGGTGCCCAACGCGCCGCGGACCCGTTCAAGGACCTTCTCCTGGGCAAGCAAAGAACGCGTCGTGATGAGCGCAACGCGTGTGACCTGCAGCCGGCTCAATTCCGGCGCCAGCTGGTCCAGCGAGCCGGCGCCCCAGTGGATCGCTCGCGGATTGGAGTAGTTGAAAGATCCGGTCTCGGCCGTCACCTCACGCAATACGTTACTTTCGGGACCAAGTCCATGGCCGGTCCACACGAAGGTCAACCCGTGCTCAACGCAGGCGAATCCCTGGAGCGGGCGCGCGCGGCCATGATCCTCGTCCACGGTCGCGGCGCGAGCGCGGCCGACATCATGACCATCGCCGCTGAGATGATGTTCCCCGGCGTCGCTTACCTGGCTCCACAGGCTGCGGGTTCAGCCTGGTACCCCAACCCGTTCACCGCGCCGCTGGAGGCCAACGAGCCTTATCTCAGCTCGGCGCTGCAAGTCCTGTCGTCATTGGTGGCCAAAGTCGAAGCGACGGTTCCGTCCGGCCGGCTCGTGCTGGCCGGCTTTTCGCAGGGCGCATGCCTGACGTTGGAGTTTGCAGCCCGCAACGCGCGCAGATATGGCGGTGTGGTCGGGCTAAGCGGCGGGTTGATCGGGCCTGACGGCACGCCCCGCGACTATCCGGGGGGTTTCCAGCGAACGCCGGTGTTCTTGGGCTGCAGCGACGTCGATCCCTACATTCCAAAGGAGAGGGTGATCGAGACCGGCGAGGTCTTCGAGCGGATGGGGGCGGACGTGACCGTGCGTCTCTATCCGGGCATGGCGCATACCGTCAGCCCCGACGAGATCGAGGCCGTGGGAGCGATCGTGAAAGGGGTCGCGGGCTAAACCTGCTTCTCGTCCTCTTCGGCCGCCTCGCCGTGCTCGACGATGTCGCCCCGTTTGAAGAGGACGTCTTTCAACACCACCTGCCACTTCGGTTTCCGGCGTGACAGAAATTCCAGCGCCATTGCAAAGTGCTTGAACTCCTCCCCCTGGGCGTCCTCCATGATCGCCCTGGCTTGGGGATCGCGCTCGAGCGATATGCGCTGTTCATACCAGCCGATCGCCTCCGCTTCCTCCTGCAGCGATGCGGCCATGCGCGCAAAGGTCCTGATGTCCTGGCTGAGTTCCCCCGGCGGCTCGTGATACTGCTCTGTTCCCATCGCGTGAATATAGGGGTGTCCAGGTCGCGCAGCGAGCCGGTTGCATGGGGAGAGTCGAGGAAATACGTCCACTCCAAAGAACCTTGTAGGTGCTATGGACTACGGGCGGCCGATCCAGTTCGGCTACTTCGTCCTTCCGGACTCGATGCGCCCCATGCGGCCGCTGGAGCTGGCAGTCAAGGCGGATGAGCTCGGTATCGATCTGATCGGCGCCCAGGACCACCCCTATCAACGTCGGTTCTACGACGTCTGGACCCTGCTGACCGCCATCGCGCTGCGCACCAAGCGCGTTTCTGTTTTCCCCGATGTCGCGAACCTGCCCCTGCGACCGCCTGCGATGCTGGCCAAGGCCGCGGCGTCA
>Ga0209590_10000665_pt1 | contig 11734 bp, 11 predicted proteins | sample CZO8metaG_FD_188353 | JGI IMG/M metagenome (GOLD analysis project Ga0209590, IMG submission 188353) | Vadose zone soil microbial communities from the Eel River Critical Zone Observatory, Northern California, USA - CZOApr15con1.8 metaG... | ecosystem: Environmental > Terrestrial > Soil > Vadose...
GCACGGCCGGCGAGAGCGAGTCGACCATCGTCTTCTCTCCCTCAGCGGCTGCGCCGAGCTCGACCACTCCGTCCAGGGCCGCCTGCAAAGCGGCTCCGAGCTGCTGCCCGTCGAACTCCTCCGCGTCGCCGAGCGAGCGACCGGCCCGCCGCAGGGCAGTGCCCCACAGCGGGCCGCTCGCACCACCCACCGTCGAAACGAGCGTGCCGCCGGCGGCCGTCAGCATGCGACCCGGTGACGTGGAAACGTCGGGGCCGTCCAGCTGCACGAGCACAGCCGTGAACCCACGGTCCATGTTCGTCCCGTGGTCGGCGTCGCCGATCGCGGCGTCGAGCTGCGTCAGGTAGTCGCGGTTCTCCTTGATCGCCGCTGCTGCCTGGCGAAGCCAACGTTGAACGGTCTGCACGTCCACGCTCGTTCCTCCCATCGGACTACGCGCCCCACCTCAGCGCCGGCGTGTGCACCGGAGCATCCCATAGCGCGGTCAGCTCATCATCGAGCGCGAGGATCGTGATCGACGCGCCGGCCATCTCGAGGCTCGTGATGTAGTCGCCGACGAGGTTGCGCGTCGCCGTGAGGCCACGCTCCTGGAGCTGCTTGTTCAGCTCGTTGTAGATGACGTAGAGCTCGATGAGCGGCGTGCCTCCGAGCCCGTTCACGAACGCGAGCACGTTCGAGCCGCTCGGCAGGTCGAGGTCGCCGAGGATCGCGTCGGCCATGTCGGCGACGATCTCGGAGGCGGACTTGACCTTTTCGCGACGCCGCCCCGGCTCGCCGTGGATACCGACGCCGAACTCCATCTCGTCGGCGCCGATCTCGAACGTCGGCGAGCCGGCGCCCGGTGTCACGCACGAGGTGAATGCGACCCCGAAGCTGCGGCCGCGGTCGTTCACCTTCTTCGCGACGGCCGTAACCTCCTCGAGTGTCCCGCCTGACTCGGCCTTCGCCCCGGCGATCTTCTCGAGGAGCACGGTGACGCCGACTCCGCGGCGACCCGCGGTCCAGGTGCTGTCCTCCACCGCCACGTCGTCGTTCGTCAGCACGGACGTGACCTTGATGCCGTCGTCCTCGGCCAGTTCGGCGGCGAGCTTGAAGTTCATCACGTCGCCCGTGTAGTTCTTGACGATGTGAACGACCCCGGCGCCGCCGTCGACGGCCTTCGTCGCGGCAAGCATCTGATCGGGGACCGGCGAAGTGAAGACGGCGCCGGGACAGGCTGCGTCGAGCATTCCCTTGCCGACAAAGCCGCCGTGCAGGGGCTCGTGGCCGGAGCCGCCGCCCGAGATCAGAGCGACCTTGCCCTTGACCGGTGCATCCTTGCGCAGGACGAGCTGGTTCTCGAAGTCGATCCGCACGAGGTCGGGATGTGCAGCCCCGAGGCCGGCAAGCGACTCCTGCACGATGTCGTCGGGGGCGTTGATGAACTTCTTCATCGTTTGTGCGACAACGCTCACTGATTCCTCCCTGTCGTCGGGGGCGTTGATGAACTTCACGGGGTCGTGGTCGCGAACTCGCCGGCCCGGTCGGGCTCGGTGACGGCCTGTTTGATCGGCCTCGCGACCTTGCGGGGCGTTGCGAGCCAGTCGTAGGCGAACACCGCGACCGCAGCGCCGACGAGGTTCGCCGGAATGTAGGCGAGCAATTGCTGCGTCCAGTTGTGCACGCCGCCGTGGATGGTCGACACGAACAGCGGACCGATCGCGCGCGCCGGATTCAGCGACGCGTTCGTGACAGGACCGACGGTGATGATGATCGCGACGACCACGAGGCCGATCACGAGCCCGGCCCAGCCTTCGGGCGAGCGCGAGTCGACGATCCCCATGATCGTGAAGAGCAGGATCGCGGTGCCGATCCCCTCGATCAGCATCGCCGAGCCCCAGCTCGTCACGGCGTGGTTGAAGTGGACGACGCCGAACCCGTAGCCGAGGTCGACGGCGCGGGTGCCGAACGAGCCCCACATCGCGAACGCGCCGGCGATGCCGCCGGCGACCTGGCTCGCCCAGTAGAGCGGCACGTCGCTCCACGGGATGCGCTTCGTCGCGGCGAGCGCGAACGTGACGGCAGGGTTGATATGGCAGCCCGAGACCTTGCCGATCGTGTAGACGAGCGCGACGATGACCAGGCCGAACGCCATCGAGATGAAGCCGAGATCCGCTCCCGAGAACGGCGCCTTCGTCGCGCCCTCGAGCAGCAGGATCGCGGGCACGGAGCCCGCGCCGATGAAGACCAGCAGCCCGGTGCCGATGAACTCGGCGACCGCGCGCTGCGCTGCGGAGTATTCCTGCATCGAGACCTACACCTCCTTCCGGCCCACTGCCGAAAGAGCCGCGGGCCGTTCCGCGGGATCCCCGAGCGTCGTCACTCGGGAACCGTGTTCGATTATGTCGAACATCGTTCGGCGGAACGTAACAACCCGCGCAAGGCGTGTCAAGGTCGCGGCGCGCTTAGTAGACGACCAGTCGGTCCCGGTGGACCGCTTCGACCTGCGACGGCCGGGCCTCGAGCTCGACGGCGTCGACCGAGCTGATCCCGCGCCCGAAAGGAGTCCCGTCGAGGCCGCAGAGCTCGACGCCGTCGCCGGCGCGGAAGGCTCCCTCGGAGCGGACGACGCCGACGGCGAGCAGGCTCCGGCCGTCGCCGACGACCGCCCGGCGGGCGCCGTCGTCGACGTAGATGCGGCCGCTGACGCGCTTGCCGAAGCGAAGCCAGAGCTTGAACGCCGACTCGCCTGTGGCGGCGGCCTCGAAGCGCGTGCCGAGCGGCTCGCCCGCCAGGATCTGCGTCAGCACGTCGTCCCCCGCCCCGGTCGCGATCACGACCGGGATCCCCGCGGCCGACGCCATCTCCGCGGCGGCCACCTTGCTGCCGATCCCGCCTCGTCCGATCTCGGTCGATCGCCCGAAGACGGCGGAACGGGCGTCCGCGCCGTCCGCGATCAACTGCGCCCGCGTGTCGCCGGGCGCATGCGTGAGGACGCCCTCGACGCTCGTCAGAAGGACGAGCAGCCGCGCGCGCACGAGGACCGCGGCTTGCGCGGCCAGCGCGTCGTTGTCGCCGAAAGTGATCTCGTCCGTGGCAGTCGCGTCGTTCTCGTTCACGACCGGGACGGCGTCGAGCGAGAAGAGCGCCCCGAGCGCATTGCGTACGTTCACGTACGCCCGCCGGTCGGCGATCTCGGCGGCGGTCAGCAGCACCTGGCCCGCGGTCAGGCCGTGTGCGCCGAGCGCGTCCTCCCACACGCGCTGGAGCGCCGACTGCCCGATGGCGGACGCCGCCTGAAGGCGCGGCAGGCTGCGCGGACGGCGCTCGAGTCCCATCTGCCTCAGACCGATCGCGATCGCGCCCGACGAGACGACGCAGACCGGTACGCCGGACGCGACGATCTCCGCGATCTCTCGCGCACGCGCGAGCAGCAGCTCCCGCCGCGGCTCGCCGTGCCCGTCGACCACGAGGCTCGACCCGAGCTTGACGACGAGCGGGCGGTTCATCGCCTCTGCGTCGCGTCGCCGACGACCACGTACTGGCGCAGCCAGAGATCGCGGTAGGTGACCGGCCCGCGCGGCCCAGGCACCCAATCGACGTTGATCCCCGTCTCCGGCGCGCCCGTCAGCGCGAAGCCGTCGGTGAACCGCGTCGTGGCGTGCCAGAAGGCGGCCGTGCCGCGATACGCCTCGAGGAACGCGTCCGCGGCGGCCTCGTCCTCGGTGACGATCCCGGCGGCGAGCCCCGATGTGTCGTCGTTCGCGATCGCCGCCGCCTGCTCGATCCCGTCGACGACGCGGACGGTGACCGTAGCGACGCGGTCCGAGTCGTTGGCCCATTCGTGGCCGAGCGGGCCGTCGGCGACCTCGATCCCGAGACGCTCGAGGACGGCGAGCAGTCCCGGCAGCTGCTGCTCGGAATCGACGAGCAGAAGATTGAGGCGGTTGCAGACCCCGAGGCGGTCGAGGCTCGCCTCGACGATCGCCGCCGCGCGCTCGGGGTCGGCCGCGGCGTGGACGTAGAGGACGCCGCCGCCCTCGGCGTGCGCGAGCGTGCGCACGCCGTTCTCGGCCGCGAGCTTCGCGAGCGCTGCGGTGGACGGTCCGCTCCCGCGGAGGATCACGAGCGGGACGAGCTGGGGGAGCGAGACGAGCTCCCGCGCGCCCTCGCGATCGGGCGAGCGGACGAGCCCGACCGCGCCGGGCGGCAGGCCGGCCCGCTCGAGCGCCGGCCGCAGGACCTCGTCCACGAGCGCCGTCACCGTGCCGAGGGCGGCGCCGCCCGTGCGGAGAAGGGCGGCGTTCCGGCTCTTCAGCAGCTGTCCGGCGACGTCGACGGCGACGTTCGGGCGTGCCTCGAAGTTGGCTCCGACGACGCCGACCGGGATCCTGCGCTCGCGCACGTGCAGCCCGTTGTCGAGCGTCCAGGAGGAGATCTCCCGCTCGAGCGGCGGCAGCGCCGCCAGCGCCTCGAGCTGCCCTTCGATCGCCTCGAGCCGCGCCTCGTCCAGGCGCAGCCGGTCGAGCGCGCCGGCGTCGAGCTTCCCCTCGGCCGCGGCCACGTCGTCCTCGTTCGCCTGCAGGACCGCGGCAGACCGCTCTGCGAGCAGCGATGCGGCGGCCTCGAGTGCCTGCGCGACGCGCTCGTCGCTCAGGGCGGCGAGCGCCGCCCTCGCCGCCCGCGCCTCCTGCTCGATCTGCCCACGTAGCACGCTGATGCTCATTACTTTATGATCTGAAGTAATGCAAGTTGTCCCGGAGCTCTGTCAATCGTGACGGTCGTACGCATCCCGTCGGTTCTCCGACCCGAGGTCGGAGGCCTTCGTGACGTAACGGTAGACGGCGGGACCGTGCGTGAGGCCCTGCACGAGCTCGTCGCCGAGTACCCAGCGCTCGAGGGACGCCTTTTCTCGGGCGACGAGGCGCCCTCCTTCATCAACGTCTTCGTGGACGGGGAGGATGTCCGCCTCCGCGACGGGCTGGACACGCCGATCGGACCGCAGACGTCGCTGCTGCTCCTGCCCGCCGTCGCCGGCGGCTGAGCCCTAAGCCCTCACGACCGGCGACCGCGCGGCCCGAGTGAACTACTGCCGCCAACGGCCCTCGGCGAGCTCCTCCAAAGACGGCCCGTTGTGCAGCCGACTCCCGAGGAGCTCGATCACGAGGTCGGCGGCTGCCGTAACCGCATACTCGGCGGGGACGTCGCTCACCAACGTTTCCAGGTCGGCGTTGAATTCGTCCGAGGACAGCTTTACCCGTAGGTTCTCGCGGAGCTGCGGATACGTGAAGGCGTCGTCGCCCATGTAGTGCTGAAACGCGCCGACGATTGCATCGGCCTCGGCTCCGTCGCGGAGCACGAGCCAGAGATCGAAGAGGTCGCGGCCCTTCTCACGCTGGTAGAGGGCACGCAGCTTCGTCCCCATCATCTCCTCCAACTCGTAGGTCGGAATGTCCGCCTCTCCGTGGAACCATTGCGACTCGACGCGCAGTGGCAGGGTGATCGTCGGACGGAATGGGGTCGTCTCGGCGATGTGCGTCTCCACCTTGACTCGGATCCGTCCCGGCGGGACCGTCGGCTCGGCGTCGAGATACACGTGCACAATCGGCCCGCTCGCATTGACGCTGCTGACCTCCAGCCCGACATCCGCCGCGATCGACCGAAGCGCATCGACGTACGGCTTGATGCCGGAGCGCGTGCGGCGCACGTAATCGAGGTCCTCGCTATACCGGAAAGGCTCCGCCAAGTGGAGCTTGTGTAGGCATGTGCCTCCGCGGAGGACAAACTCTTCGCCGAGAAGCTGGTGCTGGGCGATCTCGATCATGAGCCGTGCCAGGATCAGGTCCTGCTCAACCTGGTAGGGCTGCGGCCATGGCACTCGCGCCTGCCACTCGGTCACTGCTCCGCGCGGAATCACACGTCCGCCTCGACGACCGTGTTCAAACGGATCTGCCAGGTCGCGTCCCGTTGCCCACGTCGCCCCTTCGACGGGTCCAGCAGAACTGGCTCCCCCAAGTCGAGACGTGCCGCCTGTCGGAGCGCCTCCGCATCGTCGACCTGACCGAAGTGCTCGACCAGCCAGCCCACTCGTCGCGCGATGGCGCGCCCACGACGCGATGCGACTCGCGCGAGGTCCGAACCCCTAAGCTCTCCGAGTTCTCTCAGGATCGTCGCCACGTTCGAGAGGCCACCGCTGGAGCGCGGCTTCCCGACGAGGTCGACGACTGTCGTCTCCTTCGTTCCGACAACGGCGTAGCCCGAGGGAACCGTGATGCGCGTCGTCGGATCCACGGTGACGCTCTTGCTGGAGTAGAAGCGAAACCGGATCCGGCCCACCTCGCGCTTGCGCACGAGATAGCTCCGATCGGTGATCACCTGGAAGACCTGGGGCGCCTGATGCGAGGCACCGTGTATAGCCGCGGCACTCAGGAGGCCGACGTAGTACGGCCTGCCGAGGTGGCTCATCATCGTGTCGACGAACCACTCCGCCGGCACAACGCCAAGGTTGCGGTACTCGGGGGGTACGGCGACATATAGCCCCTGAGCTGGCGAGAACACCTCCTGCCGCTGCCGCAGACGACTGAGACCTGTATAGACGGCGGCGGGATCGTCGGCCCCGACCACCTTCTGCGCCTCGTCGAGCGTGAAGGTGTACCTCCCCGCGGCAAGGAAGTGGTCGGCAAGATCCTTCATCCTCACGGGCGTCGTCTGTGCCATGGTCTGATTTTAGACAAAACTCACGTCTATCGGCAGTTTTGTCCAAAATGGGCCCATGAACATGGCCTCCGACCAGACGCTTCTTGCGGTTATCGTAAGAAGCGTCTAACGAGAGCCTATGTTCGCGCGCTGAGTCGCATGGACACCGGCATTTCTCCGACGATCTGGCCCAGGCCGCTGCATCACGCCTAGGTTCAGGGTCTCATGGCGGCGCCAGACGGTTGTAAATGTCTGTTCACACCCGTCACCGCTAGCGCGCCCGTACCCGGATCTCTAGCGATCCGTCCTCCCCGCGCTGGACGCGCAGCGGCCACGTGTGCCCGCTCTGCGACGGCAGCTCGAGCTCCAGCGAACGCGGCGGCTCGACTCCGAGCGTCCGACGTGCGGCGAGCAGCTCGGCGTGCCGAGCGGTCGCGGCCTTGATCGCCGGGACGACGTCGCTCTCGCGAAACGGCTTCACGAGGTAGGTGAAGACGCCGGCGGCGATCGCCTTGTCGACGCTGCTTCGGTCGCTGAAAGCGGTCAGCATCACGATCGGAATCGGACGCTCTGCGTAGATGCGGCGCGCGGCCTCGATCCCGTCGAGCTTCGGCATTCGCAGGTCGAGGACGGCGACGTCGGGCTTCGTCGCGCGAGCGAGTGCCACTGCCTCGGCGCCGTCACGCGCCTCGGCGCAGACGACGAAGCCGTGCCGCTCGAGCAGGCCGCGCAGGTCGAGCCGGATGATCGTCTCGTCCTCGGCAACCAGGACCTCTGTCACGCGTCTCCTTCCGTTCTCACAAACGAAACGAGGCCCCGGACGACGAGCGTCCGAGGCCTCGGAGCCTCCGCGGGCGGCGTCCACGGCCGCCTCGCGCCCGCAACACTACACAAAGTAAAGTAACTTCACAACTTGACGTACGCCGCAGTGGCAGGCACGATCCGGGAATGGCGCGCAGCCTCATGAAGCCGATCTCGCTCATCCTCTGCGCGCCAGTGGCCTAGCCGGCACCTTCCGTCCCACCGGCTAGGGCTCCACCACAAGGGGGCGGGGCAATGACGGCGACTGCGTTCGCGCTGCGCTGCCGCATCTGCGAGCACGTCGAAGAGCCCGGGCCGGCGCGCGACTGCTCGCGCTGCGACGGGCCGACGGACGTCGCGTACGACCTGAGGGCGCTCGCCGAGGTCGTCTCGCGGGAGCGGATCGCCGCGGGGCCGCAGACGCTCTGGCGCTACCGGGACCTGCTCCCGGCGGAGATCGGCGACGGGACTTCGGTCGCGGGCTGGACGCCGCTCGTTCGGGCGGAACAGCTGTCGGACGCGCTCGACATCGAGGTGCTCGTGAAGGTCGAGAGCTCGAATCCGACCGGCTCCTACAAGGATCGAATGGCCGCGCTCGCGGGTGCCGCCGCGGTCGCGATGGAGCTCGAGACGCTCTGCTGCACGTCGACCGGAAATCTCGGCGACGCGGTCGCGGCCGAGGCGGCCGCGCGCGGGCTCGAGGCAATCGTCCTCGCACCGGACGGCGGGATCGGTCTCCGGCGCGCGCGGGCACTCGGCGCGCAGGTGATCGCGATCGACGGCGGGTACGACGAGTGCCGCGCGCTCGAGCGCTCGCTCGCCGCGCTGTATCGGTGGGGTTTCGTCACGGGGAACCTCAGCCCCTACGCCGTCGAAGGCGCGAAGACGATCTCGTTCGAGATCGTGGAGCAGCTCGGGTGGCGGATGCCCGACGCGGTCGTCTGCGCCGTCTGGTCCGGCGCGTTGCTGGCGAAGATCGCGCAGGGGCTTCACGAGCTGCGCGCCGTGGGCCTCATCGCCGAGCCGCCGCCGCGGCTCTACGGCGCGCAGGCGACCGAGGCGGCCCGGCTCGCGGCCGCCTACGCGGAGGACCGGCCGCTCTCGCAGAGTCCGTGGGTCGACGTCGACTCGGCGTTCGCCGACCTCGCGATCGGCGCCGCGCGCGCGTCGGGCGGCGGCCTCGTCGCAGTGGGCGAGGAGCGCATCGCCGGGTATACGGAGCTGCTCGCCGAGACGACCGGCATCGCGGTCGACGACGCGGGCGGCGTCGCGCTCGGCGCGCTCGTCGAGTCCGTGCGGTCGGGGAGAGTGCGACGCGGCGAACGAGTCGTGCTCGTCGTCAGCGGCTCGATCCCCGAGGAGCGTGCCGACGGGATCGCGACGATCCCGGCCGATCTCGGCGCGCTGCTGGCCGAGCTCGGCGCAGCCTAATCCGCGTCGCGGCTCCGAGCCGTCTCTAGTGGCGTCCGTTACTTTACTTTGTGAAGCGCGAAAGTCGGCATCAGCATTTAAAACTTTACTTTTGGTACTCACGTAGCTACGCTGCCCGGCATGACGGCCCGCGAACGTCCGGACGCCGACTGGGCGCTCGTCCTGAAGCGAAATCCGGTCGAGCGCCTGAAGCAGGAGAAGGCACCGCTCGGCATCCGCGACGAGCTGCCCGCGCTGATCGCCGCCGGCTACCAGAACGTCGCCGAGGAGGACATCGTCCGCCTGCAGTGGTGGGGCCTCTACCACGACAAGCCGAAGATCGGGACGTTCATGCTCCGCGTCAAGCTGCCGGCGGGACACCTGACGCCGGCGAAGCTGCGCGCGATCGGCGAGGTCTCGAACCTCTACGGACGCGGTGACGGCGAGCTCGCGACGCGGCAGAACATCCAGCTCCACTGGCTCGAGCTCGCGCGCCTGCCGGACGTCTTCGCGCACCTCGACGCCGCCGGGATCACGACCGCCGGCGGCTGCGGCGACACCGTTCGCAACATCACCGGCTGCCCGCTGCAGGGACTCGCGCACGACGAGCTGTTCGACTGCACGCCGATCGTCGAAGAGGCGGCCGCGTTCTTCTACGGCAATCCCGACTTCTCGAACCTGCCGCGCAAGCACAAGTACTCGATCTCCGCCTGCGCCGACCGCTGCAACGCGCCGGAGATCAACTGCATCGCGCTCGTAGGCGCGATCCACGAAGGGCGCGAGGGTTTCGCGGTCCTCGTCGGCGGCGGCCTCTCGTCGGTGCCGAGGCTCGCGCGCGACATGGGCGTCTTCGTCCCGAAGGAAGAGGCCGTCGACGTGCTCGCGGCGACGACGACCGCGTGGGCCGAGGACCTGAACTACCGCGTGTCGCGCGTGAAGGCGCGCCTGAAGTTCATGATCGACGACATCGGGCCCGAGGGCATGCGCGAGCGCGTCGAGGCAAAGCTGGGCCGCACGCTCGAGGATTTCAGGCTGCCGCGAATCGACGTCGAGCCGTCGAATCACCTCGGCGTCCACCCGCAGAAGCAGAAGGGACTGCTCTCGATCGGCGTCCCCGTACATCTCGGCCTCATCTCCGGTGACCAGATGATCACGATCTCCGATCTCGCCGAGCGGCTCGGTGGCGACGTCCGCGTCACGCGCCAGCAGAACTTCGTCCTCGCGGGAGTCCCCGAGGCCGAGCTCGACGCGACGCTGCTCGAGCTCGAGCGGATCGGCTTCACGGTCGAGGAGAAAAGCCTGCGCGGCAACGCGATCGCGTGCACGGGCGAGCCGCATTGCAACTTCTCCGTTGCCGAGACGAAGACGCGGCTCGGCGCGCTGATCGAGCGACTCGAGCAGCGCTTCGGGACGCAGATCGCGGAGCTTCGCCTCCAGCTCGACGGCTGCCCGCACTCCTGCGCCCAGCACTGGGTCGGCGACCTCGGCTTCCAGGGGACGACGGCGCGTGACGACGGCGGCGAGCGGCGGCAGGCGTACGACATCTTCGTCCGCGGCAGCCTCGGCCCCGACGCCGCGATCGGGCGGCCGCTCTTCCGGCGGGTCCCAACCGACGAGCTGGACGATGCGGTCGAGGGCCTGATCGCCGGCTGGCTCGAGGGTCGCCGCGCGGGCGAGTCGTTTCCCGCCTTCGCGCGGCGGCTCGACGACGACGGATTGGGCGCGCTCGCCGGACTCGAGCCGGCACGCGCGCGGCAGCGCGAGGAGGCTGCGGCGTGAGCGTCGAGCTCATCGACGAGCTGGAAGCCGGGGAACTGTCGATCGAGTTCGAGGGCGAGGAGCCGCAGGCCGTGCTCGAGTGGGGATTCGGCGAGTTCTCGTCGCGCATCGCGATTTCGACCGCGTTCCAGATCGACGGCGTCGCGCTGATCGACATGGCGTACGAGCTCGATCCCGAGGCGCGCGTCTTCAGCGTCGACACCGGCCGGCTGCCGGCGGAGACCTACGAGCTGATCGAGCGCCTGCGCGAGCGCTACCCCGGCCTTCGCCTCGAGCTGCTCTCGCCGAACGGCGACGAGGTCGCGCGCATGACGACGAAGCACGGCCCGAACCTCTTCTACAACCACGTCGACCACCGGCTCCTCTGCTGCAACATCCGCAAAGTCCGGCCGCTGACCAAGCACCTCGCGACGCTCGACGCGTGGATCACGGGACTGCGACGCGACCAATGGGCGAGCCGCACGAACATCCGCAAGGTCGAGATCGACCACGACCACGGAGCGATCGTCAAGCTGAACCCGCTCGCGGAGTGGACCGAGGACGAGGTGTGGGACTACGTGCGCGAGCGCGACGTCCCGTACCACCCGCTCTATGACCGCGGCTACACGTCGATCGGCTGCGCGCCCTGCACGCGCGCGATCGCGCCGGGCGAGGCGAGCCGCGCGGGACGCTGGTGGTGGGAGACAAACGCGCCGAAGGAGTGCGGGATCCACTGCGCCATCGAGAGCGGCGGTCTCGAGCACGAGCTGCACGCCCTGCTCGGAGAGGAGACGCATGCCTGAAACGGTGCGCGTGCGCGGCGAGGCCGCGGAGGTCGCCCGCGCCGAGGCGCAAGCCGTCCTCTCGATGCTGAGCGACGAGCGGCGCCGCGCGCGACTCGCCGACGTGGTCGCCGCCGTCGACGACGGCATCGTCGAAGGCAGCGATGCTGCCGCGCTCGGAGAATTGCTCGAGCTCGGCCTGCAAACCGGGCGCCTGCGCGCGGTCTACGGGCCGGAGGGAGAGCAGGCCGCGCTGGGCCTCTTCCGCCGGCTGCCGCAGGGACGGGAGCTCTCGCAGTCCACGAAGG
>Ga0209590_10000668_pt1 | contig 11717 bp, 6 predicted proteins | sample CZO8metaG_FD_188353 | JGI IMG/M metagenome (GOLD analysis project Ga0209590, IMG submission 188353) | Vadose zone soil microbial communities from the Eel River Critical Zone Observatory, Northern California, USA - CZOApr15con1.8 metaG... | ecosystem: Environmental > Terrestrial > Soil > Vadose...
ACGCGCGCTCCACGGTTTCCCCCGGCACGCGCATTCCCGAGGCCGCTCCCAGCCATAACGCAATCACCGCGAATCCGAATACAAAGACGGCGGGATCGCCGAAATTCTTGGCGAGCCAGCCGCCTGCGGCACCCCCGACGAAGAGCCCCAGCGCCTGGGTGGTGCTGTACACCCCGAGCGCGGTGCCCCGCGAGGCCGGCGGCGCCACCCGGGACACGAGGGACGGAAGGCTCGCCTCCAGGATATTGAAGGCGACGAAGAAGGCGAGCAGCAGGGCGATCGCCATGGTGAAATTCGTGTAGCACACGGCGAAGCCGAGCTCGACGGCAAGCAGCAGGACGATGGCGGCGAGGAAGAGAAATTTCATCCGGCCCCGGCGCTCGGCCTGGAGCAGCGGCGGCATCATGAGCGCGAAGGAGCCGAGCACGACGGGCAGATAGATCTTCCAGTGTTCGCTCACGGCGAGTCCGCCGTACTGGACAAGCGCGACCGGGATCACGACGAAAATCGCCATCTGCACGACGTGAAGCGAAAAGATGCCGAGGTTGAGCCTCAGTTGCTCGGTATTGCGCAAGACCTCGCTCAGCGCGCCGCGCCGGACGCGCCGCGTCGGGTCGCCGGCGCTCCGAGGCTCCGGGGGCACCACCGCGAGCGTCATCCAGATCGCCGCGAGCGACAGCGCGCCCGTAAGGTCGAAGATTCCCTCCATTCCGATACTGCGATAGAGCGCGGGCGCGGCGACGAGCGACACCGCGAAGGTCAATCCGATCGAACCGCCGACCATGGCCATCGCCTTGGTGCGGTGTTCTTCGCGCGTAATATCGGCAATGAACGCCGTGACCGGCGCCGCGATGGCGCCTGCCCCCTGGATCGCGCGCCCGAGAATGACCACGTAAATGTCGGACGCCCATGCGGCGACAAAGCTCCCAAGTGCAAAAAACAGCAGCCCAATGACGATCAAGCGCTTCCTGCCGTAGCGGTCGGAGGCCATGCCGTAGGGAATCTGCAGGATCCCCTGGGTCAGACCGTAGATGCCCAGCGCCACGCCCACCAGCGTCTGGCTGTCGCCGCCGGTCAGGTGTCGGGCGTGGACCGCAAATACCGGCAGGATGAGGAACAGCCCCAACATGCGCAGGGCGAAGAGCGACGCGAGCGACAGGCTCGCGCGCAGTTCGAGGGGGGACATCCGCCCGGGCACGGCCTGGGACGTCATGGGAGTAGCGGGGACGCTGCGAAATTTTGTATAGTAGCAGGTTTGCTTTTCGGCTTTCCCCTGCAATGGAACAGATCCGCATCCGCGGCGCGCGCACGCACAACCTGAAGAACCTCAACGTCGATCTGCCGCGCAACCGGCTGATCGTCATCACCGGATTGTCGGGGTCGGGAAAATCCTCGCTCGCCTTCGACACGCTCTACGCCGAGGGCCAGCGCCGCTACGTCGAGTCGCTCTCGGCCTACGCGCGGCAGTTCCTGCAGCTGATGGAGAAGCCGGACGTCGATCTGATCGAGGGACTGTCCCCGGCGATCTCGATCGAGCAGAAGGCGGCGAGCCACAACCCGCGCTCCACCGTCGGCACCATCACCGAGATCCACGACTACCTGCGGCTTCTCTACGCGCGCGTGGGAACGCCCTACTGCCCGGAGCACGCGCTGCCTCTGGAAGCGCAGTCGGTCGCGCAGATGGTGGACCACGCGCTCGCGCTTCCGCAGGACACCAAGCTCATGATCCTTGCGCCCATCGTCGCGAGCCGCAAGGGCGAGCAGCAGGAGCTGGTCGCCGAGCTTCGCGCCCAGGGGTTCGCGCGAGTGCGCGTGGACGGAAAGGTCCACGAGATCGACTCCGTGCCCAAGCTCTCGAAGAACGTCAAGCACTCGGTGGACGTGGTGATCGACCGGCTGAAAGTGCGCCCCGAGGCGAAGCAGCGGCTCGCCGAATCGTTCGAGACGGCGCTCCGGCACGCCGAGGGCCGCGCCGTGGTGCTCGAGCTCGACTCGGGCCGCGAGCATCTGTTCTCGGCGCGCTTCGCCTGCCCGGTGTGCGACTACTCGCTCTCCGAGCTCGAGCCGCGTCTTTTCTCCTTCAACAATCCGATGGGCGCCTGCCCGGACTGCGACGGCCTGGGCACGAAGACCTTCTTCGATCCGAAGCGCGTCGTGGCGCACCCGGATCTCTCGCTCGCCTCGGGCGCGATCCGCGGCTGGGACCGGCGCAACCAGTTCTATTTCCAGATGCTCGCGAGCCTCGCCGCGCATTTCAAGTTCGACGTCGAGGCTGCGTTCGAGAAGCTCCCGGAGCCCGTGCAGAACATCGTGCTCTACGGCGCGAAGGACCTGATCTCTTTCTCGTACCTCAGCGAGCGCGGCCGCACCATCGTGAAGGAGCACGCCTTCGAGGGCATCCTGCCGAACCTGGAGCGGCGCTACCGGGAAACCGACTCGCTCGCGGTGCGCGAGGAGCTGGCGAAATACCTGAACACCAAGTCCTGCCCAGCTTGCGGCGGCACCCGGCTCCGGACCGAAGCGCGGCACGTCAAGGTCGCCGACAAGGCGATCTACGAAGTGAGCGGGATTCCGTTGAAACAAACGCTCGATTTTTTCGGGAAGCTCAGGCTCTCCGGCGCGAAGCAGTCGATCGCCGAGAAGATCGTGAAGGAAATCGTCTCGCGCCTCTCCTTCCTCAACAACGTGGGCCTGGACTACCTGTCGCTCGACCGCTCCGCCGACACGCTATCGGGCGGCGAGGCGCAGCGCATCCGCCTCGCGAGCCAGATCGGCTCGGGGCTCACCGGCGTGATGTACGTGCTCGACGAGCCTTCCATCGGGCTGCACCAGCGCGACAACGCGCGGCTCCTTGCCATGCTCCAGCAACTGCGCGACTTCGGCAACACCGTGATCGTGGTCGAGCACGACGAGGAGGCGATCAACTCGGCCGACCACGTCGTGGACATGGGGCCTGGGGCGGGAGAGCACGGCGGCCAGGTCGTGGCGGAAGGTGCGCCCGAGCAGATCCGCAAAAACCCTGCCTCCCTCACCGGCCGGTACTTGTCGGGCGCGCTGGAGATCGCCGTGCCCAAGAGCCGGCGCCGCTTCGACAAGACCCGCGTGTTCAGGCTGCGCGGGGCACGCGGGAACAATCTGAAGAACGTCGACCTCGCGCTGCCCCTGGGTCTTTTCGTATGCGTGACGGGCGTCTCCGGCTCGGGCAAATCGACCCTCATCAACGACACCCTCTATGCGGCGGTCGCGCGCGAGCTCTACGGCTCCGCGCACGAGCCCGCGGCGCACGACTCGATCAAGGGGCTGGAGTTCTTCGACAAGGCGGTGAGCGTGGACCAGAGCCCGATCGGCCGCACGCCGCGCTCCAATCCCGCCACCTACACGGCGCTCTTCACCCCGATACGCGAGCTCTTCGCGGGCGTCCCGATGGCGCGCGAGCGCGGCTACGGACCCGGGCGCTTCTCCTTCAACGTCAAGGGCGGACGCTGCGAAGCCTGCCAGGGCGACGGCGTGATCAAGGTCGAGATGCATTTCCTCCCCGACATCTACGTGCCCTGCGACACCTGCCGCGGCAAGCGCTACAACCGCGAGACGCTGGAGGTGCAGTTCAAGGGGAAAAACATCCACGAGGTGCTGCAGATGACGGTGGAAGCCGCCCACGAATTCTTCAGCGCGATCCCCGCGGTCGAAAGAAAGCTGCAGACCCTGCTCGAAGTGGGCCTCGGCTACATCCAGCTCGGGCAGCCGGCCACCACGCTCTCGGGCGGCGAGGCGCAGCGGGTGAAGCTGTCGCTCGAGCTCTCCAAGCGCGACACCGGGCGCACGCTCTACATCCTGGACGAGCCCACCACCGGGCTGCACTTCAAGGACATCGACCTCCTGCTGTCGGTCCTGCACCGCCTGCGCGACGCGGGGAACACCGTGGTCGTGATCGAGCACAATCTGGATGTGATCAAGACCGCCGACTGGGTGATCGATCTCGGACCCGAGGGCGGCGACGGCGGCGGGCGGATCATCGCGCAAGGCACGCCCGAGGACGTGGCCGCGATGGACGCGAGCTTCACCGGGCGATACCTGCGCAACGTGCTCGGCAAGAAAGTCCGAAGAGCTGCCTAGGTTTTGGCGCTTGGCACGCCCTGCTCGTCCGAGCCGAATACTCCTCGATAATTAGAAGTGAAAACGACGCCGAAGCCCCGTCAGGGCTGGTGCGGCGGCTTGTGCGGGTGCGGCCCGAGGATTTCGTCGAGCTGCTCGCGCGTGAGGAGCTTCTTCTCGAGCGCCACCTGGTACACGGTCTTGCCGCTCGCGAGCGCTTCGCGGGCGACTTCGCTTGCGCTCGAGTAGCCGATATAGGGGCTGAGCGCGGTCGCGTCGCCGGTGGGGTTCTCGAGCATCTTCGCCAGGCGCTCGCGGTTGGCGCTGATACCCGTGACGCAGCGTTCGCGCAGCGTGTCGCAGCCGCGCGTGAGGTGCACCAAGCTCTTGAACAGGCTGTGTGCGATGATCGGCTCGAAGGCGTTCAGCTGCAGCTGGCCGGCTTCGGCGGCGAAGCTCACCGTGATGTCGTTGCCGATCACCTCGAAGGCGATCTGGTTCACGACCTCCGGGATCACCGGGTTCACCTTGCCCGGCATGATCGAGGAGCCCGCCTGCACCGCCGGCAGGTTGATCTCGCCGAAGCCGGTCCTCGGCCCCGAAGACAGAAGCCGCAGGTCGTTGCACACCTTGGAGAGCTTCACGGCGATGCGCTTCAAGACGCCCGAGAGCTGCACGAAGGCCCCCGCGTCCTGCGTCGCCTCCACCAGATTCGACGCGGTGACGAGATGGATCCCGGTGATGTCGGAAAGGCGCTCGCGCACGAGCGCCGCGTAATCCGGGTGCGCGTTGATGCCCGTGCCGATCGCGGTCGCCCCGAGGTTGATCTCGGTGATCAGCAGCGCCGCTTCCTTGAGGCGCGCCTCGTCTTCCTCGAGCATCACGGCGTAGGTGCTGAACTCCTGGCCGAGGGTCATCGGCACGGCGTCCTGCAATTGCGTGCGGCCCATCTTCAGCACGTCGGCGAACTCGCGCGCCTTCTCGTCGAAGGCAAGGCGCAGCTCGCGCATGGCCGCGGCGAGCCGGTCGATCGCGAAGTGCAGCGCGATCTTCACCGCCGTCGGGTAGACGTCGTTGGTGCTCTGGCTCATGTTGACGTCCTCGACCGGACGCAGGAACCCGTATTCGCCGCGCGCGTGGCCGAGGAGCTCGAGCGCGCGATTGGCGATGACCTCGTTCGCGTTCATGTTCGTGGACGTGCCCGCCCCGCCCTGGATCACGTCGACGACGAACTCCTCCAGCAGCTCGCCCTCGCGGATCTGCTCGCACGCCCTCGCGATGGCTTGGGCTTTTTCATCGGAAAGAAGGCCCAGTGCGCTGTTTGCGAGCGCCGCCGCCTGCTTCACGCAGGCGAGCGCGCGAACGAGCTCCGGGTAGATCGAGATCGAGGTGCCCGTGATCGGAAAATTCTCCAGCGCCCGCAGCGTGTGGATGCCGTAATAGGCCTCGGCCGGCACGGCGCGCTCGCCCAGCAGATCGTGCTCGATGCGAACCGGGGCCTGGCTCATGCGAAAATCGTCCGAGTAAACCCGCGGCGCGCGGCTTGGACAAAGGGTTCGGGACTGCCGTAGAATCGTTTGCCCCCGCGACCGGAGGCGAATCCGGCCGCGCGCGGCCCGCGCGATTGCCAACGATGGGAGGCTGACATGACCCGAACGATCCGAATCATACTTGCTGCGCTCGCCTGCGTCACCCTTGCAGCGAGCGCCGCGGCCCAGGAGGGAACGCTCAAGAAGATCAAGGACGGCGGCTCGGTCACCATCGGGCACCGCGATGCGTCGGTGCCGTTCTCGTACTACGACGACAAGCAGCAGCCGGTCGGCTACGCCGTGGACCTGTGCTTGCGCATCGTCGACGCTGTGAAGAGCGAGCTCAAAATGCCGAAGCTCGACGTCAGGTACCAGCTGGTGACCTCGGCGAACCGCATCCCGCTGATGGCGAACGGCACCATCGACCTCGAGTGCGGCTCGACCACCAACAACCTGGAGCGCCAGAAGCAGGTGTGGTTCACGATCACGCATTTCGTGACCGCAAACCGCTGGGTGGCGAAGAAGGCGTCGAACATCAAGGCGCTCCCGGATCTCAAGGGCAAGACCATCGTCTCCACGGCCGGAACGACCAACATCAAGCAGATCACCGAGATCAACGCGGCGCAGAACCTGGGCATGAACATCATCTCGGCGAATGGCCACGCGGAGGCGTTCCAGATGGTCGAGACCGGCCGCGCAGTGGCGTTCGTCATGGACGACATACTCCTCTACAGCCTGGCCGCCCAGTCGCGCAGCCCGGGCGACTATGCGATCTCGCCCGAGGCGCTCTCCGTCGAGCCCTACGGCATCATGCTGCGCAAGGACGACGTCGCGTTCAAGAAGGTCGTCGACAACGCGATGATCCAGACCTACAAGTCGGGGGCGATCGACGCCATCTACGGCAAGTGGTTCCTGAAGCCGATTCCGCCCAGGGGGCTCACTCTCAACGTGCCGATGAGCGACCAGTTCAAGAAGGTGATCGCCAACCCGACGGATTCCGGAGACCCCGCGGCATACAAGTAGTCGTTAAAGCGGACGCGGAGCGCCGCTTTAACTGTGCGCGTTGCAACGGACTTTTCAAGCCGTTGAACGCGCGCTTTCGTTTCCGGGGAGTGGATTGAACTACAACTGGTACTGGAAGGTCCTGCTCGAGCCCGAGCCCGGCGGCACCGGCACCTATCTTCATTACCTCGTCGTCGGACTGGGCTGGACGCTCGCCACGGCTCTTGCGGCCTGGGTGATCGCGCTCGCCGTCGGCGCGGCGGTCGGCACGCTGCGCACGGCGCCCATGAAGTGGGCGGTGCGCCTCGGCAACTTCTATGTCGAGATCTTCCGCAACATCCCGCTTATCGTGCAGATGTTCCTGTGGTTCTTCGTCTTCCCGGAGTTTCTGCCCAAGGCGGCGGGCGATGCGATCAAGCAAATGCCGCCGCCCTGGGGCTCGTATGTCCCGGCGGTGCTGTGCCTCGGCATCTTCACCTCGGTGCGCGTCGCCGAGCAGGTCAAGGCGGGCATCATGTCGCTGCCGCGCGGGCAAGGCATGGCGGGCACCGCGATGGGGCTGACGCCGGCGCAGACCTACCGCTACGTCATCCTGCCGCAGGCTTTCCGCATCATCCTGCCGCCTCTCACCTCCGAATTCATGAACGTCATCAAGAATTCCTCGGTGGCGCTGACCATCGGGCTGCTGGAATTGACGGGACGCGCGCGCGCCATGCAGGAATTCAGCTTCCGCGTGTTCGAGGCGTTTGCGACCGCGACGGTGATTTATCTGCTCACGAACCTGATCGTCGTGCTTCTCATGCGCGCCCTCGAGAAGAAGGTGCGCGTGCCCGGCCTGATCGCCGCGGGCGGCGCGCCGCAGGCGGGACACTGAAATGCAACACCTACGATGCGTTGCAGCGCAGAAACCCCCCGCGCAGCAACGCGAGGGTTAAAAAAAGCGATGGACTCCGGATTCGATTTCGACGTCATTCAGCGCTCGTTCCCCTACCTCTTCAGGGAAGGGATGACGTTCACCGTCACGCTCACGCTCATGGCGATGACCGGAGGAATCGTTTTCGGCACGCTGCTCGCGATGATGCGGTTGTCGAGCTTGCGCCCGCTCTCGATCGCGGCAGGAGCCTACGTCAACCTCATGCGCTCGGTGCCGCTGGTGCTCGTGATCTTCTGGTTCTTCTTCCTCGTGCCCTACATCGGGGCCTGGGCGATCGGCGCCAAGGAGCCGATCAGGGTCGGCGCGTTCTGGTCGAGCGTCATCACGTTCACCATGTTCGAGGCGGCGTACTACTGCGAGATCATGCGCGCGGGCATCCAGTCGATCGCGCGCGGCCAGGTCTGGGCGGGCTACGCGCTGGGACTGGACTACTGGCAGACGATGGGACGGATCGTGTTGCCTCAGGCGTTCCGCAACATGCTGCCGGTGCTCCTCACGCAGACGATCATCCTGTTCCAGGACACCTCGCTCGTGTACGTGATCTCCGCCACGGATTTCCTGGGCGCCGCCGCGAAGATCGCGAACCGCGACTACCGCCTGGTCGAGATGTATACCTTCGTGGCGGTCGTGTATTTTGCCGTCTCCTACGGCCTGTCGACGCTGGTGAAGCGCCTGCAGGAACGCATCGCCGTCATCCGGTGAGACTCGCATGATCTCGATAAAGAACGTCAGCAAGTGGTACGGAAGCTTCCAGGTGCTCACCGGCTGCTCGACCGAAGTGAAAAACGGGGAGGTCGTGGTCGTGTGCGGCCCTTCCGGCAGCGGCAAGTCGACGCTCATCAAGTGCGTGAACGGCTTGGAGCCGTTCCAGAAAGGCGAGATCCTGATCGACGGCGTTTCGGTCGGCGATCCGAAGACCGACCTGCCGAGGCTGCGCTCGAGGATCGGCATGGTGTTCCAGAACTTCGAGCTGTTCCCGCACATGACGGTGATGCGCAATCTCACCCTCGCGCAGGTGAAGGTGCTCGGCCGCAGCCTCGATGAGGCGACGCAAAAAGGCCTGAAGCTGCTCGAGCGGGTCGGGCTCGCGGCGCACAGGGACAAGTACCCCGGCCAGCTCTCCGGAGGCCAGCAGCAGCGCGTCGCGATCGCGCGCGCGCTCGCCATGGACCCGATCGCGATGCTGTTCGACGAGCCGACTTCGGCCCTCGATCCCGAGATGATCAACGAGGTGCTCGACGTCATGGTCGGGCTCGCCGGCGAAGGCATGACGATGATGGTGGTCACGCACGAGATGGGCTTTGCGCGCAAGGTCGCTCACCGCGTGATCTTCATGGACCGCGGCGAGATCGTCGAGGACGCGCTGAAGGAGGATTTCTTCGGCAAGCCGCGCTCGGAGCGCGCGCAGCAGTTCCTCTCCAAGATACTTCACCACTGACCCTCACCCGCTCGCTCTGCTCGCCTCCCTCTCCCGCAAGCGGGGTGAAGCGGGATTTCGGCAGACGTGCCTGCGCACGTCTGCCGCCGCTGAACGCCAATCGCGCTGCATCGCGATTGGCCGGGGTGCGGTTGGGGTGAGGGCGCGGCGTCGCGAAAGCAATCGCGCTACACTTGCGCCTTTTTGGCGATCGGACCGGACATGCCGAACCAAAGCGTCAAGCTGCTGTTTGCTCTGTTCACGCTGTCGGGCTTCACCGGCCTCATTTACGAGTCGGTCTGGTCGCACTATCTGAAGCTCTTCCTCGGCGCGGCGGCGTTCGCGCAGTCTTTCGTGCTGGCCGCGTTCATGGCGGGCCTCGCGCTTGGGGCGTGGCTTGCGAGCCGCTGGAGCTCGCGCCTGAAGAACCTGCTCGCCGCGTACGGCTGGATCGAGGCGGCGATCGGCGTCGCCGCGCTCGTCTTCCACGAAGCGTACGTGCTGCTCACTCAAGCTTCGCTCGACCACGTCATCCCGGCGCTCGGCTCGCCGGGAGCCGTCGAGATCTTCAAGTACACGCTGTGCGCCGCGCTGATCGTGCCGCAGACGGTGCTGCTCGGAATGACTTTTCCCCTGTTGAGCGGAGCCGTGATCCGCCGCGAGCCCCACGCGAGCGGCCATCATCTGGCGATGCTGTACTTCACCAACTCGATCGGCGCGGCGATCGGCGCGCTCGCCGCCGCGTTCTGGCTGCTCGGCTGGCTCGGCATGCCGGGAACCATGCGCCTTGCGGGCGCGCTGAACCTCGCGCTCGCCGCCGCGGTGCTCGCGATCGCGCGCAGCGGCGAGCCCGCGCCGCTTTCCGCGCAGCCGCAAAGCGGGACCGCGCCCACCGGGACGTACATCGCCAGGCTGTTCCTCGCGGGCGCGTTCGTCACCGGACTCGCCTCGTTCGTCTACGAAATCGTCTGGATCAGGATGCTCTCGCTCGTGCTCGGCTCCTCGTTCCACGCGTTCGAGCTGATGCTTTCGGCCTTCATCACCGGGCTCGCCCTCGGCGGCCTGTGGATCCGGCGCCGCATCGACCACATCGCCGACCCGGTTCGCTATGCGGGCCTGATACAGGTCGTCATGGGCCTCGCGGCGCTGGCGACCGTTTTCGTCTATCACTGGACCTTCGACTGGATGGAATGGGCGCTCGGGATACTCCAGCGCAACGAAGCCGCCTATCCCGCGTTCAACCTGTTCAGCCACGCGCTCGCGTTCGCCGTGATGCTGCCCGCGACCTTTCTCGCCGGGATGACGCTGCCGCTGTTTACGAACGTGCTGCTGCGTGGAGGCGGCGGCGAGCGTGCGATCGGCCAGGTATACGCCGCCAACACGCTCGGCGCGATCGCGGGCGTGCTCATCGCCGTGCACCTGCTCGTGCCCGAGGCCGGCCTCAAGCTCGCGCTCGTGCTCGGAGCTGTCGCAGACATGCTGCTCGGGGCGTGGCTGCTGCGCTACTCGCAGGCCGCTTTCCGGCGGGCCCACGCCTTCGCCGCGGTGATCCTCGGCATGCTCGCCGCGACCGCAACGGCGCGCGCCGAGGTGCTGGAGCCCGAGCGCCTCGCCTCGGGCGTGTTCCGCTACGGCCGCGCGGTGCCCGGAGAGCAGCGGGTGTTTTTTTACCGCGACGGAAAAACGGCTTCGGTCGCCGTGCTCGGAGGTAAGGGGAGCCGGGTGACTATCGTCACCAACGGCAAGCCCGATGCGGCGATGTACCTCGATCCGGGCGATCTGCCCACCGGGGACGAGTACACGATGACGCTGCTCGCCGCGCTGCCGCTCCTCATCAGGCCCGACGCCCGCAGCTATGCCAATATCGGGTGGGGCTCCGGGCTCACCGCCGCGGTATTGCTGTCGCACGGCGGGCCGCGCGAGGTCCACACCATCGAGATCGAGCCCGCGATGGTGGCGGGCGCGCGTTCCTTCTTCCCGCGGAACGTCCTGGCCTACCGCGACCCGCGCAGCCAGGTCTATTTCGAGGACGCGAAGAGCTATTTTGCGCGCCACGGCAGGCGCTACGACGTGATCGTCTCCGAGCCGTCCAACCCCTGGGTCAACGGCGTCGCGGGCCTCTTTACCGCCGAGTTCTACCGGGAGACGAAGCGATACCTCGCGCCCGGAGGCCTGTTCGTGCAGTGGCTGCAGCTGTACGAGCTCAACGACCGGCTGCTCGGCTCGATGCTCGCGGCGCTCGGGGAGAGCTTCGCGGACTACGAGGTCTACGCGGCGAATTCCGGAGATCTGGTCGTGGTCGCGGTCGCGGAAGGCCGCGTGCCGCATCCCGGCCCCCTGCCGGAAAAGGAACAGGCCTTCATGCAGCAGCTCGAGCGCATCGGGATCAAGCACCGCGAGGAAATCGCCGCGCGCAGCGTGGGCACCAAGAGCGCGATCGCGCGCCTGTTCGCGCCGCTTGCGCCCCCGATCAACTCGGACTTCCACCCGCTGGTTCAGCTCGAGGCCCCCCGCGCGCGCTTTCAAGCGAGCAGCGCCCGGGCGGTCTTTGCGCTCGCGGAGGCGCCGCTGCCGATTCTCGAGATGGCGGACGGCGCAACCCTCTCGTACCTGCGCGAGCCGGCGGGCGCGCACGACCTGTCCCCGCCCGTGCTCATCCAGTCGACGGCTTTGCTGCTCGAACGCGGGCTCAAGGATCGTTCCGCAGATCCGCTGCGCATCGGCGATGAGGGCGCGCGCTTCG
>Ga0209590_10000669_pt1 | contig 11709 bp, 9 predicted proteins | sample CZO8metaG_FD_188353 | JGI IMG/M metagenome (GOLD analysis project Ga0209590, IMG submission 188353) | Vadose zone soil microbial communities from the Eel River Critical Zone Observatory, Northern California, USA - CZOApr15con1.8 metaG... | ecosystem: Environmental > Terrestrial > Soil > Vadose...
CTCTCGCTTGACCTACTCCTCGAGCGGCAGCCCCTCGCGGCCGTTCGCGTCCAACCTGGGGAGCCCGGGAGCAATGCTGGAGCTCGGCGGCGAGCTGGGCCTGGGTTCCTCCTTCTCGGTCTTGATGTCGGAGTGCAAGGCGAGACGGTCGATGCGGGTCCGGTGACCAGCGGCGCCCAGGTCGGGCTGCGATGGGCAGCGCTCGCCACGAGCAGGACACGGATGGCCGTCAGCGCCGGTTACTTCCATGAGCTGACCGGCGGCGACGGCGCCTGGGGCAGGCTCGTGCTCGAACAGGATCTCGGCCGTGCCCGGCTAGCGTTCGCCGTCCACGGCGAGCACGTCTTCGCAGCGGTCGAGGAACATACACGCCCTTCGAGCAGGGAGCTCGCTTGAGACGCGCGAGGAGTCGCGCTAGGACGGCACGATGGGAACAGCGCTGATCACCGGAGCGTCCGCGGGGCTGGGAGCCGAGTACGCCAGGCTCTTCGCCGCCGACAAGCACGATCTGGTCCTGGTCGCACGCCGGCGCGATCGCCTGGAGGCCCTCGCCCGCGAGCTTCAGTCGGCGCACGGCGTGAAGGCGCGGGTGGTGACCGCGGATCTGGCCGCACCCGACGGAGCCTCTCGAGTGGTCGACGAGGTCCGCCGCCTCGGCCTGGAGATCGAGTTCCTCGTCAACAACGCAGGCTTCGGCACCAGCGGCGCCTTCGTCGAGCTGGACGTGGGACGCGAGCTGGAGATGATCCAGGTCAATGTGGCCGCGCTGGTCACGCTGACGCGCGCCTTCCTGCCCGGGATGGTCGCGCGGCGGCGCGGCCGCATCCTGAACGTCGGCTCGACGGCGGGCTTTCCGCCCGGCCCATTCATGGCCGTGTACTACGCGAGCAAAGCGTTCGTGAACTCCTTCACCGAAGCGCTCTGGTACGAGCTTCGCGGGACCGGCGTGACCGCCACGGTGAGTTGCCCGGGCGCCACGGCCACCGAGTTCGCCGCCGTGGCGGGGAGCTCGCGGTCGCTCCTCTTCCGGCTGGGAGCGGCGTCCCCGGCGACGGTGGCCAGGCAGGGCTACCGCGCGATGATGAACGGCAAGGCGATGGTCGTCCACGGGCTCAAGAACAAGCTCACCGTGCAATCCCTCCGGATCAGCCCGCGCGCTCTCGCCCGCGCGGTCGCGGCCTCGCTCAATCCACGGCCGGCCGCGAACGCGAGCTGAGCAGCAGGTCAGTGCAGCGGCTCGGACGTGGGACGTTCGAGCAGCTGCGCGAAAAACCCGGTCAGGATCAGGGATGCCCGATGGACTCGCTGACGGATGCTCTCCGGCGAGATCCCGAGGACGGCCGCAGCTTCCTCGACGGAGAGTTGCTCGATCTCCCGCAGCACGAACGCGGCGCGATCCAGGGCGTCGAGGTGCTGAAGCGTCTCCCGGATCCGCTCCCCCACGTCCCGCCGCCCGAACGCGGTCTCGCCGGACTTCGACCAGTCGCTTCCGGCAGAGGTGAGACGCCCGTGGGCATCGAACCTGGGCAGGAAAGCGGCGAGAGACCGGGTGACGCTGCTCGGGACGGAATGAAGCCGGATCAGCGACTCGTTCATCGCCTGGCGATAGAGCGAAGTCCTGAAAGGCACCTCGGAAGGGAACGCCTCGGCGGAGCGCAAAGCCGAAAGGAACGTCGCCTCCGTCATTTCTCCCGCCGCCGACGGGTCGGGCAACATGTTCCACCCGATGCGATGGACGGCGTTCCAGTAGCGGGTCGCCAGCGCGGCGAAAGCGACGGCATCGCCACGCCGCATGCGCTGCGCGAGCAGGTCGTCCACCTGCGCTTCACCTGGATTCATCGGCATCTTTGGCGCACCTCTCGGAGATGGGTCCGGTCTTGGTGGATCACGACGCCGGCGCCGGCTCCGCGGCCGGCCGCCTGGAGCGGAAGAACGCGACGCGGTCCAGCACCTTCTCCTGGAAGTCCTCCAGGTACAGGTAGATGACGGGCGTGATGTAGAGGGTGATGAACTGCGAGACGACCAGTCCGCCGACGATCGCCAGGCCGAGCGGACGGCGCGAGGCCCCGTCGGCGCCGTACCCCAGCGCGATGGGCAGCGCGCCGATGACCGCCGCCACGGTGGTCATGATGATCGGGCGGAAGCGATCGATGCTCGCCTGGTGGATGGCTTGCTCCGCGGTGGCGCCCTCGGCGATGCGCTGCAGCGCGAAGTCCACGATCATGATGCCGTTCTTCTTCACGATCCCCATCAGCATGAACATGCCGACGTACGCATAGAGCGAGGCCTGCTCGCGGAAGATCCAGAGCGTGAGCAGCCCGCCCACCAGCGCCACCGGCAGGCTGGAGAGCACGGTGATGGGGTGCACGTAGCTCTCGTAGAGGACCGCGAGCACCACGTACATGACGAAGACGGCCAGCAGCATGAGGATGGTGAGGTTCCGCACCGTGTCGCGGAAGGTGAGCGCCTCACCCTGCAGGCTGGCCCGCACCGTGGAGGGCACCACCTCGCGCGCGGCGCGCTCGACGAAATTGGTGGCGTCGCCCACGGCCACGCCCGGCTTCAAGTTGAAGAAGAGCGTGACGCTGGTGAACTGGTTCAGGTGGTTCACCGCCTGCGGCCCCAGCGTGGTGCGCCACGTAACCAGCGCGCTGAGCGGCACCAGGTTCTTGCCGTCGTCGGACTTGATGTAGAGGAGCGAGAGGTCCTCGGCGCTCGAGCGCTCCTTGTCCTGGACCTCGAGGATGACCTGGTATTGATCGTCGGGCTTCTTGATCAGGTATTGGTAGTTCTGCGAGTAGGCGTTGCGCAAAAGCCCCAGGATGCGCGTCTCGGATACCCCCAGGATCTTGGCCTGATCGCGCCGGATGTCGATCTCCAGATTTGGCGTGTGGTTGAACCGGTCGGAGGAGAGCGTGGCGAAGCCTGGATAGGGCCGCAGCTTCTCCATCAGCTTGTCGGCCGCTTCGTAGACCTGGTCGGGGTTCACGCCCGAGATGGAGAAGGCGTACTGGCCTTGGTTCTGGCTGGTGGCTCCCGTGCTGATCTGCAGCACGGGGTACGGCCGCAGGAACGGGAAGACGCCCGGGATGGCGGCGATCCGTCCCATCAACCGGCCGGCGACGGTGGAGACGGGCGGCCGCCGTTCCCCCTGGTCGAGGAAGATGTACGTCAGGCCCTGGTTCGAGGAGAGGAATGCGCTGAGCCCCGTGACGGAGATGGACCTGTTCACGGCCGGCTCGTCGCGCACCACCTGGCTCACCTTTTCTTGAAGGGCCTGCATCTGCTGCGGGGAGGAGCCCTCCTGGGCGATGAACACCCCGTTCACCACGCCGCTGTCCCCTTCCGGCAGGAAGGTCTTGGGGACCACGATGAAGAGCGCGACGGTGCCGGCGAGGCAGACTGCCCAGATGCCCGCGGAGATCCAGCGCCGGCGCAAGAACCAATCCAGCGACCGACCGTAGAACGCGAGCACCCTCTTCTCGATGCGGCCGACGGCGCGCTCCATCCAGGTCTGCTTCGCGCCGTGCCCGCGGTCGGCGAGCATTCGCGAGGTCATCAGCGGGGTCAGCGTGAGCGACACGATGCCCGAGGCGAAGATGGAGATCACGATGGTGATGGCGAACTCGCGGAAGATGCGGCCCACCAGCCCGGGCATGAACACCAGCGGGATGAACACCGCCGCCAGCGAGATGGTCATCGACAGGATGGTGAAGCTGATCTCCTTGGCGCTGTGCAGGGTCGCCTCGAGCGCTTTCTCTCCGCGCTCCATGCGGCGGACGGTGTTCTCGAGGAAGACGATGGCGTCGTCCACCAGGAAGCCGATCGCCAGGGTCAGCGCCATCAGCGAGAGGTTGTCCAGGCTGTATCCGAGCAGCTTCATGGCGATGAAGGTGAGCAAGAGCGACAACGGCAGGGCGACGGCCGGGATCAGCGTGTCGGTCGCTCGGCCGAGGAAGAGGAAGATGACCGCGACCACCAGGACGAACGCGATGATCAGCGTCTCGCGCACGTCGTTCACGCTGTTCACGATGGTCTGCGAGCGATCGTAGATGAGCGTGGCCCGGACCGAGCCCGGCAGCTCGGCATTGATGCTCGGCAACAGGTCGCGCACGCTCTTCGCGACTTCCACCGCGTTCGCGCCGGCCTGCCGGGTGACCGCCACGACGGCCGTGGCGGACGGGATCTCGTACCCGCGGGCCCAGAAGAGCAGCTTGACCCGCTCGTCCTGGACCGTCTCGGTGGCGCTCGCCACGTCGCGCAGGTAGACCGGCGCGCCGTTGCGCGTGCCGACGATGAGCGAATCGTAGCTGTCTGGACCCTCGAGTTGGCCGCGCGGCGAGAGCAGGGTGGTGCCGCTGGGCCCGTCGAGCTGGCCGGCGCCGGTGTAGCTGGTCCCGGCCTTGATCGCAGAGGCGAGGTCGTCGACCGAGATGTCGCGCGCCGCCATCGCCGAAGGATCGGCCTTGATGCGCACCGCGGACTTGCTGCCGAAGACGCTCACGCGGCTCACGCCGGGCAGGATGCTGATCCGCTGCCCCACCTGCGTGCTCGCGTAGTCGTAGAGCCGCCCCGCGGTGACCGAGTCGCTGGTCAGCGCGATGTACATGATCGGCTGATCGTTCGGGTTCGTCTTGGAGAACGTGGGCGGCGAGGGCAGGTCCACGGGGAGGCTCCCGGTCGCCTGGGTGATGGCCGTCTGCACGTCCGTTGCGGCGGCATCGAGCGATTTGGTCAGGTTGAATTGCAGCGTCAGCTGCGCGTGTCCCTGCGTGCTCTTGCTGGTGACCAGCTCGAGCCCGTTGATCTGCATGAACTGCCGCTCGAGCGGTGTGGCCACGTTGGCCGCCATCGTCTCGGGGCTGGCCCCGGGATAGTCGACGTCGACCTGGATGACCGGATAATCGACCGTGGGCAGGTCGTTGACCGGCAGTTGGAAGTAGCAGAGGACGCCGAAGAGGATCGCGGAGACCGTGAGCACCACGGTCATCACCGGGCGGCGGATGAACGGCTCGGAGAGGTTCATGGCTGGCTCCTGACCCGGCCGCCGGGCGTGACGCCGAGTTGGCCTGCGGTGACCACGCGCTCGCCGCCTTTCAGGCCTTCCGCGACCGCGACCAGGTCTCCCTGGCGTTGCCCGACGGTGACCGGGCGCAGCTCCGCCGTAGAGTCGTCCTTCACGACGTAGACGAAGGGCCCCTTCGCCGAGGTCTGCGTCGCGCTGGCGGGGACCAGCACCGCGCCCTTCTGCGTACTGAGCACCAGGCGGACCTTGACGAATCGCCCGGGCCAGAAGCGCCAGTCGGCGTTGGCGATGGTCGCCCGCAGCTTCACGGTGCCGGTGCCGTCCTGCACGGCGTTGTCGAGGAAGGTGAGCGTCCCGCCGCGCGGCTGGTCGGGCCCGTCGGGAAGCCGCACCTCGACCCTGGCCTGCCCGCCCGCGATGGCGCGCTGGACGGAGGTGAGATCGTTCTCGGGGATGGTGAAGTCCGCGTACATCGGGTCCAGCCGCTGGATCACCAGGAGCCCGCCCGGAGCGCCCGGGCCGACCACGTTCCCCATGTCCACCAGCCGCTGCCCGGCCCGTCCGTCGATGGGCGAGCGGATGAAGCAGTACTCGAGGTTCAGCTTCGCGGTGTCCACGGCCGCCCGGCTGAGCCGGACCTGGGCCTCGGAAACGGCGACCGCGCTGCGGCGCGAGTCGTGGTCCTGCTGCGAGATGGCGTCGGTCTCCAGCAGCGCCCGGACGCGCGCGAACTCGAGCCGGGCGAGCTCCAGCTCCGCCAGGTTCCGCGACAGGCTCGCCTCGGCCGAATCCAGCTGCGCCCGGTAGGGACGCGGGTCGATGGTGAAGAGCAGGTCTCCGCGCTTCACGGTCGCGCCGTCCTTGACGTGGATTTCCGTGATGCGCCCGGAGACCTGCGGCTGGATGGTGACCACCTCCGGCGCCACGTTCTTGCCGATCTGGTCGAGGTACACCGGCACGTCTCGCTGGACAGCCGTGGTCACCGACACCGGCGCCGGTGGCCGCTGCGTTTGGGCCGGCTGGCCCCGCGCAGGGGGTTGGGCACCTTCCACCCGCTTGCAGGCGGGCGCGAGCGCGAGCACACCGAGCACGAGCAATTGCATCTGGTTGGTCATGGCATTCCATTCCTTCCACTGTCTGCGAGGAGGCTGTGTCCCGACGAAAGGCGTAGCTGCGCGCGCGCGTTCACCAGGTCCGCGTCCGCCTGGATCCGGCTCACCTCGGCGTTGAAGGCGTCGCGCTGCGCCTGCAGGAGGTCGAGCTGCGTGATCGTCCCGGCGCGGTACCGCTCCCGCGCCTGCGAGGCGGCGTGGACGGCGGCCTCGCGTCCCGCGCGCGCGGAGCGGCTGCGGGCGATGCCGGCGACCACCGTGTTCCATTCGCGGTGGATCGCGTCGCCGGCCGACAGCAACGCGCGCAGCTCGCGGGCGCGGGCTGCGTCCGCGGCTGCAGCCTGCGCCCGGATGTCGGCGAAGCTGGACAGGTCCAGGGACCAGGTCAGGGTCAGTGCGGCCTGGTACGACCAGTCGTGTCCGGTGAATCCCGGAGCGTTGGTCCCGTGCTCGGTGAAGGTGCCGGCGATCGACGGAGCGAGCGCGAGCCGTTGCGCATCCGCCTGCTGGATGGCCGCTCGAGTGCTCGCCGAAGCGGCCGCGACCGCCGGAAGGCCGGCGAGCCCGGTCTCGAACGTCCCCAACTCCGGCTCCGGACGCAGGTCGTCGGACAGAGGGACGGTGGCCGAGAGATCGGGCGTCACGCTGGATGCGGATTCGAGCGAGCGCGCCGCCAGCGCGACCTGCAGCTCGGCGGCGGCGAGTTGCTGGAACTGCTGCTCCACGTCCGCGCGGGCCCGGTCGACCTCCAAGGCGGCGGCGGTGCCGGCCTGGTATCGAGCCTGGGCGAGACGGAGCCCTTCCCGGGAGACGTCCAGCGCGGAGCGCGAGGCGGCGACCAAGGCGATGTTCGCGACCAGCTGGTAGTAGCCCTGGACGACCTGTCCTTCCACCTGCAGCCGCGTCGACTCGAGCTGGTGCGCGGACGCCTGCGCGCTCGTCTTCGCCGCGCTGACGCGGCGGAAGCCGGCCAGATCGATGAGCGGCACGTTCAGGGTTGCGGTGCCGTCCCACTGATCTCTCGGGACCAGGGTCACGGGCTGCGGCGGCTGACCCGGCTGGGCGAGGTCGATCTGCGACCCGTACTGGTTGCGCGTGTAGGACCCGCGAGCGGTGACGCCGGGCAGCACGCGGCCGAGCGTGGAGTCGGCCTGCGCTTGTTGCTGCGAGAGGTTTGCCCGCGCCTCCAGTTCGTCCGGGTTGCGCTGGCGCGCGCCCACGACGAACGCCTCCACCGGCTGGAGCGCCAGCGAGGGCAGCGAGTAGAGCACGAGCAGCACGAAGAGCAGCGCCGCGATGAGGATGTCTCCGCCGATCCGTTGCATGACGCGGGCGCCTATTCACGCGGCGTGCCGAAGCGCGGACCCGCGAGCGCCACTCCTGCGGCGCCGCTCTACCGCGGCGGTTACCCTGTCGGAATGCTCGACAAGTTGAAGGACGAATGGTCCAGGAGTCCGACACTGGCCGGACGGCCCACCTACGTGCCTATACTGACCGGCATGGATGGCGCGCTCCCGGGATCCGGCCCGATTCTTGCGAACCAATCTGGCGTGCAGTCCCTCGACCAGGCGGAACAGTGGTATCGCGCGCGCGCCACGGCGGCCTACATGAGCGCGATGCGCGGGAAGCTCGCCTGGATCGTCGCCTTGAACGTCTTCATCGTGGGCGTCCTGGCCTTGGCGCGCTATCCCACGCCGCGGGTCCTGGCGGTCGCCGCGACGTTCGCCGCTTCACTGGCGATGTTCGTCGTCTGGCTGTCGCGCAACTGCTCCTGCTCGATTCCAAAAGTGACGTCCGCGCAAAGCGAGACGCTCCAGACGGTTCCGCGCTTCCTGCTGATGTTCGTGGCGCTGGGGCTGACCGGCGGGGTCCGCAGCCCGCTCCTGCCCGCCACCCTGCTCCCGTTCTCCGATCTGGTCATCAAGAACGGGTGGTCGCCGATGGCGAAGAGCATCCTGGCGCTCATCGCCGGCGCCCTGCTCGCCATGGTGGTCCTGCCGGCCCGATGGTTCGGGCCCGACGTGCCGCAGCCCGCGTACTGGATCCTGCTCCTCGCCATCCTCGCCACCGCCGGCGCCTGGCACACCCGCTACGCGCTGCTCTTGACCCGTACGGTCGGCGAGAGCGCCTGCCAGCTGGGACGGGCGCGCGAGGAGATGGTGTACCGGGCGGTCGCTCGCGCCCGCGAGATGGAGCAGATCGGCTTGAAGCTCTCGCACGAGCTGAAGAACCCGCTCGCGGCCATCAAGGGGCTGGTGCAGCTCTCCGCGCGCGCGGCCTGCGATCCCGACTCGGCCGAGCAGCTCCGCGTCGTCGCGGCCGAGGTGGACCGCATGGAGAGCATCCTCAAGGAGTACCTCTCCTTCTCCCGGCCGTTCGAGGCGCTCCAGCCGAAGCCGGTGGCGCTCGGGGCGCTCGCGGACGAGGTGCTCTCCTTGATGGACGCGCGGGCCGCGACCGCGGGTGTCGCCCTTCGCAGACGCGGCGACGCGGTCATCCAGGCCGATCCGCGCCGGCTGAAGGACGCGCTGTTCAACCTGGTCGGCAACGCCGTCGAGGCGACCCCGAAGGGCGGGAAGGTCGAGGTCGAGATCGACGAGCTCGACCGCGCTGCGCGGATCGCGGTGCGCGACTCCGGTCGGGGGATGCCGCCCGAGGTGCTCGACCGGATCGGGACCCCGTTCTTCACCACCCGCGACGAGGGCACCGGCCTCGGGGTCGTGGTGGCCCGCGCCGCGTTCGCGCAGCACGGGGGATCTCTCGTTTACTCGAGCGAGCCGGGGCGGGGGACCATCGCCGTGGGGACCTTGCCATTCGGGTCCGTTCAGAGGAGCGACCATGTCGCGGGTGCTGCTGGTTGACGACGAGCCGGCGCTGCTCTTCACCCTGAGTCAGCTCCTCAAGTCCCGCGGTCTGGAGCCGGTGCTGGCGCACTCCGCCAAGGAAGCCCTGGCCAAGCTCGACGGCGTGGACGGAGTGGTCACCGATTACTCGATGCCCGACATGGATGGCGTGCAGCTGGTGCAGGCGGTCCACGAGCGCGACGAGTCGCTTCCCGTGGTGATGCTCACCGCCCACGGCTCGGAGCGGATCGCCGTCCGGGCGATGAAGAGCGGGGCGTACGAGTACGTCACCAAGCCCTTCGACATCGACGAGGTCTCCCTGGTCCTCGATCGCGCCCTGGAAGCAAGGGCGTTGCGGGTGCAGAACCGCCGCCTCACGGCGGAGAGGGCGCTCGGCCGGGCCATCGTCGGCGACTCGCCGGCGATGCGGCGGCTGCTCGAGGCCGTCAACCGGGTCGGACCCAAGGACATCACCGTCCTGGTTCGCGGCGAGACGGGGACTGGCAAGGAGCTGATCGCCTCGCTCATCCACGCGGAGAGCCGGCGCGCAAAAGGGCCGCTGGTGCGCTTCAACTGCGCGGCGATCCCCGGCGAGCTGGCCGAGGCGGAGTTGTTCGGGCACGCCCGCGGCGCTTTTACCGGCGCTACCCAGGCGCGGCGGGGTTTTTTCGCCGAGGCGAACGGCGGCACGCTGGTGCTCGACGAGGTGGGCGAGCTGTCCGGAGCGGTGCAGGCGAAGCTGCTCCGCGCCCTCCAAGAAGGAGAGATCCAACCGGTGGGGGCCGGCCGGGTGGAGAAGGTCGACGTGCGCGTGGTGGCCAGTACCAACCGCGATCTCGCGGCCGAGGCGCGCGCGCACCGCTTTCGCGAGGACCTCTACTACCGCCTGGCGGTGGTCGAGCTGGTGATGCCGACGTTGCACGAGCACCGGGAAGACGTTCCGGCGCTCGCGGCGGAGTTCGCGCGCCGCTACGCCGAGCGATTCGGGACGGCGGGAGTCCGCCTCGCGCCCGAGCTGATCGAGGCGTTGCAGCGCGCGGACTGGCCGGGGAACGTCCGGGAGCTGGAGAACTCGGTCGCGCGCATGGTGGCGCTGAGCGGCGGCGGCGAGATCGGCCTGCAGGCATTCACCCGGCCCGCATCCGGGAGCGCAGAACCCGGCGCGGAGCCGCCGCCCGACGGCACTCTCAGCCTGCGTGAGCAAGTCGAGGCGCTCGAGCGGAGCGTGATCGCCCGGACCCTGGCCACGGTGGCGGGCAACCAGTCCGAAGCCGCCCGCCGCCTGGGCCTCAGCCGCGGTTCGCTGATCGATCGCTTGAAGAAGTATGGGTTCGCGTCGAGCGCGACGGATTCGACTGCGTAGCCTTTGCGAAGCTCGCTGATCCTTGCCCGACACGCTCTGTCGGCGCTCGGCACAGCGCTCCCGGCGTCGCGCCCCTCTCGCTCTCGATCCACGCGAATCGTCGCGGTTGGCGCGGCGGCTGCATTCACGCTGAGCAATCGGCAAAGACCGGGACAAGGAGTAGTCATGAACCGAAGAATCGCATTCGTCTCCATCATCGTTGCGGCCGCCGCGCAGCCTGCTCTCGCGCAGCAGGACGCCGAAGTGGCTGCCACCGCGGTCAGGCGCGCCTCCGGCGCTCCTGCTCGCGCGTGGGAGTTCGGCGTAGGCCTTGGCTACAGCCAAGGCGTCGGCGACATCGGCGGCAACTCACCCACCCTCACCGATCTGACCCACGGCGGTGGGGAAGTCCAACTCAACGTGGGATATCGCATCGACCCGCACTGGCTGGTCGGGCTGTACGGCACGGCCGGCAAGTACAGCCTGGGCAGCCTCACCCCGGACGGCAGCGACGTCTGGAGCGCCACCGCCGGGGTGCAGGCCAACTACCATCTGCTGCCCGACCAGCAGTGGGATCCCTGGATCGGGCTGGGCGGCGGCTGGCGCGGCCACTGGATCAGCAAGCCGGCCGGCACGGATGTCCGGCACGGCCTCGATCTCGCGCGCGTACAGGTCGGCGTCGATTATCGCGTCAGCCCGGAGTTCAGCGTGTCGCCGTATGTCGGAGCGAGCGCGACCATGTTCCTCTCGCAGGAGCTGGCGCAGCAGGGCTCGTTCTCCAACATCTCCGACCCGAACGTGAACTTCTTCTTCTTCGGCGGCGTGATGGGTCGGTTCGACCTCTTCGGCCAGACAGCGCAGGACACGAGAGTCGCGAGCAACTGAGGTCACTGCCGTGAGCGAGACGCTCCGGCCGCCTGCCTGGCGGCCGGAGCGTCTGGCGTTTCAGGCGGCGACATCGATTGTTGCACCCGAAGCCGGGCAGCAACTGGAGGTGGCCCTCCAGCTGGCGCCCGATGCGCGCGTCGCGCATTCGCAGCTCCGCCTCGAACTCCCGCAGCTTCCCGAGGAACCGCGCCCGTTCGAACCGGGCCCGGGCGTTCTCGAGCGCGAGCCGGACCTTCAGCCTGACTTTCCCCGCACGCGGATGCCCCCGGAATCCTGAGACGAAGGGCGGTCCGGCAGGGCGGGCCACAAGCGCCGTCACAAAGACGTCACAGACGCGTCTGACGTATCTGTGCTGATCGTTCGCCCCGCGAGCCCCGTTCGAATGGACCCCGCCCCCACCCTGAGCAGCAGGATCTCTCCGCCCGAGCCGGGCCTGAGCGACCCGCGCAACTTCATCAACCGCGAGCTCTCCACGCTCGCGTTCCTCGAGCGCGTGCT
>Ga0209590_10000678_pt1 | contig 11647 bp, 10 predicted proteins | sample CZO8metaG_FD_188353 | JGI IMG/M metagenome (GOLD analysis project Ga0209590, IMG submission 188353) | Vadose zone soil microbial communities from the Eel River Critical Zone Observatory, Northern California, USA - CZOApr15con1.8 metaG... | ecosystem: Environmental > Terrestrial > Soil > Vadose...
TGTTCAACGCGCTCAACGCCAACCCGGTCACCGGTTTCCGCACTGTGACGGGACCGCGCTTCAAGGAGCTCATCGCGGTGCTCGATCCACGCGCCGCGCGGTTCGGGATTCGGTGGGATTTCTAGCCGTCAGCGTCGCCAATCCGCGGTCCTGAATCCGCGGTCCGCAATCCGCAATCAGAAAGGGCCTCCGCCCCCGTTCGGGCGCCGGCCCTTTTTGTTTTTGGCGACCCTCGACTAGACTCGTGAGCAGTGATGAGCGCGCGGCGGTTGTTCGTCGGTTTGTATGCCGCGTCCGGTGCGGCGGCGCTCATATACGAGGTGGCGTGGACGCGGCTGCTCACCTTGCAGCTGGGTCATACCGTCGCCGCCGCGAGCACCGTGCTCGCCGCTTTCATGGGCGGGCTCGCGCTGGGCGCGTGGCTCGCCGGCTCCTTCGCCTCGCTCGCCCTGAGATCCCCGGCGGGTGAGCTCGCTCAGGACAGGACGCCTCCCGGACGAAACGCAAGCCTCCGCGCCTACGCCATCCTCGAGCTGATTGTCGCCGTGTGCGCGCTCGCGCTCCCGCTCGCGCTGGCCCGATCGGTGCCGGCGCTCGCGTGGGCGTACGCCGACGGCGCCGCGCCGGTGCGGTTCGGGCTCGTGCGCGTCGCGATTAGCCTCGCGCTTCTCGGCGCCCCCGCGGCGGCCATGGGCGCGACGTTTCCGATCGCCGCGACCTGGTACGGGGGGACGGGTTCCCGGACGCAGCGCGGGAACCCGTCCCCTGGTACTCCCCGGCGTCCGGAGCGCGGAACGCAACAAAGGCAATCGACTCCTGACGCCACCGAGGCCGCGGACGTCGGCGTCGTTTACGCCGTGAACACCGCCGGCGCGGCCATCGGAGCGGTGGCGGCCGGGTTTTTCCTGATCCCTGCCCTCGGCCTGCGCGGAACGACCTGGGTCGGCGTCGCGCTGAACCTCGTCGCCGCGGGCGGCGCGCTGTGGCTGTCAACGAAGCCAGAAACCGCGCAGGTGTCCACGAAGACAGAAACCTCGGAGATCGCAGAGACCGCGCAGAACGCGCCTCTCAGAAAAACGAGAAAAGATTCTCTGCGTGCTCAGCGCTCTCTGCGGTTCCGGTCGTCGTCGTCGTCGCGCTCGTCGTCGCTTTCATCGTCGCGATCGTCACCGGCCCCTGTGCTGGCGTGCGTGGCGGCGGGGCTCTCCGGCTTCGCCGCGCTCGTCTACGAGGTCGCGTGGACGCGGCTGCTCGCGCTCGTCATCGGACCGACCACGTACGCCTTCGCGACGATGGCGGCGGCGTTCATCAGCGGGCTGGCGATGGGGTCGGCGCTTGGTGCACGCGTGGCGCGCCGCGCGACGCGCCCGGCGGTGTGGCTCGCCGCGATGCTCGTGACGTCGGCGATCGCCGCGAGCGCCGCTGCCTATGTGACGGCCACGCGCATGCCGCTCGTCGTGGCGGCGCAAGTCGCCGACCCGCACGTCGCGTTCACCCGCATCGTCGTGACGCAGGCGATAGGCACCGCCCTACTCCTGCTGCCGATGACGCTGGCGCTCGGCGCCACGTTTCCGCTCGCGCTGGCGGTGGCGTCGGGCGGCACGCCGACCGCCGGCGGCGATGCCGCGCGCGTCTACACGGCGAACACGGTCGGCGCGATCGGCGGAGCGCTGGCGGCCGGCTTCCTGCTCGTGCCGGCGCTCGGGCTGCGATCGACGTTTCAGGCGACGGCGATCCTTGGCGCGCTCGCCGGCGCCGCGTGTCTGGCTGTGGCGCTCAGGGCTCCGAACGACGAACCGCGAATGCCAAACGCCGAACCGCGAACGCCGAGCCGCGAACGCCGGACGGCGAAGACGCTGTTCGCGCCGATGGTCGTCGCCTCTGCATCGCTTGCGGCGATCCTCCTCCTGCCCGCCTGGGATCGCGAGCTCCTGGCGAGCGGCGCCTACAAGTACGCGCCATACCTCGGCACGGAGAATTTCGACACGGTGCTTCGCGCAGGCTCGCTCGACTACTACAAGGAAGGGGCGGCATCAACCGTCACGGTCCGCCGGCTGACCGGCACGACGTCGCTCGCCATCGATGGCAAGATCGACGCGTCGAACGCGGGCGACATGCTGACGCAGCGGCTGCTCGGCCTGCTGCCGGTGCTCCTCCACGGCAACGCTCAGGATATTTGCGTGATCGGCCTGGGGAGCGGGGTGACCGTCGGCTCGGCGCTCGCACCCGGCACCGTTCGCCGCGCCGATGTCGTCGAGATTTCGCCGGAGGTGGTGGAGGCGTCCCGTTTCTTCGACGCCGAGAGCGGACACGCCATGTCGCAACCGGGCGTCAGGCTCATCGTCGGCGACGGCCGATCGCATCTGCTGCTCACGCCAAAACGGTACGACGTCATCGTGTCCGAGCCCTCGAACCCGTGGATGTCGGGCGTCGCCACGCTGTTCACGCGCGAGTTTTTCGATGCGGCTCGCGCGCGGCTGAACCCTGATGGCCTGCTGTGTCAGTGGGCGCACACGTACGACATCAGCCCGGACGATCTGAAGTCGATCGTCCGGACGTTCGGTTCGGTGTTTCCGGAGGGCACGATGTGGCTCGTCGGCGAAGGCGATCTGCTGCTGGTTGGCGGCGTCGGCGCGCCGATCGTTTCGCGGCTCGGCCATATCGCGCCGGGCTGCAGGAAGGGCACGACGGCGCCGACCCTCGCCACCGTCGGCATCGCCCCCGCCAGCGCGCCGTTCGATGTGCTGTCGCTGTTTGCGGGCGGTCCACGCGAGATCGATCGATATGGCGCCGGAGCGCTGATCCAGACCGACGACCGGACGGCGCTCGAGTATTCGGCGCCACGAGGCATCTACGGCGGGACCACCAACGACAACGCGGTCGCGATTCGCGCGCTCGGCGCCGAGCTGCCGGACGTCGTCCGCGCGACGCTCGACGCAGGCTCCGACGCCGACTGGGCGTCGCGTGGCCGGATGCAGCTGAAGGCTGAAGCGCACGGGCTGGCGTACGACGCCTTCCGCCGCGCGACCGCGCTCAACTCACGCAACGCCGACGCGCTCGCCGGCCTGTCAGAGGCGGCTGCGGGCGCCCGCCGCCAGGCCGAGGAACGGGAATTTCTGAAGGCGCTCGCGGCACGAGAGCCGTCGAATGCGGCCGCACGCATCGAGCTGTCGCGTGTGCTGGCGTCCGGCGGCGACTTCGACGGGGCGATCGAGATGGCCACGCAGGCTCTGCAGCTGGCACCGGACGACCCGCGGGCCGGCGAGCAACTCGCCTCGATCGTCGCAGACGCCGGCGACGCCGGGCGCCTGGGTCCACTCGCAGAATCGCTGTCGGCCCGCTTCCCCAACCGTCCGGACGCGCAGTATTACCGCGCCTCGGCGCTGTTTCTGAGTGGACGGACTGAAGACGCGCTGTCGGCCGTCGGTCATGTCATCGACGGTCATCCGGATCACGCGCGAGCTCAGAACCTGCTGGGGGCCGCGTGCGCGACGCTTGGACGAGCCGATTGCGCGCGTGCGGCATTCCAGGCGTCGCTCCGCGCCAACCCGCGCGACCCGTCCACCTACATCAACATCGGTCAGTTTTCACTCCAGTCAGGGAGTCCCGAGGACGCGGCCGGCTATTTTGCCGAAGCGCTGACCATCGACCCGGCATCGTCGGCCGCGCGCAATGGCCTCGCGCAGGCGCGATCGCTTCTCAGGGGAAATCCACGTTGACGTTTTTCAACTCCAAGGAAATGAACGCGGTCGGAGTCCAGCGCGGGAGTCCGGTGCCGGGTCCGGTGCTGGAGTCCAGCGATGGGTCCAGTGCCGGAGTCCGGTGCCGGGGTCCAGTGCCGGAGTCGCGTGTCCGGCACCTCGGGACGTGCGTAATTTTTCCTGACCGCGTCCATGTTCGTCAGTGTTCGCGTCGACGTTCGTGCCGATATGTGTACCAGGGTCGCCGTTGCGCGAGTGTGACAGCGGAGGCCGATTCAGCGGTACGCATATTGCTGAGTAATTGCGCGGGAGGACGCGATGAGTCTCGTTCGGCTTCTGGGTTTCACGACTCTCGGGTGCGGATGCGTGATTGGAAAGTATCGCGAAGTGGCCACCAGCCGCGAGGTCGCCTACGTTGAGGAAAAGGGGACGTCCTGCGGCAGCCACGGTCACCGCCGCAACCACACGGTTTCCGCGGAGCGACTCGCCGTCGCGTCGCCGCTTGGCTTCGCCGCTCTCACCCGCAAAGCCTCTTGAGCACCGGCAGTGTGACCGCCGGGCCACAGCCCAGTCGCCAGCCCGCGTCACTTCGGGAACCCCGCCACTAACGACTTCGTCGGTCGGCGCCGAAATTACTGGCGTGTCAGTCATCCTGAAACCGTACGCGAGCTTGCGGACGGGCGGCGGCGCAACCAGCCGCTTCTATCTTGCCGACTGCCTCGACATTTTCAGCCAACTGCCCGCGCTCAGCGTCGACGTCATCGTTACCTCGCCGCCTTACAATCTTGGCATTGCGTACAATCGGTACCAGGACACCATGTCCGGGTCCGACTACCTCGATTGGACGAGCACCTGGGTCGCTGCCGCGGCACGGGTGCTGCGACCCGACGGCTCGCTGTTCCTGAACGTCGGCGCCAAACCGAGCGACCCGTGGACCGCGCTCGATGTCGCCCAGGCCGCACGATCGCACCTCCGCCTTCAGAACATCATTCACTGGATCAAGTCGATCGCGATCGACAGGTCGTCGGCGGGCGCCGCCGCCGGGTTGACCCGCGACCTCGCGGTGGGCCACTACAAGCCGATTAACAGCGACCGGTTTCTGAACGATTGCCACGAATTCATCTTTCATCTGACGCCGCAGGGGTCGACCGGCCTCGACCGCCTGGCGCTCGGAGTGCCTTATCAGGACCAGTCGAACATCGGCCGTTGGCGTGCGGCGGCTGAAGGCATCCGGTGCCGTGGCAACACGTGGTTCATTCCGTACGAGACCATCCAGCGCCGCGACCGCGATCGGCCCCACCCGGCCACCTTCCCCTCGCGGCTGCCCGAGCAGTGCCTGCGACTCCATGGACTGAAGCGGGTTCAGGTCGCGATGGACCCGTTCACCGGGCTCGGCAGCACGGCCGTCGCGTGCGCGAGGCTCGGCGTCAGCTTCATCGGCGCCGACATCGACGAAACATATCTGGAACAAGCCGTGGCCAGAACCAGGCAGGCGAAGATGTCGCGGATGACGAAGGCCGGACTGAGGGACGAGGCTGGTGTGAGGGCGGATCGGGCCGGTGAGGCAGGCGGATCTGTTCGGTAATACTGCGGTCGCGAGGACGAGTCGCGGCTGGCGGGTCAGGGGCGTAGGTCTCGACCTGCTTACCGTCGGCGCGACCTCGCCTCTGCCCAAGGCTGGAGGGTGACCCGGATTTCCGGGCATCGCCCTACGCGACCTACCTGCCTTACCCGACCTGCCTTACCCGACCTACCTGACCCGACTGACCTGTGTCCAACCCGTTATTTCTTGGAGGACGACACCGGCTTGGGCGGAGGTTTCAGCACGTATTCCTTGCGGAACCACGTCTGCGCCCCTTTGCGAGTCACCTTCACTTCGATCTGCCGTCGCCGTTTCGTGGCGTCCGGATTCTTCGAGTAGTACCCCAGCACGTAATAGTCGCTGGTCTCCGCGTCGATACGCTTGAGCGCCTTGCTGAAGTCGTTCTGATTGACGACGGCGATCCCACCGGTCTCTTCCGCAATCACCCGCAGGCTGTCCTGCGATTTGCGGACGAACTCGCTCCATTGCTGCGGATCGACCTGCTCGTCGATGTCGCCCATCCCCACCAGCCCGCGCGGGTCGATCGTGTACATGGTCACGTTCGAGCGGTTCGCCTGACGCGTGAGCTCGCCGAGCTCGCGCGCGAGATCCGCGTCCGCGAATGTCTCGCTCTGCTTCTGCTGCGACGTGAGCGGATCGGTCCCTCTGCTGGAGCCATCGGAGCTCTGGTTCTGGTTCTGCGTGCGCGCGAACTCGTTCTGCGCGAACGGCGAGTTCGGGTCCATCAAGCCGAGGCGCGAGTCCTGGAACGGGTTGAAGTCGTACCCGTCGCTCACGTAGATCAGCGCCTTGCGGCGGTTGTGCACCGAGTCGAGATTATTGAGCAGGTCGTTGACGGTCGAGAACGCCACATGCGCGCGATAGCGCACTTCACTCGGTCCTTCCGCGCCCGACGGCCCGTTGATGATATCGGTCGGCTTGAGCTCGTTGCCCGCGATCTTCTTGATCGCTTCGTCGAGACGCGACTTGTCGTACGTCATGTCGATGGCGATCGACGATGGGCCGCTCGACACGATGCCGAACATGTCGCCGTCGTGCACGAGCTCTTTCGAGATCTTCTGGAACAGCTGGCGCACGCGCCCGGTGTTGTGAAACTGCAGATGCAGATCGTCGACGAAGAAGAGGAAGATGCGCCCCGACACGTCCGTCCGCGGACGGCTCGGCGGGAGGATGATCCCCTCGGGCGGCGGCGGAGGCGGCGGCGCCATCACGTTGGTGACGCGCCCGCCGGTGACGACGGTCATCGACGAGATTTCCTGCTTCACGCCGTCTTCGAAGATTTCGAAGTCCTCTTGCTTGAGATCCGGGATGAAGTTGCCCTTCTCGTCGCGCACGATGACGTCGTTGGTGACGAGGTCCACCTGGACCCTGAAGGTCGGTCGCTCCTGCGCGGCAGCGTTCGTCGCGGGCGGCGCGGGCGTCTGAGCAGACAGCCCGACCGTCAGGGCCACCAGAAGAGCAGTGGACCAGAAGCCGTGCGTTTTCAAAGTCATATAGCGCGAATTATACATCGCGAAGCGCCCGGCGGGCGGTCCTTGCGACAACCGCCGTGGCTGCGATGGTGGCGGCCAGCCCGGCGAGCAAAACCGCGTAATAAGACGCGTCTTTCGGCACCTCGGCCTGACCCGCCAGCGCCAGCGCCTCCCCCGTCACCTTCCCGCCATACGCGTAAACGATGGCGCCGGGAATCGTCCCGATCGATGCGAACATGAAGTCCCACACGGAAATCGTCGTCAGTCCGAGCACGTAATTGAGCACGTTGAACGGGACGACCGGCGAGAGCCGCAGCAGGAGCACGATGCGGCGGCCGCGCGCGCTGACAGCCCGTTCGATCGCCTCCACGCGAGGCATCCTGGCGAGACGCCGCTCGACGATCTCCCGCGCAACGTGGCGTCCGAGCAGAAAGGCGGCGGTCGAGCCGAGCGTCGCGCCGATGAGCGCGTAGATCGCGCCGCGCACGAGCCCGAACATGGCGCCAGCAGCAATCGTCATCAATGACGCGGGAATCAGCGCGACGACGGCAAGCGCGTAGAGGCAGATGAAGGCCGCCGGCGCAGCCGCCCCGAGTCCGTTGATGTGCGCGAGGATCGTCAGGATCCCCGGTGCGAGTGATCGCCCGGCCCACCACACAACCAGCGCCCCCGCGATCGCGACCACGCCTGGCCAGATGCGCCGGTGCGTTTGGGGATCGATGCGGTCACTCTCCCGAGGATTCGCCGGGCTCGCGGGCTGAAGGCGCCTCGCGGGGCTCGGCGGGCGTGGCCCCCGACGTCGGCGCTGATGACACTGGACGGTTCTCGCCGCGTCCGCCCCGGCGTCGACGGCGTCGCTTGCGAATCGCGGCGCCGCCGGCGTTCGGCGCAACCGCCGTCGCCGCGACGGTGTCGACGGTTTCGGTTTCTGGCGCCCGTTCGCCGTCGCCTTCAACCGGCTCGTCGGCGACCATCTGTCGCGCGGCGCGTACTTCACGCCTGCGCTCGCGCCACTTGTCGGCATCGGCCGACGGAATCGGCGACTCGAGAATCGTGCGCCAGTCGAAGCTGACGCCGGGATTCTTCGCTTCCAGCTCGCGCCGCACCTCTTCGTCGAACGGCGGCCGCCCGACGCGGATGTTTGGCGGCGTGCGATACCAGTAGAGCACGCGCGGCTGCGACGACTTGCCGCGCCGATTGGTCACCGGCTCGACGAGGTAGAAATGTTCGTAGCCGCGCTTATCGCGGTTGAAGCGGAAGAAGGCCATTCAGCTCAGCTGTCAGCCTCGGCTGTCACTTCTTTCTTTTCTTACCGACCGTTTTCTTGGGCTTCGCAGCCTTCGCGGCTTTCTTCGGCTTCGGAGCGGGCGCCTTTGCCGGCACCGCGGCGCGCGGCGTGGGACGCGCCGCCGGCTTCGGGCGCGGGGGCGATGCTTCGCGACTGCGGTGCACGAGGACGAACCGCGGCTGATCGCCGACGACATGGTAGCTCCAGATTTCGGCGACGTGAATCTGGTTGTCCTCGCAGAGCCGGCGCGCAACGTCGACCATGCCCGCGGGCACGTAGAGGTGAAATGCCGCCTTTGTTCTGGCGTAGTGCGCCCACTGCGCGAGCGCCTCGAGATGATTGACCGACTCGCCCGTCTCTATCTCGACCACGATCTGGAGCTTGTGACCGCGATCCTGTTGCATCAACAGCAGATCCGGGAACAGGGCGGAAGGGCCGGTGCCGACGCCGGCGTTCTGTTCGGTCCCGGGGTTCATCACGGCTTCGTACCGGCGGCGAAATTTGGCATGAAGCAGGCGGATGATACGGTCATGCTCGAGCTGCTCGCGGACGGGCCGCACGAGTATCGGGCTCAAAGAGCGCCTCGTAATGTTTGGAGGACGTCGATCAAACTCCGAAGTCTAACATGAATGTTTTTGTCAAGCCCGGCCGTACGTCTGTGGATGACGCTGAGCCATCGTCGGTTACAATACGCGAGTTGGCTGAGGTGATCGTGGAACGCACCCTGTCGAAAATCCTGATCGTCGACGACGACGAAGGAGTCACCCAGACGTTTGCCCGGATGCTGCGTCTGGAGGGCTACCAGGTCCGTACCGCGGTCAACGCCGAAAAGGGGCTCCAGGAAGCTGAGCAGAGTCACCCGGACGCCATCATTCTCGATCTGCGGATGCCCCTGGTCGATGGCCTCGGATTTCTGCGGCGCCTTCGCGCACAGGACGATCACCGCGCGACTCCCGTCGCGATCGTGACCGGCGATTATTTCCTCGACGACTCCGTCTCCGCGGAGCTGCGCGAGCTCGGCGCCGAGTTGCGGTTCAAGCCGCTGTGGCTCGAGGATCTCGTCGGGCTTGCCCGCAATCTGCTCAAGGTGACGCACTGATCGACTCGGGCGGCCGATTCCTCAAAGCTTGCCGACGCCAACCGGTTGACGCGACGCCAGTCTGGTTCATGCGCCAGGCGGGACGGTACATGAGTGAATACCGCAGCCTGCGCGAGCGCTATTCGCTGCTCGATCTCTGTCGAACGCCCGATCTCGCCACCGAAGTGACACTTCAACCTGTCCGCCGCATCGAAGTCGATGCCGCGATCCTGTTTTCCGATCTGCTGCTGCCGCTCGAGCCGATGGGGATCGCGTTCGACTTCGTCAAAGGCGAAGGGCCGGCGATCGAAAGCCCTCTGCGCAGTGAAGCGGATCTGGCAGCGGTCCGCCGCTTCGAGCCGCGCGAGCAGCTCGCGTACGTGCTCGAGGCCATTCGGCAGATCAAGCGTGCGCTGAGTGGCCGCGTGCCGCTGATCGGATTCGCGGGCGCGCCCTTCACGCTGGCGTCGTACGCGATCGAAGGCGGTCATTCGACCAACTTCGCGCACACGAAGGCGTTGATGTACGGCCACCCTGCGGCGTGGCATCGCTTCTGCGACTTACTCGCCGACATAATTGGCGAGTATCTCGTCGCGCAGATCGAGGCGGGCGTCGACGCCGTACAGGTGTTCGATTCCTGGGTCGGCGCGTTGAACGCGGCCGACTATCGAGAGTTCATCCTGCCCCATGTCAGGAAGATCTTCGATCGCCTCGCCGCCTGCCGCGCCGGCGCGGCAGCAGAGGGCGGGCCTGGCGTCCCCACGATTCATTTCGGCGTCGGCACCGGATCGATTCTGGGCGAGCTGCGGGAGGGCGGCGGCGACGTCATCGGCGCTGACTGGCGCACGCCGCTCGACGAGGCGTGGGCGCGCATCGGGTTCGACCGGGCGATTCAGGGCAATCTCGACCCCACGCTCCTCCTCGGACCACTCGCTCGCGTCTTCGCGGCGACCGACGAAATACTCGAGCGCGCCGCCGGCCGTCCGGGCCACATCTTCAACCTCGGTCATGGCATCTTGCCGACCACTCACGTCGAGCACGTCCAGGCGCTCGCTCGATACGTGCATCAGAAGACACGACAATGACATCACGATCGGGGGTTGGGGTTCAGGGTGCAGCGTTCAACCCTGAACCCTGAACCTTGAACACAGAACCGAGACTATGTCGCGATCAGGCGTCCTGTTGATGGCCCACGGCACTCCGTCCTCGCTGGACGAGATGCCGGAGTACCTGACGCTCGTGCGGGGCGGAAGGCCGCCGTCCGCGGAGCTCGTGCAGGAGATGCGTGAGAACTACGCGGCGATCGGCGGTCGCTCGCCGTTGACCGAAATCACTGACGCGCAGGCAGAAGCGTTGCGCGTGCGGCTCGGCGCGGAGATTCCGGTTGCCGTGGGCATGCGCAACTGGCGGCCGTTCATCAAGGACGCGCTCGCCGGGCTGGCGGGGGCGGGGGTCACGCGCGTCATCGGCATCCCGATGGCGCCTCAGTTTTCTACGCTCAGCGTGCAGAAATACATCGACGCGGCGAAGACGGCGCTGCCCGCCGGCATAGACTTCGAACCGGTGCAGTCGTACCACATGCATCCGCTCCTGCTCGACGCCTTTGCGGAGCGTGTGTGGTCGGCGCAGCCCAAGCCGGATGAACTTGTCGTGTTCACCGCGCACAGCCTCCCGGTCCGCGTGATCGAAGCCGGCGACCGCTACGCCGACCAGGTGGCCGAGACGGCGCGCGGCGTGGCCGACCGCGTGGGCCTCAAACGCTACGACTGCGCCTATCAGAGCGCCGGCCGCACGCCGGAGCCGTGGATCGGCCCGGACCTCCGCGAGCTGATCGACGATCGATCGGCCAACGTGCGCAAGTTTCTCATCGTCCCCATCGGGTTCGTCTGCGACCACACCGAGATTCTGTTCGACATCGACGTCCAGGCCGCGCGCGCCGCGCGCGAGTTCTCGACGACGCTTCGCCGGACGGAGTCGCTGAACACGTCGCCGACCTTCATCGCGATGCTCGAAGAGCTCGTGCGGTCCACCTCGTGACACCGTACCGACCGTGGTATGGCCGTTGACGTCGTCATCGTCGGCGCCGGCATCGCCGGGCTCGCGACGGCGTACGAGCTGTCACGGCACGCTGTCTCGTTTACCGTCCTGGAGCGTGCGCCGCGCGCCGGGGGCGTGATCCTCAGCGAAGAGATCGACGGCTACACGATTGATGGCGGCGCTGATTCGCTGCTGATTCAGAAGCGGGACGGCATCGCGCTCTGCGAGGAGATCGGCCTCGGCGATCGCCTGGTCTCCACCAAGCCGCCGCGCGTCGCGTTCATCCAGCGCGGGGGCCGCCTTCATCCGCTGCCCGCCGCGTCGGTGCTCGGAATCCCGACGCGTGTCGGGCCCTTTCTGCGTACCAGTCTGTTCTCGTCGGCGGGCAAGGTGCGGATGGGCGCCGAGCTCTTCGTCCCGCCGCGCCGGACGGAAGACGACGAGTCAATCGGCGCGTTCATGACGAGG
>Ga0209590_10000683_pt1 | contig 11602 bp, 11 predicted proteins | sample CZO8metaG_FD_188353 | JGI IMG/M metagenome (GOLD analysis project Ga0209590, IMG submission 188353) | Vadose zone soil microbial communities from the Eel River Critical Zone Observatory, Northern California, USA - CZOApr15con1.8 metaG... | ecosystem: Environmental > Terrestrial > Soil > Vadose...
GTCGGCGCCCGCCGGGAGGGCCCGGGCGTCGGGCACGGGCTCGAGCCAATGGGTGCGCGGCAGGGCCTCGAGCGGATCGTCGACCGTCCCGGCGGGGCCGGACTCCTTCGGGCGGGCTCGCCGCGAGCGCTCGGCGAGCATGTCGAGGCACACGTTCGTCGCGATCCGGTAGAGCCAGGTGCGCAGCGACGCGCGCCCGTCGAATCGCTCGAGGTTGCGCCATGCGCGCACCATCGTCTCCTGCACGGCGTCGTCGGCATCGACGGCGGACCCCATCATCCGGTAGCAGTGGCCGGTCAGGGCCGTGCGGTGCTCCTCGAGCTGCGCTGCCGGGATCGACATGCCGGCCGAGACTATGCGTCCCGCCTTAGGGCCGTGACAACCAATCCGGCGTCCAGGCGACACGGAAGCTGGGATGGACCAGGCGACCCGGAAAGACCGCGAGCTCGGCGACGACCTCGAACTGCTGCTTCGCGAACAACCGTACGCCCGCGCCGAGGCCGGGGTTCGTGGTGCGGCTGATCAGCTCGTATCCGTCACTGGTGACGCGGAAGATGCCCACGGCTCGCGTGACGCCGATGCTGACGTACGGCGTGACGCTGGCCGGCGCGAAGTCCAGGCGGTAGCCCGCGGCCGCGTTTGCTCCGAACTCGAAGTTGTCGAGGGTATCGCGGGTCGCGGGATCGGTCACGGGACTCGTCGACCTGGCGACCAGGACGTGTCCGCGAAGGCCGACGGCGAGCGGTCCGGGCGCATAGGACATCTCCCCCTCGAGCGCCGCGAGGTGAGAGCTGACGTCGCGAAATCGAATCGGTGGGATGTAGGCAATACCCACCGACGCGCGGAAGTCCTCGGGAGCCGGCAGCCCGAGCGCCAGCCGCAATCGAGGAAAGACCGGCGTCTGATCCGAGGCCGTGATCTGACGCTTGCCCCCGGTCGTGCCGTCGATCGGGGGAATGCCGATCACCTCGAGCCCCAGGCTGAGCTCACCGTCGCGATACGCCCCTGGCGCGTTCAAGGGACCCGCCGCCACCAGCAGCGAGTGGATCTCGATGAGGCGCTCCTCCTGGTCGAGCATGGTCTGCGCGCGCGCCGCTCCGGCCGCCGCGAACATCAAGCAGGCGATCCGCGATCGGCTCATCGCTGGGGGGCGCGCGCCAGACCGGTGAGGAACACTCCGGCGGTATCGAATCCTGCGTAGTACATGGTCCAGGTTGCGCCATCGAGGAAGACCGACGGCGTGGTGAGCCCCCCCGAGTCGAACTGTCCCGCCGTGCCCTGCGAAAGCGCTTCGCCCGACGGACCCGGCTGCGGAATCTTCACCCACGTCCGGCCGTCGTTCGACTCGGCATAGCCGATCACGCCGCGGCTCGGTCCGCCGAACGCCCCCGGCGCCTGGCAACCCCGGTACCACATCCGGTAGAGCTGATCGCGTTCCTTCACCACCGACGGCTGGTACGCGCACGCGACGTCGAAGCTCCCCGCGGGGCCGAGGTCGAGGATGGCGCCTCCGGCGAGCTTGCCAGGCACCTTGGTCCAGGTGCGCGCATCGGTCGAGACGGCCAGCGCCACCCGCCAGAAGTTCTGCGCGTCGTTCGCCGAGTAAAACATCTTGTATTCGGCGCCGTCTTTCAGCACCCAGACGTAGCCGACCTGCTGTGCGTCGATGGACCCGGCAGGGCCGAGGGGAAGCACGCTGCCACCCTGGCCGGGCCCGTCGTAGAAGCGGGTCCAGTGAACGCCGTCGGGAGACTCGGCGTAGCCGATGCGGCGGTTATCGGCGAGCACACCGGGCAAACCGTTCGGGCCGCAATTGAACGGCTTGGTGCTGCCGTTGTACCACATGCGGTAGATCGCTCCGTCCTTGAGGACGAACGGGCGGTAGGTGAGGTAGCTGTCGAAGTTGCCCGCGGTCCCGTTGTCGAGGATGGAACCCCCGGTTTCGGTGCCGGGCACGCGCGTCCAGTTCAGCCCGTCGGTCGATTCCGCGAGACCGATTCGCCAGTGGGCGCTGTTGATGCCAGGGCAATTTCCGAAGGTGTCGGCGCCGCCGTAGTACAGCTTGTAGACGTCGCCGTCCTTGAACGCACGGACGGTGAAGTTACCGCGCTCGTCGAAGCTGCCGGCGCTCCCCAGGCCCAGCACCGAGCCGCCGGGACCCGACCCAGGTACCTTCTGCCACTCGAGGGGCGCGAGACCAGCGGTGCTCGCCGAGCAGCCGGCGAGCAACATCGCGGAGACGATCGGGAGGTTGCGTGCGACCGCATCCATGGGTCACCGCCTTCGGTCCGGAACAGGAACGTGGGTCAGCGGATCAGTACCCGTTCCCGGGCGCCAGGATGTTCACGGAACCCTGGAACGCGGTGTTGGACGGGTTGAGGCTGTCGTTGAACGTGCACGACTTGGGCCCCGCCCCGAGCATCACCGTGGCATTCATGCCCGGGGTCAGCAGCGGCGTCGACATCTCGGGGCAGTCCGAGGAGCTGATCCGGTGATTGACCGAATCGTTGTTGGTGAACTGCACCTCCGCCTGGGACAGCGCAGTGAACGACTTCGGGCTGGCCCCGGCCGAAGTCAAGGTGACCTGGAAGGGCCCGGTAGGGGTTCCGCTTCCGCCCGATCCTCCGCAGGCGACGAAGAAAGCTAGCGGGATCATGATCAGGATCGCGGCACGCATCGTTGTTCCTTTCGGCCCTCTCATGAAGCGGCATTCCGATTGCGAAGGCCTTGCTCCGGCATGCTAGCGCCGCGGCTGGCCGAAACAAGCCCGAGTCCAGCGTCTTGCGACCATTGGCTTGCCGAAGACATCGTCGTTCAAATCGACCGTCGAGCGCGGTCCGCAACGTACGCGCGGCAGGTCGGTCACGCGTGCGCGACTTCGACGCGCGCCTCGAAGTCCGCCTGGCCAGCGGAGAAGTCGAACAGGTCGACCGCGGCGTCCGGTAGGACGGGGGCGCCCGAGGTGAGGGTATTGAGCCCGGACCAGCCGTCGCGCATCCAGACCGTCCCGGGCGGGACGCGGTCGGTCACGAACGCCCGGGCGCGCATTTCGCCACGCTCGTTGAAGATGCGGATCTCGTCCCCCTCGCCCAGGGCGCGTCGCGCCGCGTCGGCGGGCGAGATCCACAGCCGCGGCCCGGGATCGGCGGCGGCGAGGGACGGCAGCGCCTGGCCGTGATCGTAGAAGCCGTGGAAGTGCGTGAGCGTGCGGCCGTTCCGCAGGGCCAGCGGGTAGGTCGAGGGCGGGGCGTCCTCGAACACGGGCAAAGCGGGAAGGCCGAGGGCGGCGGCGCGGTCCGAGACGAACTCGATCTTCCCCGATGGCGTGTCGAACTTCAGATCGGGATAGGCCACGTGCGAGACGCGCAGCGCCCGGATGCCCCCCTCGGCCGCCAGCGCGGCGGCCGTCGCGTGCCCCGTGGCCGGATGATCGAGGATCGCGTCGAGCGGCCCGGTGTCGTCCTGCCAGGGAAAGAGATCGCGGACGTCCAGACGCCGGGCAAGCTCGCGAAGCACCCAGGTCGGCGGCCGCGCTTCGCCCTCGGGCTCCAGCGCCTTCGGCATGAGATAGAGATGCGTGTTGGTGCTCTTGCAGCCGGTGTCCTCGAGCCAGGCCGTGGCCGGCAGGACGAGGTCGGCATGGCGATGCGCCGTCTCGTGCATGAAGAGGTCGTAGCTGGCGAGGAGATCGAGCCGGTCGAGCGCTCCACCGACGCGCCCCGCGTCGGCGAACGACGACAGCATGTCGGTGCCGAAGAGCAAGAGCACGCGCACGCGGCCGTCCTCCAGCGCCTGCGTGATTCTCGGCATCTGATTCGGCACGTACTCGCCGGGCGGGCGCCGCTCGCGCGCCGCGATGCTCGCCAGGCCCTGCCCGTGCGTTGCTGCTCCGTGCCGCGGCCCGAGACCGCCGCCCGGGACGCCAAAGTTGCCCGTGAGCGCCGGCAGGCAAGCCACGGCGCGGGCCGCCTGCCAGCCGCCCGCGCCCTTGTGCATGGAGCTGCCGCCGAGGAGGATCACGGCGGGCTTCGTGCTCGCGTAGCGGCGCGCGAGGGCGGCGATGCGCTCGCCGTCCACGCCGGTGGTCGCGGCTGCCCACGCGACGTCGTGCCTGGCGAGGTGGACGGCGAGCGCCTCGAAGCCCGAGGTGCTGCGGGCGACGAACGCGGCATCGTGGCGCCGCTCCGCCACGATCACGTGCATGATCCCCAGCGCAAGCGCGGCGTCGGTGCCGGGGCGGAGGAGCAGCGTCTCGTCCGACTGCGCCGACGCCTCGGTGCGCCGCACGTCGATGGTGACGACGTACGCACCGCGGCGCTTCGCCGCCGCGAGGTGCCGTCCGGTATTCGGTTGGCTCGCAAGGTTCGCGCCCCACAGGACGACGAGCGCGGAGTGCGCTCCCATGTCCTCCTTGGTGTTCACCCGCACCGCTCCGGTGAGCCCGAGCCCGAACGCGCCGAGTCCCCAGCAGATCATCGTCGGGCTCCACCACTGGCAACCGTACAGATTCGCGAAGCGGCGCAGCAGCTCGGAGGAGACGCGCGTGCCGTAATCGTTGGCGAAGAACCCGTGCCCCGACCACGTCCCCACGGCACCCGGCCCGGCGGCGCGCGCGCTCTCCGCGATGAGGTCGAGCGCGTCGTCCCACGTCGTGCGCTGCCAGGCGCCGCCGCGCCCGGTGCGCCGCATCGGATGGAGCAGCCGCCGGGGATTGCCGACGATCTCCCGCGCCGCGTGACCGCGGACGCACAGGAAGCCGCGGCTGTCCGGATTGTCGGGGTCGCCCCGCACGCCGGCGATCCGGCCGTCCTCGACGTCCACCAGCATCCCGCAGAGGGTCGGGTGGCAGTTCATCGGGCACATGGTGCGGACGGTGCGCAAGTGTGCCATCGCGCGCCGGAGGATAACGGATGTCTTCTCTTTTCTGGTACCTCCTGGCCCGCCACAGGAGGCTCGACGAGTCAGGAAAGGGGGCCGGCACCGACGCGGCCTTCGCGGCGCTGTCGGGGAAGCCCGTGGTCGTGGAGAACTTCGGGCTGCTCGGCTTCGGCTACCACTCGCCGGAAGCGGAATACGTCGAGCTCGATTCCATCGAGCCGCGGCTGTACCTGCTCGCGCGGCTCGTCGTCGAATCGGCGCGCGAGTGAAGTGGACCGGCAGGCCGCCGCCCCTCAGCTTTGCGACCTCGCGACGTGCTCGGGACGCCGGGCGATCATCGCCGACCACCGGACCAAGAGCACACGCTCTCCGCGCTGATTGAACATTTCGCCCACGAGGCTGACCAGACCCCGGTCCGGGTGCTTGGTGGATTCGCGGACGCCGGCCACGCCGAGCCGCGCGCGGAGCGTGTCCCCCGGGCGCACCGGCTTGAGCCAGCGCAGCTCGTCGATGCCGCCCGCCCCCATGCTCGCCACGTCGTGGATGAGGCCGCGCACGAGCAGTCCCATGAAGAACGAGGCGGTGTGCCAGCCGCTGGCGATCAGCCCGCCGTAGATCGACTGTTTGGCCGCTTCAGCGTCGGTATGGAACGGCTGCGCGTCGAACCGGCGCGCGAACTCGAGGATCTCCTGCTCGCGGATGGTCTCCTCGCCCAGCTCGAACGCCTGACCTTCGCGGAAGTCCTCCAGGTAGCGGGGCATGCTCGGCATTCTACCCCGGGCGCGGCTCGAAGAAGACATGCAAGCAGGTCCTCTTTCACGCCGCGTGCCGCCCCGGTCTCCTCTCATGGCGTGGAGCACTGCCGGAATTCCAGGCGGCCCGCGGCCGAACCTGTCTAGCGGTCCGGCACTACCGCTGCGGCGCGCCCGCGGGATATCGTGCCTCCATGGGCGCCGCCGACTCGTACCTCCAGAAGCCGTGGATCCGGTTCTACGCGAAGGGCGTTCCCGCGACGGTCGAGGTGCCTCGCAAATCGGTTCCTCAGGTGTTCGACGAGGCCACGGAGCGCTGGGCGGACCGCGCGGCGGTCGCGTTCTACGGGCGCGAGATCACCTATCGCGAGCTGCGCGAGGGGGCCGATCGGCTCGCCACCGCGTTCGCGGAGATGGGAGTGCGCAAGGGCGACTGCCTCGCGCTCTACCTGCTCAATTCGCCGCAGTTCATCATCGCGTACTTCGCCGCCCTGAAGTGCGGCGCGACGGTCACACCGATCAGCCCGATGTACACGAGCCACGAGGTCCGATACCAGCTGGAGGACAGCGGCGCGCGCGCCATCGTCTGCCAGGACATCCTCCACGACAAGGTGGTGAAGTCCGGCGCGCCGCTCGACTTGATCGTCGTCACCAGCATCGCCGAGTACCTTTCCCCCTGGAAGCGGCTCCTGGGCCGGGGACCGCTGGCCAGGTTCTTCTCGGACCTCGAGCAGGGGACGCCACAGGTCGCGCCCGCGCCGAACCAGCACTGGCTGCAGGATCTCCTGAAGCAGTACCCGCCCCGGCCTCCGAGCGTCGCGATCGATCCCGACACGGACCTCGCCGCCCTGCCGTACACCGGCGGCACCACCGGGCACCCGAAGGGGGTCATGTTGACGCATCGCAACCTGGTCGCTGCCCAGGCGGTCGGGAGCGTGATCTTCCCCACCTTCGTCCAGGGACAGGAGGTCGTGCTCGCCTTCCTGCCCTTCTTCCACATCTACGGTCAGGTCGCGATCATGCTGGGGAGCCTCGCGCAGGGGCACCTCCTGGTCCTGTTCACCAACCTGGACACCCAGGCGATCCTCTCCGCCATGGAGCGCCACCGCGCGACCGCGTTCTTCGGCGTGCCGACGCTGTTCGAGTACCTGAAGGACCACAAGGACACGGACAAGGCGGACTGGCGGCGCCTGAAGCTGGTCGCCTCCGGCGCCGACACGCTCCACGAATCGACCATGCAGGGGTGGGCGCGGCGCACCGGGTCGCGCATCACCGAGGGATACGGCCTCTCGGAGACCTGCGCCACGAGCCACATCAACCCGATCGACCGGGCCAAGCCGGGATCGTTCGGCTGCCCCGTCCCGAACGTGCTCGCGGCGATCCTCGATCCCGAGACGCTGGAGTTCGTCCCGCCGGGGCAGACCGGGGAGCTGGTGCTGTCGGGACCCAACGTGATGAAGGGCTACTGGCGCCGGCCCGAGGAGACGGACCGGGCATTCGTCGAGCGCTCCGGCGTGCGCTGGATGAGGACCGGCGACATCGTCCGGATGGACGACGAGGGGTACTTCCACTTCTACGACCGGGCCAAGGACCTCATCAAGTACAAGGGCCACTCCGTCTTCGCGAAGGACGTCGAGGACGTGCTCTATGGCCATCCACAAGTAAAGGCCGCGGGCGTCATCGGCGTCCCGGACCCGTCGGTCGGCCAGCGGATCAAGGCGGTGGTGGTGCTGCAGACCGACGCGCGAGGCCGGGTGAGCGAGCAGGAGATCAAGGCGTACTGCCGTGAACGGCTCGCCGACTACAAGGTCCCGCACGTGGTCGAGTTCCGGGGAGAAGTGCCCAAGACCGACGTGGGCAAGGTCTCGCGCCGCGAGCTGCGCGACGAAGGCACCCTGTCCTGAGGGCTTGACCCATGGCCGAGCCATTCTTCCGGGTAGAGCGCCTCACCAAGCGCTTCGGCGGCCTCACCGCCGTGAACGACGTCGGGTTCGAGCTGCGCCGCGACGAGATCGTCGGGCTGATCGGCCCGAACGGCGCCGGCAAGACGACCCTCCTGCGCCTGATCACCAAGATCCTCAGGCCCGACCAGGGGCGCATCGTCTTCGCGGGCGAGGACATCACCGCCCTGCGCCCGTGGGAGGTGGTGGAGCGCGGCGTGGCGGCCACCTTCCAGAACACGCGTCCCTTCCGGCACCTCCCCATCGTCGCCAACGTGATGGTGCCGCTGCTCGCGCCGCGGGCGCGCCGGCGCGGCGAGTGGCTGAAGGGCGTCGAGGCGAAGGCGATGGACGCGCTCGAGTTCGTCGGCATCTCGGACATGGCGCTGGAGCCCGCCTCCGCGCTGTCCCAGGGAGATCTCAAAAGGCTGGAGGTGGCGCGCGCCATCGCCACCGAGCCGGAGCTGCTCTTGCTCGACGAGCCGCTCGGCGGGCTGAGCCCGGCCGAATCCGAGCTGCTCGCCAAGTCGATCCGCAGGCTGCACAAGGGCGGCCGGTTCGGCCGGCTGCACTCGGAAGGCCCCGCCGTGCTGATGATCGAGCACAAGCTGAAGGAGCTGATGTCGATCGTCGACCGCGTCATCGTCGTGGACCATGGCGAGCTCATCGCGGACGGCACGCCGTCCGAGGTGGTGAAGAACGCGAAGGTGATCGAGGCCTACCTGGGGACGGCGCATGCCGCTGCTTGAGATCGAGGACCTCGCCGTCCGCTACGACAAGGCCTCGATCCTGAACGGCGTCTCGCTGACGGTCGACGCAGGCGAGTTCGTCGGCGTGGTGGGGCCGAACGGCGCCGGCAAGTCGACGCTCCTGCGCGCCATCTCGGGACTGGTCCGCTTCGAGGAGCAGATGAAGCGCGGCACGGCCGGCGACATCGTCCTCGAGGGGCGGGTGCGCTTCGCGGGCGAGCGCATCGACGCGCTGCCGGCGCACGAGATCCGCCAGCGCGGCCTCGTCCACTGCCCCGAGCGGCGGCGCCCGTTCCGCGAGCTGAACGTCCTCGAGAACCTGCTCGCGGGCGCCTACCTGTCGCGGAACGCGCGCGACACCCAGCGGCGCCTCGAGCGCTGCTTCGCCCTCTTTCCGCAGCTCGCCGGCCGCAAGGAGCAGGTGGCCGGAACGCTCTCCGGCGGCGAGCAGCAGATGCTCGCCACCGCGCGCGCTCTCATGTTCGACGCGAAGCTGCTCGCCATCGACGAGCCGTCTCTCGGTCTCGCTCCCCGGGTGCGCGCGGAGCTGTTCGCCGCCATCGGCCGCATCCATGCCGAGGGCATCCCGGTGCTGCTCGTCGAGCAGGAGGTCGCGCAGGTCTTCGAGATGGCCGACCGCAACTACGTGCTGTCGCAGGGGCGGATCATCGCCGCGGGGACGGCGGCGCACCTCACGGCAGACGAGAGCTTGCGCGCTGGGTACCTGGGTCTGTGAGTGCCGGCGGCGAGGGCGCGGCCGCCGGCACTCTCGGGACGTGGTGCAATGCCACGCCGCAGATGCGGCAGGTGGCGCGCCAGGCGGCGCTCGGCCCTTTGCAGCGCGGGCATGGCGTCTCGATCCGGTCGCGGACCCAGGGAGTGAGACCGCGCGGCATGAACAGCAAGACGACCAGCACGATGACGGCGAAGATGAGCAGCCGCAGCTCGCCGAAGGCCGTGAAGCTGCCGAGCCACTCGGTCAGGGGATAGAGGACGAAGACGGCGACCACCGGGCCGTAGATGGTGGCCACACCGCCGAAGATGCCCCAGATGACCGCCTGGAACGAGAGGCCGACTTCCAACGTGGAAGGCCCCGCGCCGCGCATGAAGTGGGCGTAGAGCGCGCCCGCGATGCCCGCCGCGCAGGCGGAGATGGCGAACGCGGCGAGCTTGTAGCGGGGCGTGTTGATCCCCGACGCGCGCGCGGCCACCTCGTCGTCGCGGATGGCGTGCAGCACCAGGCCGAACCTCGAGTCGGCGATGGCCCACAAGCCGTAGACGAGCGCCAGCATGGCGACGGCGATCACGTAGTAGTTCGCAGTGCGCGACGCGAACAGCGAGCGCAACCCGGAGACGCCCAGCTCGCCTCCCGAGCGCTCGGGGAACGCGAACAGGATCCCGAGCGTGATCAGCGGGAAGGCCAGCGTGGCGAGCGACAGGTAGGAGCCGCGCAGGCGCAGGCAGAGGTAGCCGACGGCCACGCCGGCCGCGCTCGCCACGGCTGCCCCCAGCGCGATCCCGAACCACGGCGAGATGCCGAGCTCGAGCGAAGCGAGCGCGGAGGTGTAAGCGCCGGCGCCGAAGAAGAGGGCGTGGCCGAAGCTCACCTGGCCGGCATACCCCGCGAGCAGGTCCCAGCTCGCCGCGTACACGGCGAAGATGCAGGTCATCGCCACGATGCGCAGCAGGTAGGGGTCGTCGCGCAGCAGCGGGAGGAGGAGGATCCCCGCCGCCCAGGCGAGGGCCACCGTGCGCGAGGGCAGCACGAGCACGTCGTTGCGCAAGTTCACCCACGCCCGTCGTGCGAAGAAGGAGAGCGAGGTCGCCATGGCAGCAGGGGGCGGACAGGGCCGCCGTCAGCGCTCCTCCTCGAAGGCCACCCCGTACAGCCCCTCGGGCCGCGCGAGCAGGACGACCACCATGATCGAGAGCGCCACCGCGCCTTTGAGGAAGGCGCCCTGCGGAAGCAGGAACACGGTGATGGCCTCCACGTACCCGATGATCAGCGCGCCGATCAGGCTGCCCTTGAGGCTGCCCAGTCCGCCCAGGACCACGACGGCGAGCACGGTGACCAGCGGAGAGAGCCACATGAAGGGATCGACGACGAACACCGGCGCGACGGAAACGCCGGCCACGGCGGCGAGCGCCACGGAGATGGCCATGGTGGCCATCGCCACCGTGCGCACGTCCATGCCCATCAGATTGGCCACCTCGAGGTCGTTGGCCGTGGCGCGGATGGCCAGCCCGAGGCGCGTGCGGTGGAGGACGAACCAGACGGCGGCGAGCGACGCTCCGGCGATCAGGAGGATCAGCAGCCGCTGGTACGGGATGGTCACGCCCAGGAAGCTCACGACGCCCTCCAGGGCGTTGGGGATGCCCAGGTAGTGGCCGCCGAAGAGGCGCAGCATCAGCTCCTGGAAGATGAGACCGAGCGCGATGGTCGCGATGAGCACGGCGGACTCGTGCTGCCGCACCGGCTCGATGAAGAGGCGGTAGCACAGGAGCGACAGCGCGGTCACGGCCGCTACCGAGGCGAGGGCGGCGAGGCCCATCCCCATGCCGGTATAGGTGAGCAGCGTGTAGAGGCAGTACGCCGCGAGCATGTAGAAGGCGCTGTGCGCGACGTTGACGATGCGCGCCACGCCGAAGATGAGCGAAAAGCCCATCGCGAGCAGCGCGTAGACGCCCCCGTTCACGAGCCCGGTGATGAGGATGTCCTGCAGCATGGCTCGAGGTGGCCCGCGCGCCTGACGAGGCGCGCGGGCCGCGGCGATCACTTCGCCGGTTCGGCCTTGGCCTGGCGTTCACCGGGCAGCTTGAACGGCTTCATTCCTTTGACTTGCGGCGGCCAGAAGGGGACCTTCTCGCCGTCCTGCCACTGCACCGCGATGCCCGTGGTCTTGCCGATGCCCCAGACGGGATCGTGGGTCTTGGTGAATTCGAGGCTCGCGGCAGTGCCGACCGTGTTCGACTGCTCCAGGACCGGCACCAGCTTGTCCGCATCGGCGGACCCGGCCTTCTCGATGGACTCCTTGAGGAGGTTGATCGCGTCGTAAGTCGCGGCCGTATAGGTCGGGGCCTTCTGGAAGCGGGTCTTGAAGGCCTTCACGAACGGGATCGTCTTCGGCGTCATCTCCACCTCGGCGTAGGTGTCGATCGTCGCGACGTAATTGCCCTTGGCGGCCGTGGCCTGCCAGAAGCCGTCCTTCTGCCCCTCCACGTTGATGCCGAACGCGATGGCCTTCATGTTCCGCTCGCCCATCTGCCGCCCGACGACGATCCC
>Ga0209590_10000684_pt1 | contig 11598 bp, 12 predicted proteins | sample CZO8metaG_FD_188353 | JGI IMG/M metagenome (GOLD analysis project Ga0209590, IMG submission 188353) | Vadose zone soil microbial communities from the Eel River Critical Zone Observatory, Northern California, USA - CZOApr15con1.8 metaG... | ecosystem: Environmental > Terrestrial > Soil > Vadose...
TCGCCTACCCGGGAGCGACCGAGAATGCGCTGACCGACTTGAGCTTCACCGTCTCGCCCGGAGAGACGATCGCGATCGTCGGCCGCAATGGCGCCGGGAAGACCACGCTCTTCAAGTTGATCTGCCGGCTCTACGATCCCACCGACGGCCGCATTCTGATCGACGGCATCGACATCCGGGACACCGATCCGGCTCAGCTCCGCGCCCAGATCGGCGGCATGTTCCAGGACTACGTCACCTACCAGGCGACCGCGGCGGAGAACATCGGGCTCGGAAACCTCGGCGCGATCGCCGACCGCGAGGCGATCCTGAAGGCGAGCCGGCAGGCGGGTTCCGACGGTCTGATCGCCGGCCTACCCCAGGGCTACGAGACGGCGCTCGGAAAGTGGTTCGATGCCGGCGTCAACCTCTCCGGCGGCGAGTGGCAAAAGGTCGCGTTGGCGCGCGCCTTCATGCGCGACGCGCGGATCCTGCTGTTGGACGAGCCGACGTCCGCGCTCGACGCCCAGGCCGAGTACGAGCTGTTCGAGCGAATCCACTCGCTGACACGGGGCCGCACCGCGGTTTACATCTCGCACCGCTTCTCCACCGTCCGGCGCGCTGATCGGATCCTGTTCCTCGAGCACGGCCGGCTCGTCGAGCAGGGGACGCACAAGCAGCTGATGCGACTCAACGGCCGCTATGCGCGGTTGTTCCGGCTGCAGGCCTCCGCGTACACGGGGGAGGACATCCTTCCCGAGGATATCGACCTGGACATCGCGCCGACCGCGTGACACGACGCGGATGGGTGCTGTTTGCGGCGATGGCCGTCATCTGGGGCATCCCTTACCTGCTGATCAAGATCGCGGTCGGCGAGCTGACGCCGGCCAGCCTGGTCCTTCTCAGAACGGCGCTCGGCGCGGCGCTGCTGCTGCCGGTGGCCGCGGCCCGCGGCTGGCTCGTTCCGCTCTTGCCCTACTGGCGATGGGTGCTCGTCTACACCATCGTGGAAGTTTCACTGCCCTGGTTCCTGCTCGCCGACGGCGAGCGCCGCCTCTCCAGTTCGCTGACCGGGCTGATGATCGCCGCCGTCCCCTTGATCGCCGCGGTGCTGCAGCTGCTGACCCGGGGCGACGACCGTATGGACCGGCGACGTGTGGCCGGCTTGCTGGTCGGTTTCGTCGGCGTCGCTGTCCTGGTGGGGCTCAACGTATCCTTCAAGGACCTGAGGGCCGTCGGTGAGGTTGGTCTCGTCGCGATCGGCTACGCGGCCGGACCGATCATCATCGCCCGCCGGCTCCCCAGCCTACCGGCCGTCGGCGTGGTCGCGGCATCACTGGTGCTGACCGCGTTGCTCTATGCCCCGGTCGCGATACCGCAACTCCCGAGCGCGATGCCGCCGGTCCAGGTGATGATGGCGGTCCTGATTTTGGCGGTCGTGTGCACGGCGCTCGCCTTCCTGCTGTTCTTCGCCCTCATCGGCGAAGTCGGCCCCGTACGGGCGACGGTGATCACCTATTTCAACCCGGCCGTCGCCCTGCTGCTGGGCGTGGCCCTGCTGCACGAGCCCTTAACGCTGGCTGCGGTCGTCGGTTTCTCGCTGATCCTGGTGGGGTCGGTGCTCGCGACCAGGCGAACTAGTGCGCTTGCTGGCTCCGCGCCTGCCGCATCATCGAGTTCTTGGGGAGCTGCAGCACGGTATAGACGCGAGCGGCGGCGCCGATCCCAAGGATGAGGAAGATGGCGGCCAACACGAAGAGCGCGATGAACGCCAGGCGGTTCGCGCCGTACACCGTCAGGTAGAGAACCGCCGCCACCGCCCAGAAGGCAGCCACAGCCGCGGCGAGCCGTGCCCAGACCGGCACCGAGGTCCGGAAGCGCTGGTCCGTGCCGAGATTGAGCGGGATGCGCGCCGCCCACGACGGCTTGACGGCCCAGACCCAGGCGAGGAGCGCCCAGAAGACGACATTGAGGATGGCGAAGAGGCTCAGCACAACACGAAGGAAGGTCATGCCAGTGAAACGTTACGATCCAGCTAAACCTGCGGCCTGATTGAGCGAGGAGGGAACCGATGAAGGGTCGGGCGAACACGGCGGTTCGAATTCGTTTTGCGGGATGGCCCAAGCCGGCGTTACAGTTCTTTCACGGCCTCAAGCGTGACAACAGCAAGGCCTTCTTCGAGGCTCACCGACAGGTCTACGAGGAGCAGGTGCGACAGCCGATGGAGGCCCTCCTTGCCGAGCTCGAGCAGGACCTGGGGCCGGATCTCGAGGTCAAGATCTTCCGCCTCAACCGCGATCTTCGCTTCTCTCCGGATAAGCGGCCGTACAAGGAGCATCTCGGCGCGTACCTGTCCAGCGCCCGGGCGACCGGCGTTTACCTCCAGGTCTCGAACGATGGCTTGTACGTCGCCATCGGCTCGCACGAGATGGCGCCCGATCAGCTCACCCGCTACCGTGATGCGGTCGCCGGTAGGGACGGCGAAAAGCTGGCTCGGATCGTCGCCGCCCTTGTCAAGGACGGTTATCAGGTGACCGAGCCGAGCTTCAAGCGCGTCCCCGCCGGGTACCCGGCGGATCATCCACGCGGCGACCTGTTGCGCTGCAAGGGGCTCATGGCAAGCCGGAACTGGAAGCCCGGTGCCTGGCTGCAAACCGTCGAGGCGAAAGAACGCGTCCGCCAGGCGATCCAAGATAGCAAGCCGCTGTTCAGCTGGCTCGACAGGCAGGTAGGGCCGAGCCGCGAGCCCGCGCGGCAGATGCGCTGAAGACGGACCGACGCTTCCATCGCGAGCGAGCAACTCGCTGAGTGGAGACGACCGCCCCCGCCATCTTCGAGATCGGCTTTGTCCTCCTCGTGGCCGCGATCGCCGGCTGGCTGGCTCGGCGCGCGGGACTCCCGGCCGTGCTCGGGTACCTGGCGACGGGCCTGCTCGTTTCTCCCTTCACACCGGGGTACGTCGCCGACCGCCATCAACTCCAGGTCTTCGCCGACGTCGGCGTGGTGCTCCTCCTATTCGAAGTCGGCATCGAGCTGGATGTCGCTGAGCTGGGGAGGGAGCGAAGGAGCCTCTTTTGGGCGGCGCCGCTCCAAACGGTCCTGACGGCGCTGGCCGGGGCCGCGGCCGGGCTCGTTCTCAAGCTTCCCCTGGCCGGTGCGGTTTTGCTTGGCCTCTCCGTCGCCCTCTCCTCGAGCGTGGTCGCGGTCAACATCACCCGCAGCCGGCGGCGCACGACTGATGCGGCCACGGACCACGTGCTGCTGGGCTGGAGCGTCTTGCAGGACGTGGCCGGCGTGACGCTGGCGATCATTGCTCTGATCGCGCTGCGACTCCAGCCCAGTTCAGGTGTGACAGCCGTCGAGCTTGTCTTGCTCTACGCGATCCTTGTCGTGATCGCGACCGGACTCCTCCCGCGCCTGCTCCGGCAACTCCGCCAGGAACACGATCTCTTCCTCATCGTCTCCGTCGCCAGCGCCCTCGCGCTCGCCGGCGTTGGCGCGCGCTTCTTCGGCATCCCACTCGCCCTGGCGGCGTTCGTCTCCGGCCTCGCCATCAGCGAGAGCCGCGAAGCCTCGGAGGCGCGCGAACGATTACTCCCATTTCGCGATGTCTTCGCGGTACTGTTCTTCGTCGCGATCGGAGCCTTGATCGATCCGGGCGCGCTGCTCAAGGGATTGGGTTGGCTTGCCCTCTTGCTCGCTCTCCTGGTCGTAGCCAAGGTCCTGCCCATCTACCTCCTGGCCAGGTTCGCGCGCCTTCCGGGGCGCCCACGTCAGATCGCTACGGGCCTGGGCCAGATCGGTGAGTTCAGCTTTGTCCTGGCCACCATCGGGGTCAGCCGCCAGGTCATCCCGAGCGAGCTGTACGCGGCCATCCTCGCCGCTGTGGTGGTCACGATCGCCGCCTCGACGTTGCTCGTCCGGCTTGGCTACTCGCGGCCGCCGGCGACGTGAATGCGAATCTAGTACTTCGCGAAGAACTCGACGACGCGGTTTTCGTCGGCCGGCACATCGATCTCGCTGCGCTGCGGCCGATGCGTCACCTTCCCGCTCAACGCCGGCTGGTCGGCGGCCAGCCATTCGGGAACACGAAAGCCAAGGCTGATCGCATCGCGGACGAGCGGCTCGATGGCGCTGCCAGCTTTGATCGAGATGGTCTCGCCTGGCCGAACCTCGTACGAGGAGCGGTTCACCCGCTCGCCGTTGACTCGCACATGCCCGTGGCTGACGAATTGCCGAGCCTGCGCGCGCGTGCCGGCGAACCCCAGCCGGTAGACGACGTTGTCGAGGCGCTGCTCGAGGTGGCGCAGCAGCTCCTCGCCGGTTGCCTCCGGCCGGCGGCGGCTGGCGTCGAAGTAGCGGGCCAGCTGCGCGGCGGCGACCCCATAGAACCACTGGACCTTCTGCTTCTCCCGTAGCTGCAGGAGGTAGTCGGAATCACGCTTGCGGCGGCGCCCCTGTTGCCCGGGGCGGCCCTGTTGCCCGGGCGGATACGGGCGGCGGACACGGCCGCTCTTGCCCGCGACCTGGCGGGCCCCTTTCAGGCCAAGTTCGACGCCGGCCCTACGGGAGAGTTTTTCGACGGATCGACGGGGAGCCATGGGGAACCTATACCTCTATACATGGGTCGCCTAAACCCTTAACCCCCAGACGCTCGATTCATAACGAGGGGACGGCCTCGACGTTCATATTCACCGTGGTCGCGACCGCGACCGCCTTATAGAGCGGTCAACGACGCTTGTAGTGTTCGACGAGATCGATCGCCTCCGTCTGGGTTGGCCCGGAGAGGCGAAACCGCATGTCGATCCGCTGAAAGACCGATGTATCGGCGCGATGGCGGACCCCTTCGATGGTGACCTCGACGTGATTGAGGCGGACCCCGGAATCTCGCGCCCGGCCCTGCACCAGCAGCACTCCGCAGGCGGAAACGCCCGCCAGGAAGGCTTCGGCCGGTGTGATCTGTTCACCCGGCCCGCCCAGGTGGGTCGGCTCATCGATCACGAGCTGGTGGTTGCGCACCTGGTTGACGGCGCGCCCAGGCGTCGCGCTACTGGAGGATAAAACTCGATTGATAACGAGGTCGTCAGTGGACATCCGGGCCTCGCTTGACAGCGGCGGCGCGCTTTGCTTGCACACGGGCAAGGAAGCGTTCGAGGTCAATTACCACGCGCTCATGCGTGCCGCGAGCGATCAGCTCGACGTCATCGAAGGCCGAGACCTCGAAGTCGACGCGGCGTCCTTCGGCGGCGACCACCCGCGCGGCAACCCGAACCTGCATGCCCACCGGTGTGGCCTTGAGGTGCTCGATGCGCAGCCGGGTGCCAACGGTGGCCTCGCCGGATTCGAGCTGCTCAGCAATCGCCCGAACCGCCGCGGACTCGAACCAGTGACAGAGGACCGGCGTGGCCAGAACCGTCACGCCGGCATTCTGGAACCGGTCGGCGCCATGTTGCGGCAGGACCACCTGCTCAAGGTTCCCTTCCTGGCCCACTTCGATCGACTTCACAGGTGCCACTTTACGGTGTGACCGCATCTGGGCATGGGAGTGGTATCCGCAGGTCGTGGTCAGGGGCGGAAGACCACCAACAGTGATGGCGGCCATCGCCCCGCAGCAAGTTCGCGACACGCGAGTCGTTGCCAGATGGTGTTGGCAAGGTGAGCCACGCAGCCCGGGATTCAGGCTGGTCGGCACCTACGGGGAGAAAGGCGCCGACGTCGGCGGCCCCGCGCCTGTTGCCCATGCCATGGCGGGCGCCGGTCGCGCTGCTCGCCTACCTGGGGCTCGCGGTGCTCCTCTTCTCGCAAGCCTGGACGCATCCATTCACGTCATCGGTCGGATACCGGGGAGACCCCGAGCTCTTCATGTGGTTCCTGAGCTGGCCCCGCTTTGCCCTCGCGCACGGCCTCAACCCGCTCTTCACCACCTACCTCGACTATCCGGCCGGGGTCAACTTGATGTGGAACACGAGCATGCCGCTGGTGGGAATCGCATTCTCACCCCTCATCTCGGTCTTCGGGCCCGTGTTCGCCTTCAACACGGTCGAGACCCTTGGGATCGCCCTCTCGGGATGGTCCGCGTATCTGCTGATCCGCCGGCACGTCGCCAGCCATCTCGCGGCCGGTCTTGGCGGGCTTCTCTATGGCTTCTCGCCCTGGATGCTCGGTGAGTCGCTTGCGCACCCTCACCTGACCATGGTTTTCCTGCCGCCACTCATGTTCATCGCCCTCGAGGAGGCGGTGATTCGCCAGCGTCGGCGGCCGCTGCTGACCGGGGTACTGCTTGGCGCTCTCGCTGCCGGGCAGTTCCTCATCAGCGAGGAGGTCCTCGCCATGACGGCCCTCGTCGCGCTGCTGACGATCGGCCTGCTGGCAGGAATGCATCGCGACCAGGTGCGCGTCCGCGGCGACCACGCCCTTCGGGTGCTCGGCCTATCCGCGCTGACCTTTGTCGTGCTCGCGGGACCCGCCCTGGTCTTCCAGTTCCTGGGTCCGCAGGCGATCCATGACCGGGCACATGGTCCCAACTACTGGGTGAGCGACGTGCTGGGCTTTGTCGTCCCGACCAAGCTTCAGTGGCTCACCGTTCCACCGGCGCTGGCGCTGCGGGACCGCCTGACTGGAACCCTAACCGAGTCGAGCAATTACCTCGGGATCCCGCTCATCGCCTTGCTCCTCGTTACGTGCTGGCGATCGTGGTCAGAGGCCCGGACGCGCCTCGTCGCGCTCGCGGGTCTTCTGGTCGCCATGCTCTCCCTCGGCGTGACCATCCACGTCGCCGGGCAGTTCACCATCGTCCCGGTGGCCGTCCTGGCCCTCGCATTCCCGCTCTTTCGCCGGGTGCTTCCCGGGCGCCTCTTGCTGTACGCGTTCCTGATCGCCTGGGTGGCGATGGCGCAGCTGCCCTTGCTGACTAACATCCTGCCCGTTCGCCTGATGCTGTTCGTCTTCCTCATGGCCGGCGTGTTGCTGGCGCTCTTCGTCGATCACCTGGTTCGAGCCCACGCCCTTAAGTCGCGGTTCCTCGCCGCAACCGTCGCCACCCTGGCCCTCGCCCCCCTCTTCCCCCGGCTCCCCTACCCGGCCACCCCGGTCGAGGTCCCGCCGTTCTTCGCGCAGCCTGCCATTCCCGACGCCAGCGTCGCGGTGATCTTCCCCTTTGTGGATTCCACTCACAAAGCACCGCTCCTCTGGCAAGCCCAGTCGGGCATGCGCTTCAAGATGCCAGAAGGCTATGCCGTGATCCCACCCGGCCAGGGCAACGTCGATCCGCCGCCGAGCGACACCTACGCAGCCGCCCTTGCCATCGAGGGGGGAGCGGACCCGGCGGGGTTCGCCAACGGCGTCCAGGAACGGGTGCGGGGCGAACTCACGGCATGGCACGTCCGGACGGTGATCGTGGGCCCGATGGCCAACCAGGCCCGCATGGTTGCGTTCATCACGCGGGTGCTGGTCAGGGATCCCGTTCAGTCCGGTGGCGTTTACGTCTGGGAAGGCCTGGACCAGGCCGGGTAGGGACGGGCGTCGGCTGGCCAGTTATCAGGCTCTGATGGCGGAGCAGGCCCGATGACTCCAATCAGGCGTGTGTATACCACGAGCCGCTCGCGGTAGGTCTGCTGGTCCTGTAGGTACGGGCCCGCGCAAGTAAGGAGGTTGAGATTTGCCTGATTCGAAGGCCCAAAGACGGCAACGAGTGGGACGGCCTGGCGATCGTATCGCGCAATCCTGACTACGGCGAAGCGGAGCTGGGTTCCACCCGCGGTGATGACGGTGATGGCGTCACCCGATCGCAACCGCCCCAGCCCCCAGAACGCTGCCGGTTGCCCCGTGGTTCCATCCAGGTGCCCGGCAATCACGGCGTTGCCGACCGAGCCCGGCGCAGTACCGCTCCCGAGCCAGCCGGCATCCGCAAGGAACTGCGGCAGCGCCATCGCGCCATTCGCCAGGAGGCCCACGCTTTCCACCGGTGCCTCGATCCCTAGAGCCGGGATGCTGATCTGGGCCGGCGCGTCGTCCTCCACTGCGATCGCGGGAACGAAGGCAGGAGGCGGCATCGGCAGATCCAGACCGCGGCCCGCCGCCGGCGGTCCGGGAACGCCAACGGCGAAACACTCGGAACTCGCATCGGTGTGCGCGGAGGAGTCGAAGACCCCGACGCTTGCCCCGCCCGGCGTGTAGACCGCACGCCAGCAGTAGGTTCCGAGTGCGGTCGTCGTCGCCGTCGGGTCCGATGTCGCGGCTCCGGCGATCAACGGCTTGACGGCGCCCACCGGGTTTCCAGTCGGGCACCCGCCAGCCGTGACCTGGCTCGGACCGCAAAGGAAGAAGGCGACGGTGCCCTGTGGCGTCGCGCCCCCGACCGGACCCTGCACCGTGACATGGTCGCTCGCCAACACCCCGGGCGCCAGATTGAAACCGGTCGGGTTCGACGCCGTGGTCATCGCCGGTGTCCGGCATGTCGCCAGCGGCGCCGGACCGGCGAAATCCATCAGTGCGGCAGAGAAGGATTGCGCCGTCCGGGTGTGCGGCAGAAAGGTGTGGAAGCATCCGGTGAAGTTCAGGACGGTGAGATCGAGGCCGCCCTCCAGGAAGTCATTGACCGCCAGCTGGGTGGTGACGCCGGCGGTATCTCGACAGATCCAGCCGCCGCAGGCGACGCTCGCGGCATTGGCCGTAAAGGTGATCGAGCTAGGTACGGTGATCTGCTGATAGTGGGCCGTTCCGCCCGGATCGCAGACCGTTCCATCGGCCGGTTGCGGTCCCGGCTCGGCATTGCAGTGCCACTGGTAGAGCGAGTTCGCCGCGGTGCCGCCGCCGCCCGTGAAGTCGACCGCAACCAGGAGATCGCCTTCCGTTCGATGGCCGCTGAAGTTGCCCGAGCAGCCGGCGGTGAGGCCAATGACCGATTGCAGAAACTCGAAGTCGATGTGGCTGTCCCCGTTATCGCTCAAGCGCTCGGCGCCAAAGAAGAGTTCGGGGCGGGCTGCGGTGGCATGGCTCACGGCGTAGACATTGCCCAGATCGTCCTTGTTCGGCACCTTTCCGGGACCGAACGTTATCCCGTTGATGGCATCGCCGTTCTTCACCGATGTCGTGAAGGTCGTGGGGTCCTTCGACGCCCCGCAAGGAGTTGTGTCCGACGACAGGGGATCGACGATGAAGGTGCTGGAGATCCGGCTTGGATCGGCTAGCGCCGCCGGTGTGAGTGTCGGCGCCCCCGGCGGAGCGCCGCTAGCGCCGGGCGTACCGCAGTTGAAGAGTCCGCCGGTGCCGGTCACGTTAACGGCGCCTGCCGGACACGCTGGGACGGGAGGCGCCGCACCGGAGTTGGCCCAGTCGAACGTGAGTCCGGCCGGGGGGGTCAGGCGCACGTTGCCGTCGAGCGCCAACCAGCTCGAGGGAGCGGCGCTAGACGGGAGGGGGATCACCAGTGCAGCCGTTGCACTGACGGCGAATGCGATTAATGCCGCCGAGCGGCGGCGGAGGGGACGCACCGTCACCGGAACTGTACCTGAACTCACGCACCGGTTCAACCGGGTTCTGACGCCAATCTTGCCTCAGCCTGGCTCCGGCTAACGCCTTAGCACCGATGGCGGAGCGGGTGAGATTCGAACACGAGGGATGTGGAATATGTATCAGCTCATCGAGAGAGGTACGATGCCCCAGCTCAGGATCGAGCATTAGTAGGGCGGCCAAGACCAGGCGGAGAAGGCCCAGTTGCGGACGGCGCAGGACGCGGTGCACTCCGCCTGCGAGTCCAATCTATAACGGCTGACTTTTTGGCGGTTGAGGCCTGGCGCAAGCCGGGCCTCAACGTTTCCTTGGATGCCGGTTTGGCCGTGGGGAAGCCGAGCGCGCCAGCCGACATGTGGGGGCGCGGCCCTCGGTCGCAGACTGCGCGAGCCATAGGCCCGACTTCAATGAGACAGGACGACCGGTCCGGTGCTACACCCCGATCGATCTTCGGCGATCCGCAAGGTCGCGGATCAGCTTTTTCCCGACGTCACCAGAATAGTTCGTGGCGGCGCAGCCGCTGCCGCTTGCTCCTAAACGCCTCTCTACCCAGCTGCTTTCTTCCGCCTAGACTTCTTCGCCACCGCGAGACGTTCGTCCACAATCGCGCGGATGTACGCGCTAACGGTCTGTCTCTTCGCCATGGCAGCCTTCTGCAGCTGGGCATGCGCGTCGCGATTAAGGCGCACTCGAACGGGTGGTGAGACGCCGCGGCCGAGGGATGGGCGACCGACTCGCTTGGGTCGAAGCGTACGTGGATCGTAGCCGGCCTCAGCCTCCTTGGCGAGTGCCTCCACCATCGCCTTGGTGACACGCTGACCGCTGCGTGTCTTCATGGCAGCCGATAGGGGATTGCATCACGATAGAGATCGCGGTATCGAGGGCGCAGCTTCATCGCATGGGTCACCAAAGGCTACCTTGTTCAAGCTGAATGCCCAGGACCTCCACCGGTATGCCGTTCATGTCATCGCCCAGAAATAGGAGCCGTTCCGTTTGCCACCTCGCGTCGACCGCTGCGGGTACCGAGAAGGCTTGCCCACAGTGTTCAACAACGTAGCGACTCCGCGCACGAGCGATCCCATGTCTGGTGGCCGAGTTGGCAAAACGAATCTCTCGCCATGTGATTGCCGTAGCCGCGGGAAATGCCGCGACCTCCATCTTGCCCTACACGGTCTTCGAATCCCATACACATCAATTAGTGCAGGCTGCGCATTTAGCCGGCTAGCACGGGGACTCGGGTGTAGCCGGAAGCAGACGTCTGGACAAACACCAGCGCGAAGTGCTCGAGGATGGCCGCCCAGGCGGACGGACTAGCCGCCGGTGAGGGGATTTCCCTGATGTCAAACTCCGGTCCGGGGAGCGCCGTACCCTGGACGATGATGGTGCCGCCGGCACCGCGGGGCGGGTCGCCGTGATAGCGGTAGGTGCCGGGACGGTTAAAGCGCACCTCCAATACTTTGTGAATCGCTCCCAATTCGGCTCCCGTGTCGAGGCACGGGTTCTCTGGCGCGGTCGGGTAGGTACAGCCATTCCCGAGGCGTCACTCCCTCCGCGTTGAACGCCACATCCTGTCAGACTGCGCCACCTGGCATCCCTGAATCCATTTCCCGGGTTGGTCCTACCAACGCGGGAGCAGTGTGTAGCGCACGGTCTGCGCGCGGATGAGGCCGTCCCGGAAGACGAACGTGTCGATCCCGTCCTCCACCCGGCGGGTCTTGGACTCGGCCGCCCACTCTAGGAGGAGGACGTCACCCTCGTAGATGGTGGTCTTGATCGTCCAGTTGGCGTTCAGGAGTTCCTTGAGCAGCTGCGCAAACGCCTGCCGCACCCCCTCCTTCCCGTGCCGGACGCCGGTCGGCGTGATGAAGACCGCGTCGTCCGCATAGTCCGCCACGATCTGCTCGAGATCAGCCGCCCCCAGCGCCTGCGCATGATTCTGGAAGACCTCCTGTGAAGTCCGTGTTGCTGTCGTCATAGAAACAGCTCCTCCTGTCAGCCCGTTTTACATATGCTCGTTGCTACGATCGGCGCGCAACAGCCACCTCCTCCTCGGGCCTTTTCGCGATGGGCATCGCTGGCACGAGCACGGCCCGGCCTTCGACTTTCCCC
>Ga0209590_10000688_pt1 | contig 11575 bp, 6 predicted proteins | sample CZO8metaG_FD_188353 | JGI IMG/M metagenome (GOLD analysis project Ga0209590, IMG submission 188353) | Vadose zone soil microbial communities from the Eel River Critical Zone Observatory, Northern California, USA - CZOApr15con1.8 metaG... | ecosystem: Environmental > Terrestrial > Soil > Vadose...
CTAAGGCTTCGCGCGAGCCGAAGGCAACATTCCTAATGAAGTGGGTCAGCAATTCGACTTCCTGACCTGGTTCGAGTACGCGCCGGCAGCATCCAATGCTTTCGAAGAATTGCTCGTCCGGCTGCGGGCGACCGCGGAATGGAGGTACGTCGAGCGAGAGGTCGACGTTCGGCTGATCCGAGCTTAGCTGACTTCCAGCCGGCGCCTGCGGCTACCACAGTGGGAGCAGCGACCGAAGACCTGACCCGTGGGGCTCACTTGCCAGTCCTGGTCAGCATGACCGTATCCACATTCCACACACGGCGTCTGCGCGAGAATGGACCTACGAACCGCGACCACGAAGCGAGATAGCAGTCTTGCCAAATTCCCTGTCCCTTATGTTGATTCTAGTCCGTAACGAGGATTGTCCTCGGCGTTCGGTTAGGGCACGTCTGGCCGAGACCGACCAAGCGGTGATCCGGCGCCAGGCAGATTGCTGATCGACTTGGCGCGGGCCCGCCTCGAGACGCCCGGCTGCAAGCACGTCTTGCACTTCAACAATGCCGGTGCTGCGCTGATGCCGACCGCGGTGATCGCCGCTGTGGAGGCCCACCTGAGTTTGGAAAGCCGGATCGGAGGATATGAGGCCGCTGACGCCGCGGCGGAACAACTCGACGATGCGTACAAGGCGGTCGCGGAACTTCTCGGCTCCGAGATAGGGCAGCTGGCGCTATTCGAGAGCGCAACCAGGGCGTGGCAAATGGCGTTCTACTCGCTCCAGCTCGGCCCGGGCGACCGCATTCTCACGGCGATGAGCGAGTACGGCAGCAATTACATATCGATGCTGCAAATGGCCAAGAGTCGCGGCGCTGTCATCGACGTCATCCCGAACGACGACGAAGGCCAGGTCGACGTGGCAGCGCTCGAAGCTGCCCTCGACCGGCGGGTCAAGCTGATCGCGCTGACCCACGTGCCGAGCAGCGGTGGCGTCGTCAACCCCGCGGAGGCGGTCGGCGGTGTGGCGCGCCGGGCCGGCATAACCTTTCTACTCGACGCGTCCCAGTCAGCGGGTCAGGTGCCGCTCGATGTCAACCGACTTGGCTGCGACTTCCTGGTAGCCACTGGGCGGAAGTTCCTTCGCGCTCCGCGCGGTACCGCTTTCCTGCACGTCGCGCGCGACCGGATCGCAGCCATCGAGCCGGTCATGCTCGACGCACATGGAGCCGACTGGGTCGCACGGGACCGGTACGAGCTCCGAGGCGGAGCTACGCGCTTCGAGACGTTCGAATTCAACGTATCAGCCCGGATCGGGCTGGGAGCGGCCGTGCGGTACGCCCTGACCTGGGGCATTGAGGCCATCGAGTCGTACGTCGGAGCACTGGCTGCGTCGCTGCGAACGCAGCTAGCGGCGGTTCCCGGGGTCACCGTCCGTGACCGCGGGAGGCTGCTGTGCGGCATCGTCACCTTCACCATTGAAAGGGTTGGGGCTCAGGCGGTGCGCGCACGCCTGCATCAGCAGGGCATCAACGTCTGGGTCAGCACGGTCAGCACCGCCCGTCTCGACCTGGAGGCCCGTGGAGTCGACGAGCTCGTGCGCGCCTCCGTGCACTACTACAACAGCGAGGCGGAGGTGGAGCGTTTTGTGGCCGCCGTCGCGGCCCTCACTTCATCCTGGTCCCCTGCTGTCGGCGTGGATCCATAATTCGGCCTTACGAGGGATTAGCTGCCTCGGCCAAGACGTTCAAACGTGTAACGATCAGGCCTGTAGGAGCACCGTGAAGACGTGAAAAGCGCTAGGCACATCATGTGCGTGATTTTTGCCATCGGCCACTCCAGCCGGGTGGCCATGAGCTGGGTGTACGTGATTGAACCCACCTAGCGGCATCTCGCCTCGCCAGGAGCGCTGTCGATGTTGACGACTGACAGGCTGACACGCGCCGACGTCTACCGGACCATCGCCGAGCTATTTAGCCCGTCTCCAAACGTTGATCGGGGCGCCACGGGCCCCGGTCTGGTCGGAGTGGAGCTGGAATGGATTCCCTCCCTACCCGCCCACCGCCCGCCCGCAGTAGTTGGAGTTCCAAAGCTCCAATCGCTGTTGGGCAGCGTACCCAATCTGGTCTCCGAAGCACGTCTGACCTTCGAGCCCGGTGGCCAGCTGGAGATCAGCCCGTCCCCCTCACCCAGCGTCGCCCAGCTCTTGGAGCGCACCAACAACTTACTGACCGCCATCCGCGCGAGTCTGGCCGCCGGCGGTATCGAGCTGTTCAGCAGCGGCGTCAATCCCTGGCACTCGGTGGAAGATCTCGGCTTGCAGACGCCCGCGCCGCGCTATATCAGCATGCAGGCTCATTTCGACGCGATCGGCCCCGCCGGGAGGGCGATGATGCGCCAGACTGCGGCCCTCCAGGTCTGCCTAGACCTCGGTGGCCCAACCAAGGCGATTGACCGCTGGCGCCTAGCCAACCTGGCCGGGCCGGCGCTCGCTGCCGCTTTCGCGAACTCTCCGGTGCTGGCGGGATCAGCCACGGGCTCGCCGGGCACGAGGTCGGGAATCTGGCAGCGCATCGACGCGAGCCGTACGGGATTCGATGGCCGGCAGTTCGGGCCAACCGAAGCAGGCGATGTGGCTGAGGCGTACCTGGAATTTGCACTTCGGGCCGAATTCATCGAACTGCCCGCAACGGAGGGAGCTCCCTCAGTCGATCCCCAGCGCCGCTCATTCGCGAGCTGGCTCGACTCCGGCGCGGGACCCATCGATCAGCGGGACCTTGCGTTTCACCTGAGCACGCTGTTTCCACCGGTTCGTCCCCGGCGCCATCTCGAGGTTCGCTATATCGATGCCCCGCCCGGACGATGGCTTCCGGTGCCAATCGCGCTACTAGCCGCCCTGCTCTACGAGCCAACGGCGACTCGAGAGGCACTGGAACTGCTGGGTGATCGACTGCCGGATGTGAGTGTCTGGGAGAGGTCGGCCTCGCGAGCGATGGGCGACTCCGAGCTTCGCGCGACCGCCCTCGACCTGTTTCGGATCGCCCTCGATGCTTTCCCCCGCCTGGCTCGGAGCTACATGCCTGACCACATCCCTGCATTGGTGGCGGAATATCGCGAGCGCTTCCCTCAGAGCGGCCGCTGCCCGGCCGATGATCAACTGGACCGCATCGTGCGAGACAAGGAGGACCTGTCGACGTGGAGATGAACGTCCGGAAGATCGAAAGCCTCGACCTTGGCGCTCGGACCGCGGCCAGTTCGCCTGAGGAGCTGAGAGCTCGCGCGGCGGCCGGTTTGACGGACGCCCGGGCGCGCACGGAATGGCTGCTCGACCGCGTCGACGACGAGCGCCTTCACAAGCAGCACGACAAGCTGATGAGTCCCCTGGTTTGGGATGAGGGCCACGTCGGCGTTTACGAAGAGCTCTGGTTGGTAATGAACCTCTCTGGCTCGGCGGCGATGGACGATCCGCGGATGCACCTCTACGACGCCTTCGAGAACCCGCGCGCGGTTCGCGGCGAACTTCCGTTGATGCGGCGAGACGAAGTGAAGGCTTACTGCGCCACGGTCCGCCGCCGCGTCCTCGATTTGCTTGACGAGCTCGATCTTGCCACCAACGACCCGCTGCTTCACAACGGCTACGTCTACAACATGGTCATCCAGCATGAGAATCAACACGACGAGACGCTGCTGCAGGCGCTCCAGCTGCTCCCGGGCGGATATCGTCCAGACCTGCCACAGTCGCCCAGCGCAATGAGGGTCGAGCTCGATCAGGTTCGGGTGCCGGCCGGCACCTATCCGGTCGGCACCGACAATCACGAGCCATATGACAATGAGCACCCTCGGCATCTGGTGGAGCTGCGCGAGTACGCGATCGACCGCTACCCCGTGACCTGTGGCCGATACCGCGAATTCATGGAGGCCGGCGGATATGAGCGCCGCGATCTCTGGAGCGACGCCGGCTGGACCTGGCGCCAGGAAACCGGTGTCACGGCCCCGAGCTACTGGCGGAAAGACGGGGAGAATTGGCTGAAGGACCGGTTCGGCCACGTGGTGGCGGTGGCTTGGGATCACCCGGTCATGCACGTCAACTTTCATGAGGCTGAGGCGTACTGTCGCTGGGCTGGACGGCGGCTTCCGACCGAGTTCGAGTGGGAGGTCGCGGCCTCGTGGGACCCCAAGACGGGCACGCAACGCCGGTACCCGTGGGGGGATGAGGAGCCGACCCCCGACCGAGCCAACCTCGACCAGAAGATGTTCGGAACCGCCCCTGTCGGAGCCTACCCGGGCGGCATGAGCGCGCTGGGTTGCGCCCAGATGCTTGGCGACGTCTACGAGTGGACCAGCAGCAATTTCATTGGCTACCCGGGGTTCCGGAGCTTTCCTTACAAACAGTATTCGGAGGTCTTTTTCGGCACCGAATACAAGGTCTTGCGGGGGCCTTCGTGGGCGACCCGCCCGGCGGTGGCCCGCAACTCGTTCCGCAATTGGGACTACCCGATCCGGCGCCAAATCTTCAGCGGCTTCCGCACCGTCACCGACGACACAACCGCCGAGGGCCGGGCATGAACCGCGCGCCGATCACCGTCGCCATCCACACCCTCGGCCGCGACGCGCGGCAAGAACTCATCGACGACGTTCGAGCGGGACTAACAAAGTTCCCTAAGGCCCTGCCGCCACGCTGGTTCTACGACGACGCCGGCTCCGAGCTGTTTGAGGAGATCACGCGCCTCCCGGAGTATTACCAGACTCGCACCGAAAGGGCGATCCTGGAGCGCTATGCCCAAGACGTCGTGGCGCGAACACGGTCAGCCTCGATCGTCGAGCTCGGGGCAGGGTCATGCACAAAGTCAAGGGTGCTGATCCGGGCTGCCCGAGGGATGGGGACGCTTTGGACCTTCGTCCCTTTCGATATAAGCGAGGCGACCATACGACGTGCCGCCTCGGACCTGGTCGAGGAGTTCCCCGACCTCACAATCTATTGCGTCACCGGTGAGTTCGAGTCCCACCTGCGCCAGATCCCACGCTTCGGGAGCCAACTGTTCGTCTTCCTGGGCAGCACCATCGGCAATTTCGATAGGGAGCAGACCCTTCATTTTCTGGCAGAGGTCCGCGGCTTGATGCAATCTGGCGACTACTTTCTTCTGGGCGTGGACCTCGTCAAGGATCCGACCGAGCTGGTAGCCGCGTACGACGACTCTCACGGCGTGACCGCGCGGTTCAATCTCAACGTCCTGGCGCGCATCAATCGCGAGTTACATGCCAACTTCGACCCGGAAGGGTTTCGCCACGTGGCGGTCTGGAATCCCGACGAGAGCCGAGTCGAAATGCATCTGGAATCGAGGCGCGATCAGGAAGTGTCGATCCCTGACGCCGACATGCTTGTTGTTTTCGCCGAACGCGAGCGAATGCGAACGGAAATCTGCACCAAGTACACCAAGACGGGCGTCGATCGACTGCTTAATGAAACCGGCTTTACGGTTTCCGCCTGGTACTCGGACATGGCCGAACGCTTCGGGCTGGCCCTGGCACACTAAGACAGCGTCAAAGCCTACGTAGCGGCTGTAGGACGGCAAAAGTTCATCGGTCATGCAGCCCTGCCGTACGCGTGATGAAGTCCGCCGAGAATCGAGCGAGTGACAATGACGCCATGCGACTTTGGTGGGCTGGGTACCGGCGTTTGCAAATCCAGCGTGCGGTGGGGTCGGTCACGGTTGTAGTAACGGAGGAACTCGGTGAGCAACGTGAGCAGATGGCGCTCATTCAGCACGATGACGTGGTCAAGACACTCTTGGCGAAAGGTCCGCACTACCCGTTCCGCGACCGAGTTCGCCAGCGGCGCCCGGTAGGGCGTTTTGTGGTCTTCGATGCCAACGCTGGCGAGCTTGCTCCCGAAGTCAGCACCGTACGAGTTGTCCCGATCACGGATTAGGTGTTGCGGTTGACGGCCCCAGGCGGTGGCTTCGATCATCTGCCTCCAGATCCAGGCCGCCGTCGGGCTCGCGGTAACCTTGCACTGAATCAGCTCCCTGCGCTCGTGGCGGATGAAGAAGAACACATACAGGGTTTGGAAGCCGATCGTCTGCACCACGAACAGGTCCGCCGCCCAGATGCCCTTGATCTGATTCCGTAGGAACGTTCTCCAGCCCTGACTTCTCTCCCACTTGGGACCCCGCGATCGATAGCGGCGAATCGATCGATTGCTGACCACGATCGCCAGCTTGAGGAGTTCTCCGCGGATGCGCTCGGTGCCCCACAAAGGGTTGTCACGCGACATTCGAGCAATCAGCTCCCGCACTTCTGGGCTCAGCCGGGGCCGGCCCAGCCGACTGCGCGACCTCCAGGTCCAGTACAGGCGCCAACCCCTGCGATGCCAGCCGATCACCGTCTCCGGTTGCACGATCCTCATGTGACGCGTCCAACCCTCCGGCCAGAGCCAGCGCATCCAGACCCAAAAGATCCGGTCCCGGTTGCGCAGGCGCGGCTTTGGCTTGCGGCGAAGCAGCACCTCGAGTTGGTGTCGCAGGACCAGGTTCTCCAGCGCTAGGTCTTGGCGGGAACGACAGCAATCAATAAGGACGCGAAGCAGCGTCAAGAGGAAGCCCAGCACCGGCGCGGGAGCATATCAGAGCCCGCCGTATCGCGATGTGGACGACCCTGATCGACTTTTGCCGCCCTTCAACCTCCACGGCGACTCCCGCCAACTACGAATCGGTTCCTGTTTGTCAAGATCACATTGTCGCTAGCCAGTTTCGATAGCTGGGGCTCGTGGTCGGTCAGCCAAACGACCTGGGAGATCGTGGCGGTACCGAAATCTAGAGATTTACAGACAAGTTCTGATAGTCACCGCCTAGCGGCGCGGAAGGAACTACGCGAGGCACCTGCGAAGGTGGGCCACCTGGTCAGCGCAGCAAAACAACGGCGAACGCAATCGTCCCGGCAGCTAGCGCCAAGCCGACTAGACCACCAACGGCAAGCCAGCGAGGATCGACCTTGCGCATTTGCTCAATCATGTCGGGTACGGCGGTCTGGTTGGCTTCCATTGCACCACGCAATTGGCGAATGCGGCTGCGACCTCTCCAATACAACAGTAGAAAAAACAAGAGGAGATAGCCTCCGACCCCAAACATGACAACGGCGAGGCTAGCCGCTATCAGACGAGTAAGACCAAGAACGAAGGCAGAAACGAGAAAGATACCCCCGAGGATTCCCATATAGAGGAAGACTCGCAAGGCCCGCTCGGTCCGGGGGAAAACCGCTTCTGGAGCGCCTGTCACGTCGTTCGTCATCCCGAAATACCGTCTGGCCGATTCGAAGGCTGGTAGACCATCGTATTAACGCGTTGGCCGCGAGTAGCGGCCGCGGGGTCTGCGAGAACTCGCCCCAGGCGCGCGATCGATGAATGGCTCTTGCTAATTAGCAACCACCCCCAGTAAGGCTACCGGTTTGTACACTGTGAATCCCTTTGTAAATGAGATATACCCCGGCGCCCGTAGCTAGTAGAGAAATTCCCAGAACAAACGGCGCATGTACCGCGAGGTCCGCCAGTTCAAACGCACCAAGCAGCGTGGCACTGTCGGCCCCAAGCAAGGCACCGATTATGACGTCGCCGGCACCAAGCGTAAGGATCCCGAAACCTACAACGGCCACAACGCCCAGAGCAATCAGCAATGTCTCAGTTGGATGCTGCTCAACAAAGTTGACCGTGTTAGTCGCGACGGAGGTGACCGTGTTTACGACGGTGCTCGCAGCGGACTTTACACATTCCCAAGGCGACGCCCAACTGCATCCGAGTCCACTCCGATCTGTTCGATTCAACGGATTATTCGCCGCATAACCGAAGCTCTCGCGTGTCGCGACGACCGCTGGATCACGTGTCATGAATTGCGCGGTAGCCGGGTCGTACGTGCGAGCCCTCAGGTACAGAAGGCCCGACTCGGAGTCTAGGTACTGCCCTGCGAAGCGGAAGGGATTAGTTATCGAGCCTGTGCTCGAGGCTAGCCCGCCGTAGGGATCGAACGTGTACGTCGCCTGCGAGACTCCGGTTGAGTTGGTGATTAGGCGTGTGGAGCCGAGCTGGTCGTGGTGGTACCACAAGGTGGTGGCCCCACTGATCTGCTCGAGCGGCACGCCACCCGGACCGTAGATGTAGTTCGTGCTTCCGTCCTTGAGCAGCAACGGCAGAGAGCCGCCCACATCCCACAGGTACTGCACTGTGCCCACGGACGAACACGGCTGACTGGAGCTGCCGGTGTACTTGCATATGCGCAGGCCGTCGCCGTTGTAGCCATAGCTGGTGGTGGTGGCGGCAGCGAACTTGGTCAGCCGGTTGGCCTGGTCGTAGGTCAGGGTCTGGGCCTGGCCGGTCGTGGGCGTGACAGCGGTCCGGTTGCCGCGGGTGTCGTAGGTGTAAGTGGTCTTTCCCGAGGGCGGGCTGGCGCAGGCGGCTGAGCTGGAGGCGGTCCAGCAGAGCTCGTCGGCGTTGTTGAAGGCCTGGAAGACGGCGCCCTTCTTGGTCAGGTTGTCGGCTGCGTCATAGGTGTAGGGAATGCTGCCGGTCGGCGGCGAGGAGCAGGCGTTGGTGCTGCTCGAGCCGGCGTAACAAACCTGGTTGAGTGGCGTGTACTTGTAAGAGCCAGTGCTCGAGGCGGCAGAGGTGTCGCTGGCAAGCTGGTTGGCAGCGTCGCGGGTGTAAGTCGCCGGGAACGGCGTGATATTGCTTCCGCTCTTGACCGAGGTGGCGGCGGTCACCTGGTCGGCGGCGTTGAAGGTGAAGCTGTCGACGACCCCGGAGGCGGCCGGGAATGTCTCGGTGGTCAGGTTGGAGTCGGCGTCGTAACCGAAGCTGGTGGTATTGCTGGTCCAGTCCTGGACTGAGGTCCAGCGGCCTGCGTTGTCGTAGCCCTCAGTTACGCTGAGCGGGCCGGGATAGGTGATGGTGATGGGCAGATTGCGCAGGTTGTAGACCCACTGCACCTGGACGCCGTTGCCGTTTTGGTAGCTGACCATGCGGTGGAGGCTGTCCCAGCCCCAGCTGCTGGTCCCGGTGCCGTCGGTCATGCCTATGCGCTGGCCGTCGGCGTCGTACGTAATGTTGGAAACGTTGGGCGTGACCCCGTCGCTGTAGGTGATTGCCGTCAGCTGGTTGGCGGAGTCATAGCCATAGGCCGTACATCCAGTGGGCGGCGTTGCGCTGCAATTGCCACCCGGGTCCTGCTTGCTGAGCAGGTTGCCGTAGGCGTCATAGACGTAGGTGGTGATGTTGCTCAGGGCGTCGGTGACCGTGGTCACGTGGCCCAGGAAGTCGTAGACGTAGCTCTGAATGGCGTTGCCCTTGCCGTCCTTCTGGTCGAGCACGGTGCCGTCCGGGTTGTAGTCGGTGGTCAGGTTGGTCTGCGGCGAGTCGGCGCGCTTGACCTGGCTCAACTCGTTGTCGGCGTCGTAGACGTTGGTGGTCAGGTTGTTGTCGGCGTCGGTGACTGTGTCCAGGTTCTGGTTAGGGTCGTAGTGCCAGGTTGTAGCGTGGTTTTCGGGGTCGGTCAGACCGGTGCGCTGACCGAACGAGTTGTAGGTGTAGGTCGTGGTGGCGTAGGGGTTGGCCGAGAACTGATCGAACTTGACGCCCGTCGAGTTGGACGCATTGCCATACAGGCCGGCGAAGCCGGTCCCGGTGACGTTGGTATCGGTGGTCTGACCGCTCCAGTTGGCGGGCTCAGACTGGCCGTCGGCCCAGACCTTGAAATAGAGAGTCGTGCCGGCGACGCGGAACCGGAACCACTGCTTGGCAGTGCCGGGCGCATAGGAGACACGGACGCCGCCAATGTTGGTGTGGACTGTGCCGCCCCACTTGCCGAAGAGCTCGACGTGGCCGGCTGCGTCGAAGCGGACGCCGTAGTAAGTTGCAGCTCCGGCAGACATGCGCAGGATGGCGCCGGCCTTGTCCTTGTTTGCCGACGCCACCTGCCAGCGGACGAGGATCTCGCCACCGTCGTTGGCGAGGACCGGCCCAAGGCTCTCAAACGAATCGGATGAAGGCGAGGCGATCTTGCCCTGGGTTCCAGTGGTCGAATAAGTTGCGCTTCCAGCCTGCAACGTCCACACGTTGCCGTCGGTCGCCGTTCCCCACGAACCGCTGACCGGGGTGCGGACAAAGGTGTCCTGTCGGGTCAGGTATCCATTTGGCGCGGTCGAGGACGCCATCCAGCCGTCGCTGTTGAAGACGTAAGTCGTCTTGTTTCCCAGCGGGTCGGTGACGCTATTGCGATAGCCGTTGGCGTCATAGGTGTACGTCCACGTGAAGAGGTCCGCGTCGACCATCGAGGTCACGTCGCCGGGGTGCGAGCTGTCGGCGTGGTTGTAGGTAACGGTCTGGACCTGCTGCGTGCCAATCAGCGGCCTGGAGGACGTGGCCAGGTCACCGGTCGTGTTGTACGTGTTCGTAGTTATGACGAGGGTAGGGTCCTGGATCGTCAGCGGCTCGCTGAATGAGTTGTACATGTAGTTGGTGGTGCGCCCCAGACCGTCGGTCTCGCTCAATACATTCGCGTTGGCGTCCCGGACCGTGGTCACGGTCTCTCCGTTAGGCCCGACGGATGCGGTGAGGGCCACCGCGGCCGGATCGAACGAATAGGTCCAGGTCGCCGCTTGGGCGGTTCCATAGCCGATCGTCCGCGACATCAGGATGCCGTTGAGGTATTCCTCTTGTGTCACGTTTCCCTTCGGGTCCGTGATTGTGGTGATCCCGCCGGAGTAGGAGAAGGTGGTTGTCCGGGTGGTGATCGGTTCCTGCTGGGTAGTGATGCGGCGGGTCGACGGGTCGTAGGTGTTGGTCGTGACTCCGTTGTTGGGGTCGGTCATGGTCTGGAGATAGTGGCCGGCGTCGTACGTGAACTTGGTCAATCCACCGGCCACGTCCGTGACTTGAACAAGGTCGTTGTAGGTAAGCGGCTGAGTTGAGTCGTTGCCGATCTGCAGCGTCACAGTTCGGGCCGGAGAGCCACTGTCGGTGATCTTGACCAGCCTGAAGCCAGTGATCGTCGAGTAGTTGAAGGTCAATGTCCGACCGGCTGGATCAGTCACCACATTGGGGGTCAGGTCTGCGTTATGCGTCACGCCGATCGTATAGGCGGCTCCGCCGTGGCGGTCGACCATGCTCTTGAGCGTGCTGATGTTGCTAAGGGCGGCGTTGAAGACGGTCTGGTTCTGATTCGAGTCGGTCAAAGTGAAGGTGCTGTCGCCGTTCTTGAGCAAGGTCACGTGCTCACTTGGCGGACCCAAGTAGCTGCTGGGTGCGGTGAAAGTGAACAATACAGCGCTTCCGTTGGCCTCGTGAACGGTGGCGTTCCCTGAGCCATCGAAGCTCAGATATGTGTTGTAGTTGTCGGTCCAGCCATATCCAATGGGCCCGATTGGATCGAGCGTGCCCGCGCGAAGTGACGAGTAGGTGTGGTTGAAATTCAAGTCGACGCGGCCTGGGATGTGGAAATCCGTAAAGGTGTGGTAGAACTCGCCGGTCGCGTCGTTGACCGGGCGGGCCGTCGAACTGATCGTGCATGGGCACAGCCACGATGATTCACCGCCGGTCAGCTCATCGGCGGTCACGCCC
>Ga0209590_10000689_pt1 | contig 11573 bp, 8 predicted proteins | sample CZO8metaG_FD_188353 | JGI IMG/M metagenome (GOLD analysis project Ga0209590, IMG submission 188353) | Vadose zone soil microbial communities from the Eel River Critical Zone Observatory, Northern California, USA - CZOApr15con1.8 metaG... | ecosystem: Environmental > Terrestrial > Soil > Vadose...
ACGGTCACGTGGTGCGCGCCACGCTCGCCGACCGCGACAACATCGACGCGGACGACCACGTCGCCATCCTGCTCGACACCTACCTCGACCATCGCCGCGCCACGATGTTCGCCGTGAATCCGCTCGGCGTGCAGGAGGACGGCGTCTGGAGCGATGGCGTCGCCGCCGGCGCCGCCGGGGGGCCGAGTGCGGGTGGCAGGTTCGACGCGACGATCGACTTGAACCCCGACTACGTGTACGAGTCGCGCGGCCACGTGACCGATTGGGGGTACGAGGTGGAGGTGCGGATTCCCTTCAAGAGTCTCCGCTATCAGAGCGCCAACCCCCAGGATTGGGGGGTTCAGATCCTGCGCTCCGTGCAGCACTCGGGGTACGAGGAGACCTGGACGCCCGCGGTCCGCGCCAACGCGAGCTTTCTCATTCAGTCGGGTCGCCTGGTCGGCCTCGGCGACCTGCGGCGTGGCCTGGTGCTCGACCTCACACCCGAGTTCACCACCAAGGTGGACGGCGCCCCCACCACGCCGGGGTACGACTATCGCGGCACGCCCGAAGTCGCGGGCAATCTGCGCTGGGGCGTCACCCAGAACCTCGGCCTCACGGCGACCGCCAACCCGGACTTCTCGCAGGTCGAGGCCGACATCGGTCAGGTGACGCTCAACCAGCGGTTCGCCCTGTTCTACCCGGAGAAGCGACCGTTCTTTCTCGAGGGGCTCGAGCAGTTCGACACGCCCAACAGTCTCATCTACACCCGGCGTATCGCCCAGCCGGTGTTCGGCGCTAAGCTCGCGGGCAAAGTCGGCAGCATGGGCATCGCGTACCTTGGCGCGGTGGACAACAGCGACCAGTCGGCCACCGGCGCACACCCCGTCTACAACATGCTGCGCCTGCGGCGCGACCTCGGGCCCACCTCCACGCTGGGGATCGCCTACACCGACCGGATCGACGGCGACGACTACAACCGCGTGCTGGGCGTCGACGCGCACGTCGTATGGCGCAAGATCTGGTTCTCGGAAGTCCAGGTCGCCGGGGCCTGGACCCGGGACCTGGGCGGCGCCCGCGCGGGCAAGCTGTGGACCGTCACGTTCGGCGACCGGACCGGTCGCGCATACGGCAACCACTTCGAGCTGCTGGGCGTCGAGAAGACTTTCCAGGACACGAGCGGGTTCGTGAATCGCACCGACTTCGTCGCGGGCCGCACCTTCAACCGGTTCAGCTGGTACGGCCGTCCGGGCGCGCTGGTCGAGCAGTTCAGTGTGATCGTCGGATTCGCACCGATTTGGCGCTACCGCGACTTCGGCCGCCTGAACCGGACCATCGAGGACACGCTCGAGACCTTCTGGATCGCCAACCTGCGGGGTGGCTGGCAGGCGCAGGTCACGCTCAACTTGAATCACTTCGGCTTCGAGTCCGCGGATTACGCGGGCTACACCGTCGGAGGCACGCCCTTCTCCCTGCCCCACGACCTGTATCACCTCCCCGGCGCGGCGTTCATCCTCAACACACCGAACCGGGCGGTGTCGGGGAGTATGGTGGTAGGCTACTCGGCCCAGTCCATCTTCCCCGAAGCCTCCGAGGGACGGCAGGTCGCCCTGACGACCGTCGCCGCCCTGCGCCCCACGCCCGCGCTCCGTGTCGAGGCGCGCTGGGTGCACCAGCGCCTCACCCGCGCGCGCGACGGCAGCCGCTTCTCGACCGCGAACATCCCCCGGCTCAAGCTCGAGTATCAGTTGACACGCGCGATCTTCGTGCGCTACATCGGGCAGTATTTCGCGGAGGACCAGGCCGCGCTGCTCGACCCGCGTACCGGGCAGCCGCTGCTCGTGAACGGCGACACCGCGCGCGCGATCGTCACGAACGAGTTCCGGAACGACCTGTTGTTCTCCTACAAGCCGACGCCGGGCACCGTCGTATTCCTGGGTTACGGCTCGTCGCTCACCGAGGCGGAGGCGTTCCGGTTCCGGAATCTGAGCCGCACGTCGGACGGGTTCTTTCTGAAGCTGAGCTATCTGTTCCGGATGTAGACTCTCGCCGTCCAGGAGGGATGCGACGTGATGGATCGCCACACCGCTCTCTTGGCCGCGTTGGCGCTCGCCACCGCGTGCGCCACCGGTCGCTCGCAGCCGGAAGCAGCCCCCGCTACCGCAGGTGCCGGCACCCCGTCGGCTCGACTCCACGCGCTCGCCGACGAGATGTGGGACACGACGCTCGCGGTGTCGCCGACTATCGGGACCTTCCTGGGCCTGCCCGGGGCACGACACGACCGGATGGACGACAACTCGCTCGAGACCGTACGTCGCCTCCAGGACCTGCGCGACGCGTGGTGGGCCCGCCTTCAGGCGCTACCGACTGAGCCCTTCAACGGCGCCAACGATGCCGTGCTGCTGGCCATAGTGCGGGAGACCCTTGCGACCGGTCGGCAGCGGCGCATCTGCCGCGGGGAGCTCACGCCCGTGAGCCAGCTCTTCGGGTGGCAGGGAAGGTTTGCCTACCTCGCGCAGATCCAGCCCGTCGGTGCTCCCGAGGCTCGGTCGCAAGCGCTGGCGCGCTGGCGCCAGCTGCCTGCCTACCTCGAGCGCGAGCTCGCGGCGCTGCGCGAAGGAGTTCGGCAGGAGTACGTGGTGCCCGCCGGCAACGTGCGGGTGGTTCTCACGCAGCTCGACGCCATACTCGCCCTCGGGCCGGACAGCTCGCCGTTTGCGGACCCGGCGCGGCGCGACTCGACGACCGCGTTCCGCGCGGCGTGGCACGAACTCATGGAGCGCGAGATCATACCGGCGGTCCGGGCATACCGCGACTACCTCGCCATCGAATATCTGCCGCATGCCCGCACGACCACGGCCCTCAGCGCGCTGCCGCACGGCGCCGAGTGCTACCGCGCGCTGGTACGTGCCTACACGACCCTGGACCGCGATCCTACCGCGGTGCACCAGCTCGGTCTGCGGGAGATGGAGCGAGTCGAGCGCGACATGCGCACCATCGCGGAACGGAGCTTCGGAACCTCGGACCTGCGCGCCCTCCTGGTGCGGCTCCGCACCGACTCCCAGTACACATTCCGGAGTCGGGACGAGATGCGCGCGGTTGCGGAGGCGGCGCTGGCGCGCGCCAAGGCCGCCGCGCCGCGCACGTTCAACCGGACCCCGAAAGCCGAAGTGATCGTCGACCCGTGTCAGGCGTTCGAGGAGGAGTCGGGGTGCCCGGGGTCGTACGTGCCGCCGGCGATCGATGGGAGCCATCCGGGGCGCTATCGCATCAACCTCCACGCGCCCCGCCGTACCCCCCGGGCCGGTGCCGAAGCGACCGCTTTCCATGAGATGATCCCCGGTCATCACTTCCAGATCGCGCTCTCGTTGGAGCGGGAGGGTGTACCGCCGCTGGAGCGCTTCTACTCGAACAGCGGCTTCGCCGAGGGCTGGGCACTCTATGCGGAGCAGCTGGCCCACGAGATGGGGCTGTACTCATCCGACCTCGACGAGCTGGGCCGGCTGTCGGAGGACGCGCTGCGTGCGGCCCGTCTCGTGGTCGATCCGGGCCTCCACGTGCTCGGTTGGTCTCGCCAGCAGGCGATCGACTATATGCTGGCGCACACCGCGCAGTCCGAGACCCAGGCCACGTCTGAGGTCGACCGCTACATCATTACCCCCGGCCAGGCCACCGCGTATATGATCGGCCGCCTCGAGATCGAGCGTCTGCGGCAGCTCGCCGCGACGCAGCTGGGATCGCGCTTCGATGTGCGAGAATTCCACCAGCGCATCCTCGAGGACGGGACCGTGCCGCTCCCGTTGCTGGACAAGAAGATCGACCGCTGGATCGCGTCGGCAAGATAAGAGCGCCGCGCCCCTCTACCCCTCACCTCCGCGCCGGGCCATTTTCTCATCCATGCCCGACGCGGCCGACCTGACCGACCAGCTCGCCGACGAAGACCGCGCCAAACAGCGCCGCTATGTGCTCGCGAACACGCGCGCGCGCTGGCGGTTCGTCGCGCTCGGGGCAGCCCTGCTCGCGATCCTCCGCGTTGCGAGCGTGGCGCCCGTCCCGTGGCCCTTCATCCTTGGCTTCGCCGGTGTGTTCGCCGCCATCAGTTACGCGATGCTCCGCATGGCACGAGGCGGCGAGTTCCGCGGCTGGCACCCGCTCGCTGACATGACGGTGAGTGCCGCGATGATCTCCGCGATCCTCTACGCGGTGGGTCCGACGGGACACCTGCTGTACGTCGTGTATCTGATCGCGCCGCTCCAGGCGGCGCTGTATCTCGGCCAGACTGAGGCGTGGCAGGCACTGCTCGTCAACCTCACGGGCTTCGGGCTCGCCACCGCCGTCCGGGTCAGCCAGGGCACGCCGGGCTGGGCGTGGAGCGCGTTCGCAGGGGAGACGCTCGTGCTCGTGCTCGTGAGCGCGGCCCTGGTGCCGACGCTGGCGCGGTTCGTCACCCGGCTGCAGGCCGCGCGCAGCACACTGGCACAGGTGGAGCGCGGCGACCTCACGGTGCAACTGCAGGACGAGGAGCTGGACGAGCTGGGCTACCTCGGCGCGAGCGTGAACCGGACCACCGGCGCGATCGCCGGCGTGGTGCGCCAGGTCCAGCACCAGTCTCAGGACCTCGCCGCCATGGCTCAGCAGCTCGCCGCCTCCGCACAGGAGCTGCAGGCCGCCTCTCAGGAGATCTCCGCCGCCGCGGAGCGGCTGAGCGAGGGCACCTCGCGCCAGCGGCAGCTCATCGGCCACGGGCGCGACGACTCGGAGGCCGCGGCGGACGTCGCGGCGCAGCTGCACGCACGCGCGCAGGAAGCCGAGCGTCAGATCGCCGGTGTGGCGCAACAGGCGCGGCGCCATGGTCAGGAGATCGCGCGGGCCAGCGAGCTGCTCGTGACCCTCGTCGACCACTTGGACCAGGTGTCCCGCGCCGCGGGTACGTTGGAGATGGGCTCGCGCGAGATCGGAAAGCTCGTGGATGCCATCACCCGTATCGCCAGCCAGACCGAACTGCTAGCGCTGAACGCGGCGATCGAAGCGGCGCGCGCGGGCCAGCACGGCCTGGGATTCCGGGTGGTGGCCGACGAGGTCCGCAAGCTCGCCGAGCAGAGCGCGCGGTCGGCGGAGGAGGTGCGGGCCCGCGTGCGCCAGACGCAGGACCAGATCGGAAAAGTGATCGCGGCGATGGACGAGGGGCGCCGTACGGCCGAGGGCGTGGGCGCCGTGTCGGCGGCGGCCCGCCAGGCGTTGGACGCCATCTTCGGCGATCTCAACGCCACCGTGAAGTTCGCCAGCGCCTTTGCGGGCGAGACCGAGGGTCAGACGCAGCGGATCCGCGAGGTGGTGAAGCGCATGGAAGAAGTCGCGGGGATCGCCGAGACCGCGGCCCAGGGCGCCGAACAGACCTCGGCTGCGACGGAGCAACAGATTGCCTCGCTGGGCGAGCTCACCATGACCTCGCAGCACCTTTCGGTCGCAGCGGCCAAGCTCTCGGAGACGATTCAGCGGTTCAACGTGAACGGGAAGGCGTGACCGGAACCCCAGGGCCGCCGCTGGAGTTCTTCACCATAGTGCGGCAACCTGAGAGTCCGAGGAGCCATCATGTCCATTCGACCAATCAAGCGAATTGTCCAGTCGCAGCCGACCATCGAGGGCGCCGGTGTGCGGTTGCGCCGCGCGTTCGGCTTTGGCGACACCAAGGAATTCGATCCCTTTCTCCTGTTCGACGACTTTCGTAACGAGAACCCCGAGGATTACCTCGCCGGGTTCCCCTGGCACCCCCATCGCGGGATCGAAACCATCACCTACGTCCTCGCGGGGACGGTGAACCACGGTGACAGCCTCGGAAACAAGGGAGCCCTGGGGGCCGGTGACGTGCAGTGGATGACCGCGGGCAGCGGGATCCTCCATCAGGAGATGCCGCGCGGCGACCCGCAGGGACGCATGCACGGCTTCCAGCTCTGGGCCAACCTGCCGTCTTCCCTGAAGATGACCCGCCCGCGCTACCAGGACATCTCGGGCGGCGACATCCCCGAGGTGACCGACGACGACGGCACGCGCGTCCGCGTGATCTGCGGCAGCTTTTGGGGGAAAGCCGGTCCGGTCGAAGGGGTGGCGGCTGACCCGCGCTATCTCGACGTGTGGGTCCCACCGGGCAAGCGCAAGTCGCTCCCGGTCGAGACGTCGGGGCACGCGTTTGCCTACGTGTTCGAGGGCGGCGGCACGTTCCGCGACGCCTCGGAGCCCGGCGCCGTCCGTACTGAGCAGGTGGGACCGGTCGTGGCCAAGGGGAGCGGAGGCAATGGAGAGGTGCAGAACCGCTCGCTGGTGCTGTTCGATAGTGGGGACACGGTGACGGTGCAGGCGGGCGACGCCGGTATCCGGTTCCTCCTCGTGTCGGGGAAGCCGATCGAGGAGCCGGTGGCATGGTACGGCCCCATCGTGATGAACACGCCGGACGAGCTACGGCGGGCGTACGCCGAGCTCCAGGACGGCACCTTCATCAAGCCCCGCTAGGGTCGACTGACGTGCCCGCGCGGCGCCCCACCCTACTCGCCGTGGACGTCGGCGCGGGGGACCACGTGCTGGGGTCTCGCGATGCGCCTGTTACGCTCGTTCAGTACGCGGATTTCGAGTGCCCGTTCTGCGGTCGCGCGTTCCCCGAGCTGAAAAGCGTGCTGCACGACCTGGGCCGGCGCGTCCGCTTTGTGTTCCGGCACTTCCCCGTGATCGAGGCGCACCCGCACGCCGAGTCCGCGGCCGAGGTGGCGGAGGCGGCAGGCGCGCAGGGCAAGTTCTGGGAGATGCACGACCTCTTGTTCCGGCGACAGGCTGCGCTGGACGACGGCCACTTGCTCGCGTACGTGCGCGAGCTGGGACTGGACGCAGCGCGCGTGGAGCGCGAGCTCGAGCAGCAGGTGCACCGCGCGCGCGTGCTGGAGGACATTCAAAGCGGTCTCCAAAGCGGAGTGAGCGGCACACCGATGTTCTTCATCAACGGTCGGCGCCACGAGGAGCCGGGCGACGCCCGGACGTTGCGAGCGGCGCTGCTCCGAGCAACTTAGTGGGATAGGCGCACGATCAACCCGCCAATTAGAGGAGTGGTACCATGTCGCACGAGACCATGAACGACCTTCCTGAGAATGTCCGCAGCCAGGTGAGCGATCTGCTCAACAACCGGCTCGCGGAAGCGATCGATCTCCAGACGCAGGTGAAGCAGGCCCACTGGAACGTGAAGGGCCCGCAGTTCATCGCGCTCCACAAGCTGTTCGACGAAATCAACGACGCCGTGGTGGAGTACGTGGACCTGCTGGCGGAGCGCGTCGTTCAGCTCGGCGGGACCGCCGAGGGCACCGCGCGGGTCGTGGCCGAGCGCTCGGAGCTGCCGGAGTATCCGCTCACGATCTCGACCGGCGAGGAGCACGTGTGGGCCCTGTCATCCGCGCTGTCCAACTTCGGGGAGCGCATCCGTCGGGCCATCGACCAGACGGCGGATCTGGGCGACGTGGACTCGTCGGACATCTGCACGGAGATCTCACGCGGCACCGACAAGTGGCTGTGGTTCGTCGAATCGCACGCCGAAGGGGCCGTGCGGGCGCACCTCAAGGGCTGACCATGCGGTGAAGCTCGGCCGCGGAGCGGTCGGCCTCCAGCACGATTTCGTCGATCGGCGCGGTGAGGAGCTCGTGGCCGAGCACCACCGGCTTTCCATCCACGAACACATCGCGCACGTCGCTCGCGCACGCCGCGTACACCACCAGCGACACCGGGTCGCCCATCGCCGGATGGAGGTGCGGCTCGCGCAGGTCGAGGACGACCAGGTCGGCGCGCTTGCCGGGAGCGATCGAGCCGATCTCCGCTTCGAGGCCGAGCGCGCGTGCGCCCCCGAGCGTGGCCAGCTCGAGCACCCGACCGGCGGGGAGCGCGTCGGCGCCGAGCCGTGGCTTCTGGATCAGGGCGGCGAGGCGCATCTCGGCGAACACGTCGAGCCGGTTGTTGCAGGGCGCGCCGTCGGCCCCGATGGCGACGTGGCACCCCGCGGCGAGCAGCTCCGGCACCTTCGCCACGCCGCTCGCGAGCTTCAGGTTCGACGACGGGCAGTGCACCACCGTGGTGCCCTGACGCGCGAGGCGCGCCGTTTCGTGCGCGTCCACCCACACGCAGTGGGCGAGTGCCGCGCGCGGGCCCGCGATGCCGACCGAGTCGAGGTAGGCGATCTCCTCGAGCCCCGTGGTGCGCAGCACCGTCTCGCGCTCGACGATCGTCTCGGCGGCATGGGTGTGCACCTGGGCGTCGAACCGCTCGGCCAGCTCGCTCGCGGCCCGGAGCAGCGGTCCCGAGCAGCTGGGGACGAAGCGCGGGGCGAAGCAGACCCGTAGCCGGCCCCCGGCGTTCCCGCCGTTGTGCCAGCGCTGTGCGAGCGACTCGGCCTCCGCGAGCGCGTTGTCGGTGGACTCCGCCAGCTCGAGCGGCGCGCCCTCGGGATGCGCGTCCATGAGACACTTCCCCACGGCGGCCCGGATGCCGATCCGCTCCAACGCCTGGAACGCGGCGCCGGTGTGCCGCACCGTCTCCATGTCGAGGATGGCCGTAGTGCCACCGAGCAGCAGCTCCGCGGCGCCGAGCAGGGCGGACCAGTAGACGGTTTCTTCGGTGTGGGCGGCCTCGAGCGGCCAAATGCGCCGCACCAGCCAATCCTCGAGCCGCAGGTCGTCGGCGAGCCCGCGGAACAAGGTCTGACAGAGGTGGACGTGAGCCTGGATGAGACCGGGGATGATGAGACAGCCGTTGCAATCCCGCACCGACACGGACGTGGACTTTCGGTCCGCCCGTCCGTCCGCCCGCCCGACCGCGTCAATCCTCCCGCCCCGCACGGTCACGTCCGCCCGCTCCACCCGCCATTCGCCGTCGTGCAGCAACACATCGCCGCCGACGAGGAGCAGGTCGGGTGTACCCGGGGGTTGCTCCACGGCCTCAGGTCGCGACGCGCGGCTGGGCGCTGGTGGTGTCGTCCGGGAGGTCGAAGTAGACGCGCAGCTCTTCCAGGAGGTCGTCGTCCGCGTACACGCCCGTGAGGATGCGCTCCGGTCCGCCGGGATCGATCAACAGGTACCCGTAGGGATAGTCGAGGCCCGAGAGGAGGATGGCACGGCGCGTGTGGTTGGGGAGCTCGACGTAGACCGTGTCGGCGTTGGTGGCGAGCAGGTTGATCCCGCCCGCTTCCAGCGCGGGCGCGATCTGTTCCGTGTAATACTTCAGGTCATCGAAGGTGTCGGCGCGGTCTTCCGCGGCCATCGTATCGGCCGCGCGCAGCCAAAACAGCACCACGCTCGGCTGCGTGACCACGCGCGGGACGAGCAGCTGCGGCGCGCCGTCGGTCGAATCCTGTGGCCCGATCCGGGCGAATTCCGCCGAGTCGCTTTGCTGCGCCATTCGGGCGAGCGACCGCGTGCGGCACGCGGCCACGCACAGAAGCGCTACCAGCGCGCCGATTCGCATGGGTGGGAATATATTCCACGAATGGGAGCAGCGGAGTACGATGGCATTCAGCCACCACAACCCTGGCACGGCCGCCCACCGTTGACGTCGAAAGTGGCGTCCCTCGCCGGTATCACCTTGGTGCTCGGTCTCAGGTGCGCATACTCTCAGGGGTCTTCAGAACCCCCGCCTCTTCCAGGCGAATCCATCAACGCACCAGCAACGATCACGCAAGATTTCGTTACGAGCGTGCGCCTCGGGTCTGAGTCCATCGTCCTGGAGGAGACTGGATTAGACTCGTTGCGGCTCCGGCTCGGCGCGGGGCCCATCGGTCAAAGAGGCGATGCCGCCTCGTCCCTCGAGTGGCTGTGCGTGCACGCCGCGACCGGAGAAAATCGTTGGCTCTTGTGGCTCGAATCCGGTGAAATGGCCGCAGGGACGGTGAACCGCTTCCACGTTCTTGCCGTGCCGTCCGCTGCCTCGATTGACCGCCGTTGCTCGTCGCTTTCGGCGCGCAGCGGGACACTCGAACTGCCCAGACGCGTCGCCCTGGGCCTTTCAGCCAGCGCTCTTCGACAATTGCTCGGACAGCCGTCCGCCGTTGCAGGGGATACGCTAGTCTATCACTATTCGCGGCATGTCATTGATTCCAAGGTCTCCGGCGGGGAGTATTACATCGATACCATGGTCTGCGTCGTGATGGCGCACGGGCGAGTGGTCCAGATCGCGGGCTGGAGAGCGACCACCTCGTGATCACGGCCGCAGGCCAGCAAACGCCCTGCGGGCGAGTAGCCCGCAGGTTAAGCGCGGTCCGTTAAGCAGTAACCAATCGCCGATCCATCGCAGTCCACGGAAGACCCCACCTAGGAGCAAGGATGCAAGGCACGCTGCAGACCACGACGACGTTTTCGATTGAGGGCTATCGCATCACCGAATACAAGGGTCTCGTTCGCGGGATTGTCGTACGCTCCCCAACCATAGGGCAGGGTATTCTGGGCGGGCTCAAACAGATCGTTGGTGGCCAGATCGGAGCGTATGCCGAGATGTGTGAGCAAGCACGCCAACAGGCTTACGACCTGCTGTTGCAGCATGCCCGAGAACTGCGGGCTAATGCCGTGGTGGGCGTCCGATACGAGAGTTCCGAGGTGGGTCGTCAGGGTTCGGCTACGGAAGTTCTATGCTACGGCACGGCAGTCGTCATTCAGCCCGCGTAGCCCTACACGCCGCGCCCGCAGCTTAAGCGCGGTCCGTTAGGCAGCGCAAGGTATGGATCATTCCAGACGGCGCCGCCTAACAAACGCTTGAACCTGGCGGCGCGCGTAGGATATGGAATGACTACTCACTCTTCAGCGCGCCGCAGCTCAGGCGCGATCCGTCCCTTGTCAACGTGTCGCGGCTCAGAGGGCAACATGGTTCGCTCCTGGTTAATCGGCGTAACGACTTGCCTGCTATCGATCCCCCTGGTTGCCCAGGAGCCCGTACGGCCGGCGGTCACTGGGCGCTGGGATCTCACGATTGTCACGAACGCGGGCCGTCGTGCCCCGTCCTGGCTCGAGGTCCAGTGGTCGGGCAACCGCGTGCTGGTGGGCCAGTTCGTCGGCGTGGTGGGGAGCGTGCGGCCCATTTCGCGGCTCGATTTTGCGAACGACACCCTGCGGTTTTCCGTGCCGCCGCAGTGGGAGGAGGGCAACGGCGCCTTTCAGTTCACCGGCGCGTTTGCCAGCGATACACTGGCCGGCTCGGTGATTACTCCGGACGGCGATCAGCTCGCCTGGAGCGCGCACCGCGCCCCGTCGCTCGAGCGGCGCGGCCCGGTGCAGTGGGGACGGGCGGTCAAGCTCTTCAATGGGACGGACCTCGCCGGCTGGCATGCCGTAGGCGGTACGAACCAGTGGAATGCCGTCGCCGGCGTGCTGACCAATACGCAGCGCGGCGGCAATCTCGTGACGGACGGGACCTACGCCGACTTCAAGCTGCACCTCGAGTTTCGCTATCCGCCGAGCGGCAACAGCGGCGTGTATCTGCGCGGGCGCTATGAGGCGCAAATCGAGGATTCGACCGGGCGCGAGGTGTCGACCGGCGGCCTCGGCGCGATCTACGGGTTTCTGATTCCCAACGAGAATGCC
>Ga0209590_10000690_pt1 | contig 11567 bp, 8 predicted proteins | sample CZO8metaG_FD_188353 | JGI IMG/M metagenome (GOLD analysis project Ga0209590, IMG submission 188353) | Vadose zone soil microbial communities from the Eel River Critical Zone Observatory, Northern California, USA - CZOApr15con1.8 metaG... | ecosystem: Environmental > Terrestrial > Soil > Vadose...
CGGGTGACAGCGGCCGGCTGGCAGCTTTCGGGCTTCGTGACGGTGAACTCGGGCCAGCCGATTCCGCTCATCTCGGAGAGCACCAACGGTTTCCTCCGAGGCAACCGACCGAACCGTGTCGGCGATCCGGGCGCAGGCACGCAGACCGCGAACCTGTTCTGGTTCGACCCGAATGCGTATGCGCCCGCTGCCGACGGCACGTTCGGGAACTCCCGTCGCGCCGAGTTCCGGCAGCCCGGCCGCAATCAGACGGACCTGTCGATTTCAAAGAACTGGGCGTTGAACGGCAACCGCCGCCTCCAGTTCCGCGCCGACATGATCAACGCGTTCAACCAGACCCAGTGGCTTGCGAACCCGACGGCGACGGCTCTCGACAACAGCTGCACGGTCAGCCTGACGACCTGCAATGCGCCGACCGATACATTCGGACAGATCCTCAACACGCGCGCCCCGCGAGAAATTCAGCTAGGATTCAAGTTCTACTGGTAATGGCCGAAACCATCGACTGGCCAGGTCGCCGTCCGTCCCGACGGCGCGGCCGCCTCCTGCTCCTGGCGGTGCTCGCCGCTCTGCTCCTGAGCGGCGGCACGGCGCTCTCCTATTACGTCGACGCCCTCTGGTTCGAGTCGCTCGGCGTCAGCGACGTCTTCTGGAAAACGCTGAACCTGCAGGCCGCCATCTTGACGGGCTTTGCCGGCGTCACATTTCTCGTGCTGTACAGCGCCTTCCTCGCGCTCAAGCCGGCGCGGCTGGGCGAGCTCGCCGGCCTGCCCATTCTGATCAACGGTCAACCGATCAAACTGCCGGTCGAGCCGGTGATTCGACTCATCGCGCTCGGCGTGTCGCTGCTGGTCGCGGCTGCGACCGGCGCCGGCATGATGGCGGATTGGACGACGCTCGCGCTGTATTGGTACGGGCGGTCGGATGTCGCCCGTACGGCCTCGTCGATGATCGCCGATCCGATTTTCGGGCGACCGCTCTCCTTCTACCTGTTCACGCTGCCGGCGTGGGAGCTTCTCAGCGGCTGGCTCCTGACGCTCGGAACCATCATCACCGGCGCCGCGGCGTTCTTCGTCGCCATCCTGGGCGGCACGCGGCTGCTTGGCGGACGCCGCGACACCGGGGCCGCCGCCTGGCGCGGGCTCTCGGTGGCGTTCGCGTTCGTCCTCGCGGTCCTCGGCTTCCGGATCTGGCTCGGACGCTTCGAGCGGCTCTTCGACGATCACACGATTTTTTCCGGCGTGACCTACACGGATGCGCACGTCACGATCACGGGGCTCTCCGTGGTGGCAATCGCGCTCGCGGTCGGCGCCGCCATCGCGCTTATCAACGCCGTGTCGGCGCCGCGCGTCCGCTGGCTGGTCGCGGCGGTCGTGCCGGCCGCACTGTGCTACCTCGTCGTCTCGCTGCTCGGCGCCTATGTCAACGGCTTCATCGTGAAGCCGAACGAGCTCGTGCGCGAGACGCCCTACATCGCTTACAACATCGAGATGACGCGGCGGGCCTACGGCCTGGACCGCGTCGTCCAGCACGCGTTCCCCGCCGAGGCGGGCGTCGAAGCGCTCGACGCCGCGAACAACCAGGAGACGCTGCAGAATATCCGTCTGTGGGACTGGCGCGCGCTGCAGGACACGCTGCGCCAGATCCAGGAGATCCGCACGTACTACGACTTCCCCGACATCGATATCGATCGTTACGAGATCAACGGATCGGTCCGCCAGATGATGCTGGCCACCCGCGAGCTGAACGTGAACAAGCTTCCGGAGAGCAGCCGCAACTGGATCAATGAGAAGCTGATCTACACGCACGGCTACGGCGTGACGATGAATCCCGTCAACGGCTTCACGCCCGAGGGGCTGCCCGCGCTCGTGCTGAGCGACATGCCGGTGCGCAGCACCCTCCCGAGCCTCAAAGTGACGCGGCCGGAGGTGTATTTCGGCGAGCTCACCAATACCGACGTCTACGTGAAGACGCGGCAAAAGGAGTTCAATTACCCGCAGGGCGAAACCAACGCGCTGACCTCCTACGAAGGCACGGGCGGCATCGTGCTCGGCGGGTTTTTCCGGCGGCTGATCATCGCCTTCGATCGCGGCGACCTCGCCAAGCTGCCCTTCAGCGACGACGTCACGCCCGAGAGCCGCCTGCTCATGCGGCGTACGCTCCGTGATCGCGTCGAGACGCTTGCGCCGTTTCTGCGCTTCGACGAAGACCCCTACATCGTCATCGGCGCAGATGGCCGTCTGTCGTGGATCATGGACGGCTTCACGACGTCGGATGACTATCCGTACGCGCGCCGCTATCGGTTCGGGCGCGAGCGCATCAACTACATGCGCAACAGCGTCAAGGTAGTGATCGACGCCTACGACGGCTCGACTGTCTTCTACGTGTTCGACACCGAGGATCCGATCATCGCCGCGTATCGCGCGATCTTTCCCAGCTTGTTCAAGGACGCCTCGGCAATGACGCCGGCGATGCGCAAGCACGTGAGATACCCCGAGCTGCTCCTGAAGATGCAGGCGGCCGTCTACGGGCTGTACCACATGACCGATCCGGGCGCCTTCTACAACCGCGAGGATCTGTGGACCGTGGCGAGCCAGGTCGGCATGACGGCGCAGCGCGAGCAGGCGACGCAGACGATGGAGCCGAACTTCGTGCTGATGAAGCTGCCGGGCGAGAGCGACAACCGGATCGAGTTCATCGAAATCCTGCCGTTCACGCCGGCGAACCGCAACAACCTGATCGGCTGGATCGCCGGCCGCAGCGACGACCCGCACTACGGCAGCGCGCTCGTCTACGACTTCCCCAAGACGAGGCTCGTGGACGGGCCACTGCAGGTCGAGGCGCGGATCGACCAGAACCCGCAGCTCTCAGGGCAATTGTCGTTGTGGAATCAGCAGGGCTCGCACGTCCGCCGCGGCGAGATGGTCGTCATCCCTGTCGGTCGCGGGCTGCTCTACGCAGAAGCAATCTACTTGCAGGCCGAGCGCAGCCCGATGCCGGAACTGCGGCTCGTTGTGCTCGCGCTGCAGGACCGTCTGGCGTACGGACCAACGTTCGAGTCGGCGATGGCCGCGCTCTTCGGCAACGCGCCGTCGACGCTCAGCCTGGCGCCGTCCGCGCCGTCGGCACCAGGCGCGAACGCACCGTCGCCACCTGTCGCACCGTCCGCACCTCAGTCGTCAGACGTGAATGCGCTGATCCAGGGCGCTGCGCGCGATCTCGCCGACTATCAACGTCTGACCGCCGAGGGCAAGCTCGGCGAGGCCGGGGCGAGGCTTGAAGCTCTGAAACAAAAACTGGATCGCCTCGCCACACAAAGGCCACAAAGGTAGACAAAGGACACGACGGCCGTTTGTACGCTTTGTGTCCTTTGTTGCCCTTTGTGTCCTTGTCTCTGGCTCTATCCGATCCGTTCCGCGAACGTAATCACGTACCCGTCGGGATCTTCGATCGCGAACTCGCGCGTCCCGTAAAACTGCGTCACGAGCGGCATCACGATCTTCACCGCCGCTTTGATCCGCTCGTGGAGCGCGTCGACGCCTTCGAGCTCGATGAACATCGTGCCGGTCGTGCCGATCGGCTTGCCGGCGAACGCCGGGTACTCTCTGATCGCCGCCGCGATGTCGTTGAAGAAGATCTCCACCGGGCCGCTCGTCACCGACGCGAATACGAACGGGGATTCGTCCGGCACGGTCATCCCGCGCGCGAAACCGAGCGTGTCGATGTAGAACGCGAGGCTGCGTTCGACGCTGGCGACGACGAGATTGGGCGTGAGCTTCTTGAAATGAGGCATTGGCACACCTTCCGTGTGTGCTCGCTGATGCCTACATCCACGGACTCGGCGAGAACGAGAGCGCAGGTAGGACTCCCGTCGGCGATCGCGCGATCGGCGATCGCCGATGTGTCCGCTAGGTGCGCCGTGCAGGATACCATAGGTAAAATATCCTCATGCGTACCCTTTTTATTGCCGTCGTTCTGTTCGCCGCCACTGCGGGATCCGCCCAGACCCCGGCCCCGGCCAGGGTGGCCGCGCCGCCGGATGTCGCTGCGCCGCCCGCCGACGCATCGAAAACCGCGTCGGGCCTTGCCACCAAAATCATCGCGCGCGGATCCGGCACCGACCATCCGGCCAAAGACGATGTGGTGGTCGTCCACTACTCGGGATGGAAAACCGACGGCTCGATGTTCGACAGCTCGGTCGCGCGCGGGAAACCGGAAACATTCGGCGTCGGCAAAGTGATCGCCGGCTTCAGCGAAGGGCTGCAGCTGATGGTCAACGGGGAGAAGCGCCGACTCTGGATTCCCGAGCCGCTCGCGTACAAAGGTCAGCGCGAACCGAAAGGATTGCTCGTCTTCGACGTCGAGCTGATCGCCATCCCGAGCCATCCCCCACCCGACGTGAAGGCGCCGCCCGCCGACGCGAAGAAAACGGCCAGCGGGCTGGCGTATAAGGTGCTCCGCGAAGGGACCGGCGGCCGTCACCCGAGGGCCGGCGGCTCGGTGACCGTGCATTACACCGGCTGGACCGCGGACGGCAAGATGTTCGACAGCTCGGTGGTGCAGGGCAAGCCGGCGACGTTCATGGTCGATGGGGTGATCCCCGGATGGACCGAAGGGCTGCAGCTGATGTTCGAAGGAGAAAAGGCGCGGCTCTGGATTCCGGAGAACCTCGCCTACAAAGGCAAGAGCGCGCCGTTCGGCAATCTGGTCTTCGATGTCGAGCTGATAAAGATCGAGTAGGCCACGCAGTGCGGATGGGGCAGGAAGGGCGGGACAGGCGGGAACGGAGAATCTACCGTCCCGCCCTTCCAGGCCCTCCGGCCATTCCGGCCCTTCCTGCCTGTCCGGCCTGTCCCGCCCGGTCCGAAATGACGCGAATCGCGCGCTGAAAGCGATCGGCCAGCGCGCGCCGCGACTCTTCGGCCACCGGCCCGATGCGCGACCAGCTCGCCTGCGCCTGCCGGACTTCGTCGTACGCGGCGCGGAACCGGCTGTCGTCGTCGACCTTGCCGCCGATCGTGTTCGCGGCCAACGCTTCCTTCAGCATCACGGCCAGACGCGTCGTCGGCGAGAGCGCCGCATCGGTGCCGCCGGCCAGCGCGGGACCGGCGAGCGATTTCGCGAGCTCCTCCATCCGGCGAACGAGCGTTTCCATGCGGTGGCGGTTCGCATCGGGATCGAGATCGGTGCCGCCAAACACGACAGGCCAGCGCGCGATGACGCGGTTGAAAGCGGCGGCGAACCGCGCGTCGAGCGCGATCGCCCGGTCTCGGTCGACGCCGCGCGCCGCCAGCTCCGACTGCCAGCGCCCGCGCAGCGATCGCACCTTCGCCATCAGATCGGGTGGAGGGGCTTCGGATTGCGGACTGCGGATTGCGGATTGCGGATTGGCGATTGCGGCTTGCGGATCGCCGACTGCGGCTTGCGGATCGCCGACCGCGGCTTGCGGATTGGCGATTGCGGCTTGCGGATCGCCGACTGCGGCTTGCGGATCGCCGACCGCGGCTTGCGGATCGCCGACCGCGGCTTGCGGATCGCCGACTGCGGCTTGCGGATCGCCGACCGCGGCTTGCGGATCGCCGACCGCGGCTTGCGGATCGCCGACCGCGGCTTGCGGATTGATGGAGGCGGACTGCGGATCATCGCCTGCCGGCGGCTGACTCTCGGCCAACGACTCCTGACTACCGATTGCCGGCTCGACTGCCGACTCGCGACTATCGCCCGCGAGAGCCTCCAGCTCCGCGCAGATCGCCTCGCGGGCCGCGAGCCGTTCGCCTTTCGCGATGTCGTGCCGCTGCGCGTAGCGGGCGAAGAATATGTCGCAGGCCCCGCGGAACCGCTGCCAGATGGCCTCGGACCGGGTCTTCTTCACAGGGCCGATCGTTTTCCATTCGACCTGCAGGCGCTTGATTTCATTGGCGGCCGCGTCCCAGTCGATCGAATCGCGCAGCGCCTCCACCTTGACGCACAGCGCCTCCTTCTTCACGAGGTTCTCCGCCCACACGGTCTTCCGCTCGGCGAGGTCGGCATGACGGCGCGTGAAGAAGCGATCGCACGCCGCGCGGAAGCGTTCCCAGACCGCTTTTTCCTGGCCGCGCGTGACCGCGCCGATCGTCTTCCACTCCGCCTGCAGATTCTTGATCTCGTCCGCGGTGCGAATCCAGTTCGTGGAGTCGGCGAGCGACTCCGCGCGCTCGCAGAGCGCCACCTTTTTGGCCAGGTTCTCGCCGCGCGCCTCGGCCTGGGCCGCGAAATGTGACTCGCAGCGCGCCCACGCCTCGTCGTGCGCCGCCTTGAACCGGTTCCACAGCGCCTCGCCCTGCGCGCGCGGCACGTCGGCCGCCTGCCGCCACTGCTGCTGGAGATCCCGGACCTGTTTCGCAATCTCCTCGGGATCGTCCACCGCCTTGAGCGCTTCCATCTTTTCGCAGAGCTGCTCCTGGATGCCGACGTTGGCCCATCGCTGCCAGTCCGCGACGTCGCGCAGTTCCTGGACTTTCGGCATGAGGGTGGTCTGCGCCGCTTTCAGCCGCCGCACGATCTCTTCATAGTCACGTTTGGAGGGCAGTTGCGGGATGGAGCCGAGCGCGGTGCGGATGTCCTTGAGCCCGCGCTCGCCCGCCTTGAGCGACAGATCCAGCTGCGCCGCGGTCGCCTCGACGCGCGCGACGATCTGCTGCATGCGGGTCAGCGCTTCGCGGCGGGCGCGCTGGTCCGCTTCGTGGGCTGCGGCGTCGCGTGCCATGAAGGCGGCCTCGGCCTCGGCGTAGCGCGTGGCCAGCTCCGGGTCGGCGGGGCTGGCCAAACACAGGCCGGTCCATTCCTTCCGGATGATGGCGAACTGGCGACGTGCTGCGGCGAGATCGTCGAGCGCGGCGGCCCGCGTCGCCTCGTCGGCCAGCTCGGTCAGGCGCGCGGTGCGCCGTTCCGCGTCCTTGCGCGCCGCATCCTGAGCCGCCTCCAGGCGCGCGCGCGCGGCCGACTCCTGCGCCTCGCGGCGACGCGCTGCGGCTTCCTGCTCGACGCGCAGCCGCTCCGCCTCCTCATGCGCCCGCGCCTGACGGTCGGCTTCCGCGCGCGCGGCGCGCTCGATCTCGACGGGATCCGGTTCGGCCGCTTTCGCGGCCGCAGCAGCCGCGGCTTCTGATGCCGCGACCTGGGCAGCCTCGGCGGCTGCCGCCGCCACTGCCTCTGCGGCCGACGCAGCGCGCTCGTCCATCTCGCGGACGATGGCACGCGCGCGCTTCGCCGCGCTCTTGTTCTTGGCTCGCGCCACGATTTGCTCGAGCTCGTTTCGATCGGAAATCCGCTCGACGGCGGCAACGGTCGGATCCTTGAATTCGCTGTTGAGCGCCGTGCCCAGGATCTCGGCGTGATCCTGCAGCGCGTCGAACGCGGCGCGGCGCACCGACTCGTGTTCGGCGTGCCGGGCGAGCGAGCCGAGCGCGTGGACATCGCTGACTCGAGCCAGCGCCCGCTGCGCCGTCGATTCGCGCGACGCGTTCTTCGCGATCCCAACGATCGTCTTGGCGTCGGTGAGCGCATCGATTGCCGCCAGACTTTCCGCTTCCCCCGCGCCTTCGAACGCCTCGAGCGCGAGGTCGCGGAGCATGCCAACCGCCTGGGCCCGCACCTGCTCGTCCGTTTCGTGTTGGGCGATCAGAGCGAGCGCCGCCGGGTCCATCAGCTTGGCGACGGCGGACCGCCGGACGCGCGGATCGGCGTCCTCACGCGCGATCTCCGCCAGCAGCTCGCGCTCGTCGAGCGGGATCTCCTGGACGAACGCGAGGCGTACGGCGGCGTCCGGATGCTTGTGACGGGCCTGGGTGCGGAACCGATCGAGCAGTGCCATATGGACTCCAGCCTGACCCTCACGATCAGCTTGTGACGTGGTTCAGGGTTCAACATTCAACGTTCAACGTTCGTTCTCGTTCGGGGTTCGCGAACCCTGAACCGAACCAACGCTGAACCCTGCACCCCGAACCCCGAAGCCGAGTTCCGTCAGCCGTCTCGCGACATCGGCGCCGTGCGATCCGGGGCTGACCTTCTTGTCGATATCCAGAATGCGGCCGTCCGCGCCGATGTAAAACGTCCACCGCGATGCAAATCCGCTGGGCGCGAGCACGCCGTAAGCCCTCGCGACTTCCTTCGTGGGATCGCTCAGGATCGGGTACGTCACGCCGAGCGATTCGGCGAAGCGCCGGTTCGTTTCCACCGAGTCGACGCTCGCCGCGAAATATCTGACGTCCAATCCGCGCAGCGCTTCGTCGCTCGACCCGAGCGACCGGCATTCAGCGGTTCAACCGCCGGTGAATGCTTTGGGAAACCAGGCAATCACCACGGCGCCGCCAGCCAGATCCTTCAGGCCATACGTGCGCCCATCGGATCCTGGCAGTGAGAAATCGGGCGCACGATCGCCCGGCTTCAACTCGACCAGCGATTCTTCGCGCCGCGTCGCCACGTTGATCACCCCTGTCGCCGTCGCCCACACCGTGGTGACGATCCGCCTCAGCCGCGCCACCAGATCCAGACAGCGTCCTCCGCTCGGATATGCCATTCTAGTAAAGGGACCCGATCACATGAGGCAGCTCAGGAGGGGCTTTTTTTACGTCCGACGCAATTCTCCAATTCTGCGGATCGCAATTGTTGGGACCCTGCTGACCGTGGCGGGTGCGTGCGACAAGCTGGGGCTCGGCAGCAACAGCCCGGCCGCGCCATCCGCGCCGACCCCGGGATCGACCCTGGTCTACACCGCCCTCGGCGCAAGCGACGCAGCTGGTGTGGGATCCAGCGCCTTATGCGTGTTCTTTACCGATTGCCCGGACGGTATGGGGTATGTGCCCGTAGCGGTCCGCAGACTGCGCGCCCAGGGGTTCGTCGTCAATCACCTGAACCTGGGTCTCCCGACAGCGGTCATCGGCCGTGATTTCCAGACGCTGGGGCAGCAGTACAACCGCTTCATCGCCGGCAACTTCATCGAGCAGGAAGTGCCCTTCGTCCAGCAGACCGCGACGGTGGTGACTGTCTTCGCCGGCCTGAATGAAGTCAACACGATCACAGCCGCGCTCGGCGCAGGTGCCGCGGGCACTGACCCCAACGCCTTCATCGACGCGCAGGTGAGGGCGTTCGGCACTGACTACGCCACGCTGATCAGCGGAATCGCCGTCCGGGCGGGCAGGCCGCGGATCGTGGTGCTGAACGTCCCCAACCCGGCAGGGATGCCTTATCTCGCCGGGGCGTCGCTCGCGCAGCGGCAGGCGGCGCAACGCGCCGCCGTCGGCATGACAAAGACGGTCGTCAACCCGCTCAGCTCCCAGACCACCTTCATCGTCGATTTGATGTGCGACGCGCGCTCCTATGCGGCGGCGACGTACTCATCCGATGGCCTGCATCCCAACGATAACGGGTACGCATTCATCGCGTCGGAGGTGGTGCGGGCGATCACCTCGAGCACCTTCCCGGCGCCCCAGAATAGTTGCGGGCAGATGACCCTGGTGCCTTGAGTCATGGCGAGGGGTTGAGGGCATGACGAACGAACTCGCGCGACGGCTGTGATTTTCGCTGAAACCGTCGCGCAGCTCGAGCGGGCGCTGCGGGCGGACCTTCCAGGCGCCGCGGCGCAGGCCCGCCTCTCGCCGGTGCCGAGGCGCCAGTGGCCGGCGGGCTTCAATCCTGCCCGCATCCGCCACGCCGCCGGGCTGCTGCTCGTCTTTCCAAAAACCACAAGGAAGGCTGACGAAGCGCACATCGTGCTGACCGTGCGCTCCGACCTGCTCCGACACGGAGGCCAGGTGTCGCTGCCGGGCGGCGTCATCGAGGCTGGCGAGACCTTTGAGCAGGCCGCGCTGCGCGAAGCCCACGAGGAAGTGGCGCTGCCCGTCGCAGGCGTCCGCGTCCTCGGGGCGCTGACTTCGCTCGACATCCCCGTCAGCGGCTTTCGACTCCATCCGATCGTGGCGGTGAGCCAGGTGCACCTGCCTCTGACGCCCGCAGACGGCGAGGTCGCGACGATTCTCGAGATCGCCGTCGACGACCTGTTCGACCCGGGGCGCTTCGTTTGGACCGAGCGCGAGCGCGACGGGATTGTGCTGAGCATTCCAGCGTTTCAGGTGGCCGGCCACGAGATCTGGGGCGCCACCGCGATGGTTCTGGCCGAATTCCTGACACTGCTGGGCTGGGCCGGCGGACAGAAGCACTGATCGCAGTTTCGTGCATGATATGCACGAATTGTATGTCAGTCAGCAATTTTCTGCGTTATAATTACGTGATTTCCCCAAATTGATTGCATAATTTGCACTAAATTTGGCATAATGCACACTTCGACAAGGGCGCGATATGATGCGCGTTTGGCTGTGTTTCCAAAGGGGGCGACGTCATGGGTTCTGCAGTGTTGAGTGAGGCGATCAGCTCGATTCGCGACTGGTCAGTAACCGAAGCGAAAGAGCCGCGCGCGGCGCGCGCGACTGAGGCGTTCGGCAGCCTCGTGTTCAACGACGAGGTCCAGCAGACGCGTCTCCCGAAGCCGATCTATCGCGCGCTGCGCCGCACCATGACGCAGGGTGAACCGCTCGACATCTCGGCTGCGGACGCGGTGGCCTCCGCGATGAAAGAGTGGGCAGTCGAGCACGGCGCGACCCATTACACGCACTGGTTTCAGCCGCTGACCGGCATCACTGCCGAGAAGCACGACTCGTTTCTCTCGCCGACCGGCGACGGCAAGGCGGTCGCGGAATTCTCCGGCAAGGAGCTCGTACGCGGCGAGCCGGACGCCTCGAGCTTTCCATCGGGCGGCATGCGCTCCACCTTCGAGGCGCGCGGCTACACGGCCTGGGATCCGACGAGCCCGCCGTGGCTGCTGAAAAGCGGCAACTCGACGACGCTCGTGATCCCGACTGCGTTCGTGAGCTGGACGGGCGAAGCGCTCGACAAGAAGACGCCGCTGCTGCGGTCGATGGAAGCGCTCTCGAAGCAGGCCGTCCGCATCCTGAGGCTGTTCGGCTCGACGGCCGAGCGTGTCGTGACGACGTGTGGACCCGAGCAGGAGTACTTCCTGATCGATCGCTATTTCTATCTCTCGCGCCCGGATCTCATCAACGCCGGCCGCACCCTGTTCGGCGCGAAGCCGCCCAAGGGTCAGGAGCTCGAGGATCAGTACTTCGGATCGATCCCTGATCGGGTGATGGCGTTCATGTCCGACGTCGAGACGGAGTTGTACAAGGTCGGCGTGCCGGTGAAGACGCGTCACAACGAGGTGGCGCCGAGCCAGTACGAGATCGCGCCGGTGTTCGAGAACGCGAACGTCGCCACCGACCATCAGATGATGCTGATGGAGACGATGAAGCGCACGGCGCCGAAGTTCGGCCTCGCGTGCCTGCTGCACGAGAAGCCGTTCGCCGGCGTGAACGGATCCGGCAAGCACCTCAACTGGTCGATGAGCGACGACGAGGGGAACAATCTGCTCGGGCCGGGCGCGAGCCCGCACGACAACATGCAATTCCTCGTCTTCTGCACGGCGGTGATCCGCGCGGTGAACAAGTGGCAGGGGCTGCTGCGCGCGAGCATTGCGA
>Ga0209590_10000692_pt1 | contig 11556 bp, 9 predicted proteins | sample CZO8metaG_FD_188353 | JGI IMG/M metagenome (GOLD analysis project Ga0209590, IMG submission 188353) | Vadose zone soil microbial communities from the Eel River Critical Zone Observatory, Northern California, USA - CZOApr15con1.8 metaG... | ecosystem: Environmental > Terrestrial > Soil > Vadose...
CGCCCGCGCGACGCTAGACTATAGGGATGCCTCCGACCCGCACGCGTCCGCCCCAAGTGCTCATCGCGAGTCATAATCATGGCGCCGGCGCGGAGCTGCTGCAGCTCGCCGAGCGGCGCGGCTACGCCGTGCGCCACGCGCACAGCGGCGCCCAGGCACTCGAGCAGGCGCACGCCGCGCCACCCGATCTCGTGGTGCTCGACGAGTCGCTCACCGACATAGACGCGTTCGCCGCGACGCGCGCGCTGCGCGACGACGCCGACGTGGGCCCGGGCACCCCGCTCCTCTTGATCTCCGCCCAGCGACCCTCGTCGCCCCAGCATCACGCCGCGCTGCGGGCTGGCGTCTGGGAATTCCTGCGCCATCCGTTCAACGCCGAAGAGATCGCCGCCAAGCTCGACACCTACGTGCTGCTGAAGCTCGACAGCGACCGCGCGCGCCGCGAGACGAGCATCGCCGACGCGACCGGCTTCTATACCGTGCGCGGCCTCGCGCTGCGTGCGCAGGAGCTGACGCTGCAGGCGTTCCATCACGCCGAGCCGCTCGCCTGCGTGGCACTCGCGCCGGTCACGACCGACGGGCTGAACGCCGCCGCGGTGGACTTGCTTGGCGAGGTGCTGCTCGGCACGGGCCGCCGCTCCGACGCGATCGGGCGCGTCGGCCCGGGAGAGTTCGCGGTGATCGCACCCGGCACCGACCGCGGGGGCGCGGTGCTCCTGGCCGAGCGCCTCGCCCGCGGGGTCAAGACGTTGACCGGAGCAACACCGGGCCTGCGCGCCGGCTACGATGCCGTCGGCAACGCGCGCTACACACCGATCGAGCCGAAGAACCTGCTGTCGCGTGCCACCACCGCGCTCCGCGCCGCCAAGGGACAGGGCGGGCCCAATTGGATTCAGGGGTTCGCGGGGTAGGGCTCGTTGACACCGTCCGACTGTACGGGTGGACCGACCCCGGGCCCATGGCCCGGGGTTCACCGCAACCTCTTCCCTAAAACCCCGGGGCAGCGCCCCGGGGTTAACCCACCCGGACCTGCATGCGCTTGCCATCCGCGCGACAGTTCAGAAACAGTGCACGCCGGCCGACGGGACGCCAGACTTGCACGGCCTCGCCAGCGGTATTCCCGCCCCGACACCGTCTACCAGTGCGGGTGGGTTAACCCCGGGCCGACGGCCCGGGGCTCACCGTAACCAACCCAATACCGTTTGTCCGGGCACAGCACGGTGGAGGGTCCGTCCACCCCGGGGCATGGCCCCGGGGTTGGTCTACCCGAACCTGTATCCGTTGCGCGAGCCCGGGGTGACCGGAAGGTATCCCGGGCTTGTTACTTTTCCCCGATGCCGATTCCCCTCTCCCGTCGCCGATTCCTCGTCGGAACCGCCGGCGCCCTCGCCGCCGCCGCGCTGGGCGACGGGTTTCTCATCGAGCCCGTCTCGATCGACGTCACGCGGCACGACGTCCCCATCCCCGGCCTCCCGCACGAGCTCGACGGCTTCCGGATCGCCTGCATCACCGACGTGCATCTCCACAGGGGCATCCACCGCGCCGCCCGCGCTACGCTCGAGCAGCTCGCGCGCGAGCGGCCGCACCTGGTGGCGCTGACCGGCGACATTTGCAACCGCCGCAGAGACCTCGGGGACCTGGTCGCCTTCGCCGGCCAGGCCCGCGGCACTGTCGCCACCGTGGCTACGCTGGGAAACTGGGAGCACGACGCCGGGATCGACCGGGCTATCGGCGAGAAAGCATACGGTATCGCGGGAGTGGAGCTGTTGTACAACTCGACCACGCGGATCCGGGTCGGCAACGCGAGCCTGACGGTGGTGGGAATCGACGATCCGGTGCTGGGGACTCCGGATGTCGCCGCGGCGACACACGGGCTCGACGAACGTGAGCCGTGTCTCTGGGTGGTGCACGCGCCGGGCTACGTGGACACGATCCAGCCGGGCGTGGTGCCGCGTCCCGCCGCGGTCATCTCCGGCCACACCCACGGCGGCCAGGTGCGTCTTCCCTTCTATACGCCCTACACGCCGTACGGCAGCGGCCGGTTCGTCGCCGGGTGGTACCGTAACACACTGGCGCCACTGTACGTGTCGCGCGGCATCGGGACCGTGTTGCTCCCGGCGCGGCTGTTCTGTGCTCCGGAGCTGCCGATCTTTACGCTGCGGACGGTGGATCGGAAGGCTTGAGGATCGGCGCGGCGCGATCGGTGAGTCCGAAGCGCGCGAGCTGCGTGATCTTCGCGAACAGGCGTCGCGCCAGCCCTGCGGAGGGCAGGAGCGCGCCGCACTCGGGGCACAGCGCGCCTTCGGGCGCCGGCCGATCGGTGGGAACGGGTGTGTCACAACGTGCGCAGAGCATGGTCGAGCCTAGTGTCGCCAGTACTGTCTTCAAGTTTGGGGCCGCGGCCCTCCGCCTGCGGCGGGGGACCGGCCTGCCCCCGAGCGACGCAACCCAGCTACACGCTTGTGAGTATTCTCCCGCGACCGTGCTCGGGGCGACCCCCAAGACCCGAGAACAAGCCGTTCTGGCGAAATGAGTTGGCGCTACCCCAGCCCGCGCACGCTGATTGCACAAGGAAAGTGCTGGCCGCGCAGGATGTGCAGTCCTGAAATGGGGAGCCCTCACTGCCACCCGCGTCCACGCGTTTCCGGTGGCAGCTGTGCCGGTCCACCCTGCCCTAGGTCTTGTCGATGCCCAGCGCCAGAGCAGCGACCCGTTCCCCGCTGGTCCTGATGGCCGATGCCCACGAATGGTTCTCCCGCGCCCTCGAGTCCGTGCTCGTGCCGGGCGGCTACAGCGTCGTGAAGGCGTACACGGCGACCGGCCTGCTGCAACAGCTCGAGCTGACCGAGCCCGACGCGCTGATCCTCGCCGTTGACCTGCCGGGTGGCGAGGGCCTGAACCTGTGCCGGATGCTGCGCGCCGACAGCCTGGTCACGCCCAGCACGCCGATCATCCTCACGCAACCGACGCCCAGCACACGCCGGCAAACGCTGGCGGCGCTGCGCGCCGGTGCCGCCGAGCTGTGGGGCCAGCGGCTCGATGCCGAAGAGCTGCTGCTGCGCCTCGCCGCGCAGAACCGGGCCAAGGCCGACGCCGACCGTGCCTGGGCCGAAGGCCTGGTGGACCACGCCACGCAGCTGTACAACGGGCGCGGCGTAGCGCGCCGGGCGCGCGAGCTCGGGGCCGAGGCGCGGCGCCGCAGCGCGCCCCTGGCGTGCGTGGCGTTCGTGGTGGACCCAGGGGAGGCCGAGGGCCCCTCGGCGGAGACGGTCGCCCGGGTGCTGCGGGCAACCGGCCGCACCTCGGACGCGCTGGGACGGATCGGGCCCCGGGAATTCGTGGTCCTGGCACCCGAGACGGGCGCCGAGGCGGCTCACCGGCTGGCGGAGCGCCTCGCCGGCGCGCTCACCGCCCGGCCGCGACGGCGTATCGCCCCGCGCGTGGAGTTCCTGGCGGGCTACGACGCCGTCCCCGACGCCGCGGCCCCGACATTCGATCCCACCACGCTGCTCGCGCACGCCAGCGCCGCCCTGGCCGCCGCGGCGCGCGATCCGGAGGCCGGACGGATTCGCCGGTTCGAAAACGGCGGAGCGCCGACCTGACCCCAGATGTGTGGCGTCCTTGCAGCATTGTTGAGCATCTCTTGACAAGGTTACCTTTAAGAGCTAAATCGGCGCAGAAAATGCATCACTAGTACCACAACTATTGACGTGCGGATGCGAGTGTTGCGCCCGCGACTCACCACCGAGACCACATGATGCGCACACTCGCTCCCCAGCCGGCACGTCGTACGCCGTCGCTGCCCCCCGTGGATTCCGCCACCCGGTCGAGCATCCGGATCGCCGTCGTGGACGACGAGCGCACGCTGCGCGAAAGCTGCCACAGTGTGCTCCAGGCGGAAGGGTACAACGTCGCCCTGTGCGGGCGCGGCAACGAGGCCCGCGAGACGCTGAAGCGGCGCCCGTTCGACATCGCGCTGGTCGATTGGTTCATGGGCGAGGTGCCGGGCAGCGAGCTGCTGCACACCGCCCTCACCACCAACCCGGGCACGATCGTCATCATCATGACGGGGAACCCGTCGGTGGCATCGAGCCTGGAAGCGCTCCAGGCGGGCGCGTGGGATTACCTGCCCAAGCCGTTCTCCGGTACCCAGCTGCAGATCCTGATCGGGCGCGCCGCCCACGCGGTGCTCGTGGCGCGGGAATCCCGCGTCCTGGAAGAGCAGCGCGCCCAACACCCTGGCGACGGCGACCGGATCGCGGTCCTGGGTGATTCGCCGCTCTTCAAGAAAGCGATCGCGCTGGCCCGCAAGGTGGCCGCGACGGACGCGTCGGTGTTTCTCACGGGCGAGAGCGGCGCGGGGAAAGAGCTGTTCGCCCAGTTCATCCACGACAACAGCCGGCGCTCCAGTCGCTCGCTCGTCGCCGTGAACTGCGCCGCGCTCCCCGAGCCGTTGCTCGAGTCCGAGATGTTCGGCCACTGCAAGGGCGCCTTCACGGGCGCGGTGCGCGACAAGCCCGGCCTGCTCGAGACCGCCAACGGGGGCACGCTGTTCCTCGACGAGCTGATCGAGATGCCGAAGTCGATCCAGGCGAAGCTGCTGCGGGTCATCCAGGACGGCGTGGTGCGGCGCGTGGGAAGCGAGACGACCGACGCGGTCGTGAACGTCCGCTTCATCGCCGCGACCAACACCAACCCCGAGCAGGCGGTGCAGTCCGCGTTGCTGCGCGAGGACCTGTACTATCGGCTGCGCGTCGTGCCGATCCACGTCCCCAGCCTGCGTGAGCGTCCCGAAGACATTCCGCTCCTGGCCGAGCGCTTCCTCGCGCATTACTGGACCAGGCATCGCGACCCGACGACCCCGGCGCCGAAGCTCAGCAAGGGCGCGCTGTGGGCGCTCGGTGCCCACGCCTGGCCCGGCAACGTGCGGGAGCTGCAGAACGTGATCGAGCATGCGGTCGTGCTGCTCGAGCCCGGGGCGGAAGTGCGTCCCGAGGACATTCCCTTCATCGAGTCCGCGGCGACCGATCCGGAGAAGCTGGCGGACGAGGAGCCGGAGGGCGACGAGGCGAGCTATTACTCCGCCCGCGACCGCCTGCTGGCCCGGTTCGACCGGCGCTACCTCACCCGTGTCGTGATGCGGGCAGGCGGTAACCTCTCGAAAGCCGCCCGGCTCGCACAGGTCGACCGCACCACGTTCTACCGGCTCATGGAGCGGCACGGCCTGCAACGGGATCTGCTGACCGGCGGCTCAGAGTGACCGTGGCGCGCATCACGCCGACCGCGAACCCCGAGGCATCCCCGGCGTCCCCCCCTTCACTGGTCCGGCCGCGACCCACCCCGCCCGCACCGCGGCCGCTGGCGGGCGTGACGTGCCCGCTGCTCACCGCGGCGATTCGGCGCGCGGAAGAGCGCTGGGTGAGCGACCACGCCGACGACGACGATCCGGACGGCATCCCCCGCGTGCTCGCCGCGATCGGACTGGCGGTGGACCGGCGGTTCCCGAGCTACCTGCTGTCGCTCGAGCCACGCCCCCCGCGGCTCGTGACGCAGCGCCTCCTCCTGTTCGTGCAGTCTGAGCTGCTGCGCTCCTGGTCGGATGCGTCGCCTGCGTCGCCGCTCCGTCTGCTGCGTCATCTCAAGGCGATGGAAGACGTGCGCGACGCGCTGGAACACGACGCCGCGGAGCAGTTCGGCGCGCAGCTGGGGGGCGCCAACGGGCTGGACTTCCTGGTGCAGATCGTGCACGACCTGCGCTCCCCGCTCACGTCGATCCTGTTCCTGGCGGAGACGCTGATGCAGGAGCGCTCGGGTCCGGTGAACGAGCGGCAGCAGCGCCAGCTCGGGCTGATCTACAGTGCCGCGTTCGGCCTGAGCTCGCTCACGAGCGATACGATCGAGCTGGCCCGCGGCGGTGACCAGCTGGCGGACGACCGGCCGACGCCGTTATCGGTCAGCGAGCTGCTCGAGTCCGTGTGCGACATCGTCCGTCCCATCGCCGCCGAGAAGGGGCTCACCGTCGGCGTCACGCTCCCGACCACCGACCTGCGGCTGGGCCACGCTCTCGCGCTGCGGCGCGTGCTGCTGAACCTCACCACCAACGCCCTGAAATTCACGGAGCGGGGGTCGGTCGATATCGTCGCCGTGGAGCAGTCGCCCACGCGGATCACGTTCACCGTGCGCGACACCGGCCCTGGCATCAACCCCGAGGCGCTGGCGAGCCTGTTCCACCCGTTCCGGCGCAGCGCCAAGGCGGGCCGCTACCTCTTCTCGGGCACGGGCCTCGGACTGGCGCTCACGCGGCGCCTGGTGCGGGCCATGGGCTCGGAGCTGTGCCTCGAGACGCGCCCCAACGTGGGCACGCAGTTCTGGTTCGACCTGGAGCTCCCGCCCGCCCAACCCACCTGACCGACTCTCCGGCGTCGGCGTCCGGCGCCAGGCTACTTGAGATGGGTCAGAGTGTAGATCGTGACCGGGATGGAGAGCAGCACCGCGATAAACCGGATGGGACTGAACAGATCCGAGCGCTTGTTGCTGGGCACGATCAGCTGGTCCCCCGCCTGCACCCGCAGATCCTCCAGCGTGCGCCCCTCGGCAATCGCCCGCCGGAACTCGTTTCCTTCCCATAGCGTCTTGCCGGCGCGGTCGAGCTTCAGCTTTTTCATCTCCGCGTCCTTCGTGGGACCGCCCGCCGCCGTCAACAGCATGGCCACCACCGCGTCGCCCGGCACCGCATAGTACCCCGGCCGGGCCACCTCCCCGGTCACTCCGACCGAGAGCAACGCCCGGGCGTGCACCACCGGATCCCGGATGAAACGGGCGATCTCGCGTGCGACGATGGGCTGGAGCTCCGAGCGCAGCGCTCCCTTCAGCCACACCGTCCCCACCACCGGGAGCAGCAGTTCCTGGCCGGCGCCTACCGTGAACGTGTCGGAGAGCTGCTGCTCCTCCGACTTGACGCCCGCGCGCTCGGCTGCACCCCGCAGCGGGGCGGGGTCCTCCACGATCAGGACCACGCGGTCGCCCACGCGGAAGTCGCCCTGATCGAGCCGCGTCCGGACGACCGTGCTCTCGGCCACGAGCCAGTCGGGCCGCGCGGTCCGGGCCATGTCGCGCAGCCGGACCAGGCGTGTCTCGAGCTCGGGGCGCGTGGCCTCGAGCCGGCGAGCGGTGTCGTCGCCGGATCCTTGCGCCCGGCCGGTCGCGGGCACGAGGGCGAGCGCCGTGAGCGAGGCGATGAGCAGGGTACGACGCATGGCAATCATTCCACGGTGACGCTTTTGGCGAGGTTGCGCGGCCGGTCCACGTCGCAGCCCCGCAGCACGGCGACGTGATAGGCGAACAGCTGCAGCGGAATGGTGGTCAACACGGGCGACAGGAGCGGCAGTGTCGCCGGCACGCGCAGCTGTGCTTCCGCGAGCCCCGACACGTCGCCGTTGCCTTGGGTGGTGATGGCGATGATGCGGCCGCGACGCGCCTTCACCTCCTGCATGTTGGACAGCACCTTGCCGTACACCTCGTCCTTGGGCGCGACGAACACCACCGGCATGTGCTCGTCGATGAGGGCGATCGGCCCGTGCTTCATCTCCGCCGCCGGATAGCCCTCGGCGTGGATGTAGCTGATCTCCTTGAGCTTCAGGGCGCCCTCGAGTGCCACCGGGAAGTTCACCCCGCGGCCAAGGTACAGCACGTTGGCCGCCCGCGCGAATTGCTCCGCCAGGTTTCGGACCTGTGGCTCGAGCGCGAGCGCGGCGGTCACGAGCTGAGGCAGCTGGATGAGCCGGCCCGCCAGCTCGCGACCCCGCTCCTCGCTCAGTCCCCGCTCGCGTCCCAGATAGAGCCCCAGCAGCGCCAGCGCCACGATCTGGCAGGTAAAGGCCTTGGTCGACGCCACGCCAATCTCGGGGCCGGCATGCAGGTAGATGCCCCCATCCGCCTCGCGCGCGATCGTGCTCCCCACCACGTTGACGATCCCCACCACGCGCGATCCCGCGGCGCGGGCCGCGCGCATCGCCTCCAGCGTGTCGGCCGTTTCGCCCGACTGCGAGATCGCGATGGTCAGCGTGCCCGGCAGCTGAAGCAGCCGGCGGTAGCGGAACTCGGACGCGTACTCCACCTGGACGGGCAGGCCGGCGAGGTCTTCGATCAGATGCCGGCCGACCAGGCCGGCATGCCACGACGTACCGCACGCGAGGATCACGACGCGCTGCAGCTCGCGGCAGTCCGCGGGCGTGAGATTGAGCCCGTGCAGCCGCGCGGTGCCACGATCCTGCAGCAGGCGGCCGCGCAGCGTGGCGCGCACCGTCTCCGCCTGCTCGCTGATCTCCTTCAGCATGAAGTGCGGGTAGCCGCCCAGCTCGATCTCGGCCAGGTCCCATGCGACGTCGTCCACCTCGCGCAGCTGCACGTGCGACTCGGCGTCGACCACGTGGTACCCGTCCGGCGTCAGCACCGCGATGTCGCCGTCGTCCAGGTACACGACGGAGCGGGTGTGCTCCAGCACGGCGGAGGCGTCGGACGCGACGAACAGCTCCTCTTCGCCGATCCCGAGCAGTACCGGTGACCCGCGCCGCGCGACTACGATCTTGCCTGGCTCGTCGGTGCTCATCACGGCGAGGCCGTAGGTGCCCTCCACGTGCGCCAGCGCGGCGATCACGCGCTCTTCGAGGGTGTCGCCGGCGGCGTCCTCGATCAGGTGGGCCAGCGTCTCGGTGTCGGTCTCCGTGATGAACCGATGCCCGGCGGCCTCGAGCGCGACGCGCAGCGCGTCGGCGTTCTCCACGATGCCGTTGTGCACCAGCGCCACCCGGGCGTGGCAGTCGCCGTGCGGGTGCGCGTTGCGCTCGGAGGGGACCCCGTGGGTGGCCCAGCGCGTGTGCGCGATCCCGCTCGTGCCGTGCACCGGCTCGCGCTCCAAATGCTCGGCGAGCCCTTGCACGCGCCCCGCGAGCTTGACGACCGCCATGCCGGAGCCGTTCTGGATCGCAACGCCGGCGGAGTCGTAGCCGCGATACTCCAACCGGCGGAGACCGTCCACGAGTATGGGCGCGGCCTGGCGCCTCCCCACGTATCCAATGATGCCACACATGTCACAGGTGAGCAGTTCAAGTTTGAGGCCACCATCAGCGGCCGCAGGCGCGCCCCGCGCCGGCGGCCAACCGCGGCAGCTTCGCTACAAGCTTGTTGGCATATCACCGCGCTTCACACGCACATGCTGCGACACCCGTTCGCGCAAGCGCCGGGACCTCAAGCGATTGCGGCCGACCGCCCGGGCGCACGAGTCCTGCCGAAGCGGCTGCTCATGCACCACCGTCCGGCTCCGGCTTCCGCTCCCGACCCCGTTCCCCCGCTGGCCCCTCGGGTGCTCCTGGCCCACGGACGCGAGTGGCGCTCGCGCTCCCGGGAGCTGGAGCGCGCGCTCCGCCCCGCCGGGTACACCGTCCTCGAGGCCTTCACGGGACCCGATGCGCTCCAGCAAGCGCGCCGCTCGCAGCCTGACGCCATTATCCTCGACACGACGCTTCCCGATGGCGATGCCTCGGGCCTGTGTCGCGCCCTGCGCGTCGATCCCGATATCACCGCCAGCACCCCGATTTTCGTCACCACGGCCGGTCCGACGACCCGGCAGCAGGTGAGCGATGCGCTGCGGGCGGGTGCGAACAGCGTGTGGGCCGATCCCATCGACACCGAGGAGTTCCTGCTGCGGCTCGATGGACAGCTCCAGGCGAAGTTCGACGCCGACCGGGCGCGCGAGGAGGGGCTGCTGGACCGTCAGACGGGCCTGTATAACACCCAGGGACTCGAGCGCCGCGCGCGGGAGCTCGCGAGCCACGTGGACCGGCGCGGGGCCGCGTTGGCCTGTGTGGTGCTCGCACCCGATGCGACGACGGACGTCGATGCCACGATCGAGTCGCTGGGGCGCATCCTCCGGTCGGTGGGGCGCGGCTCGGATACGATCGGGCGGGTGGGGCGGCGCGAGCTGGCGGTGCTGGCGCCCTACACCGACGCGCCCGCCGCGCTACGGCTGGCGCAGCGTCTCCTCGAGACCGCCGCCGAGCTGGCCGGCGGCGACGCGCTCGGCATACGCGCGGCCTACGACGTCGGCTGCGACTTCCGCACGTCCCTGCGCGATCCCGCAGAGCTCGTCAGCCGGGCACGATCGGCCCTGGCCGCGCTGTTCGCGGACGGTGGGGCGGAGCGGATCCGGTCGAGCTAACCCGACTTCGTCGTCACCGGGTCCTGCAGCACCTGCTGGTCCGCGGCATCCAGCTCGTCGCGCGTGCCGTAGCCCTCGAGATAATACGAGTAGTAGCGGTACGCGCCGCCGGGGCGCACGTCGTTCAGGACGGCGCCGAGCACGTTGATGGGCAGGTGCTGCAGAATCCCGAGCTTTGCTTCCGCAAGCTCCCGGTCACTCACGCCCGTGCGGAGCACGACCAGCAGGCTGCCGGTGGCGGTCCCCAGGGCGAAGCCGTCCGCGCCGGCACCGAGCGGTGCCGAGTCCACGATGATCGCGCCGAATTGACCACGCAGCTGCCCCACCAGCTGGACCATGGCCGCGGAGCTGAGCAGAGCGGGCCCCGCGTGGCTGCGGGCCCCGCAGCTGATGAAGCTCAAGTTGCGGGTGCTCGTCCCTTGTACCGCCTGCTCCAACGGCACGGCGCCCGCGAGGATCTCCGTGAGACCGGGGCGACGGTGGCGGTTGAGGACGTGGTGCAGGCGACCCCGCCGCACGTCACCATCGATCAACAGGGTGCGGAACCCCGCGTCGGCGAACGCGAGCGCCAGGTTCGACGCCACGAACGACTTCCCGTCCGAGCGGCCCGGGCTCGTGACGGTGACCACCACCGGTCCATCGCCGCCGTGGCGGTTTGCCACGCTTAGGCGGATGCCGCGCAGCGCCTCGATCACCTGGCCCGCGCTCTCCTCGCGCTTGCCGTTGTGCCAGTCCACGTGCGGGACCGCCCCGAGGATCGCGAGCCCCATGCGCTGGGTGACTTGATCGGGGTGGTGCACGTGGCGGTCGCCGTAGTCGAGGAGCACGGCCCCGGCCACCCCCAGGCCCAGACCGCCGACCAGCGCCAGGAAGACGAAGATCGGCCCGAGGCTCCCGCCGGGCGTCTGCGGCACCACGGCGCGGTCCAACACGCGTACGTCGGAGAGGCTGCTGACGTCGGCCAGCCGGGCCTCCTCGTAGCGCTGCTGCAGGTTGACCACCACCTGCTCGGCGAGTGTCACGGCGCGCTGCAGGCGCGTCTCTTCCACCGCCAGGGGCGGGATTTTCCGCAGGTCCGCCGTGGCGGCATCCACGCGCTCGCCGAGCTGCTGCTCGCGCACCCTTAGCTCGGCCGCGAGCGCCCCCGCAAGCGCGGGAATCGTCTGTCGCTCGAGCGCCGCCACCTCCGCCGCCAGACGCCGCACCGCCGGGCTGGCGTCGGTGTAGTGCGCGCGCAACGTGCGCAGGTCCGCCTGCTTCGCCGAGAGGTCGCGCAGCGCCTGCGCCAGCTCCGTGGAGCGCTGCACCGAGCCGATCATCCCCAGCGCATCCACCGCCAG
>Ga0209590_10000695_pt1 | contig 11524 bp, 11 predicted proteins | sample CZO8metaG_FD_188353 | JGI IMG/M metagenome (GOLD analysis project Ga0209590, IMG submission 188353) | Vadose zone soil microbial communities from the Eel River Critical Zone Observatory, Northern California, USA - CZOApr15con1.8 metaG... | ecosystem: Environmental > Terrestrial > Soil > Vadose...
CCTCGATCGCGTGCACGACGTGCTGGGACTCTCCGTATCGCCGTGCGAGCTGCGCTGAGATCGATGCGTGCGACCCTTCGATCTCGTGCGTCATCGCCTTGCCGAGGTCGTGCAGCAGCGCCGCGCGCTTCGTCACCTTCACGCTCGCCCCCACTTCCGACGACATGATCCCGGCCAGATGGACGACCTCGAGCGTGTGCTTGAGGACGTTCTGCCCGTAGCTCGTCCGGTAGCGGAGGCGGCCGAGGATCTTCACGAGCTCCTCGTGGAATTCGCCGCAGTTCGCCTCGAAGACGGCCTGCTCGCCGGCCTGGGTGATGTGGTCCTCGATCTCTGCCTTGGACTGGTAGTACGTGTCCTCGATCCGTGCCGGGTGGATCCGGCCGTCCTCGATCAGCTTGGAGAGCGTCAGCTTCGCCACTTCCCGCCGGATGCCGTCGAACGACGAGAGCACGACCGCCTGCGGCGTGTCGTCGATGATGAAGTCGACGCCGGTCAGGTGCTCGAGCGCGCGAATGTTACGACCCTCGCGCCCGATGATGCGGCCCTTCATGTCGTCCGACGGAAGCTCGACCACCGAGACCGTCGTCTCGGCGGCATGGCTCGCGGCCACGCGCTGGAGCGCATCGGCGACGAGGTTGCGTGCGCGGCGCTTCGCCTCGGTGCGCGCCTCTTCGTCGAGCTGCCGGACGCGACGCGCAAGCTCGTGCCGGACGAGGTCTTCCGAGCGTTCCAGCAGGTTCAGCTTCGCCTCGTTGACCGTCATGCCGGAGATCCGCTCGAGCTCGGTGAGCTGTTCCTCGCGCGCCTCCTTGTGCTCTTCCTGGAGCTGCTTGAGGTGCGTCTCCCGATCCGCGAGTCCCTGCTCGCGCCGAGCGATCTCCGTCACCTTCACGTCGATCTCCTCTTCCTTTGCAAGGATTCGCTCCTCGACCTTTACGATCCTGGAGCGGTGTTCGACGACCTCCTGGTCGATCTCGGCGCGGAGCTTGACCGCCTCTTCGCGCGCCGTGATCTGCGCCTCGCGTCGGAGCGTGTCCGTCTCGCGCCGCGCCTCCTCGATCATCTGCTTGCGCTGCTGGCGCGCAGCGCCTAGCCGCGACTTCCCGAGGATGCCGACTGCCACGGCCCCCCCGATTCCCCCGAGGATGAGGCCGATCAGTATCCCGATTGCGACGAGCATGCGAGCTCCTGGGTCGGTTGTTCACGGCGCTGCCGCGGCGCCCACCCGGCGTTCGAGCCGCACTGGATGTCCCGAATCGGTGAAGCGAGCCGACACCTCGGCTCGGGAAGCGGCTGGCTAGCTCGCCGCTGTCAGGAGCCTTTCGGTGCCGGGCCGGTCGGAGATGGACACGAGGTTCAGTATTGGCGTTGCGATTCGGAAAACGTCTCTATGCAGGTAAAACGTCGGATGAAGCACTTCGCATCCTAGCGCCGGTCAGGGGTTGTTGCAAAAGGCGCCGACTCGGCGGCGCCGCAGAAAGGCCGTGCGGGCTTGGCCCGCGCGGCAGCCTTAACCCCCGTCTAGGTCCGCTGACATTTGCGGATCGACTTCAGCCGACTCAAAGTCCCCGCCGGCCGCGACTTCGACAGCCTCCTCCCCGAAGCCCTTTGACGCCAGGTGGCGGGCCGTTCGCGCGCCGGGGCCACGGCGCTCCACGAGTCGCCGAGCTCGGTCGAGCTCCGGCTCGAGCTCCTCGAGTGCGGCCGCGACGACCTCTCCTGAGACGCCCTGCCGTTCCAGGTCGTGCCGGATGGCGCTGTCGCCGTAACCGCGCTCCGCGAGGCCTTCGGCTCGGGTCCGGGCAAAGCGGGCGTCGTCTACGAGACCGGCCCGGGAGAGAACGCCGAGCGACTCCTCCACAGCGGCCGGGGCGACCGCCGCACGCTCGAGCCGCTCCGCCAGCCGCCGCTCGGACATGTCCCGCGCACGCAGTGCACGCCCCGCGACCGCCAGCGCCTCGGCGCGCCGCAGCTCTCGTCGGAGGAGTCGCAGCGCTGAGCGATCGAGCGCCCGACCTTCGGCGAGCCCGGCGCGGGCGGCGACATCCGCGGGAACCGTCCGCCAGGGTGCGCCGTCCAACTCGACGGCGACACGCCCCCGCCGGTCAGCCCGCAGCGCGGTGACCGTCGGCACTACTTCGCAGCGGCCTTCTCGACCGGCTCCTCCTTGACCTTGCCGTTCTGTTTCGCCTCCTCCGGCCCCGCTGCCGGCAGCAGCCGTGCCGACGCGACCTGCTCGGGCCCGAGCTCGGTCTGGATGCGGGCGAGGATCGCCTGGCAGACGTCCGGATGCTCGCGCAGGAACGCGGTCGCGTTCTGGCGTCCCTGGCCGAGCCGCTCGTCGTCGAAGCTGAAGTAGGAACCGGACTTCTGGACGATCTTCCGTTCGAGCCCGACGTCGAGCACCGTGCCCTCCCAGGAGATGCCGGAGCCGTAGATGATGTCGAACTCCGCCTGCTTGAACGGCGGCGCGACCTTGTTCTTCACCACCTTCACGCGCACGCGGTTCCCGATCGCCTCCACGCCTTCCTTCAGCGTCTCTATGCGCCGGATGTCGAGGCGCACGGAGGAGTAGAACTTGAGCGCGCGGCCTCCGGGTGTGGTCTCAGGCGAGCCGAACATTACCCCGATCTTCTCGCGCAGCTGGTTCGTGAAGAGACAGATCGTATCCGTCCGATTGAGCGTGCCGGCAAGCTTGCGGAGCGCCTGGCTCATCAGGCGAGCCTGCGCCCCGACGTGCGTGTCGCCCATCTCCCCCTCGATCTCGGCCTTCGGCGTCAACGCTGCGACGGAATCGACTGCGACGATGTCGAGCGCGCCGGAGCGGATCAAAAGCTCTGCGATCTCGAGCCCCTGCTCGCCCGTGTCGGGTTGCGAGACGAGGAGGTTGTCGATGTTGACGCCGATCCGCTTCGCGTAGGTCGGGTCCATCGAGTGCTCGGCATCGATGAACGCGCAGATGCCGCCGCGCCGCTGGGCCTCCGCGATCACGTGGTAGACCAGAGTGGTCTTTCCAGACGATTCCGGCCCGAAGACCTCGACGATGCGGCCGCGTGGCAGCCCGCCGATCCCGAGCGCGAGGTCGAGCGCAAGCGAGCCGGTCGAGATCGCGCCGATCGAGACGGCCGCGTGATCGTTCATCTTCATCACGGCTCCCTTGCCGAACTGCCGCTCGATCTGTCCGAGAGCGAGATCCAGAGCCTGCTCGCGATCCACTGACATCAACCTCCTAGGGCAAACGATTCGACGACGACGTACTGCGCCCCGCTGGACCGCAGCACCGAATGGTAGACAGCGGCATCGGACGGACTGACCTCCCCGAGCTCGGGCAGCGGCGGCCGCAGGCGCGGCCGCTCCCGGAAGCGGAGGACGGTGAGGTGCGGAAGCCAGGGCCGCTGTTCACGTTCGTAGACGCCCAGCCGCTCCAGGCGTCCATGGAGATCGGTCGCGAGGCGCGTTGCCCCACCCCCCAGGTCGCTCAGCACCAGCATCCCGACGCTCGGGGTCTCGCGGTAGCGCTCGGGCACGAGACGGATCGGGCCCGCGCCCGCGGCGGCCTCGCGCATCGCTGCAAGGACCGAGTCGAGCTCGTCCACCGGGCGGTGGCCGAGGAAGGCCAGCGTGACGTGCAGGTGGTCGCGGATGACCGTCCGACCGCCGCGAAGGTGGTCGGCCTGCCAGTCGGACACAGCATCGAGCGCCCCCTCGGGGAGGCGGAGGGCGCAGAACAGGCGCGCACGTTCACGGCCTTCCACGCTAGCCGGGAGGTTCACGCGGATTCGTCGCGAGTTTGTTCCAAGAGTCGTCGTAGCAGGTGAAGCGCAGTGAGGGTCGCGCGGCGACGGATCGACTCGCGGTCGCCGGGAAAGACGAAGTCGGCGGTGCGAGCTCCGTCCGGTCCTTCGGCGTGGAGGTAGACGAGCCCGACGGGCTTCTCGTCGCTTCCGCCGCCCGGGCCGGCGATGCCGGTGACTGCGACGGCGACGTCCGCGCCGAGCCGTGTCCGCGCACCGGCGGCCATCGCAGCGGCCGTCTCCGCCGAAACCGCGCCGTGACGCTCCAGCAACTCGGCGGGCACGTCGAGCTCGCGCGACTTGACCTCGTCCGCGTATGCGACGACCGCACCGAGGAAGACTTCGCTCGATCCCGGCACCGACGTGAGCCGTTGCGCGATCATTCCTCCCGTGCACGACTCGGCCGCGGCGAGCGTGAGTCCGCGCTCACGGCAGAGATCGAGCAGGAGCTCCTGCACCGGCCGGTCGTCGCGGCTGAAGAGGTAGCGTTCGAGAGGGGCCACGAGCCGTGCCGAGAGCTCGTCCGCACGCGCCTCCGCTCCAGGCTCGACGACGAGGTCGACGTGGATCTCGAAGTCGCGCGCGCAGATCGTCGCCTCCACGCCGTCGCCATCGCCGCCGGCGTCGGCCAGAGCCTTCGCCACGGCGGATTCGCTCGTGCCGAAGAAGCGCAGCAGCCGCAAATCGGGAGGCCGTGCGCGTGCCAGCACGCGCCGGACGGGGTCGGTCTCGAGTGCGCGGCTCCACAGGCGCTGCAGCTCGGCGGGCGGTCCCGGGAGCACTACGACGAGAGCGCCGTCGCTCTCGAGTACGAGCCCCGGCGCCGTCCCGGCGAGACCGAGCGAGAAGGCGCCCTCCGGAATCGTCGCCTGCTTCCGCACGCCGGTCTCGAAGTCGACGTACGGGCGGCCCAGCCGCCGTGCGAAACGTCGGGAGATTCCCTCGATCTCGCGGTGCAACTCTTCGTCGAGGCGCAGCCCGACGCCTGCAGCGTGGGCGACGAGCTCGACGGTGCGGTCGTCGTGCGTCGGGCCGAGCCCACCTGAGACGACGCAGAGATCAGCGCGTAATCCCTCCGAGAGCGCATCGCCAAGCTCGTCCTCGCGGTCGCCGACGATGACGATCCGCGCAGGCTCGAGTCCGAGCCGCAGCAGCTCGGCCGCCAGGAACGGCCCGTTCAGGTCGGTCCGGTCGCCGCGGACGAGCTCACTGCCGGTGACGAGGATGTACGCGCGAGGACGCGCGGGTGTCACACGCCGGGGCGGATGCCGCGCGGCGTGACGATTAGCGTCTTCGGCCCTCCCACCGGCAGGTGGCGGACGCGGCCGTTCAGGACGGTGGTGAGGTTCTCCGGCCGGTCCAGGGTGATCCAGAGCCGCGGGCCGGTGAAGAGCTGGTCCTGGCCCTGCTCGAGCGTTCCCTGGTAAAGGATCGGACCGGTCGCCGAGCCGCGGTGCACCTGGAGCCAGCACGGCCCGTCCTTCGCCGTCACGTGCAGCCGGACGAGCCGCGACGAGTTGGAACGCGTGGGCGCGGCGACCGTGCGCGTCTGCGAGCTGCCGAGGCCGACCGGCGTCTCCTTCCTCGGCTCACCACGGGTCCACGCGACGATCACGAGCGCGGTCACGGCGGCGATCCCGAGGAGCGTCAGGAGTAGGACTCTCGACTGGACGCGAACGCCCCGCGAAGGCGGGGCGGAGCGTCTAGGGCGGGACGGCTGCTCCTCCTCCCCCACGACGAACCGCGAGTTGTACTCGTCGACGTAGAGCTGGCCGTCGAGACCGAGGTATTCGGCGTATGAGCGGAGGAAGCCCTTGACGTACGTCTGCGCCGGGAGGAGGTCGAACTGCTCGTCCTCCAGGGCACGCAGGTACTTGCCACGGATCTTCGTCCCCTGCTCGATCTCGGGGAAGTCGAGGCTCTGGCGCAGACGCGCCTCTCGGAGGCTGTTACCGATCTCGAACATGGCGGCGCCCCGATTCTAGAGAGGTTTGCCCAGGACCCCTAACGCGAGTGCTGATAGAGGAGCAGGAGCTCGTAGAACCCGACGGAGAGCGCGGCCGTCAGGGCGAGGCAGACGGCGACGATTCCCAGGATGACCGCGACGTTCGCGACGGCGGTCCCGCCCTCTCGAAGGCGCAGCCAGCGGAGGTTCCGGCGGGCGCGCCGCGCCATCACGATGGCGGAGAGCCCGAGCAGGAAGCCGAGCGGGATCGCGTAGGCGGCGTCCATCAACGCCACGCGCGCGGAGCGGCGTGTAACCTCGACCGCCGCGGGCATCGTCAGGATCCCCGCGAGGCCGAGCAGCAGCGCCACCCAGGCGCGCGCCCTGCTCGCCCTACTGCTTGACGTAGGGCCTGCCAACCGCCGCGGGCGGGATCGAGCGGCCGATCACGCCGGCCACGGCGATCAGGGTCAGGACGTAGGGCAGTGCCTGGAATAGGACGGACTCGCTTTCCCATGGGATCTGGAGCCGGAAATGGAGTGCGGTCGAGGCGCCGAAGAGGAGGGCGGCAGCGAACGCTCCGAAGGGTCGCCAATTCCCAAAGATGACCGCCGCCAGCGCAATGAATCCGCGTCCGGCGGTCATGTTCTCGCTGAAGGAGCCGAGGAACCCGATCGAAAGGTACGCGCCGCCGAGCGCCGCGAGCATCCCGGAGATCACGACCGCCGCGTAGCGCGTCGCGTAGACGGAGATCCCAACGGTGTCGGCTGCGCGCGGGTGCTCGCCGACGGCACGAATGCGGAGTCCGATCGGGGTCTTGAAGAGCGTCACGTGGGCCAGGATCAGCAGGACGAAGGAGAGCCAGATCATAAGGTTCAGATGACCGAAGACCTTGCCGAGGAAGTCGAGCTTGACGTCGGGGATGCGCGGGATGTTTCCGGGTGTCCCGTTGGCGCCGTAGATCTGGATGTACAAGTAGCCCGTTGCGCCGAGGGCGAAGAAGTTGATCGCCGTCCCGCTTACGATCTGGTCCGCGCGCAGGTGAATCGACATGAAGGCGTGGACGAGCGCGAAGCCTCCGCCGGCGACTGTGGCGCAGAGAAGACCGAGCGGCCAGGATCCCAGCTTGTCCGCGCCCATGAGGCCGAAGAAGGCACCCGAGAGCATCATGCCCTCGAGGCCGATGTTCACGACGCCACTGCGCTCGGCGAGCATCCCGCCGATCGCCGCGTACGTCAGCGGCGTCGCCCAGACGAGCGTCGACGAGAGGAGCGCAGACCAGACGACCACGCCGGCGAGGTTCCCCTCGCTCGCGCGCGTCGCGAGCAGGCCCATGCCAATGCCGATGATTCCCGCCGCCACTGCGCCCAAGCCCGCTCGACGCACACCCCGGGTCACGGCCCAGATCCCTGCGGCGACCGCCAGCAAGCCCACGAGGATTGGCAACCAGGGAGCCCGTGCGTTGACCGGCGGAAGCGTGAGCCAGAACGCGAAGCCGCCGAGGAGGATCCCCCCGAGCGCGAGACCGCGCGTGGTCGGGAACCACGTCAGCCGAGCTTCACGAACAGCGTTCAAGCCGACGCCTTTGCCGCTCGGCCGGCGCGGGGAAACCTGAGCTTTCGCCGCGCCTGCCACACGTAGAGGACAAGCAGATCAGCGCCGACGAAGAGCAACACGAGCGCCTGGATCATCAGGGCGAGGTTCCCGGCCAACTCGGGCGGGAAGATGTTCGGGTCGAGACTGCGCGTCGACGTTCCTGTCAGGAGTCCGCCGAACAAGAGCGCGGCGAAGCCGATGCCGAGCGCCGTGTTTCGGCCAAGTAGCGCGACGGCGATGCCGATGAAGCCGATGTTGGACACCTGGACGTCGCCCACGCCGAGCCGGTACTGCCAGCCGAGGATGTCGAGCGCCCCCGCCAGGCCGGCGAAGAGACCGGAGATCGCCATCGCGATGACGAAGTTGCGACCGACGCTGATCCCACCGTAGCGTGCGGCCTCCGGATTGAACCCGACCGCCCGCACCTCGTAGCCCAGCGTCGTGCGGTTGAAGATGAGATAGAAGACGACGAGGGCGCCGAGCGCGATGAAGATCCCAGCGTGCAGGCCTTGCAGCGCTTGAGTGCCCCAGATGACCGGCAACTTCGCACGGTTGACGACGTCGTCTGAGATTGGCGTCTTGGCGACGTGGCTCTGGAGCGGCCCGCCCCGTGCGAACAGGTAGCTCCCGCCCCAGTAGGCGATCCAGTTGAGCATGATCGTGGTGATCACCTCGTGCGCCCCGACGGTGGCCTTGAGAACGCCTGCGATTGCTCCCCACAGCGCGCCTGCGCTTGCCGCAAGCATGATCCCGAGCAAGAGGTGCGGAACGTGCGCGAGTTCGGTGAACCTCGAGCCGACGTAGACCGCGACGATAGCGCCCACGATGTACTGGCCCTGTCCACCGATGTTGAAGAGACCGCAGCGGAAGGCGAACGCGACGGCGAGCCCGGTCAGAATCAACGGCGTCGTCGTGAGCAGCGTCTGTGCGAGGTTGTACGCCGCGGTGTGATTCGTGTTCGTGTCCCACCAGAACCACACGTGGTGGTTCGTGAAGGGGACGTCGATGGCGTAGTTACCGAAGTGGAAGAACCAGTTGAGGCCGGCGCCTTCGAAGATCGCCTTGTAGGTCCGCCATGGGTTGTGGCCCGTGGCGAGAACGACTACCCCGCCAATGAAAAACGCGAAGACCGCGGTCAAGACGGGGGTGAGAATCCCGCCGGCGCGCTGATAAAACGCGAACTGCTGGGCAACGCTGGGCGCGTAACCCTCCGGCGCCTCTTCGAGCGGCGCGCGGGTTTCGGGCCCGTCTTCCATCCGAGGCGATTCTATGCGGGCCGAAAGCGCGCGCGCCCGAGCCTGAATGGCGCGTGTGTGTCCCGCCAGAGCACTGCTGCGTGCGAGGAGTCTGCGTGGTTATTTGCTTCTTGTACGGGCGCCCGATCGCTGCAGGCGGGATCGAGCGGCCGATCACGCCGGCGACTGCGATCAGCGTGAGCAGGTAAGGGAGCGCCGAGAAGAGCGTGCCGTACGTCGACCAGGAATCGACGTTCTGGAGCTGAGGAGCGAGAGCGCTCGCGAAGCCGAAGAGGAGTGCGGCCCCGAAGGCGGGGAACGGCCGCCAGTTGCCGAAGATCAGCGCGGCGAGGGCGATGAACCCGCGCCCGGCCGTCATGTTCTCCGTGAACGAGTGGACGAAGCCGATCGACAGGAACACGCCTCCCAGGGCGGCCAGCGCTCCCGAGGTCGTCACGGCCGCGTACCGGACGCCGTAGACGGAGATTCCGACCGTGTCGGCAGCCCGCGGATGCTCGCCGACCGAGCGGATGCGGAGGCCGACCGTGGTCTTGAACATGACGATGTACGAGACGATCAGGACGGCGAAGCTGATCCAGACCAGGAGGTTGAGCCCGCCCAGCGCGTCGTTGAGAAAATGGCCGAGACCGTGCGGCGGAACGTGGGTGAGCCAGTTGAAGTGCACGTCCGGGACGGCGGGCAGGTTGTTGGGCGTGCCGCGGTCGCCGTAGATGTCGATGTAGAGATAGCCCGTGATACCTAGGGCGAGGAAGTTGACGGCCGTCCCGCCGACGATCTGGTCGGCGCGCAGGTGGATCGAGAAGAACGCATGCACGAGCGCGAGCGCCGCGCCCGCCGCCATGCCGATGAAGAGGCCACCGACCCATGAGTTGGTGATGTCGGCTCCGTAGGCACCGAAGAACGCCCCCATCAGCATCATCCCCTCGAGGCCGATGTTCACGACGCCGCTCCGCTCCGAGAACATCCCGCCGATCGCAGCGAACGTGAGCGGCGTCGCCGAGCGGAGCATCGTGGCTGTGAGCGTCGACCAGGTGATCACCGCTGTCAGGTGTGGGACGGTCGCGCGGGTACCGAAGGCGCCACCGGCGATGCCGAGCACGCCCGCGGCCACCGCGCCCCACCCGGCCCGGCGCTCGCCGCGGCCGACGGCGACGAGGCCGGCGGCGACCGCGGCGAGGCCAACGACGATCGGGACGGCAACCGCCCGGTAGTGGAGCGGCGGCAGTGCGAGCCAGAACGCGATGACGCCGAGCGCGATTCCGGCGACGGCCAGCTGCCTGGGGCCGGCAATGCGCGACCCTCGCTGCAAGCTAACCGCGCGAACGCTCACGGCTGGGCCTCCGCCGTCGTCCCCCGGAGTCTCAGCTTCCGCCGCGCCTGCCAGAGATAGAGGATCAGCACGTCGGCTCCGACGAAGAGGACGATCAGCCCCTGGATGATCCGGGTCAGGTTGCCGGCCAGTTCGGGCCTGAAGACCGACGGGTCGAGGTTGCGGGTCGAGGTCCCGTTTAGGAGTGCACCGAAGAGCAGGGCGGCGAAGAAGATCCCGGGCGCGGTATTCCGCCCGAGCAGGGCGACGGCGATCCCGATGAATGCGATCTGAGAGGCGGTCTGGACGCTCGTCAGGTCGAGGCGGAATTGCCAGCCGAGGATGTCCATCGCGCCCGCTACGCCGGCAAACGCCCCCGAGATCGCCATGGCGAGGAAGTAGTTGCGGGAGACGCTGATCCCCCCGTAGCGCGCGGCCTCGGCGTTGAACCCGACCGCCTTCACCTCGTAGCCCAGCGTCGTGCGGTTGAGGACGATCCAGTAGACGACGAGGGCGCCGATCGCGACGAAGAAGCCGATGTGCAGGCCCTGGAGGATGGCGCTGCCCCACCAGACATGGAGCTTCGCCCCCGCGGCGATCTCCTTCGTGACCGGCGCCGAGATCTGCGCCTTGTCCTGCATCGGCCCGCCGAAGCCGACCAGCCAGCTGCCGACCCACAGGGCGATCCAGTTGAGCATGATCGTCGTGATCACCTCGTGCGCGCCGACGGTGGCGCGTAGGATGCCCGCGATTCCGCCCCAGACGGCGCCCACGAGCATGGCCGCCGCGACCGCGAGCAGGACATGCGGCACCGCCGGCATGCCCGCGAACCAGACGCCCGTCTGGACGGCGACGAGCGACCCGACGACGTACTGGCCCTGGGCGCCGATGTTGAAGAGCCCGCAGCGGAAGGCGAACGCGACGGCGAGGCCCGTCAGGATCAGCGTCGTCGTGAGGATCAGGGTCTGCTGGAGGTTCAGCGCCGCGGAAAACCGCTCATGGCCGTGCACCCAGGGAAAGAGCCAGTTGAGCCCCGTCCCGTTGAAGATCTCCCGGTAGGTATTGAGCGGGTTCTTGTGGGTCGTGACGAAGACGACGAGTCCGCCGACGAAGAACGCCAGCAGGGCGGTCAGGAGCGGCGTGAGGATACCCCCCGCGCGCTGGTAGAAGGCGAGCCGCGCCGCGACGCTCGGCACGACTTCGCCTTCGGACGACGGAGGTGGAGTCGCGGTCTCGGTCACGTGGTGACCTCGTCCCGAGCCCGCCCCCCGGTCATGGCGATCCCGAGCTCCTCTTCCGTCACGTCGGGCGAGTACTCGCCGACGATCCGGCCTTCGTAGATGACGAGGATCCGGTCCGAGAGGGAGAAGACCTCTTCCAGCTCGAGCGAGACGAGCAGGACCGCCTTGCCGCGGTCCCGCGCCTCGACGAGCCGGCGATGGACGGCCTCGATCGCCCCAACGTCGAGGCCTCGGGTCGGCTGCGCCGCGAGCAGCACACGGGGATCGCGCGCGAGCTCGCGCGCGAGCACGAGCTTCTGCTGGTTTCCGCCCGACAGCGCGGAGGCCCGCGTGTAGGGACCGCCTCCGCGCACGTCGAACTGCTCGAGCAGCCGGCGCGC
>Ga0209590_10000699_pt1 | contig 11513 bp, 10 predicted proteins | sample CZO8metaG_FD_188353 | JGI IMG/M metagenome (GOLD analysis project Ga0209590, IMG submission 188353) | Vadose zone soil microbial communities from the Eel River Critical Zone Observatory, Northern California, USA - CZOApr15con1.8 metaG... | ecosystem: Environmental > Terrestrial > Soil > Vadose...
GATCTCGATGATCCCATGGATCATCTGGTGCTCCTGCTCCTCGATCACGCCGGCTTCCTCGGAAACGTGCAGGAGGGTCAGCAGCTCTTCTTCGGTGAGGAACGGGGCCCGTGCGGCGCGACCGCCGGTGAGGGCACGCGAGATGATCGTGACCGCCCACAGGATCGGACCGAGGAAGCTCGCCAGCCTGTCGACCGGACCTGCCGTGGCCAGCGCGACGCGCTCCGCGTAGCGGATCGCGAGTGTCTTCGGCGTGACCTCGGCCGCGATCAAGAGCACGACCGACAGCACGAAGGACACGACCAGCGCGAGCCACAACCGCCACACGCTCGGCACGCCCCAATGCGTGAACAGCGAATCGGTGAGCAGCGTGGTCGAGGTCGAGGCGACGATGAGGGCCAGGGTGTTCGTGAAGAGGACCGTGGAGAGGTAGCGGTTCGGGTCAGATCGCAGCTTCTGCAGGATGGCCGCGGACTTGCTCCCCTGCTCCGCCAGGAAGCGGACTCGCAGCCGTCCGACCGAGGTGAGCGCCGTCTCGGTGCCGGCAGCCAGCGCGGCCGCCACGAAGCAGACGACCAAGACGATGACTTCGATCCATTCCTGTGCGTTCATGAGGAAGGACTAACTGAAGAGCTCGCTGACGCTCCGGTTCTCGTGTACCCGGATGATCGCCTCGGCGAGCAAAGGCGCAACTGAAAGGACCGTCACCAGCTTGGGGTCGAGCTTTTCTGGGGCGATCGGCACGGAATCCGTGACGATGACCTGTTCCACGTTGGCCCTCCTCAACCGCTCGACCGCGTCTCCGGTGAGGACCGGGTGGGTGGCCGCGATGAGGACCCGCCGGGCCCCCTGGTTGTGCAGCGCCTGCGCCAGCTTGGAGATGGTGCCGCCGGTGGTGATGATGTCTTCCACAACCACGCAGTCGCGGCCCTTCACGTCACCGGAAACCGCGATCACCTCTACCTCGTCATCGCTCGAGCGCCGCTTGTAGCCGAACGCGATCGGCGCCTGGAGCTGGTTGGCCACGGCCTCGGCTCTGCGTCCGCCACCAGCGTCGGGGGCGACGACGGTGAGGTGCTGCAAGTTCAGCGTGAGCAGGTACTCGGCGATGATCCGATGGGGCGAGAGGTGGTCGGTCGGCACGTCGAAGAAGCCCTCGATGGCCTCGGCGTGGAGGTCCAGCAGCAGCAAGCGGTCGGCGCCCGCAAGAGTGATGAAGTTGGCGACGAGCTTCGCCGAAATGGGTTCGCGGGGCTGGGTCTTGCGCTCTTTGCGCGCGTAGCCGTAGTACGGGATGACGGCGGTCACCCTTCCGGCCGAGGCGCGTCGTAGTGCGTCGAGGATGATGAAGAGTTCCATCAGGTGCTCGTTCACGGGGGGCGACGTGGGCTGGATGACGAATACGTCGTGCCCGCGCATCGAGTCCTCGATCTTGACGTTGATCTCGCCATCGGGGAAGCGGCGGAGGCGGGGGTCGGTGAGCGGGACGTCGAGCCTGTCCGAGATGCGCTGGGCCAGCTCGGGGTTGGCGCTGCCCGCGATCAGCTTGAGGGCGCCCCACGGTGAGGCCTCCTCTCCTGTGAACTCGACTGCGGTGGTCAATCTGCCGATCAATCTTTGCGCTCCACGCCTCTCTCCCCATCCGGGGGAGGGGATTTTCTCCGTACCACCCTAGCTGGAACTCCGACCGCTGTCGCGCCGTCGGGGACGTCCTTGGTGACGACCGAGCCGGCCCCGGTGCGAGCCCCTCGACCAAGTTTGACGGGAGCCACCAGCATCGTGTCCACTCCGACAAACGCACCGTCGCCGATCTCCGTGCGGTTCTTGTGGGCGCCGTCGAAGTTGGCCGTGATCGTGCCCGCGCCGATGTTGGCATCCTCGCCGAGGTCGGTGTCCCCGAGGTATGAGACGTGCGGCACCTTGCTGTTTCTTCCCACCCTCGTCCTCACGAGCTCCGCGAAGCTGCCTATGTGGACGTCTTCGGCGAGCTCCGTGCCCGGCCGGATCTTCACGAAGGGACCGCAATCCGAGCGATCGCCGATCCTCGCGTCCTCTATATGGGCGTGTGGGCCGATGCGGCAGTCGCGACCGATCTTCGTGTCGCCCTTGATGACCGAGAAGGGCTCTATGGTCGTGTCCTGGCCGACGGTGACGTTCGCGTCGACAAATGTGGAGTCAGGATCGACGATGGTGACGCCCTCCTCCATCAGGTGATCCAGGATTCGCCTTCGCAGGATGCCGGTTGCGGTGGCCAGTCGGACGCGGTCCTTGATGCCCATCGCCTCGTTGGGATCCGCAAGCCGCACGACGTTGACCGGCTGCAGGTGGAGAAAGACGTCGGTGAGGTAGTACTCGGCGGCGTTGTTGTCGTTCGCGATTTGCGCAAGCGCGTCTTTGAGACGACCGCCGTCGAAGCAGTAGACGCCGACATTGAACTCGTGAACGGTGTTTCGCAGCTCGTCGCCGGCGTCCTTGCGCTCGACGATCTTCTCGAAGTCGCCGTTCTCGGCTCGCACGATGCGGCCGTCATCGCGCCTCGGGTCTTCGACGCTCGCGAGAGTGGCCGGTCGCTTGGCCTCGCGGTGCGATTCGACGACCCGCCTGATGGTGCCGGCGGTCAGCAGAGGTGAATCGCCGTTGACGACGAGCACGTCGCCCTTGAGGCCTTCGACCTGCTGGAGAGCGTGGGCGGTGCCGCGTGGGTCCCGCTGGAAGACCACGTCGGTTTTCCCGTCCAGGTGGGCGGCCACTTCGGCGTGATGGGGGTTGACGACGACCTTGATATCGCCCGCGCCGGCTTCCTTGACCGCGTCGATGACCCAATCGATCATCGGGCGGCCGCACAGCACATGCAGAACTTTCGGAGTTCGCGACCGCATGCGGGTGCCGTGACCGGCGGCCAGAATGACGGCCGTTAGCGATGAGCTCAAATTTTCGCCCTTCCGGGCTGCCCGAAATTATACGGTCGGGTAGCAATGAGCCTGCCGTGCGGCTCGTTAGGCTTCCTGCATGCAAAGGCTGAACGGCCTCGCGGCGCTGGCCGTATTCGTGACCGCCTGTGGCGCGGCTTCCCCTACGGCCGCCATTTCGCCCTCGCCTACTCCCAGGGCGACGATCGCGACCCCCGCGGCCAGCCCCTCTCCTCGTCCAAGTACAGCCCCCCAGCCCACGCCGCCTCCGCAGGTCACCTGCCATAACGGCGCGAGTGCGGGGCCGATGCTGCTGATGAGCGCCACGTGGACGGCCATCCAGCTGCTTTATGACGTGACGGATCCGGTCCGCCCGCGACTCCTCTGCAAGATCAGCAACACCTCGACGCACCTGTTCACCCAGGACACGTTCGAGTACCTGAAGCCGGTGTCGGCGACCGAAACGGACGTGATGCTGCACTCACTCGGGAGCGGCAACGAGAGCCATGCCGGCAAATTCCCGTTTAATGTCACGTCTGGCTCGTGGCTGGCGGACCAGACCGTGATGGCCTACACCATGCCGCTGGCCCCTGACAACGCCAACTACCCCAACGGCGGCACGCAGGTCTGGCTGTACGCGCAGAGAAGTACGGCGCTCCTTTTCACCTATCGAATCGGGATCGGTGACTGCATCTGCCGCTTCGGCCTGCCGCCGCAGGTCCTGGCGGTGTCGCCCGACGGCCAGTACGTGGTCGCGGGCTGGATTGCCGGCAAAGGCTCGGAGCCGCTGGCCGTCTATCGCGTTTCCGACCGCTCCAAGGTGACCTCGTTTGACCCGAGCGTCATGGGGGCCTTGTGGGACCGAACCGGCCACCGCCTTTTTCTCACGAGCTTCGCGCCGACCCCCGAGCAATCGTGGACGCCTGAAGCAGGAGTCTCCAACCTGACGGGGGCCGCCGCCTGGTCCTACGCGCCGGGGCTGTCCCCGGACGGAAGCCAGGTTGCCTACACGGCGTACGTCGACCCGAACAACCAGGTCGACCCCCGCATCTACGGCTACGACCTCAAGGCCGGGACCACCCGAATGCTGGTCGACCAGCTTCGAACCCAGGCCATCTTTGCGAAGGATGGTTGGGTCTGGTCGCTTGACGAGCGTGTCTGCTTGCCTGGCGATCAGTGCGCGGGGGCGACCATGCCCAGCGGCAGGGTCTATGCGATCAACCTGTCCACCGGGGTGAACACTGAGATCAGCTGGGGCTACGGCGACGATCCTCATGGGCAGGGCGGCATCTATGGCTGGGGCGTGTTCGCGCCTGGGGAGTTCTGGCCGGCGACCTGATCGCTTCCCAGCGTGACTAGCGCATGGCTGGGGAATACTGTGTTGCTGTGAGCGAGATCGCGGCGGTGAACCTGGAGGGCATCCTGCCTTCGCACCTGCCCGTGCTGCCGCTCAAGTCCACGGTCGTCTTCCCGCGGATCTTCATCCCTTTGTCCGTGGGGCGGCGCAAGTCGCTGCAGCTGCTCGACGACCTTCCCGGCGCGGAGCGGCATATCGCAGTGGCCACCCAGCTCGACGAGACGGCCGAGGAGGTTGGATTCAAGGATCTCCATCACGTCGGCGCGATGGTGCGCGTGCAGCACATGCTCAAGCTGCCCGACGGCACCATCCAGCTCGCGGTGCTCGGGCTGCGCCGGATCAAGCTCATCTCGGCGACGTCTGAGGAGCCTTACCTCAACTGCCGTGTCGAGATGCTGCCCGAGACGCCCGATTCGCTTTCGCCGATCGAGCGCGAGGCTCTGCTGCGGCGCGCGATCTCGTCCTTCCAGCAGCTCGTCACCCTGGCGCCACATCTACCCGCGGAGCTGGCTAGCGCCGCCGGCGCGATCGACGACCCACTGCACCTCGCGTACTACATCGCCAACCACATCCGCCTCACGACCGAGCAGCGGCAGGAGATCCTCGAGATGGACTCGGCCAAGCAGAAGCTCGAGCGCCTGCTCGGAAATCTCGCGCACGAGCTAGAGGTGCTGGAGCTGGGACGAAAGATCCAGTCGCAGGCCGAGGAACAGATGGGCAAGGCGCAGCGCGAGTACTTCCTGCGCGAGCAGCTGAAGGCGATCCAGCGCGAGCTGGGCGAGCTGGACAGCGAGCATGGGGAGCTCTCCGAGCTGCGCGAGCGGATCGAGAAGGCCGGACTCACGCCCGAAGCGAAACGCGAGGCCGACCGCGAGCTCGCGCGGCTGGAGCGGATTCCATCGGCGTCACCCGAGTCGTCGGTGATCCGCACATACCTCGAGCTGATCGTCTCCCTGCCGTGGAACACCTCGACGGGCGGCGAGGTGGACGTCGCCAAGGCGCGCGAGATCCTCGACGCCGACCACTACGACCTGGACAAGGTGAAGCAGCGCATCGTCGAGCACCTCGCGGTGCGGCGGCTGAAGCAGGTGCGAGGACTGACCGAGCGCGGCCGCGAGCCGATTCTTTGCTTCGTCGGTCCGCCTGGAGTCGGCAAGACCTCTCTGGGCCACTCCATCGCGCGCGCCATGGGCCGCAAGTTCGCGCGCGCTTCCCTGGGTGGGGTGCACGACGAGGCTGAGATTCGTGGACACCGGCGCACGTACATCGGCGCGATGCCCGGACGCATCTTGCAGGCGATCCGGCGCGCAGAGTCGAACGATCCGGTGTTCATGCTGGACGAGGTCGACAAGATCGGCTCGGACTGGCGGGGCGATCCGTCGTCCGCTTTGCTCGAGGTGCTCGACCCCGAGCAAAACAAGGATTTTCGCGACAACTATCTCGACGTGCCCTTCGACCTGTCGAAGGTCATGTTCATCACGACTGCGAACTCACTGGAGACCATTCCCGCCGCCCTGCGCGACCGGATGGAGGTTCTGAACCTCTCCGGCTACACCGAGGATGAGAAGGTTCAGATCGCGGAGCGGTTCCTGGTGCCGAAGCAGCTCGCTGCGCACGGATTGCGTGTTGGTGAGGTCGGGATGGCTGAGGAGGCCATCCGGCTGATCATCCGCCAGTACACACGCGAGGCGGGCGTGCGCAACCTCGAGCGCGAGATCGCGTCGGTGATGCGACGCGCGGTGGCGGAGATCGCTGTCGGCAAGCGGCCGCGGAAGGCGGTGGATGTGAAGCGGGTGCGCGCCGCCCTGGGCAAGCGCCGGTTCCATGACGATGTCCGTGAGCGTATCGACCGTCCCGGGGTGGCCACGGGACTCGTGTGGACGCCCACCGGGGGCGAGATCGTGTTCGTGGAGGCAGCCTTGACCCCAGGCAAGGGCGAGCTGCGCCTGACCGGCCAGCTCGGGGACGTGATGAAGGAGTCGGCCTCGGCGGCGCTGTCCTATCTGAAAGACCGCGCGGGGGTTCTGGGCATCGATCCTTCGCTGTTCGAGAAGAACGACATCCACGTGCACGTGCCCGCGGGTGCGCAGCCGAAGGAGGGCCCGTCCGCCGGAGTGACGGTGCTGACGGCGATGGCCTCGATCCTGACCGGCCGTCCCGCGCGCGATGACGTGGCGATGACAGGCGAGATCACTTTGCGGGGCAAGGTGCTGCCCATCGGTGGGGTGAAGGAGAAGGTGTTGGGCGCGCATCGGGCGGGCATCCGGCGGGTGCTGCTGCCGGCGCACAACGAGGCGGACCTCGACGACATTCCTGGTGATTTGCGCAAGGAGATGCAGCTGGTGCTGGTGGAATCGATCGACCAGGTGCTGCGAGAGGCTCTGACGCCGGCGGTGTCATCCGAGCCGGCGGCGGCGAACAGGTCGAATGGGGCGGGTAAGGCGGTCGTTCGGCCGCGAGCTCGTTCGACCCGCCGGGTCGCCAAGACTCCTACGAGGCGCCGTTTGACCTCTTAACAGGCGGGGTTTTGATTCCCGGCCTGGTTGCGAATGCTGCTCTTTGCCGTGCCGTTATCCCGAGGCGAGCTCGCCCGCTATCTCCGACGCACGATGAGCGGAGTGGAGTGGAACCTGTGGTCGTGTCTGCGAGGCAGGCAGCTCGACGGTTTCAAGTTTCGACGGAAGGCTCTGGTCGGGCCTTACATCGTTGATTTCGCGTGCCTTTCAGCGCGCCTGGTAGTCGAGATCGGGGGCGAGATGTTCGATCGTTCGCCGCCAAGCGACGCCGCGCGCGCGGCTTGGCTGGCGTCTCGAGGCTTTCGAGTCGTGCGTTTCACACCGGTAGAGGTCACCGAGCGGATTGAGCATGTGCGGGAGGCGATCCGCGTCACGCTCCACGCCCGCCTCCCCGACCCTTTCCCCTTCAGGGAGAGGGGATTCAGCCGCGCTGGGCCCGGGCGAGGATTTGTTGGTGCGCGGCGATTTCGGCGGCGTCGTCCAACGGGGCGAGGTCCTTGATGCCGCGACGCTCGAGCGCGCTCCTGATCAGGTGGTCGGCGAGATGAGGGTTCTTGGGCAGCAGCGAACCGTGGAGGTATGTGCCGAGGATGGCTCCCTGTAGGCAACCTTCGGTGTGATCCTCGCCGTTGTTGCCGAAGCCCATGCGGACGCGGCCCAGAGGCCGGGCTTCTGGCCCCAGGTACGTGCGACCGCTGTGATTCTCGAAGCCGACCAGGGTCTGTGGGTGGAGGTCGGCCATGTCGGTGTCGACGACCACGTCGCCGATGAATCGACGCTTGCCGGCCTCGGTGCGAACGTCGATGAGGCCGATGCCGGGGAACCGGTCGCCGTCAGCGGTCAGGTAGTAGTGGCCGAGGAGCTGGTAGCCGCCACACACGGCCAGCACGCCGGCGCCGCCTGCCACCGCGCGCTCGAGTGGGGGTTGCTTGGACTCGATGAGGTCTTCGTATACGAGCGCCTGCTCGCGATCTTGGCCGCCGCCGAAAAAGAAGACATCGACGTCGTCCATGCCTTCGGTGGTGCCTCGCCCGAGCTCGACCAACCGAGCGTCGAAGTCGCGCCACTCGGCTCGCTTGAGCAACGTGAGGATGTTGCCGCGATCCCCGTAGATGTTCATGAGGTCGGGGTACAGCCAACCGACGGTGAACGCCTTTCTCGCCATTCCCGGTTAAGTGTCCCAGTAGGGCTTGGCCCAACCGCGCCGGACGAGCTCGGCGCGGAGATCCAGCATCGCCGTGTACGTGCACAGCAGGTGGGCGGTCTCGCCTTCAGGGGTGGCCTCGATGAGGGCGTCGAGGGCCCGCGCGGGATCGGGCTCGGGCGGGGCCGCTTGCACGCCCGCGTACTTGAGGCGGACGGCGAGGTCGTGGGCTCGGTTGCCGGCAGGCACGACCACGTGCGCGCGGCCGCGGAGGCGCTCGAAGTCGACATCCCAGATCCACGAGACGTCGGTGCCGTCGGCCTTCTTGTCGTTCAGGCCGATCAGGAAGTTCTGGCCGCCGGCGAGGTCGACCGCGGTCCTCAGGGTCTCGTTGAATCCGGCCGGGTTCTTGGAAAGGACCAGGTTCAGCCCACGTCCATTGGCGTCGAGGCGCTCCTGCCGGCCGAAAGCGGCGCGAAAGGTGCGGAAACGGTCCGCGATGAATGCAGGATCCAGGCCGAGGGTGACGCCGGCCGCGAATGCAGCGAGCGCGTTGTAGCAGTTGTAGAGGCCGCCCAACGGCAGCTCGATGCGCACGCCGCTGACGCCCATCGCCAGGCTTTCAAACCCTTCGAGTTCGATGTGGGTCGCAGCCAGGTCTGGCGCCGGTCGGGCGAAATCTCCATTGGGACAGCGATACACGCCGTCGTGACCGACGTAGACGGCGTCGAACACGAGACTCGCGCCGCAACGCGGGCATGTCCTGGCGTCGGCCGCGTGGGGCAGCTCGCTCATCGCGACGGAGGGGTCATCGAGCCCGAACCAGAGGGGTGGCCGCTCGAGGTTCATGCCGATCTCGGCGACGCGGGGATCGTCAGCATTGAGGATCGGACGGCTGCTGTCGGGCAGGCGCTTGAGCGCCGCCTCGATCCTCTTCGCGATCGTCTCCAGCTCGCCGTACCGGTCGAGCTGGTCGCGAAAGAGGTTGAGGACGATCGCGGCGCGCGGCTGGATCTCGTCGACGGCGCGCTCGAGGCTGGCTTCGTCGATCTCGAAAACGCCCCAATCGACTTTCAGTTTGCCGTTGGCGCCGGCCCTTTCCAGCGCGGCCGCCGTGGCGCCGAAGATGAGGTTGGCGCCGGCGCGATTGGACACGACGCTGTATCCGGCTCCTTCGAGGAGCCAGCCGATGAGGCGTGCGGTCGTGGTCTTGCCGTTCGTACCGGTGATGACCACCGCGCCGTGCTTGAGGTCGCGCGAGAGCTTGCGGAGAACGTCAGGGTCGATGGCACGGGCCACGTCCCCGGGCAAGGTCGTGCCACCGCCCAGGCGGCTGATCCTGGACAGCGCCCCCGTGGCCTTGCCCGCCCAGACCGCCGCAGTGCGCCGCATCAGGCCCACGCCCCGACGCTGTGGGTGACCGTCGTCCAGCAGTCGAGCGATTCGATCGCCTTCAGGCCCTCGTCCCGACTCGCGCAGCGTCTGAAGAACGCCGACCCGCTGCCTGTCATCTGCCACTCACGACCAAGCCGCTCCGCGAAATCTTTCACCCGGCTGTCGGCGCGCTCGGCGGCGCGCAGCAACTCGTTGGGCGGCCCGCCCTTCGTTTCGTCCCACGCACCGTAAACGCTTGCGGTCGATAGTTCGATACCAGGCCAGGCGATCGCAAACCAGGCGAGCTCGGTCGGCAGCGGCTTGAGCTGGTCGCCGATCCCTTCCGCAAGCGCGCGGCCGCCCGCGAGGAAAAACGGCACGTCGGCGCCGAGGGCGCGGGCAATTTCGGCCAGCTTGACGTCGACTCCGTGAATCATCTTCACCGCCCGCAACGCGGTCGCCGCGTCGGTGCTGGCGCCTCCCAGGCCGGCGCCCGGCGGGATGCGTTTGTGCAGATAGAAGTCGGTGGGCAGCTCGCGACCCACAGCTGCTTCGAGCGCCGCGAGAGCCTTGACGACCATGTTGTCCCCCGCCGCTGGAACAGGCAGGCCGTCGGCTGCAAATGAGGTCCGCTTGGCGGGTGCGGCCTCGAGGAGGTCGTGCAGCGCGACCGATTGCATGTGCGTTCGGATTTCGTGGAGTCCATCGCTGCGCCGCCCGATGACTTTGAGGTCCAGGTTGAGCTTGGCGCGCGCGGGCAGCGCGACTTTCAACTGCGGCTGGGTCGAAGGTTCGCTCGGTACCTGACAGCGCGGTCCTGATAGTGCTTGGCGGCAGTGCCCACCCAGCTCTGCGACGAACCGTCCAATGGCTTCCGCACCGTGGCGGGCACACCTGCCGCCAGGTGGCCGGCAGGCACCGACTTGCCCTCACCGAGCACCGCGCCCGCCGCCAGCATCGAACCCGCGCCGAGCCGGCTGCGCTGCAGCATCGTCGCACCCATCCCCACGAGCGCCCCTTCCTCGACGACGCAGCCCTCCAACTGTGCGGAATGGCCCACGCTCGCGTTGCGCTCGATCAGCGTCGGAAGGTCGCGCGCACAGTGGACGACCACGTTGTCCTGGATGTTGGCGCCGTCGCCGACCTTGATCGCAGCCTCGTCGCCACGCAGCACAGCACCGAACCAAACGCTGGCGCCGGCGCCGACCTCGACATCACCGATGAGGACCGCGGTCGGCGCGATGTAGGCGTCGGGATGCACTGTAGGGCGCTTCCCGCTGAGCTCGAACTCCACTGGCCTCTATAATCCTAGCTTCGTGCTCTTCTCCCACCTGGAATCGAAACGTGGCTAAACGAACCGCATCGGCCAAGAAGCAGGCGCGCGCGAGCGTGCGCCGGACGGTTCGCAATCGGGCCGTGCGCTCCGAGGTCAAAACTAAGATCGTCAAGGCCCGCCGTTCGCTGACCGGAGGTCCGGTGGCGGAGTCGGACCGCTACGCCATCGCTCTCGAAGCCATACGCGCGCTCGACCGCGCTGCGTCCAAAGGCATCCTGCATCGCAACAACGCCGCACGCCGGAAAGCCCGGCTGACCCGGCAGTTGATCAAGCTGGGCGGGGTGCCTGCCGCCGGTGCGGCTGCGACTGCGGGTGGCAGATCGAAGAAGGGTGCAGCGCCGGCGAAGGGCGGCGCCGCCGCCGCGGCCGCGAAGAACAAGGCCCCAGACAAGAAAGCAGCGGCGAAGAAACCCGGCTCGAAGTAGTCTCCGACTACATTCGGGCCAGGAGGACATCGAGCCCCAGCTCGGGGTCGATCTGTCCCGACTTCACCTCCCATTCGTAGTCGCGGATCGCGCGCAAAGCCGCCTCCAGGCTGTTGGGGTCTGTGTCGCGAGCCGTCTCGAAAGCCTTCTGCAGCACGAAGGGATGCTCGCTCATCTGCGCTTTGACCTCAGACAGCGACTCACCCCGATCCTGGCGGGCACGCACTGCCAGAACGAGTGCGACGTGTCGAGCCATGCGGTAGGCGACCGAGGTCGGCTGCATGCCACCCCGCGAAAGCCCGCGAGCGATGTTGAGCGCCTCGGGGGTTGGGTGCGGAAGCAAGTTGTCGGTGAGCTTGAAGATCTCGTCCTCGCGTCCTCCCGCGAGCAGCTCGGTCACGACCTCACCGGTGAGCTTCGAGCCTGACGCCTTGTACGCGGCGAGCTTGGCC
>Ga0209590_10000706_pt1 | contig 11483 bp, 19 predicted proteins | sample CZO8metaG_FD_188353 | JGI IMG/M metagenome (GOLD analysis project Ga0209590, IMG submission 188353) | Vadose zone soil microbial communities from the Eel River Critical Zone Observatory, Northern California, USA - CZOApr15con1.8 metaG... | ecosystem: Environmental > Terrestrial > Soil > Vadose...
TTGATGTGGACCACCCGGTCGTTCAGCTCGGGCAGGTCGTTCGGATTGATCGGTGCCGCCATACTTCCCCATTCCTCAAGCCCGTTCCCGTCTTCACGGGAACGGGCAGGTTAACTGCATAGCCGCCAAGCCGCCTCCGGCGGCCGCGGCTAGAACTTGAGTCCCGCTTCGCGGGCCCCTTCGGCGACCGCTGCGATGCGGCCGTGGTAGTTGAATCCGTTCCGGTCGAACACCACCGCGGCGATCTGCGCCGCCTGGCATTTCTTCGCCACCAGCTTGCCGACTTCCTTGGCCAGCTCGCGCTTCTTGCCCTTCCCATCCTTCAGCTCGGGCGAGAGCGTCGACGCGGACGCGAGCGTCTTGCCGCTCGCGTCGTCGATCACCTGGGCGTAGATGTGGTTCAGGCTGCGGTAGACGGAGAGGCGCGGCCGCTGGGAGCTGCCCGACACCTTGAACCGGATGCGCGTCTTGCGCCGTTCGCGCAGGTCGCGCTTCTTCTGGATGGTGGATTCGCTCATGGCTTCAAGTCGCCCCCGTCTTGCCCTGCTTGCGGCGGATGGTTTCCTCCGCGTACTTGATGCCCTTGCCCTTGTAGGGCTCGGGCGGCCGCACCTTGCGGATCTGCGCGGCGGTGAGGCCCACCAGGTGCTTGTCGGCCCCCTTCACCGTGATCCGGTTCGCCTTGGCGTCGTACTCGGCGCTGACGCCTTCGGGGAGCGGGAACCTCACCGGGTGCGAGAAGCCCACCGCGAGGTGGATCTCCTTGCCTTTGAGCTCCGCCTTGTAGCCGACGCCGGAGATGTCCAGCGACCGCTGGAAGCCCTGGGTGACGCCCTGGACCATGTTGGCGACCAGCGTGCGGGAGAGGCCGTGCAGCTGGCGCGAGCGGCGCGAGTCGTTCGGCCGGTCGACCTTCACCTGCCCGTTCTCGACCGTCACCTTCATTTCGCGGTCGAGCTTCTGCGCGACCTTGCCCTTGGGCCCCTCGACCTGCACCAGGCCGGGTTGCGCGTTGACCGTTACCTTCTCGGGGATCTTGATGGGAAGCCTTCCGATGCGGGACATGTCGCCCTCCTACCAGACCGTGGCGAGCAGCTCGCCCCCGAGGTGCTGCTTGCGCGCCTCGCGGTCGACCATCACGCCCCTGGACGTGGACAAAACCGCGATGCCCAGCCCGTTCATCACCGGCGGGATGTCGCGGTACGAGACGTAGCGGCGCAGGCCCGGCTTGGACTGCCTGCGGATCTCGCTGATCGCCGGGCGCTTGTCCGCGTCGTACTTGAGGAGCAAGGTCAGGACGCCCTGCTGGCCGTCCTCCTTGGTCGAGACCTCGCGGACGAAGCCCTCGTCGCGCAGCACCTCGCAGATGCGCTGCTTGATCTTGCTGCCGGGCAGCTCGAGCTGCTCGAGGCCGGCGCGCTGCGCGTTGCGGATCCGGGTCAACAGGTCCGCGATGGGATCGGTCATGCTCACGTGACTACCTCCGGCCCGCCGTACCTCGAGGAGGCGCGCGGGCAGGTTGATGGGACTACCAGGACGACTTGATCACTCCGGTGACTTCACCCTTCAGGGCGCGGTTGCGGAAGCAGATGCGGCACATCTGGAACTTGTTCAGGAAGGCGCGGCTCCGCCCGCAGATGGGGCAGCGGTGGTAGGCCCGCACCTTGAACTTGGGCTTCTGCGCGAGCCGCTTCGCCTGGGCGATCTTCGACAGCTTGGCCATTTCGTTTCCTTTACGCGGTGCGGAAGGGCATGCCCATGTGGCGCAGGAGCGCCCGGCCTTCCTCGTCGTTCCGGGCGGTGGTCACGATGGTGATGTTCATGCCTTTGATCTTCTCGATCTTGTCGTAGTTGATCTCGGGGAAGATGATCTGCTCCTTGATGCCGAGCGTGTAGTTCCCCTTCCCGTCGAACGACTTGGACGATACGCCCTTGAAGTCGCGCACCCGAGGCAGCGCGATGCTCACCAGGCGGTCGAAGAACTCGTACATGCGGTCCTTGCGCAGCGTGACCATGCAGCCGATGGCCTGGTTCTCGCGCAGCTTGAAGTTGGCGATGCTCTTGCGCGAGCGGGTCACCACGGCCTTCTGGCCGCTGATCGCCATCAGCTGCTCCTCGGCCTGCTCGATCAACTTGTTGTTGTTGATCGCTTCGCCGAGCCCCATGTTGACGACGATCTTCTCCATCTTCGGGACCTGCATGGGGTTCTTGTACCCGAAGTCCTTCATCAGCTGCGGGACCACCTGCCCCTTGTAGGCGGCGGCGAGCCGCGCGGCATGGTCGCCCTTGGCGTGCGCCTTCCCCTGCGCGGCCTGGATGGTCGCGGGCGCCTTCTCCCTCCTGCCGCCCTTCTTCGCCTTCTTCTCGCCTGCAGGCGGCGGCGAGGGCGGACCCTCGCCCTTGGCGTGCTTCTTCTCCGGCTTCTCTTCCTTGGTCTTCTTGTCGTCAGCCATGTGGAATCCCTACTGGTCGATCTGCGCGCCGCTTCGCTTGGCGACGCGCACCCGCTTGCCGTTCTCCAGCAGCTTGGTGCCGATCCGGGTCGGCTTCTTCGACTCCGGATCGATCAGCGAGAGGTTGGAGAGGTGGATGGACCCGTTCTTCTCCACGATGCCGCCCTCCGGCTGCGCCGGGTTGCGGCCCCGCTTGTAATGGCGCTTGAAGACCATCAGCTTCTCCACGATGGCCCGCTCCTTCTCGTGGTCGATGTCCAGCACCTTGCCGGTCTTCCCCTTCTCCCGGCCGGTGAGGACGTAGACCACGTCGCCCTTCTTGATCCGCGTGGACCGCTGCATGGCTAGAGCACCTCCGGCGCGAGCGAGATGATCTTCATGAACTTGCGGCCGCGGAGCTCCCGCGCCACCGGCCCGAAGATGCGGGTGCCGATCGGCTCGCCGTCCTTGCTCACCATCACCGCGCTGTTGCTGTCGAACTTGATGTAGCTGCCGTCCGGCCGCTTCACCTCGCGCTTGGTCCGGACGATCACTGCCCGGGCGACGTCGCCCTTCTTCACCTTGCTGTTCACCAGCGCCTCCTTGACGGAGACGACGATCACGTCGCCGATGGTGGCGTAGCGGCGCTTGGTCCCGCCCAGCACCTTGATGCACGCCACCCGCTTGGCGCCGCTGTTGTCCGCCACGTCGAGGACGGTCTGCATCTGGATCACGGGCCTAGCTCCTCTCCGCAAGCGCGCCGTCGACCCCTTCGGCGCGCGTCACGATCTCGGAGACCCGCCAGCGCTTGTCCTTGGACAGGGGCCGGGTCTCGGTGATGCGCACTATGTCGCCGATCTTGCAGGCCTGCTCTTCATCATGAGCCTTGTACTTCTTCTTCTCCGTCATGTACTTGCCGTAGCGGCCGTGCTTCATGCGGCGCTCGACCTGCACCACCACCGTCTTGGTCATCTTGTTGGACGTGACGGTGCCGATGCGCATCTTGGGGCGCCCGCGGGCCGCTTCCGGCTGCTGCTTCTGGACGTTCTCGGACATGGCTTAACCCTTCTCCGCGGGTTGGGCCGGCGCCTTCCCGGCGGCCTTCTTCTTCTGGTTGAGGACCGTCAGCACCCGCGCCAGGTCGCGCCGCTGCTTGCCCAGGTCGGCGCTCGAGTCGAGCGTCCCCGCCGCATGGCGGATCCTCAGGTTGAACACGTTCTCCCGCAGCTCGGCTGCCTTGCGGGTCAGCTCGTCGACGGGCAGGTCCTTCAGCTCGGCGGCCTTCATCGCTTCACGCTCCCAGCTCGGCCGAGCGGCGGACGAGCTTCGTGGGCAGGGGCAGCTTGTGAGAGGCGAGCGACATCGCCTTCTTGGCGATCTCCTCGGTCACGCCTTCCATCTCGTAGAGGATGCGGCCCATCTTGACCACCGCGTGCCACTCCTCGACGTTGCCCTTGCCGTGGCCCATGCGCGTCTCGGCCGGCTTCTTGGTCACCGGCTTGTCCGGGAACACGCGGATCCAGACCTTGCCGCCGCGCTTGATGAAGCGGGTCATGGCGATGCGGCCCGCCTCGATCTGCCGGGCGGTGAGCCGCCCCGACTCGAGCACCTTGAGGCCGTAGTCGCCGAAGGCGAGATCGCCTCCGCGGTAGGCCTTGCCCTTGTGGCGGCCCTTCATCTGCTTGCGGTACTTGGTGCGCGCTGGCTGAAGCATCTGGTCTCTCCCTACTGCACCGGGGTCGGCGTGGCCGTCGAGGACCGCGACGGGGCGGGCCGGGTGGCCCGCGGCGAGGCCTTCTCGGCGACGGCGCCCTCGGGGAGCACCTCGCCGCGGAAGATCCACACCTTGCAGCCGATCTTCCCGTAGGTCGTCCGCGCCTCGGCGAAGCCGTAGTCGATGTCCGCGCGGAGCGTGTGCAGCGGGACGCGGCCCTCGCGGTACCACTCGTAGCGGGCCATCTCCGCGCCGCCCAGGCGGCCCGAGCAGGCCACCCGGATGCCCTTGGCGCCGAACTTCTGCGCCGTCTGGATGGCCTTCTTCATCGCGCGGCGGAAGGCGATGCGCCGCTCGAGCTGGGTGGTGATGTTCTCCGCGACGAGCTGCGCGTCGGTCTCCGCCTTGCGCACCTCGACGATGTTCAAGAAGACCTCGTTCTGGGTGAACTGCTGCAGCTCCTTCTTGATCTGCTCGATGCCCGCTCCGCGCTTGCCGATCACGATGCCCGGCCGCGCGGTGTGCACGTTGACCTTCACCTTGTTGGCGGCGCGCTCGATCTCGACCTTGCTGATGCCGGCCTGGCCCAGCTTCTTCTTCACGTACTCGCGCAGCTTGATGTCCTCGTGCAGCCAGCGCGCGTAGTTCTTCTCCTCGTACCACTTCGAGTCCCAGGAGCGGATGACGCCCAGGCGGAAGCCGATCGGATTGACCTTCTGACCCATGTGTTCTCCCTCGGCGGGGACACCATGGAATGGTGTCCCCTGAGTCCTTATGCCTTCGCCTGCGGCGCGCTCGCCTTGCGTTTCGCCGGCTTCTTCTTGCGCGCCGGAACCTCGTCCCCGACCACGATGGAGATGTGGCTGGTCTTCTTCAGCACCTTGAAGGCCCGGCCCATCGCGCGCGGCATGAAGCGCCGCAGCGAGGGGCCCTGCCCGACCTGCAGGTCCTTGACGTAGAGCTGGTCCACGTCGAGCTGGCCCTTGGAGGCCTGGACGGCGTTGTCGACCGCGCTCTTGAGCAGCTTCGCAAGCGGCAGCGCGGCGCGCTTCTCCACGTAAGCGAGCTGCGCGAGCGCCTGGTGCGCCTTCTTGCCCCGGATGAGGTCCGCCACCACGCGCACCTTGCGCGGGGTGATGCGGAGGTACTTGAGGTTGGCTCTGGCTTCCATCTCGTTCCTCACTTGCCCGCGGGCGCCGCGGGGGCCGCCGGGGGGGTGGGAGCACCGGGCATGGCGGGCGGACCGCTGGGGGCGCCGGGCTTGACCGCCTTCTTGTCGCCGGTGTGCCCGTGGAAGGTGCGCGTGGGGGCGAACTCGCCCAGCTTGTGCCCCACCATGTTCTCGGTGACGAAGACCGGGATGAACTTGCGCCCGTTGTGCACCGCGAAGGTGTGGCCGACCAGCTCGGGCACGATCGTCGACCTTCGCGACCAGGTCTTCACCACCTTCTTCTGGTTGGTCCGGTTCATCTCCTCGACCTTCTTGATCACGTGCCGGTCGATGAACGGGCCCTTCTTGATGCTGCGTGCCATTACCGGACTCCCTTGTCGCGGCGCTTCACGATGAACTTCGTGGTGCGCTTGTTCACGCGCGTCTTGTAGCCCTTGGTCGGCTTGCCCCAGGGCGAGACCGGGTGCGGGTTGCCCTGGCCGCTCTTGCCCTCGCCGCCGCCGTGCGGGTGGTCGACCGGGTTCATCGCCAGGCCGCGCACGGTCGGCCGCCAGCCCTTCCAGCGGTTCCGGCCCGCCTTGCCGATGCGGACGATCTCGTGCTCGGTGTTCCCCAGCTGGCCGACGGTGGCGCGGCAGTCGAGCAGCACCTCGCGCACCTCGGTCGAGGGCATGCGGATCTGCGCGTACAAGCCTTCCTTGGCCATCAGCTGGCCGAACGACCCGGCGCTGCGGATCAGCTGCCCGCCGCGCCCCTTCTTCAGCTCGATGTTGTGGATCACCGTGCCGAGCGGGATCGCGTGCAGGGGGAGTGAATTCCCCGGGCGGATGTCCACCGTCTCACCTGACATCAGTATATCGCCCACGTTCACGCCGACCGGCCAGAGGATGTAGCGCTTCTCGCCGTCGGTATAGTGGAGCAGCGCGATGCGGGCGGAGCGGTTGGGGTCGTACTCGATCGCGGCCACCTTGGCCGGCACGCCGTCCTTGTCGCGCTTCCAGTCGATGATGCGGACCCGCTGCTTGTGGCCGCCGCCGCGGTGCCGCGTGGTCATGCGGCCGTACACGTTGCGCCCGCCGGTCGAGGTGAGCGGCAGCGTCAGCTTCTTCTCCGGGCGCGACTTGGTGATCTCGCCGAAGTCGGGCGAGGTCATCAGGCGGCGGCCGGGGCTGGTCGGCTTGTAGCTCTTGAGCGCCATCGCTTACTTCCCCTCGAAGATGGAGATGGCGTCGCCCTCCTTCAGGGTGACGATCGCCTTCTTCCAGTTGGGCCGCATGCCTTCCGAGCGGCCGATGCGCCGGCGCTTGCCCCGCACGATCGCGGTCTTCACGCCGGTCACCTTCACCTTGAACAGCGCCTCGACCGCCTGCTTCACCTCGGTCTTGCTGGCGCGGATGTCGATCTCGAACGCGAACTTGTTCTCGCGGTCGCGCATGCGGTCCAGCTTCTCGGTGTCGAGCGGCCGCTTGATCACGTCGAAGCGGTTCACGAGAGGGCCCCTTCCAGCGCCTTGGCGGCCGCCTGGGTCAGCACCAAAGCCTGGTGTCGCAGGATGTCGTAGACGTTCGCGCCGGCGGCCGGGAGGAACTTGTACTTGCTCGCGTTGCGGATCGACTTGAACAGAACCTCGTTCTTCTCGTCGATGACCAGGGCGTTCTCGAGCCCCAGCCTGGCGAACGCCTCCACCGCCGACTTGGTCGACGGTTTTTCCGGCGCCCACTTGTCGAGGATGAAGAGCGCCTTGTCCGCATTGCGCTTGGAGATCGCCGCGCGGATCGCCGCCTTCCGCACCTTCTTCGGCACGTGGTACTCGTAGTCGCGCGGCTTGGGGCCCATCGCCTTGCCGCCGCCCACCCACTGCGAGGCGCGGATCGAGCCCTGGCGCGCGCGCCCGGTCCCCTTCTGCCGCCACGGCTTCTTGCCGCCGCCGGAGACCAGCGAGCGGTTCTTCACCGCGTGCGTCCCGGCGCGCCGCGAGGCCAGCTGCGCCTTGACGGTCTCGTAGAAGAGCGCATCGGCGTTCTCCAGCGAGGCGTTGACCAGCGCGTCGGCCAGCTCGATGGTGCCGACTTTCCGATTATCGAGGTCAATGACGTCGAGGGTGGCCATGGCTAGCTCTTGATCTCCACGTCCACGCCGGCGCTCAGGTCCAGCTTCATCAGCGCGTCCAGCGTCTGCTGCGTGGGCTCGAGGATGTCCAGGAGGCGCTTGTGCGTCCGGATCTCGAACTGCTCGCGCGACTTCTTGTCCACGTGCGGCGAGCGCAACACGGTCCACTTGTTGATCCGCGTCGGCAGCGGGATCGGGCCCACCACCTTCGCGCCGGTGCGCTTCGCGGTCTCGACGATCTCCCCGGCCGACTGGTCGAGGAGCTTGTAGTCGTAGGCCTTCAGCCGGATCCGGATCTTCTGGGTCGCCATCAAAACCTCTTCTCAAAGAGCGAAACGCGCGCGGCGGGTTTCCGCCCGCCGCGCCCGCTGGAGCTTTTCCTTAGGCAATCACCTGCGTCACCACGCCCGCGCCCACCGTGCGGCCGCCCTCGCGGATGGCGAAGCGCAGCTCGCGGTCCATGGCGATGGGCATCATCAGCTCGACTTCCATCTCGATGTTGTCGCCCGGCATCACCATCTCGGTCCCGGCGGGCAGCTTGACGGTGCCGGTCACGTCGGTGGTGCGGAAGTAGAACTGCGGGCGGTAACCGTTGAGGAACGGCGTGTGCCGGCCGCCCTCGTCCTTGGTGAGCACGTACACGTTGCACTTGAACTTGGTGTGCGGCGTCACCGAGCCCGGCTTGGCCAGCACCTGGCCGCGCTCGATCTCCTCGCGCTTGGTGCCGCGGAGCAGGCAGCCCACGTTGTCGCCCGCCACGCCCTCGTCGAGCAGCTTGCGGAACGACTCCACGCCGGTCACCACCGTCTTGGTGGTCGGGCGCAGGCCGACGATCTCCACTTCCTCGCCCACCTTGATCTTGCCGCGCTCGATGCGGCCGGTGGCCACCGTGCCGCGGCCGGCGATGGAGAACACGTCCTCCACCGGCATCAGGAACGGCTTGTCGGTCTCGCGGACCGGCTCGGGGATGTAGCTGTCCATGGCGTCCATCAACTTGATGATGGACTTCATCCCCTGCTCGCCCTGGTCGCCCTGCAGCGCCTTCATCGCCGCGCCGCGGATGATGGGCGTCTCGTCGCCGGGGAACTTGTACTGCTTGAGGAGATCGCGGATCTCCATCTCGACCAGGTCGAGCAGCTCGGCGTCGTCGACCAGGTCGACCTTGTTCAGGAAGACCACGATCTTCTGCACGTTCACCTGGCTGGCCAAGAGCACGTGCTCGCGCGTCTGCGGCATCGGGCCGTCCACGGCGGAGACCACCAGGATGGCGCCGTCCATCTGCGCCGCGCCGGTGATCATGTTCTTCACGTAGTCGGCGTGGCCGGGGCAGTCGACGTGCGCGTAGTGGCGCTTGGAGGACTCGTACTCCACGTGCGAGGTGGCGATGGTGAGGATCTTGGTCGCGTCGCGGCGGCCCTGGGCGGCCGAGGCCTTGGCCACTTCGTCGTACGGCACGAACTTCGACCAGCCCTTGTCCGCCGACACCTTGGTCAGGGCGGCGGTCAGGGTGGTCTTGCCGTGGTCCACGTGCCCGATGGTGCCGACGTTCACGTGCGGCTTCTTACGCTCGAACTTCGCCTTTCCCATGATCGTGCTCCTCGCTGGGTACTGCTTCCTTGAATTCTTGCCGGAGGGCCGGGCGTTTTACGCCAGCCCCTATCTCTTTGCAATCAATTGCTCGGCGATGTGCCCAGGCACCGCCGCGTAGTGATGGAACTGCATGGTGTAGATGGCGCGGCCCTCGGTCGCCGAGCGCAGCGACGTGGAGTAGCCGAACATCTCCGCCAGCGGAACGTGCGCGGACACCACCTGCATTCCCGCCCGCTTCTCCATCCCCAGGATCTTCCCTCGCCGCGCGGACAGGTCGCCGATCACGTTCCCCATGAACTGCTCGGGGACGATCACCTCGGTGGCCATCATCGGCTCGAGCAGGATGGGCCCCGCCCGCCCGGCCCCCTCCTTGAACCCGATGGAGCCGGCGATCTTGAAAGCCATCTCGTTCGAGTCCACCTCGTGGTAGCTGCCGTCGAACAGCTCGGCCTCCACGTCGACCAGGGGGTAGCCCGCCAAAACGCCCCCCTCGAGCGCCTCGCGGATGCCCTTCTCCACCGGCGCCACGTACTCGCGCGGGATGGCGCCGCCGACGACCGAGCTCTTGAAGCTGAAGCCCTTGCCGGGGTTGGGGCGCACCTTGAGCCACACGTGGCCGTACTGCCCCCGGCCGCCCGTCTGGCGGATGTATTTCCCTTCGGACTTCACTTCCCTGGTGATGGTCTCGCGGTAGGCGACCTGCGGCTTCCCGACGTTCGCGTCGACCTTGTACTCCCGCTTCATGCGGTCGACGATGATCTCGAGGTGCAGCTCGCCCATCCCGGAGATGATGGTCTGGCCGGTCTCCTCGTCGGTGCGCATGCGGAAGGAGGGGTCCTCCACGGCCAGCCGCTGCAAGGCGACGATCATCTTCTCCTGGTCGGCCTTGGTCTTGGGCTCCACCGCGATGTGGATCACCGGGTCCGGGAAGTCCATGGACTCCAGGATGATCGGGTGGCGCATGTCGCAGAGCGTGTCGCCCGTGGTGGCCCCCTTGAGACCCACCACCGCCGCGATGTCGCCGGCGAGGAGCTCGTCGATCTCCTCGCGCTTGTTGGCGTGCATGCGCAAGAGGCGCCCGATGCGCTCGCGCTTCCCCTTGGTGGAGTTCAGCACCGCCGAGCCGGCCTTGAGCGTGCCCGAGTAGCACCGCACGTAGGTGAGCTGCCCCACGAAGGGGTCGGCCATGATCTTGAACGCCAGGCCGGAGAAGGGCGCGTCGTCGCGCGTCTCGCGGACTTCTTCCTTGCCGTCCGGGGTCTTGCCCTTGACCGGCGGGATGTCCGCGGGGCTCGGGAGGCAGTCGACCACGGCGTCGAGCAGCGTCTGCACGCCCTTGTTCTTGAAGGCGCTCCCGCAGAGGACCGGGAAGCACTTGATCGCGATGGTGCCCTTGCGGATGGCGCGCTTGAGCGCGTCGGTCTTCACCTCGTGCGATTCGAGGTATTGGTGCAGGCACTCGTCGTCGTACTCGGCCACCCCTTCCAGCAGCTTGTGGCGGTACTCTTCGGCCTGGGCCTTCAGCTCGGGCGGGATGGGCCCGGCGACGACGCGCTCGCCCTTCTCCCCCTCGAAGCGCAGCGCCCGCATCTCGACCAGGTCGATGACGCCCTCGAACTTGTCCTCGGCGCCGATGGGGAGCTGGATGCAGACGGGGTGGGCGGCGAGGCGATCCACGATGGTTTTCACGGAGAGGAAGAAGTCGGCGCCCACCCGGTCCATCTTGTTGATGAAACAGATCCGCGGGACCTTGTAGCGGTCGGCCTGGTGCCAGACGGTCTCGCTCTGCGGCTCGACCCCGTTCACGCCGTCGAAGACCGCGCAGGCGCCGTCGAGGACGCGCAGGCTGCGCTCCACCTCGATGGTGAAGTCGACGTGGCCGGGCGTGTCGATGATGTTGATCTGGTTGGTTTCGCGGCCCGGCGTGCCGGGCGGGGGCCAGAAGCAGGTGGTGGCGGCGGAGGTGATGGTGATGCCGCGCTCCTGCTCCTGCTCCATCCAGTCCATCACCGCGGTGCCTTCGTGCACCTCGCCCATCTTGTACGAGACGCCCGTGTAGAACAGGATGCGCTCGGTCGTGGTGGTCTTCCCCGCATCGATGTGCGCCATGATCCCGATGTTCCGGATGCGCTCGAGGGGGATCTGGCGGGCCACGGCGAAACTCCAGCGGGTGTGCGCCCGCTCGCGCGGGCGTGCGGTAGGACGGGATGAAGGACGGCCTGAGAAAGATCTGACTTCTCAGAGGCGAAAGCGGGGGTTTGTATCGGCTCCGGAGCGCTGTGTCAAGTGAACGGCAGCCCGTGTGGCCGCCTGGTGGCGCGATGCGTCAAGCAGCAGGAGGCCCACCATGCGGCTGCCAGGCGCCCTGGTTCTCGTCCCAGCGCTCCTCGTGGCGCCCGCGCTCCGAGCGCAGGAGCGCGAGCCCCAGCTGAACCTCGGTCGGGAGGCTCCGCAGGCTTCCCGCTGG
>Ga0209590_10000707_pt1 | contig 11479 bp, 7 predicted proteins | sample CZO8metaG_FD_188353 | JGI IMG/M metagenome (GOLD analysis project Ga0209590, IMG submission 188353) | Vadose zone soil microbial communities from the Eel River Critical Zone Observatory, Northern California, USA - CZOApr15con1.8 metaG... | ecosystem: Environmental > Terrestrial > Soil > Vadose...
CGTTATCAGGAGCACCGTAACGACTATTACAAGAACGCTTACGATGGGTTGAGCGTCGAGTTGGCCAAGTACGGCCTGAGCGCGCGTGACATGGCAGCGCCAGTGAACTTCTTTAGCAAAGTCGTCCTGGACGACGCTGGTGACATGCAGTTCATTGCTGGGCACTCACAGGCCGGCGCCTATGTTGAACTACGGGCGGAGATGCATGTCCTGGCCATTTTGAACACGTGTCAACACCCGCTCGATCCCAACCCGAAGTACGCGCCCAAGCCTGTACACTTGTCCATTCGCCAGACCACTCCACCCGGACCCGACGACCCCTGTCGTCTGTCGCGGCCGGAGAACGCGCGCGGCTTCACCCTCACCGAGCGCTACTTCCTGTGATCCGGAGGCGAGAATGCAAGGGCAGCACCTGGTGGAAAGTACGCTGGAGGTCGCGCAAGCCGTCTATGACCAGATCGTGCCGGCGGGCGAGCCCTGGATCCACGAGATCCGCCAGGGGCAGTATTTTCGCATTGTCGATATGGCGGGCAATCAGGCCGCCGATACCCTGTTCTTCAACGCCCACGACTACGAGGAGCGCTACTCCGCGCAAGATACCATTCGCGCCCAAGGCAACATCTACCTGACCACTGGGACGCAGCTGATGTCCTCGCAAGGTCATGTGCTGCTGACGATCGTGGCTGACACCTGCGGCCGGCACGACACGTTGGGAGGTGCGTGTGCGACGGAGAGCAACATGGTCCGGTACGGCATCGAGACACGCTTCATGCACGCCTGCCGGCAGAGTTTTGTCAAGGCCGTCATAGATTGGGGCCGCGGCCTGGAGAAACGCGACATCACGCACAACATCAACTTCTTTATGAACGTCCCGGTAACGCCGGATGGGCGGTTAACGTTTGCAGATGGCGTGTCTGGCCCGGGTAAGTACGTTGAAATGCGCGCCGAGATGGATGTCCTCGCACTCATCAGTAACTGCCCGCAATTGAACAATCCCTGCAACGCCTACAACCCAACACCGCTGCGCATGCTGTTCTGGGAGCCGGAGGGCTGATGTTTCGCAAGGTGCTGATCGCCAACCGGGGCGCCATCGCGTGTCGGATCATCCGCACCTTGCGGCGGCTCAATGTGGCCTCAGTGGCCGTGTATTCGGACGTGGACCGGCACGCGTTGCACGTTGCGCAGGCCGATGAAGCGGTCCTGATTGGGCCTGTACCGGCTGCGCAAAGCTACCTGAATCCGCTAACCATCATCGCCGCTGCTCGGCATACTGCCGCTGAGGCCATCCATCCCGGCTATGGGTTTTTGAGCGAAAATGCTGACTTCGCCGCTGCTTGCGAGGACGCCGGCCTGACGTTTCTTGGTCCAACGCCATCCCAGCTACGCACGTTTGGTCTGAAGCACACGGCCCGTGACATTGCCCGACGCGCCGGTGTGCCGCTACTGCCGGGCAGCGGTCTGTTAGCCGATGCGCGGCAGGCCGTGGCGGCAGCGGCGCGTTGTGGCTACCCGGTGATCCTCAAGAGCACCGCCGGGGGCGGTGGCATCGGTATGCGCGTGTGTCACAGCCCACAGGAATTGGCAGAGCACTTTGCTGTCGTAGCGCGGCTTGGGGCGGCGCATTTCGGCCAGGCCGGCGTTTACCTGGAGCGCTTCATCACGCGCGCGCGCCACGTCGAGGTGCAACTCTTCGGCGATGGCGCCGGGCGGGTTATCGCGCTTGGCGAGCGGGACTGTTCGGTACAGCGGCGCCATCAGAAGGTCATCGAAGAAACTCCCGCACCTGGATTCTCGCAGGAGGTTCGGAGTCAGCTGTGGGACGCCGCAGTGCGTCTGGGCCAGGCCGTCCGTTATAGGTCAGTGGGGACAGTCGAGTTCCTCTACGATGTGGACCGCGCGACCTTCTATTTTCTCGAGGTCAACGCGCGTCTGCAAGTGGAGCATGGGGTGACCGAGGAGGTCGCTGGCGTGGACCTGGTGGAGTGGATGGTGCGGCTGGGTGCGGGCGACCTCCCAGCGCTGGAACACCTGCGCCCCGCGCTGCGCGGCGCTGCAATACAGGTCCGCGTTTACGCTGAGGACCCGGTGCACGACTTTCGCCCGAGCGCCGGTCTCCTCACCGAGGTGCGCTGGCCACACGGGGTGCGTTGCGAATCCTGGGTCGAGAGCGGGACTGAGGTCTCGCCGTTTTACGATCCACTGCTCGCCAAGATTATTGTGCGCGGTGAGACACGGGAAGAAGCGGTGATGCAGCTGCAGGAGGCGCTTGAGTCGGCATGTTGCGCAGGGCTTGAGACCAACCTGGACTATCTGCGCACGGTTGTGGCGACGCCGGAGTTCCGCCATGGCGCGGTCGCCACCAGCTTCTTGGACGGTATGGTGCACCGACTCTACGCCATGGAAGTGCTCGAAGCGGGCATGCAAACGACAGTGCAGGACTACCCGGGGCGGGTCGGTTATTGGCACGTTGGCGTGCCTCCGTCCGGCCCCATGGACCCACTGGCGTTCCGCCTGGCGAATCGATTGGTGGGCAATGCCGATACTGCGGCCGCACTCGAGTGCACGATGACCGGCCCGGCCCTCGCCTTCCATGCTGACGCGGCCGTGGCGATCACTGGAGCAGATATGGACGCGCGCCTGGATGGCGCACCCTGTCAGTGTTGGACTGCCCTGCGCGTTCGTGCCGGCTCTGTGCTCCGGCTTGGCACTGCCACAGGTGCAGGTGCCAGAGCCTATGTGGCAGTGCGAGGTGGCCTTGCTGTGCCCGAGTATTTAGGGAGCCGGTCAACCTTCATTCTCGGTCGCTTCGGCGGCCACGCCGGGCGGGTGCTGCGCGTGGGGGACATGCTCCGCTGGAACCCCTCGGACAGTGTGGCCGTGAGCCCAGAGCCGCTCCCGCAGTCTGTGATCCCGCGCTATGCGCAGCAGTGGGAGATTGGTGTGCTGTATGGGCCACACGGCGCACCGGATTTTTTCCTCGCCGACGACATTGCGACCTTCTTTGCCACTGCCTGGAAGGTGCACTACCACTCTGACCGCACCGGCGTACGTCTCATCGGCCCCAAGCCACGATGGGCACGTCAGGACGGCGGCGAGGCGGGTTTACACCCTTCCAACATTCACGACAATGCCTATGCCATCGGCGCCATAGATTACACCGGCGATATGCCGATTCTCCTGGGCCCAGATGGGCCGAGTTTGGGTGGCTTTGTGTGCCCGGTGGTCATCGCGCACGCCGAGCTGTGGAAGATGGGGCAGCTCCGTCCCGGTGACCTCGTATGCTTTCGGCGGATCTCAGAGCTGCAGGCGCGCCAGATGGATGGCGAGTTGGAAGCAGCCATCGCAGCGCTACGAGGTAACCTGCCGCAGCCACAGGTAGACACTCCTGAACCCGCCGTCCTGCGTCAAAGCGGCGGGACGGTCTATCGCGCCTCGGGAGACCGCTACCTCCTGGTCGAAATCGGGCCACACGTCCTCGATATGACCCTGCGGCTCCGCGTCCATGTGCTGGAAGAGGCGCTGCGTCGCGCATGCCTACCCGGTGTCATCGACATCACGCCGGGCATGCGCTCGCTCCAGGTCCACTACGACAGCCGACGCCTGCGACGCGAGGCGGTGTTGGACTGTCTCAGCGCCTGCGAGGCGGCGTTACCAGTCCTGGAGGATGTCGCGCTGTCCGTGCGTGTGCTCCATCTCCCGCTCTCCTGGGACGATCCAGCCACGCAGCTGGCGATGCGCAAGTACACGCAGTCGGTACGACCGGACGCACCGTGGTGCCCGAGCAATATCGAGTTCATTCGCCGCATCAATGGGCTGCATTCCATAGATGACGTGCAGCGCATCGTCTTCGATGCAAGCTACGTCGTGCTGGGGTTGGGCGATGTCTATCTCGGCGCGCCTGTGGCGACGCCCCTCGATCCGCGGCATCGCCTGGTGACCACGAAGTATAATCCGGCGCGTACCTGGACGCCGGAAAACGCGGTCGGCATTGGCGGCGCGTACCTCTGCGTGTACGGTATGGAGGGGCCGGGTGGATACCAATTCGTCGGACGCACCCTGCAAATGTGGAATACGTACCACACGACCGTAGCCTTTCTGCCTGGTACGCCGTGGCTCTTGCGTTGCTTTGACCACATCCGGTTTTTTCCTGTGTCGGCCGAGGAACTGCTCGAAATCCGTGATGCCTTCCCACATGGCACATATCGATTACAGATCGAACCACAGCAGTTCACCCTGCGTGCCTACCACGCGTTTCTCGCCTCTATCGCTACCGAGGCTGCCCAGTTCAAGCACACGCAGCACATGGCTTTCGTGGCAGAGCGCGAGCGCTGGGCTACCGCCGGTCAAGCCGCCTTCATGGAACCGGCGCAGGAGATGCCGGTCATCGGGCCGGCAGCACTGCCGGAGGGCTGCGCGGCAGTGCGCGCACCGGTGACTGCCAGCGTCTGGCACATAGCTGTGGAGGCGGGTGAGCGAGTCTGGGCCGGGCAGAACATCGTGGTGCTGGAGGCGATGAAGAGCGAGGTGGTGATCGTCGCCCCGGCAGAAGGCATTGTGGAACGGCTGCACTGCGTGCGCGGTGGCATGGTAACGGCGGGGCAGAATCTGGTCACGCTGCGGGTGGCGTTATAAGAGGAGGAGCTATGCCACCAGAAGTCACACGTCGACGTTTCGTGTTCCAGTCCCTGGGTGTTATTGGAGGGACGACGGTCGCAGGGGATCTCCTGCCTCTGCTGGCAGAAGCTGCCAAGCGCAAACAGATCCTGCGGGTCGCGATTGAGCGCGATTTCGAGACGCTCCGACCAGACATTGGCGTGAGTGATACCTTTAATATGCTGCGGCGGCTGATATATACGACGCCGATCCTCTGGGGCACGAAACAACGGCCGGATGGCTTGTTCATCTATGATACGGACACCCTTGAGATGGTGCTCGCCACTGCCTACAAGGTGTCTGAGGATCGGCAGATGATCGAGTTTACCTTACGGAACAATGCCAAATTTGCCAATGGGGATCCGCTCAATGCGCAGGCACTCAAGGAGTCGTATGCCTGGTTCCTGGGAGCCAAGGGCTCCGGACAGCTCCGGGTCAACGGCTTGCCCAGTGCCGATCGCATCGAGGTGGTCGATGACGTGACGGTGCGGCTGCATCTCGACCGCCCGGTAGCCTGGGGGCTCATTGGCAATGCGCTCATGAGCAGTAGTAGCATTGTGCACGCCAAGGAGATCCTGAAGCACACCACGGCTGACGATCCCTTTGGGACCAAGTGGGCAGAGACAAAGGTGATCGAATCGGGGCCGTTTGTCATCGAGACCTGGCAAAAAGGCACGATGATGAGCTTGGTACCCAATCCGCACTCGTTCCAGCCTTCGAAACTTGAGCGTATTATCCTGCAAGTCGTCCCTGATGCGTCCACGCGGCGCATTGTCCTGGAGCGTGGGGACGTGGATTTTGCTGTGTACATTGCCCCCAAGGATATCGCAGACTTGCGCAAGGTCTCTGGCGTGAAGGTGGCCTCGTACCCGAGTGCCCGGGGGTGGTGGTTAGGGATGACGTGGCGCAAAGAACCGTTCAATAATATCCACTTCCGCCGCGCCATGGCGTGGGCGATGCCCTACGAAACGCTGATGCAAGTCGTTACGCATGGGCTATCAGAGCGGCTACGCAGCTGTGTGCCAAAGAATGTGAGTGGGTATGTGGGGGATTTCTGGCCCTATGAAACCGATCTGGCAAAAGCCCGAGAGGAATTGGCCCAGGCCCAGGTACCCGATGGCTTCTCGCTGACGATGCCCGTCTATGCCAACGACCCATTTGATGAAGAAACGAACGTCCTGCTCAGGGAGAGCCTGGTCCAACTCGGCCTCAAGATCACCCTCCAGAAAATGCCGATGGGCCAAAAAAGATCCCTCTTAACGCAGAAGCAAGTTGATATGGCCGTCTATGACTGGCGGCCCTGGGTGCCGGATGCTGGCTACTTCATCTACTTTAACTGGCTGCCGGACAGCTTCACCAACTATTGGAGCTATGCCAATCCCGAGGCGCAGACGCTTGGCAATGAGGCCATCACTATGGCTGTCGACTCACCGGAGCGCAATGCCAAACTGCGGCGCTTTCAGGAAATTGTCAATGGGGATATCGGGCTGGTTCCCCTCTTTAACCAATTTGACAACATTACGATGCGGGAGCATGTACAGGGCTATGTCTATTATCCTGACGTGACCCCTAATCTCGCCAGGCTGTCTCTTGAGTAGTGGAAAAATGCGAAGGGCCAATTTTTGCGCATCACAACGGCTAGCGCCCGTGCGCCTGCTCCCTGTCGCGCAGTCCTTGTCCGGCCATTTTTGTCTGCTCCCAAAAACAAAGCGACAGATATGTCTCCTGTCAGCGCGTGCGGAGCTTTCCTCACACCGCCTCCCCTGCCCATATCCTGGAGTGTCACCAGTGCGGCGGCATGGCGCGTTTCTGCTCTGGTTGCACACGCCGTGCGCCCTCTGTGGTGTATGCCTTCCCCTCCTGCTACTCAGCATGCACATCCAGCATTGGGGTTTGTGGTACAAGATTTGCTTTGGTACTGCGTCATCAGGGCACATACGTGCCTTGTCGACAGCTGTAAGTATCGCATCCAGATCTATCGTCGGTCGTATTAAAACGACCCGTGTCCTTACGTCCCAACGCCAAATGTACCAATGGAGCTCCCATCGATGCTGCTGGGAATCTGTCCATGACACAGGTGGGGTAATCATGCGTAGTCAGCCATTCCTGCGGTCGCAGATGTTGGTATACGTTGTGCTGGTGCTGGTTGCTTGCTGGGGCGCTGGTATGCCCCGAGCAGGAGCAGCAGGCGCATGGCCCGAGGCCGGGACGGGCAATATTCCTGTGACAGTCGACAAGCTGGTCATCGCCTTCGACGGCTGGGGGGGCGATGTACTCGATCCGTGGCAATACCTCGGGACCGGTCTGCTGCAGAGCTACCTGAACCTGCGTCTGATGCACCGGGACGAGAACATGCAGGTGGTCCCCCTGTGGGCGACCGACTGGAAGCAGACGCCCGAAGGTGTGTTCCTGACGCTCGATCCGAAGGCCACATGGCAGGATGGGACTCCAGCGACAGCCGACGACGTCAAGGCGAATATCGAGGCCCTCATGGGGCAGTATGCTCCGGCATTCAAAGGGACACCCAGATTGGCCTATATGAAAAAGGCGGTCGAGGAAGTCCAGGTCATTGATCCCACCCACGTCTTTATCAAGACCAGGTCGTCTGACCCAACATTTCTCCCCGCCATAGGGGGGGCCAATTACCACCTCGTCTGGTTCGGTCCCAGCGCCTACCTCAAGCAGGTAGGGCACGAGGGCTACGTCAAGCAACCGCTCGGGGGTGGACCGTACAAGATCAAGGAATTCAAGGCCGGTGACCGCATCGTATGGGAGCGTTGGGAGGACTTTTGGGGCCAGATGCCCTATTGGAAGAAGCCCCAGCATCGCAGCATGGAGTGGATTCAGGTGCCTGATGATGCGTCGCGCTTTGCCATGATCAAGGGCAAACAGGTGGATATGGTGGTCAATATCCCTTACGCCATCGCCAAGGCTCTCCCACGCTCCGAGGCAGGCCAGCGGGGCGTGAATCCGCAGAAGGGTGTGCTGTGGACGCAGACCATGAAAGCGAGTGGGAAGATGCAGATCACCTTCGACGCTGAGTTTGTGGTCAAGGAGCAATTAGCCGGCTGGGAAGCCCTGCAACAGGAGCCGACGCTCAACCCCAAAGTCCGCGAAGCCCTGGAACTAGCCATCGATAAACGCGCCATCGTGGACAATTTTCACTACGGTTTCACCGCGCTGAACCAATCCCTCTACAGCCTGGGGTCCTTCGGCTGGCGTCGCGAGCAGGGAGAGAAAAACTCGCCCTATGATCCCAAGCGGGCCAGGGAGCTGCTCCGCGAGGCAGGATATCCGGATGGTTTCTCTACCACAATCCATTTTGGCGTGTTTACCGGCCGCCCAGGACAGCCAGAGGCCCTGGAAGCCATCGCCAGTTATTGGCAAGACATTGGAGTCAATCTGACGATTGTGCAACACGACCCTACTGAGTTCTACACCAGGCTCAATCGGCCGGATCGGGCCTACAGGCCCATGACGCTGGTGACCTGGGGCCGGCAGGAAAACGGCGAATATCTCGCGGAGCAAGCGGCCTCAGACGTCGGGGGCAGGGCGGTGTATAACGAGCGTACCAATGCCTTACAGAAGGAACTTGCCAATACTCTCGACGAGGCGCAGCGGCTACGCTTCATGGCTGAGATCGAGGACGAGGTCCTGCGGAATCATTGGATCATCCCGCTCTATGATGCCAGCACAGTGTTTGGCTACACGGACCGGGTAGCAGCCCATCCCATGCCGGAATTTGGGGCACACTTCCTGGATCTGCACCGCATCATCCTCAAAAAGTAATGCCCCAGCCCGTGCAGACACACAGGGCTGGAGATCGTCCAGGACACCGGGCCTCGACTGAGGAGTGTGACGATGAAACTCTATATGGCGAAACGTCTCTGCGAAGGAGCCGCCACTATCTGGATAGTAACTCTGGTCGTGTTTGCCCTGCTGCGTATCACCGGGAATCCGGTCGATTTTCTCGCGCCTCCAGATATGCCCTGGACCGATAGGGCCTATCTGCGGGAAGCCTATGGCCTGGACAAGCCGGTGTGGCAACAGTATCTGCTATTTAACAAGAGCCTCATCAGGGGGGATTTTGGCAAATCGCTCCGTGGGAACCAGGACGCAGCCCTCAATGTGCTACTAGAACGCGTGCCAGCTACGATGCAACTGACCGCGGCAGCGTTGCTCTTTTCTATCGTGCTGGGCATTGGGGCGGGGGTAGTGTCGGCAGCGCGGCCTAATTCGATCTATGATCGCATTGGCAAGGTCATTGCGATTGCTGGCCAGTCCATGCCGGTTTTCTGGGTTGGGTTGCTGCTTATCCTCGTGTTTACCGTGTACCTCGGGTGGCTCCCAAGCGCTGGTGGAGTCGACCGGTTGGGCCTGCTGGGACTCATCATGCCTGCCATCTCCCTCGGTTGGTTGTTGGTGGCCTCCCATATGCGTATGGTGCGGTCGAGCGTCCTCGACGTCCTGGATGCGGACTACATCAAGATGGCACACGTGAAGGGGCTGCCCTGGCGCCTTGTGCTCTGGAAGCACGCCCTGAAAAATGCTGCCATTCCTGTCTTCACGCTCTTTGCCGTCAACTTTGCCCATCTCGTGTCCGGAGCGGTGGTCACCGAAACGATCTTTGCCTGGCCAGGGATTGGCAGGTTGCTCGTGGAATCGATTCTGGCACGGGATTACGCCGTGGTGCAGACAGTGGTGTTTTTTGCCGCTATGGTCATCGTGGTGGTCAACATCCTGGTGGATCTGATGTACGTCTGGCTGGACCCGCGCATCCGGGTCGCCGGGTAGGAGGACGCAGGCATGGCAGGAACGTATTCGCTGAGTGGCAAGCTCGCCCTTACAGTCCCACTCGCCCTCAGAGGGCAACCCACCCTCATTATACAGCGGCTGCGCCAGGCCTGGCGCGGGGTGCCCATCTTCTCACTCGTGATGCTGACGGGAGCCATCCTCTGCGCCCTCTTTGCTCCCCTGCTCGCCCCCTACGACCCGATTAAGACCAATCCCGTGCACGCTCTCGCAGCCCCAAGCTTGTCGCAACACGTGTTGGGGACGGATCACCTGGGGCGCGATGTGCTCAGCCGGCTGATCTATGGCGCCCGTATTTCGATCACCATCGGTTTTCTGGCTGTCTTCGTGGCCGGATCCTTGGGGGTACTCATCGCCGTCGTCAGCGGCGTATACAAGGGCTGGATCGATCGCATCCTCATGCGGGTGACCGACGCCTTCCTGGCGTTGCCGTATCTGATGATCGCTGTGACGGTCATTTCCATCCTCAAACCGAGCATGCTGAACGTGATTCTCGTCATTGGTTTGCTGCGCTGGATGGACTATGCCAGGGTGCTGCGCGGGGAAGTCTTACGCCTGAGCGAGACGGATTTCGTGCGCCTCGCTGTGGTGGCCGGTTGTACCCAACGCCAGATCATCATGCGGCACATCTTCCCGAATATTGTTAACACGCTGCTCGTACTCACCAGCCTCGGCGTTGGGGCAGGGGTGATTGCCGAAGCGTCCCTGAGCTTCCTGGGCCTGGGTGTGCCACGTCCGCTCCCCTCGTGGGGCACGATGCTGGCCGAGTCGCAGAAGTATCTGTATACTGCCTGGTGGCTGCCGCTGATCCCGGGTCTCACCATCAGTCTGCTCGTGATGTCCAGCAATCTGATGGGAGATTGGCTGCGCGACCGCCTCGATCCCACCAGACGCCAACTCTGAGGCGAGGTTTGCGCTCAGGGAGTATGGGTGCTGGGGTAGCTGTCTTGCTGGTGAGTGAGGAAGTATGGTATGGGCACATCCTTGATTCGTGGGAAGTACATTATCTGTCAGATCACCAATCGCACGACCGCGGAAGTGATAGTCGATGGAGCTGTCGTCCAGCGTGACGGCGTCATCATTGATGTCGGTCCCTACCAGGACATGGCGTCCAGGTACCAGCCCGACGACGTGCTCGGCTCGGCGGAGCATATCGTCATGCCTGGCCTGGTGAATAGCCACCATCATGTCGGGCTCACCCCCTTCCAACTCGGCTCTCCTGATTACCCACTTGAACTGTGGTTCGCGAGCCGTCTGGGGGCTCGTCCTGTCGATCCCTATCTGGATACCCTGTATTCCGCCTTTGAAATGCTTGAATCGGGCATTACAACGGTGCAGCATCTGCACGGCTGGCGTATAGGACCAGCATCACAGGTACTCGCAGTGGCCGATCAGATTTTGCAAGCCTACCGGGACCTGGGGATGCGTGTGTCGTATTCCTTTGCCTTACGGGATCAAAACCGGCTTGTCTATGAGGCCGACGACCGGTTTCTGAGCCGCCTGCCGCCCCAGATCGCCGCCGAACTCACTCCCTGGCTGCAAGCCCAGAGCATGCCGTACCAGGATCATCTGGCTATTTTTGCGCAACTCTGGGAACACTGGAACAGTCACGAGCGCATCCGAATCCAGCTGGCGCCAGCGAATTTACACTGGTGCTCCGACGCGGCGCTGCAGGCGCTGCAGGCGTATGCCACGCAATATGGTGTCGGTATGCACATGCATCTACTGGAGACGGCCTATCAGAAGGAATACGCGCGCCGTCGGACCGGCACCACGGCTGTACGGTATCTCTATGATTGTGGCATGCTCGGACCTCACCTGACCCTCGGGCACGGGGTATGGCTTACGGAAGACGATATCGAGCTTGTCGCCGAAACGGGCACGATGATCTGTCATAATGCCAGCTCGAATTTGCGTTTACGCAGTGGTGTGGCACCGGTGAATCGCTTCCTGGTGCGGGGCGTCCGGGTGGCGCTAGGACTCGATGAGGCCGGCATCAATGATGACCGCGATA
>Ga0209590_10000717_pt1 | contig 11443 bp, 7 predicted proteins | sample CZO8metaG_FD_188353 | JGI IMG/M metagenome (GOLD analysis project Ga0209590, IMG submission 188353) | Vadose zone soil microbial communities from the Eel River Critical Zone Observatory, Northern California, USA - CZOApr15con1.8 metaG... | ecosystem: Environmental > Terrestrial > Soil > Vadose...
GTCGAACGCGCTGTGCACCATCACCACGTCCCCCGCGACGACGCCGAGCTCCACCAGCGCGCGATTCAGATCGACCGGCGTGAAGGCGCGAAACCGTCGATGGTAGCCTCTCACGAGGCGCTTCAGCGACCGCTTGATCGGAGACGGCAGCACCGCCGAGGCGGCCGCGCGAACGCGTTCTCGGATGCCGGAGATCACTCGGCAGGCCTGGCGTCACCGGCGTGTCGGGCCTTAGGCAAGGCGAATGCCAAGAGATTGCGACCCGCCGCAATGGCTACGAACTGTTCTCCGCCCGCTAGAAAGGTCTCGGGAGCCGCACGGACGTTGCCGCCGGTCTCCACAGACCACAGGAGCCGGCCGGTTCGGGAGTCGAGCGCAAAGAAAGTGCCTTGGTCTCCGCCGAACACGATCCCCCCCGTCGTCGAGAGGACGCCCCCCATGACATTGTTGACCTGTCGCGGCTCTCGGCGGTAGTCCCATACCTGCCTACCAGTGAACGCGTCCAGCGCACGAACCGCCGTATAAAAGGCTCTGCCGCCGACGGGCGCCGGGGGACTCGGGCCTGAGGTGAAGTACACCATTCCCTGCTCGAGCACCGGGACGAACATCAGGTTCAGCGCCGGATCGAAGCTGGGCGACCACCAATTGGTCGCGCCCACGCTGCCCGGGTAGAGGACGAACCCTTCGCGATGTCGGGATGAGTCGGATAGAGGCTTGGGGCGTCCCTGCGGATCGAGGCTACCGGTCCAGGTCTCGTGCGCAAACGGTGCGGCAGTGAGATACTTCCCGGACACGCGATCCAACACATAGTAGAAGCCGTTGCGATTCGCCCAGAGAACACGTTTCTCTGTACCCTGCGCTGTTTTTTGATCCGCAAGCACCGGAATCTGGTTCGCGTCCCAGTCGTGATCGTCCGCCGGCGTGAACTGAAAGTGCCAGACGAGCGCTCCGGTGGATCCACGAAGCGCCACGGCCGAGTTGCTATATAGGTTGTCTCCTCTTCGAGCCGCGGCGTCAAAGACGGGCTTCGGATTACCGACGCCCCAAATGAGCAGGTCGAGGTCCGGATCGTACGACCCCGTCAGCCACGTGGGCGCGCCTCCCTCGCGCCCGGAGTTACCGGCCCACGTCTCGCCGCCAGGCTCGCCCGGCTTCGGGATCGTCATGAACCGCCACCGCTCCTTGCCACTATTGGCGTCGTAGGCCGCGATGAAGCCCTGCCCACCCCGGATCATGTCCGGCGTGGCCACACCAGTCACGACGAGATCGCGATAGGCCAGTGGCGCGGCACTGATGGCGTACCGCGTCGGGTCTGGAGCAACGGTCACCTCCCACTGCAAGGCGCCGGTCGCCGCGGAGAGCGCGATGAGTCGTGCGTCCACGGTTCCAAAGAAGACCTTGTCGTTGAGGATGGCGACGCCACGATTCGCCGCTGCGCCGAATTCGCCCCCGAGGCTCTCACGCGATACGTTGTGCCCGTACGTCCAAATCTCTCGCCCGGTGGTGGCGTCCAACGCCGTGACTCGGCCGGGCGGCTCCGTCACGAACATGATCCCGCGCCGCACAATCGGCGTGACCTCGATGGTCGTGGGCTGGCCGTCGAACTCGTGAATCCATCTGAGGGCGAGCTGGTGCACATTCTCACGGCTGATCTGACGCAAGGCGCTGTGGCGGGAAGACCAGTACGAGCCGGAGTAGGTGAGCCAGTCCTGGGCCGGCTCGCGTGTTGCCGCAAGCTCATCGTATGACACATTCACGCCGAGGGATCGACCGGCACCGTGCCCGACGGCTCCGGACGTACTGTCGGGTGAATTGATGGAGCGGAGGAACGCCACCACTTGCCATAACTCTGTTTCGGGCAGCGGATGCGGTCTCATGGCCGTGTTCGGAATGCCGGACCGAACGACTCGGTATACCGCCCAATCGCTCTCGCCGTGCGTGAAGGCTCGATGGATCAATGCTGGACCGCCACCGCCGCCGCTCCCGTCTGGCGCGTGACAGGAAGCACACTGACTGCGAAACAGCTGCGCACCCGCCTGAATGTCGGCCGGAGTGGTCTTGACGTTGTGGATCACCGCGTACGGATTGTGGGTCTCGACCAGGGGTCTCAGGTACTGATCGGAGCCCGGCATCATGTAGACCAGCAACGGCTTCAACCCGATGTCCGGGATCTGTCCGGTGACATACAGCATGACAACGTGGGCGCGCCATCGGACATGTTCGGAGATCATCATCGCACCCGCTACCGCCCCCAGCACACCGACTGCCACCAGACTCCTGCCGCGTCTAGTCATATTGGCCTGCGGGCGACTCCGATCGAACGGTTGCGGCGCCATCGTGCGTCGGCACCGCCCGTGACCGTCTGCCACGTGTTCGCATGACACCGTCGGCCACGCGCCGCGCCGCGGCTCCACATCCTGCGACAAACCGGTACAGCGGACCGAAGGCGCGCAGCGAGGTGAGTCCGACAAAGAAGAGCCCCGGGGCGCTGCTTTCGAACCAGTGGCTCAGGCTCGGGATCGCCCTGTCCGTCTCGATCTCGGCGCGCAGTGACGGATCGATCATCGGCAACCTCGTGATATCGACCGTGTAACCGGTTGCCAGGAGGATGTGATCGGCCCTCACCTTCGCGCCATCCGACATGGTGGCATCGAGCTTCCCCTGCGCCACCTTGAGTTTCGCCACCGTCCGGCCTTCGCGCAGGGTGACCTTGCCGACCACTCTATGCTTCAGCCAGTGGGTCGCCCCGGAGTGGTAAATGGCATTGTACGAGTCCTTCCACCGCAGGGGGAACCGATAGAACAACCAGGGTCTCTTATCCCATACCCAGTTGGTCCAGCCAGGCGCGATGCTCGCGTCCGGGGCCAGTATCCGTTCGAGGATGCTGCGCGCGCCCGATCGATCGGGATCCAGCCACTGGATGGGGCGGCGCGATACCACCTGCACAGCGGCCCCCGCTTCGTGGAGCAGCGCGGCATACTCGATCGCGCTCTGTCCACCGCCGATCACCACGACGTCCCGTCCCTTGAAACGACCGAAGTCCCGGTGCTCGGAGGAATGCGAGACCAGTTCCGCCGGCAGCCGGGTGAACTGGTCCGGTCGATTGGCATAGTAATAGACGCCGATCGCCATTACGACCGCCTGACTCTCCACCTCGCGCCCATCCTCCAGCGTGATGAGGAACCGGCCGTCCTGGCGCTCGATCGATGAGACGTATGTTTCATCGACGTCAGGAACCGCCCGTTGCTGGAACCAGAGGCCATAGTCAATGAACGTCTGAATCGGCAGGGGATAGCCACGCGAGTGGCCCGAGTCCCTGGCGAACTGCTCAAACCCGTAGTCCCGTCGAGGATCGGAGAGGTTGGTCGCCCACCAGTGCGATCGGAGCAGCATGCCCTTCGGCATGCGATCGCGCCACATCTCCAACGTCCGGCCGAAGACGGCGACTCGCAGCCCTCGGCCGAGGAGATGCGCCGCGGTGGAGAGGCCGTAGGGCCCCGCGCCGACAACCACTACATCGTAGACAGGGCTCATGCGCCGTTCTTTCTCATACGGGATGCCAGCCCCCTAACGGCGCCGCGGGCGAAGGTCGTCGTAGCCCGGACCGCGGGAAGTGGATCCCTCCAGGATAAGTAGTCGTAGGCCATAGGCTTGAGAAACGAGAGGCCGAACTGCAACAGCGTCTGGACCGGAGAGGTGATGCCGGGCCTGCCGCGTTGCCGCAGGGCGGCGATCATCGTCGTGATGTCTCCGCCCAGGTCGCGTATCCAGCCGCCGGTCCGATAGCCCGTGACCCGGTCAATTGGTCCGCCGGTCGCCCATTGGTAGAAGAGATACGGGAAGTCGACGCCGGCTCGCACCGCGACCTCGACCGAGGCAGAGAGTCGCGGGTTGATCTCCATCAGGTACGGGACGCCGGCGGCGTCCCGGCGAAACTCGACTTCGGAGTAGCCTTCGAGGTTGATCTCGCGCACGAGCGATTCGGCGTGGCCCCCGATGTCCGCGGGAACGGCGATGCTCTGGCGCAAGACCGAGTTCCCGCCCAGGGGCGGACTGGTGCGCTTGGCCCACTGGGCGAAGCGCGCGTACACTTCGCCATCGGCATACAGGAAGCTCACCGCTTCGCGTCTTCCGGTCAGTAATTGCTGGACGAGCGCGGCCTCCCCAAAGCGCGTCACCGCCTCGACGGCGTGACGCGCCTCGGCGGGAGTGACCGCGAGTTGGGCACTCAGCCGCGCTCCGTCTCGTCCGTTCCACAACCAGGATTCGCTCGGCTTGATCACCGCTGGGAGTCCGATGTCGTTCAGCGCGGCCGTTACGCCTCCGGGGTCGCGCACGACAACCTCGCGCGGGACCCGCACCCCGAGGCGCCGCGCCACCCCGAGCGTCTGCTCCTTGCTGATCGCGATCGCCATCGCCGGCTCGGGTGCGAGCGCCACGCAGACCCGGGGCTCGAGTCGAGCGCGATGGCGACGCAGCAGCGCGATCGTGGCGTCGTTAGAGGCGATCAGCACTCGCGCACCGGTGCGCTCCAGCCAGTGTTCGAGGATCCCTTGGTAGGCGTCTGTCCCTTCCTTGGCCGGAAACACGAACCCTCGCTGACACCAGCGCGATGCAAAGGCGGGTGCGTGATCGTGCGTTTCCGCCGCGGCGACGCCGAGCCCGCGCCGACCGAGAGACCGCACGGTCACGAGCGACTGCCGGAGCGCCGCGTCGAGCACTAGAGCGTCGGATCTCATCACGGCCGAGCTGCCATGCTTCACTTGATTGCGCGCACCCGAAAAATGTGCTCCGCGGCCAGCCAATTGAGTACCCGGCTTCGAACGAACGTGTCACTGGCTCGAGAGAGAAGCGCCCGTCCGACCAATCGCTCAATGCCGCGCCGGAAAACGGTTTGTTTCAGAGATAGAAACTGGACAAGAAGGCCAAGCGGGCTGCTGAGCCATCCCCAGCCGTGGCAAATCCATTCCTCCGGTTCGAAGTTCAAGCCACGCAGAAGCCGCAACCATCTGCTGCGGTAGAACCTGCAGTAAGGCGCGTGGCGAACAGCTTCAGCGGGGGTCTCAGAAGAAGGTGCCGGTCTGGCGCGAAACCGGTGCTTCGCGAGGTGGTAGGCGGGCCGCAACACAGCCGCCACTCTGGGGACCACGCCATCCAAACGCCGGAGAGGAGAGCGCCCGTTGGGGATGGCGATCACCGCTCGACCGCCGGGTTTGAGTACCCGCCACACTTCCCGCAGTGCCTGCTCGTCGGACTCCAGGTACTCCATGACCCCAAGCGACACCACCACGTCAAACGTGTTATCCGGAAATGGGATGTGTTCGATGTCCCCGACCCCGAATGGCTCCGAGTCGCAGAGTTGTCGCGCCTGGCGGATCATGGGCTCAGCGAGGTCGATACCCCACACCGCATAGCCGCGTTTGATGAGCTTCGCAGCCATCACACCCGCGCCGCAACCGGCCTCAAGGATCCTCGAGGATGGCGGGATCGCGGCCTCCACCATCTCCAGTGCAAACCGCTGGCGCGAGATCAGATGCTGACTGCTCAACGTCGGCTCGGGATCGGCGTAGCTTGCTGCCCACTCCGTCGCTTGCTCGCTGAAGCGGTTCTTCACTTGGTGTTTCCAGCTTGTCACGCCACGGCTCCTCTCGACCTAGGCTCCCACCATCGAATGCCATCGGCACGTGCGGAGGAGTGACCGCATGAGCTTCGCCATTGCACCCAGGCAGTGGTGCAAGCCTAGTGCCAGCCCACATGGGGAGATTTTCGAGGCCATGGCCTCAACCAGAGAGTGTTGCGCGAGCGCGACGCCACGGGGATAGACCGGCTGCTGGGCGAGGAGCCGGGCTGCCCCTCGGCGTGGTCCGGCTCTTGCCCCGGTGCTCGACCGTGGGCGAAGTAGCGTCGTTATCCGAAACCGCAGAGTCCCGCAGACACGCCCAGGCTCGAGCCCTGGATCGCTCGCTGGTGCGCGGCGTCGCCTGGACTGCGGCGGCCAAGTGGGCCAGCCAGGCGCTCAGCTGGGTATCCTGGCTGATCGTCGCCCGCTTGCTCACGCCTGAGGACTACGGCCTCGTGGGCATGGCCGCGATTTACCTCGGGCTGATCACCCTCCTCTCCGAATTCGGCCTGGGCACCGCCGTGCTGGCCGTCCGCGAGCTCAGCGTCGAGCAGCTCCATCAGGTGAACGGGCTGGCGGTACTCCTGGGGCTGGCTAGCCTGCTCGCGTCCTGCATCGTGGCGATCCCGTTGGGGCGTTTCTTCCACGCTCCCCAATTGCCGCTCGTCGTTGTGGCCATGAGCACGACCTTCGTCATCACGTCGTTCAAGACCGTACCGCTCGCGCTGCTGCAGCGCGACCTGCGCTTCAAGGCGCTCGCGTTCATCGATCTGAGCCAGGCGCTGGTGCTGGCAATCAGCATGGTCGGATTTGCCGTCGCCGGGTTTCGGTATTGGACCCTCGTGTGCGGCGGGGTGCTGAGCGCGCTGATTTCGACCGGAGCGATTCTCAGGCTGCGGCGCGCACCGCTCGCGTGGCCGCGGCGGACATCCCTCAAGCCCGCGATCACCATGAGCTCCAACGTCCTCATCTCCCGGCTGTGCTGGTACGCCTCGTCCAACGCGGACTTTCTGGTGGCCGGGCGGATCATCGGGAAGGCCGCCCTTGGCTTCTACAACGTCGGCTGGACCTTGGCCAACGTCCCGGTGGATAAGGTCACGGCGCTGGTCGGGCAGGTGACGCCCGCCGTCTTTTCGACGGTGCAGACGGACCCGGCGGCGCTCCGGCGGTACCTCCTCAGGATTACCGAAGGCATCGCCTTGATCACGTTCCCCCTCGGCCTCGGCTTTGCCCTGGTCGCTCAGGATTTCGTCCTCGTGGTCCTTGGCTCCAAGTGGAGCGCCACTATCGCGCCGCTGCGGCTCCTCGCCGCCTATGCAGCGTTCCGCTCGATCACCCCACTCTTGCCAACGGTGCTCCACACCATCAGGGACACGAGGTTCGAGATGTGGAACATGGTCGCCGCTGCCGTTGTCATGCCCACGAGCTTCTACCTGTGCGGGCAGCGATGGGGGACGGTCGGGCTCGCGGTGGCATGGGTGCTGGTGGATCCCCTCTTTGCCTTCATGCTGTACTGGCGAACCTTCTCCAAGATCGAGCTGTCCCCCCGGGCATACCTCAGGGCGCTGTGGCCTGCTCTGAGCGGCTCGGCCCTGATGGCAGCGGCGGTGCTCGCAGTCGGGGTATTCAGCGGCAGCGAGTGGACTGCCGGCCTTCGGTTGGCTGCCCAAATCGGCGTGGGCGTGATCACTTATGGGCTTGCCTGTGTGGTCCTGCACCGGAAGCGGTTGGAGGCATTTCGCGAGCTCGTCATGGCTGCCCGCGGAGAAACTGAGGGACGGCGGTGAACGCCCGCCGGCTGCTCGTCATCACGTATTACTTCGCTCCCGATGGCCCCGTCGGTGGCCTGCGCTGGTTGGGGATAACAAAATACCTCGCCCGTCTGGGCTGGAAGATTTCCGTCGTCACCGCCGTTCCTCCGATCGGGAATGACGCGCCCATCGGGCCTGACGTGGAGTCGTGTCCGCGCCTCTGGACGTTGAGCGACGGCTGGCGGCGGCTTCGGCGACTCGCCCTTGGGCCTTCGCTCGGGGGGTTCCCGAAAGCGTCGCGGGTCGGGACTTCGTCGGCACCGCCGGGTCTGCTGCGCCAACTGGGTCGGGAGGTCGCTGCGTTTTTGACTTTTCCGGACGAGAGCCGGGGCTGGCTGCTGCGCGCCGCGCTGCGCACGCGCTCCCTGATGCGGCGACTCCAGCCGCAGGTCGTCGTGAGCAGTGGCCCGCCGCACACCGCCCACCTCGTGGCAGGACTCGCTACGATGGGTAGCGCCGTGCCCTGGTTGATCGACCTGCGCGATCCGTGGGCGGGACCCTTCTCGAAGATTTGGGAGTCGGATCGAATGCTTGGAAGCCGACTGTTTCGCCTCGTCTCCCCGCGTCTCGAACGCCTCGCCTTCCGGGCCGCCCAGGGGATCATCACCAACACTCACCAGCTCGGGGACGCGCTGTCGGCGCGGTATCCCGACATGCCCGTGGTGTGCGTTCCCAACGGCGTCGACGCGGAATGCCTGCCACCACCTGCTCGTGACCGGTATCCAGGATTGGGAATCGCATACGCCGGCTGGCTGTACACCGGCCGCGACCTCGGGCCGGTGGTGCAGGCGCTACGAGCCTTCTTGGAACTTCACCCAGAAGCTGCCCGCGCCGGTGCCAAACTGCGCGTGGCCGGTCGGGCCGACGCTGCTCATGCTCGGGCGTTCTACAGCGCCGTCGCTGCGGCACGTATGGAGCCGTACGTAGAGCTGCTGGGCCCGCTTCCCCGCGCCGAGGCTCTCAACATAGTGTCCCGTTCGCGCCTGGCCGTAGTCCTGGCGCAAGAGCAGGAGCTCCAGGTCCCAGCCAAGCTCTATGAGTCAGTCGCGATGGGCATCCCGACACTGGTCGTGGCGCCGCCGGGCAGCGCCGCGGCGGTCGAGGGAAACCGCGTCGGAGCCGTCGTCCGCGATGCCGCCAATGTCGAGGGAATTGCTTGCGTGCTCGAGCGCCTCTGGCGGGACGGCTCGCAAGAGCGATTGTGCCCCGTGCCAATCACATACGAGGCCATCGCACCCATGGTTGACAAGGTCCTGCAACAACGGCGTCGTCGTCCAGACCCCCAGCGTCGTCGACCTCGCCGCTGAATGGAGCGCAGCGGCCTCGCCCCGTCTTCATGAGGACGAACACGTCAAAGGTCGGTCCGGTGACGGGCGCCGGTTGCGCCGTGGCAATCCCGATCGGGCTCGGGGGCGTGATGCTCACCATGGGCAGGTCGAGCGGGCGGCCTGTGTAAATGCCGCTGGCGATCGGGGGGCCGTAGAAGTCTTCGGCATTCTGCACCACATAGCGGTCACCCCTATTGAGTATCCCCGAGACGTCCACGCTGACCGCACTCTGCTGCGCCCAATTGTAGACGATGATGTTGGCACGCCCCGGCTCATACTGGTTCGGGCGCACGACGATCTTGATCCCCGTGGGTGCGCTACCTGCGTACGTGCCTGGATCGGCGAACCCGGTCTGCGTCCGCCAGCCGTCGAAAGTGGTGACGTCGGTAGTATCGTGGCGCCACACCACGGCTCTGGGGTCGCCAAAGAGCGTATTGTCGCTCCACCTTTGGTCGCTCACCGTCCCAAGGTTCCACACCATGCCGCCAGCGGTAAAGTTGTATAGCGTGTTCCCCGTCACGGTAGCCGTGGCCCAAGCGCCCATCCGCCACCACCCGCCGATGAAGTAGTTGTTGGTGCAGACAAGACCTTGGTTCATAACGCCGTTGCTGCCAATGTCGGCGGTCAACGTGTTGGTGTAGTTGGTCCGGTACGTGTAATTCTCATTGACGGTGATTCCCGACGCGGGAAATTCGCCCACGAGAATGTCGGCATCCCACGGCACGCCCCAGACGTAGTTGTTGAATGCGACATTGCCTTCGAGATCGATGTTCTGGATGTACGGTCCGTCGTTGGCGAAGCAGTGAAAACCGTACGCCCAATTGTCGAAGACGATATTGTCCTTCAACAGCAACGTGCCGGTCTGACTCTTACAGTAGATCCCGTGAGTCAGATTATTGGTGCGTCCGTTGTTGTAGACGATGGAGCCGGTGACCTCGGCCCCGGTTGCCTCGGGGCCGATGAAAATGCCGTCATCGGTCGCGTCATGGACGACCAAATTGATAACCTTGGTCCCAGGCCCTTTGAGGTGGACGCCGTGGAGGACGCCCTGCTGCGGAGCGGGGTGCGTGACCTCAAATCCCCAAAACCACGTGTACGCCCCGGTCACGAAGAGGATGTTCGTAACCGTCGCACGCTCGCCGGGATACTGGCGCACCACGATGGGAGCGTCTGGGGTACCAGCCAGCGTACTCGCGAAGCCTCTCGGGTCCGCCGCGTTCGTATAGAGTCCGCCGCGCAACCAGATCGTGCTGCCCGGCGTCACGGCGGCCGGGCCGGCGAGGGCCGTCGCTAAGTCCCACGGCTCGGTGAAAGATCCATCGCCGGAGGGAGAGCCGCTCGGTGATACGAAGAAGTCCAGCGCCGGACCAGCGGCGAGGTCGGCCGTTACGCCGCGGGTTCCCGGGGCGTTGTTGGGCGCGACCGAGTCCTGCAGTGCGCAGGAGGTCGACAACAGGAGGAACGCAGCCGCAAGGCCTAGAACGCCCGGTCCGGAGCGCGACAGCATCTGTCGGGTGTCTGAAGCCATAAGCGGCGTCTTCGCCGCGCAACTTCCGGACCCCTGCCTTTAAGTATGACGGCCCAACCCCGCCGGCGTATGCAATTCCACACCAGGTCAAGAGCTTACTGTCCCTGCGTAAATCCTCTGTCGACCCTGGGGCGCCAGCGCCTCAGGCGTGGCAGCCCCGTTCCCTGGGTGCGACAGCTTCGGCCCGGCGGCCATGTAGGCCGGGCACCTCAGGCGACCGAACCGATTGAGGCCGGTGCCGCGCGAGGGTGCCGTCCCTCACGGATGCCCGCTTCAGTACTCGTATGCGCCGATGTCGTAAGCCGTGCCCCTGGGCCTGAGGAGGCCAGCGAAATCGAGCCCTGGCACGCAGAGCACGACCCCGGCGGCACAGAGGGTCGTTCCGGCATCGATCGCCACCGCGCCGCTGCGGAGATGGTAATCCCCCATCATGTCCCCGGTGTAGTTCACGAAGAGGGCACTGAACTGGGCGCTTGTCAGGGTGATGGTCCCCGACTGCGTGGCACTCGTGCCCGACTCCGGGCTCGAGATGTTCCCGGCCGGGTTGTTGTAGACGATGTTGTTGCGAAAGACATTGTGGCTGCCCAGCGAGTAGCCTTGGTGAATCCCATACTGGCCGTTATTCACGATGATGTTGTTGGCCACGGTCGTGTAATCGTCGGTCGTGATGGCCCCATCGGCGGAGATTTGAATGCCGTATTTCCCGCAATTCGCCACTATGTTGTTGGAGATGATCTGGTGGGTGGCGCCGTGGTAGCTCTGAATGCACGCCGAGGCCGCGCGGGTGACGATGTTGTTCTCGACGACCGCATACGGGCCGGCTACGTAGATGCCGTGAGTTTGGTTGACCTGCCCCCAGGGGCCGATGTTGTCCACCACATTCCCGATGATCTGAATGCCTGTGATGCTGTAGTCGCAACAGGCGCCCACGATCGCCCCCGTGAGGGCGGTGCCGGGCATGTCATGGACGCGGTTGCCGATGATCCTGCTATAATTGCCGTTGGTCGTGATGCCTTGGTTACAGCTTCCGGTGACGTCGAAGTTGATGATCTGGACGTAATCGCCGTCATTCGTGATGGGGGAGCAGTCCGACCCGTAGATCTTCGCGCCCCATTTGGTATCGGAGATGTAGGTGAGGAGCGCGGTGGCCGTCCCG
>Ga0209590_10000721_pt1 | contig 11433 bp, 10 predicted proteins | sample CZO8metaG_FD_188353 | JGI IMG/M metagenome (GOLD analysis project Ga0209590, IMG submission 188353) | Vadose zone soil microbial communities from the Eel River Critical Zone Observatory, Northern California, USA - CZOApr15con1.8 metaG... | ecosystem: Environmental > Terrestrial > Soil > Vadose...
TCCGCCTGCCGACGCCGACGGGAATTTCGTCATCGGACCGACGCACAACGCCGCGCCTGAGCTGACGGTGCTGGAAGGGGTGCCGCAAGGCACGGTCTACACCTTTACCATGAGCTCGGCGGACAGCAAGATCTATCCGGGCATTGCGCGGGAGACCGGGGCCTTTGGGACTGTCGATCCCACCGATCCCGCTAAGCTCGTGGTCACCACCAGCCATCCGGCGCCTTACACGCGCCGGCTCGCAGTGTACGTTCCCAAGCAATACGTTCCCGGTACCGCCGCGCCATTCATCGTCGGCGCCGACGGGCCCGATCCATCGCTGTTCACAGCGCTCGACAATCTGATCGCGCAGAAACGCGTGCCGGTGATGATTGCGATATCGATCGGCAACGGCAGCGGCGACGCACAAGGCAGCCAGCGTGGCCTCGAGTACGACACGATGTCCGGACGTTACGCGGAATTCGTGGAGATGGAAGTGCTGCCGGTCGTCGAGAAGCAATACAACGTCAAGCTGACGAAGGATCCCGAGGGGCGGGCGACGATGGGCGGGAGCTCCGGTGGATCGGCGGCGTTGATCATGGCCTGGTATCACCCCGAGCTGTACCATCGAGTGCTGACGTATTCAGGCACGTACGTGAATCAGCAGTGGCCGCCGAGCGCGGAGACGCCGCACGGTGCGTGGGAATTCCACGAACACCTCATCCCGAATAGTCCGCCCAAGCCCATTCGCATCTGGATGGAAGTCGGAGATCGAGATCTGCTCAATCCGAACGTGATGCGCGACAACATGCACGACTGGGTGGTCGCGAACGAGAACATGGCCAAGGTCCTCGCGGCCAGGGGTTATCACTATCAGTTCGTCTTTGCCCGCAATGCCGGCCACACCGATCGCACGGTGAAACAGCAGACGCTGCCTGCAGCCCTGGAGTGGCTGTGGAAAGGCTACCAATCCTCGAGCAGAGCGGTTCCGGAGAAGCCTTGAACGAGTGCGTCCACCTGCTTCAACCGTGCGTTGGTCGAGCTGTGCGAAGGGGCGTTCGAATTCCAGGACAACGACACGCACCAGATCACCGGCCGCCAAAGACTGCTCCCGAGCGGAACCATGCTCGCCGGGAAGCGTGTGCAGCGCTGATGGGAAGGGGGCTCGTGCTCGGCGCGGCGATGATGTTGTGCCTTTCCACGCCGGTGCGCGCCCAGGAAGAACCCCCAGTCGCCAAAGGAAACCGCACGAGGGGTTTGGTGGGTGGATGGGGTCACAGTTGGCGACCCATCTTCGGTCAAACTACCAGCGAGATTACATTCGGCGCGTTCCATCCACGGATGGGATGGTTCATCACGGACCGCCTGGAGCTTTATGGGGAAGCCACGCTCTTTGTGTATGACCGGCCACACACCGCCGTCGCCGCGGGGTTGGGCGGGCTTTCCGGCCGGTACTACCTGAAAACGAACGGCGGCTGGCTGCCGTATGTCCACGCGGGATCTGGCCTGCTCTGGACCTTACTCGATGTCCCCGAAATTGATCGGATCTTCAACTTCCAACTGTTCATGGGCGTTGGCTGGCGTCAGAACAGGGCGGCTGGCCCCTGTCTGGTCTTCGAGTTCCGCAACCATCACATCTCAAACGCCGGGACCGCTGGCGAGAATCGCGGTATCAATGCCGCGACGTTTCTCACAGGCGTCGAATGGGTCCTGCGACCATGATCGTACGGAGCCTCATTGCCCAGTCCGCGTGCCAAGACAACCGCCATCGCTCGGCGGGAGATTCGACATTCAGGCGAGGCAAGCCCGCGGCGACTCTCACTCGAGCTATCGCCGCCAGGCCAAGCCTCAAGCGGGAACGTGATCACCCGTCAATGTCGACTTTGTGCAGTTCTGTATTCAGCACGGGGTGTGATCCGTCGGCTTGACACAGCACCAACGGGCCGCGCAGTTGACGATGGTCGCGCAACGCCATCGCCAGGCGAATGGTCAATGGCACGTGGTCAGTTGATATGCCGCGTGAAACGTATGAACCGTAATGCAGCTCAACCTGCGTTTGCAGCCGGCGGCGGCTGATGCGATCATGAGCAGCCGCGGCTGAAACGCAGAACGTTGGTGTCATGCGTCGATCTATGAAGCGGATCATTTGCCTCACGTTTGCCTTCATGATGTTGCCCAGCCCTCAATCCCTGGCGCAGCACTCTTCTGGTGATGACACGGTTCGGGTGGTCCTGCCTCGCGGTGTGGAGACCGGGAGTTGTCACCTCCGATACTTTCTCGTCGGGCCGTTCGGCGGGTACGGTGGATTCGCCCGGCCGAGGCTCGATGCATCCGAGTTCGAGATCGAGACAGTCCACGAGGGCGAGGCTGTCGAGAGACTGCAGGTCATTCTCTACTGTTCGGGCTATCAAATCGAGACTATGGCCTTCGACTCTCTGCCTGACTTGCCCGGCCGCACTATTCAAGTACATCCAAGGCCTCTCGGCACGGTCCGCTTTCGCGGCGTCGTGCGAGGATTGACCTTGCAGCAGGTACAAGTGCTCTACGTGGACGTGGACTACACGCCTTGGTGGATCTGTGAATTTTTTCGATTGCCGGACTGCGGCCTCGGCGCCTGGAGGGTCGCGTCTGTCGAGTTGGACACAGAGGGAAAATTCTCCGCCAGCCTTCCGAATTTCGCTCGGGACGCTGTTGTCGGGTCGTTCAAGCATCCCGGCGAGCTTGCCTTTCGGATTCGCGATCAGAAGACGGGCAATCCTCTGTTTGACTTGAAGGCGGTAGGGGGCAACTCGCCCATACTGGGCAGGGTTCCTGTGGCCGATAGCTACCCGGGCGAGCAAATGTTTGATGCCGAATTGCCAAAATAGTGAAGCAAGAAACGCCACCCAGTGTACGAAGGAGACATCAGATCTGGGACGAGCCACGCGTGCACGAGTGGATCGCTGCTCTCAGGAAGGCGCGCAGTGAGAACTCGCGGGGCATCAACAGCCCGACGACTCACGCTGCGGACGGCACCGGTGCTCGTCCACGATTAGACTCGGTAAAAGGTTCGACGTAGGTTGACTCAACGGCGTCCGCTGAAGAGTGAGCCAACGAACCAGAGTGCGGCGCCGAGCATCGCCATCGCGACCCAAAACAAGAGACCGCGGCGCGCCGCAGGATCGGAATCCCGGACGGCTTCGAAAAGGACCGGGGTCTAAGCGCAGAGACGCTGAAGGTTGGAGTGCTTTTGAGAAGGGAGCCTGAAGATATGGCGCACCGACGATGGCTGCCGATAGCGGCGCTATTTGTATTCGTGGCTCCGGCAGTGAGCGGGCAGGGCTTGGCGCTCACTCCAGCACAGGCGGGCGCCTTCATGGGAACCTGGGTGTTCACGATGACGGAATAATCCTTCAGCTCAACTCGAATCATTTCAGTGGCGCCGATCATTCCAGATCCCAAGCAGATCAAGAGCTTCCGCACAGAGGCAGCGTTCGAAAGATGGATGCGCGCGAACCACGCGCGCGCGACAGAGCTGTGGCTGAGGATCTACAAGAAAGGCTCCGGTGTGCCCACGACTACCAACGCACAAGCGCTCGACGTGGCGCTGTGTTGGGGATGGATTGACGGCATCCGGAAGGCGTTCGATGAACGTTCGTTCCTGCAGCGCTACACGCCGCGCCGGGCGAGGAGCGTCTGGAGTCAAATCAACCGCGGGCACGTCGCGCGGCTGACGGCCGTCGGCCGCATGACCCCGCACGGTCAGCGGCAGGTCGATGCTGCAAAAGCTGATGGCCGTTGGGACGCCGCCTACGCCCCGATCCGCAGCGCCACGAAAGAGACCATCCCCGACGACCTTCGCGCCGCCATCGAGGCGAGCCCGCGGGCGCGCAAAACGTTCCGACGCTCGGGCGGCAGAACCTCTTTGCGCTGGCATTTCGCACCAACAACATGAAGACGCCCGCTGGACGCGCGACGAAAATCGCGGCGCTTGTCGCGACGTTGGAGCGCGGCGAGACCATCGTTCCTCAACGGCGGCGCTGATGACGCGGCGCCGCAACTCCAGCCGTTGATTCTGAACGGCTGAAATTCCGAGCCCACACCGTCAGTGGAACCGCGGTTCTCGGCGACAGTCTCACTGGCCCAACCGCTCAGGCGTCACGCGGCAGACGATGCCGCACCGCGTGTCATCTTCCATTGGTGACACAAGTCACGCGCGGCGTCGTCCCAGACCGGAAACTTGAACCTGAACCCGTGTTCGAGGAGCCTCGTCGGCACGACGCGACGACTCTTGAGAATGAGCTCGGTCTCGGTGCGCATGAGCACAGCGCCGATCTCCAGCATCCATCTGGTCGCCGGCAATCCCAACGGCGCACCGCACGCCTCGCGGAGCAGGTGCATGAACTCAACATTCGATAACGGATTCGGAGCGGCCACGTTCACAGCACCAGCGATATCGTCGCGGTCGATGAGCCATCGAACAGCCGCGACGAAGTCCTCGTAGTGAACCCATGACATGAATTGCCGGCCGTCGCCGGCGCTTCCGCCGAGGCCACGTCGCACAAGACCAAGCAGCGTGTCGAACACACCGCCACGATCTGGACTCAACGTCATCGCTGACCGAAGAGAGACCTTGCGAGTGCGTCCGGTCGTCGCCTCGTCGAACGCGCGTTCCCACGCACGTGCGACCTCGATGCTGAACCGCCAGGACTCTGGCGCGTTTGCTTCCTGCCCACCGAGAATACCGGACCGCTCGTCGTTTGGACTGTCGTACCGGTGCGAATAGATCGTGGCGGTACTCGCCTGCAGCCAGACACGGGGCGGACGCGTCGCCCGGCCGATCGCCTGTCCGACGACGCGCGTCGACAACAGGCGCGACTGCAGGATCTCTGTCCGATTTGCGCGGGTGTATCGACAGTTGACGCTTCGGCCGGTCAAGTTGATCACGGCGTCGCACCCATCGACTTCGCGTTGCCAGTTGCCGAGGGTCGCACCATCCCAGCTGACAACGCGCCACGGCCGAATGTCGGGACGACGGCTCAAGACGACCACGTCATGGCCGTCGCCGTGAAATGCGCGGGCAAGAACGGTCCCGACTTGTCCGGAACCCCCTGGAATGACGATCCTCATCGCACTCTCTCTGTTCAGCACGAAGCGATTTCGGTATTCCGGACGCGGCGTCAAACCCTGTTCGGGGCGGCCGAATGCGCGATACCGAGCTCGAGCGACAACGTCGTACACGCGGTCCACGAGCGCGGCGGTAAGACGCCTACCAGGCTCGTCAGCGTCCATGGCCACCCGAGCTCGCCGACGAGGAAGAGCGCGGCGTGGCTCCTCGTGGAGACCCGAGCCTCCGGCCATCCGATAGTTCGCGAAAACGTAGAACTGCAGGAGGCGGCTGCAAGGCCTCGCAGACGCCATCGTGCAGGACAAAATGAGCGCCTTTGGCTTCAAACGGCGCTTGCGCTGGTGAATCAGCCATGTTCCAATAATAATAATGAACATGTTCACTGAAAATGTCAAGCCGCGAAAACGAGGCCGTCCCCCCGGCCAGACGGCCCAGGGCGCTGCGGCGAGAGACCGCTTGTACTCCACGGCGATGCGGCTGATCGCTCAACGCGGATACGAAGCGACGACCCTTCGAGATATCGCCAAAGAGGCGAGCGTCAGCGTCGGGCTCCTGTATCGCTATTTCCCGAGCAAGCAGGCCGTCATCATCGCCCTGTATGAGGAGCTGTCTGCGGAGTACGCGCGTCAAGCTGCGAACATGCATCCCGGCAGATGGCGCGACCGCTTCATCTTTGCCCTGAATATGAGCCTTCACGTGCTGGAGCCGCATCGGGTGCCTCTCCGGGCGCTCATTCCGGTTTTGGTCGGCGATCCTGACGACGGCGTTTTTGCTGCGAGCACGGCGTTCTCCCGTCTGCGCGTGCAGCGGGTATTCGAGGAAGCCGTTGTTGGATCGACCGATGCGCCGAAACAGCCATTGGCTGAGGCCCTCGGCCGGCTTCTGTACCTTGCGCACCTCGCCGTGCTTCTGTGGTGGCTTCTGGACAAAAGTTCAAAACAGCGCGCGACGGCGGCACTCGTTTCGCTCACGCAGCAACTCCTGCCTTCCGCGGCTCTCACGCTTCGTGTTCCGCCTGTTCGACGGTTCGTGCTCTCCCTGGACGAATTGATCCGTGCAGGGCTGTTTGGCAGTCACAGCGGCTAAAGCGCCCAGTCACATCGCAGGAGTGTCGCGATTAGAGTTGACGCAGCGCCGTTCCGGCCGTTCGCCTGCATGCGCCCACCGCGTCGAACGCCTTCGGTGGTCCAGCTGTGTCGCGCAGCGCGTCCGAGAATGCCCGCAGGATGGGCCGCGTCGTTCGTCGCCCGCCTGGACCTGCGCGCGCGACTCTGGATTACACTTCCGCCATGCTGGTCGACCTTCTTCACCTGTCGCGAACCCTTCGCCGTTCACCGGCCAGCGCGGTCGCCGCGGTCTTGACGCTGTCGCTTACGCTCGGCGCCGGCGCTTCCATCTTCGCAGTCGTAGATGCCGTACTGCTCACGCCGCCACCCTTCGCGAATCCAGATGCGCTCGTCATCGTTGGTGAGACGCCGATCGATGCGCTCACGGCGGCTCCACGAGCGGTGAGCTATGCGACGTTCGAGGCGTGGCGCGAGCGTGCTGAATCGCTGGCCGCGGTCGAAGCCTTTGATGGGACAAACCTAACGCTCACAGAGCTCGGAGCGGCTGAGCGGGTGAGCGCGAGCAATGTGACGCCTGGATTTCTGACGCTCCTTGGCGTCACACCCGCGCGTGGTCGCGCGTTTGATCTCGACGATGTCGGGCGGCCGGTCGCCATTATCAGCCATGCCTTCTGGCGCGCAAAGCTCGCAGCTGATCCAGGCGTCATCGGTCGCCAGGTCGTTCTCGGAGGTCAGGGGCACGCGATCGTTGGCGTCCTGGCGGAACAATTTTTCTTTGCGCTGAACGCGTGTGATGTATGGCGGCCGTTTCCTGTGACGCCTGCCCAGGCGGCGCGCACAGGGTACCGGGTGCTGGCCGTTGCTCGCCTCGCGCGTCATGTCTCCCCGGCCTACCTTGGCGCTGCCCTGGACGACGTCAGTCGTACATCTTCCCCGCCGGCACGAGTCGTCGCGACGGGCGTAGCCACGGCGATAGCAGGCGGCGCGACGAGAACACTTGCCCTTCTCGCGGCAGCTGCGGCGCTCGCGATGCTCATCGCCTTCACCAATCTGGCGGGACTCCTGATCGTGCGATCGATCGATCGCCGGCGCGAGCTGGCGGTCAGGAGCGCGCTCGGCGCGCGCCGTTCCGAGATTGCCAGGCAGTTGCTGCTGGAGGCCGCGGCGCTCGTCGCCATGGGAATCCTTGGCGGCGTGCTGCTCGCGTTGTGGATGACGCCAGCCGTGGGCCGTCTGGCATTGGAGCAATTCGGCGATCTGGCGGGCCGTGACGTGACTGTCAGCTGGCGGGTGATCGGCGTCGTCTCGATCGTCGCGTCGGCCTGTGCGTGGATCTGTGGATCGCTGCCGGCCCTCGTCACGGCACGGCTGAGTGTTGTCGACGTGCTGCGCCGCGGCGCCACACCGCCGCCGCGTGAGCGTCTCTTGCGGCGCGCGTTTGTCACAGGCGAAGTCGCGCTGGCGTTCGTGCTGCTGACGTCCGTGATGCTCGTGGGCCGGAGCCTGCGCAGTGTGCTCAACGTGAACCCGGGGTTCGACGCTCGCGGCGTGCTGACGTTGAGCGTTTCGGTGCCGGCGGCTCGCTACACCACGCTCGACCGAGTGGTGTCGTTCTATTCGGCGCTTCAGAGCGCCCTGGAGGAACGCCTGGGTCCCCACACGATTGCAATCGTCGACGAACTTCCGTTGACCGGGGACCGAGGACGCAGTCTCGTGAGCGTACGGCCGACGGATGTCGGACGCGAAGCCGTGGTGCGCGAGGCGGGTACAGCCTACTTTGATGTGATGCGCATACCCATTGTCGCCGGCCGGTCGTTCGACCGGCGCGACAACTCGTCAGCCCCGCAACGCGTTGTGGTGAGCGAGTGGGTAGCGAAACGGCTGTTCGCATTCGAGCAGCCGATCGGCCGTCAAGTCTGGCTGGCGGCAGCAGCGCAATTCGCAGAAATCGTTGGCGTAGCCGGCGACGTCAAGCACCGCGCGCTCGATGAAGACCCTTCTCCAACCGTGTATCTTTCTGCCTGGCAGTCGCCCTCACGCTCCAGGCATGTCGTCGTCCGCAGCGCACGACCGGACGCGGATGTGATCGCCGCCGTGCGCGAAGAAGTTGCGCGGCTCGACCGCGACCTGCCGGTGTACAGCAGGCGATCGATGCGGGACGTGGTGGCTGCCTCGCCAGGGGTTCCCGCAAGGCGCGTCCTGACCGCAGCGTTTCTGGGATTCGCGCTGCTTGCGGTCGTGCTCGGCGGGATTGGACTATTCGGTGTCGTCGCGCATGATGTCGCATGCCGTCGTCGGGAGCTTGGGATTCGCATTGCACTGGGTGCCGATCCGAGGCGGATCATGAGCGCAACCCTCGGTCAGGGTGGGTTGATGGTCGGATTCGGCCTGGCGGCGGGAAGCGTGCTGTCGATCTGGGCGGCGCGCGCGCTCAGCGGTGTGATAGTTGCCACCGATCATTTTGATGCCCTGAGCATGGGCGTGGCTGCAGCCGTGCTCATGGTTGCTGGCGCCGGCGCTGTCCTTCCAGCCGCGTGGCGCGCGGCGCGCACCGACCCTCTGATCGCCCTTCGAAGCGAATGAAGTCAGGCCGTGCAGCCCCGATGAGGTCCGATTCGCAATTCTTGACCGGCGAGACGACCGCGCGTTGGAGATTGCCCTTTATCGGCTGACTCTCGAGCATTTGAACAGCGGGTCGGCTTTGCGGCAGCCTGCCTGTCGACACGATCGTGTCCGGTGCTCGGGGAATACGGGTGGGGCTGATAATGTTCGAGGAAATGTGGCAGGACCTGCGGTTGGCTTGGCGAGGGTTGCGCCGTGCGAAGGCGTTCACCGCCGCGGCGGTGCTTAGCCTGGCGACGGGTATCGCGGGCATTTCTTTGACATTCGCGCTCGTGAACGGGGTGTTGCTGCGCCCGCTCCCCGTCCGCGACCAGGATCGTCTGCTCGTCGCATGGACCGAGCTCCGCTCGACGGGGGCCAATCACTGGCCGTTCAGGGTAGGCGAGATCGAGGTCGTCCGCGATTCGAGTCGCCTTCTCGAAGACGTCGCCGGAGTCAGCTACAACGGTACGGGCCGATTGGTCGCGCTCGAGAACGATGCCGCCAGCTACATGAATGTGGCGCCGGTCATGGGCGACTTCTTCGCCGTCCTCGGCATCAACCCCGTCGCCGGACGCGCGTTGAGTCGCGCGGACGATTTGACGGGTGCGGAGAACGTTCTCGTGATCACGCACGGCCTAACGCTGGCCTAACGCGCGTAGTACGGGATCTGCTGTTCAAGGTTGCGCCGCTCGATCCTGTCGCGATCGTGACCGCGATGCTCCTCCTCGTCGCAGTGTCGGCGATCGCGTCCTATTTGCCGGTGCGACGCGCCGCGCGCGTCGATCCTATCGCTCTGTTGAAGACCGTCTGAGTGCGTCGCGCGCCAACCTCGGTATCCGAGCCGTGCACAATGCCTCAGGATTTCGCTACGGTAAGCGAATCGACTCACTGAAACGCGGGTAGCGTAAGCGAGACCACGGCGCCCGAGTAGCGACGCGATGCGAAAGCGAGTCTGCCGAACGGAACACTTCCTGTGTTCCCGCGATGCCTACACCGGCGGTTCCGTCGGCGCGAACATCAGGGGGCGGACATCATGCCGACGATGAACGTGTCGTCGATGCGCGACACCGAAGTACTCATCGTCGGCGCCGGACCGACGGGCCTGGTGTTGGCCCTCTGGCTGGCGCGGCTGGGCGTGCGCGTGCGAATCGTCGACAAGACCGCGGAGCCGGGCACGACATCGCGCGCGCTTGCCGTGCAGGCACGCACACTCGAGTTGTACCGCCAGCTCGGGCTCGCTGACGCCGTCGTCGAACGGGGACGGAAGATGGTGGCCGCGAATCTCTGGGCGGCGGGGAACAAGGTGGCACGCGTCTCGTTCGGCGACATGGGCGAAGGTCTCAGCCCGTTCCCGTACGCGTTGATTTTTTCGCAGGATGAGCACGAGCGTCTGCTGATCGAGCGTCTCGTCGAGACCGGAGTCGATGTCGAGCGGCAGACGGAGCTCGCCGGCTTCGACGATGCGGACGGTCGTGTGCGGGCTCGCCTGAAACGGCCGGATGGCATGGTCGAACCCTGCGAGGCGGCGTACATCGCGGGGTGCGACGGCGCGCATTCCACCGTGCGCGAGGCGCTGAGGATCGGTTTTCCGGGCGGAACGTACTCGCACCTGTTCTACGTCGCCGACGTGGACGCGGGCGGCGCGACGATGAACGGCGAGATCCACGCGGCTCTGGACACGACCGATTTTCTCGTCGTCTTCCCGTTGAAGCAGGAAGGGCGCGCCCGGCTCATCGGCACGGTGCGCACGGACGCCGAAGACCAGCACGAGAACTTGTCGTGGAACGACGTGAGCCGCCGCGTGATCGAGTGGATGCGCATCGACGTCAAGCGTGTGAACTGGTTTTCGACCTACCGCGTCCACCATCGTGTCGCCGACCGCTTCCGCGCGGGCCGCGCGTTCGTGCTCGGCGACGCCGCGCACATCCATAGCCCCGTGGGCGGGCAAGGTATGAACACGGGCATCGGCGATGCCGTCAACCTCGCCTGGAAGCTCGCCGCCGTCGTGCACGGCCGTTCCCACGCGTCGCTTCTCGACAGCTACGAGCCGGAGCGCATCGCCTTCGCTCGGCGCCTCGTCGCGACAACCGATCGCGCCTTCACGGGCGTGACAAGCGACGGCGCGATCGCCCGGCGCGTGCGGCTGGACATCGTGCCGCTGTTGATTCCGCCGCTCTTCGAGCTGGCGGCGGTGCGGCGCTTCATGTTCCGCACGATCTCACAGACCAGGGTGCATTACCGTGGCAGCAGCCTGAGCGAGGGGCGCGCGGGGACGGTCCATGGCGGCGACCGTTTGCCATGGGTGAAGGGAGAAGCGAAGAACGTCGATGCGGACAACTTCAAGCCGTTGACGTCTCTGGACTGGCAGGTCCACGTCTACGGCGACGCCGCGCCCGAGCTCCGGGGAGAGTGTGACGGGCGACGATTGCCGCTGCACGTCTTTCCGTGGCGTCCGGAGATCGGTCGGACTGGCCTGCGGCGCAATGCCGTCTATCTCGTACGCCCTGACGGCTACGTCGGCCTGGCAGATCCAGAGGGCCGCGCCACCGTGATCGCCTCCTATCTCGACGCGCGCAAGCTCACCCCGACCAGGTAGAAGCGCAGGAAGCAGTGGTGGACGATCGACAGCCGCCGTCCCAGACGTGCCGCACGTTCTTGGCGGAGCACCTCGGACAG
>Ga0209590_10000731_pt1 | contig 11379 bp, 10 predicted proteins | sample CZO8metaG_FD_188353 | JGI IMG/M metagenome (GOLD analysis project Ga0209590, IMG submission 188353) | Vadose zone soil microbial communities from the Eel River Critical Zone Observatory, Northern California, USA - CZOApr15con1.8 metaG... | ecosystem: Environmental > Terrestrial > Soil > Vadose...
CGCGATTTCCGGCGCGCTGGTGTTCAGCTACCTCGATTTCACCACCATCAACATCTACTCCCAGGTCGGGTTGATCACGCTGGTGGGACTGATAGCGAAAAACGGCATCCTGATCGTGCAGTTCGCCAATACGCTCCAGTCGCAGGGCGTGGCGAAGCTGGCCGCGTTGCGTGAAGCATCGCTCACCCGGCTCCGGCCCGTGCTGATGACCTCGGCGGCCACCGTCTTCGGGCACCTGCCGCTGGTGTTTGCCACCGGGCCGGGATCCGCGGCGCGCAACAGCATCGGGACCGTACTGGTAGCGGGCATGACGGTGGGGACGCTGTTCACCCTGTTCGTGGTCCCCGTCTTCTACTCGTTCATCGCAGCCGAGCACCGTCCCGAAACGGAAGCGGAGAGTGAAAGTCTCGTTCTCGAACCTGCACCTGCAATGGTAGGGGAGGTGGCTCATGCGTAGCGCAATTCTCCTCGCGTTCGTTGCGCTCTACGGATGCGCCACGGCCCCGGGCTACCGATCATCGTCGGTACAGCCACCGCAGGCGTTCCGGGAAACGAGCGGGGATCCTCAGCCGGCGACCACCTCTCCCGAGGGTCCTCACCCCCTGTCCCCCTCTCCCGTTGGGAGAGGGGGAACGAAGGACGAGTCCGCCGTCCTGGTCGACTACTGGAACCAGCTGAGCGACACCACGCTGTCCCGCCTGGTGGGCGAGGTGCTGCGCGGCAACTTGGACGTTCGGTCGGCGCGGGCTCGGGTGAGCGCTGCCCGCTCGGACCGGGTCCGCAGTGTGCTGGATCTGACGCCCTCGGCGACGCTCGCGGTCGGTTACTCCCGGCAACGGCTGTCGAGTGCGAGCTTCCCCGGTTCGTTCGGCGCCTTCCCGGACCAGAATGTTTGGGACGCCGGCGTGAATGCTTCCTGGGACCTGGACGTGTTCGGCGGCATCCGCCATACCGTTCAGGCGCGGGGCGCGCTGGCGGACGTGGCCCAGGAAGACCTGCGCGACGTGCAGGTCAGCCTGACCGCGGAGGTGGCCCGCGCCTATTTCGAGCTGCGGGGAGCGCAGGAGCAGCTCCTAGTGGCCCAGCGGAACGCCGAGAACCAGCGCCGCACGTTCGACCTTACCAAGGAGCGGCTCGACGCGGGGCGCGGCAGTGCGTTCGATACGGAGCGGGCGCAGGCGCAGCTCAGCTCGACGCTGGCCTCGATTCCCGCCCGCGAGGCTCAGGTGGCGGCGGCCCAGTACCGCATCGGTACCCTCGTCGGCCGCTCGCCCACCGAGGTTGCCGCAGCTGCCGGAGGTAACCTCCATCGGGACGCCGGACGTGGTGGTCCGCTACCGGCCCGACGTGGCCGCGGCCGAGCGGTTCGCCGCGGCGCAGGGTGCGCTCGTGGGTGCGGCCAAGGCGAGCTACTTGCCGCGGCTCAGCATCGGCGGAACCGCGGGCTACGCCGCGCCCGAGTTCAGCTCAGTGGGCAACCAAGGGACTCTACGCTACGCGGTCGGGCCGGTGATCACCTGGCCGGGTCTCAACCTGGGCAGGGTGAAGGCAGAAGTAGACGCGGCCGCGGCGCGGGAAGAAGCGGCCCGCGCACAATACAGTCGTGTGGTGCTCTCGGCGATGGAAGACATGGAGACGAGCCTGGCGCGGTATCGCGCCGGGCGGCTTCAGGTGGAGCGACTCCAGGACGCGAGCGCCGCGAGCGAGCGCGCGGCCGAGCTGGCGCGCATGCGGTTCCGCGAAGGAGTCACGGATTTTCTGCAGGTGCTGGACGCTGAGCGGACCCAGCTCGAGGCTCAGGATCGGCTGGCCCAAGGGCGCATCGACGCGGCGACGGCGTACGCGGCGCTGTACAAGGCGACCGGGGGCGGGAGCCGGTGACCCGAGGGGTTCTGGCGGCCCGGCGGTCACCGTGCGATTGTAGTTACGTCACTCTGTGCGCTCGCGCGGAGGTTCGCCATGCTGCGTTCTCGGTGTCTGTTACGTCTGCTCGCCTCCTCTACCATCGTCCTCGGCTGCGCGACGACGAAACCGTTTGACCGGTCCACCGAGCCCGGCGGCAGGCCGCCGCCGCCGAGCACGACCGGCAGCGTGGTCATCACCGGCGACGCGCTCTCGGCCGACCCCGGTCGGACGGTCCTCGACGCCATCAGACGGGCGATGCCACAGCTCCGGGTCTCCGATTGGTCCCGCAACCACTGCCCCTTAGTGCAGCTGCGGGGCAAGGACAGTCTGGCCGGCAGCTCCGAGCCCGACGTATACGTGGATGGGACTCGCACCGCGGACACGTGCCCGCTCGTCACGCTTCAAGCAGCGGAGACGCGCCGCATCGAGGTGTATCCGCAAGGCGTCACGTCCCGGCCCGGCTATCCGAGCAGCGGCCACGGCCTGATTCTCATCTTCGTCGAGCGCGCGGATACGACCGGCGGCGGCTGAGCGGACGACTTACTACCGCCCCGTGAACCACAGAGGCTTCTTCAGGTCGGTGCTGCTCGCGAACGCCTGCGCCGCGACTGCGGCATCCACGTTCGCCTTGTTGAGCACCAGCTCTTGGTCGTCGTACGGCAGGCGCTCGGGGATGCTCGTGAGCACCGCGCGCGGACCCGGTACCAGCGCCGGTACGCCCGTGCGCCGCACTTCGGTCCACGCCTCCATTCCCTGCATGTACAGCGAGACCCACTTCTGGTACGCAATCTGGGTCAACCCCGTAGCCCCACCAGCGTACGCCACCCGCGGCTGGGCCACGTAGGCATCGATGGTGGCCGTGGCGATGCCGTACTGCTCCATGGACGCGCGAATCGCGTCGGCGTAGAGCGTGGCCGGCGTGCCGGTGATCCAGCCGCGTTCCGCCGCCTCGGCCTCGAGGAACAACACCTCGGAGTACGTCAGCAGGGCGAGAGGTGCGGCGGGCGTCTCGCGCCAGTAGGCGCCGAACCGTGAGATATAAAACAGCGCTGGACCCTCGCCGTCGTTGAGCCCGTTCGGCAGACCTTGATAGGTCCGGTTGGCGACAATGGTGTCCTTGTTCAACTGGGCGAACACCGGCAGGCGTGGGTCGTTCCAGCTCTTCAACGAGTCAACGTACGTCTTGCTCAACCCGTAGTCGTCGCGGTTGCTCACGTGGGCATCCGTGTAGATCGGGTTCTGGTTAGGCGCGACGGACAGGTACAGGAGCGTCGCGTTGTCCGCGTTGCTCTGGAACACGCCGGCGGCCACGGCCGCCTGCGCCTGTGCCGCCGCGGTGGTCGCATCCACCTTCGTCAGATGCATCGCCAGCCGCAGCCGCAGCGAGTTGGCGAACTTCCGCCATTCGGTCATGTCCCCTGCGTACAGCAGGTCGCCGCTCGGGAAGCCGATGCCCGCGGGATCGATCTGCTGACTGGCGGTGGTCAGGTCGACGAACAGCGCCGTGTAGATGTCGTGCTGTGTGTCGTATTTCGGGGTCAGGTTGGCGTTGCCCTTGAGCGCCTCCGAATACGGAATGTCGCCCATCGCATCCGTCATGGCGCCGAACGTGTAGGACTTCATGATGCGCCCCACGGCCGCCCAGTTGGGCGTGTTGGCGGCCACGCCCTTGTCGATCATCCGCTGGAAGTCCTCCAGCGCCCCTCTGTACAACTCCCAACCGCCGCTCGTGCCCGGACGAACGATGTACTTGTCTTCGTCCCGGTACTGGATCTCCGAGTAGTATTGCACCCACAACCCGCCGCCTCGGATGTTCAGGCTGTTGACCCCGTCCACCACGTCGACCACCTGTTGGATCCCGTTCCCCAGGATCGAGGGTGGCGGGACGTCGACCGGCCCGTTCGGGTTGGTATTGATCTCCGTCAGATTGCCGCACGCCGTGCCGCTCGCGACGAGCGCGGCGGCGAGGACGCTCAGGATCGTGTCTCTCATGGTCGCTCTCCTTCGCTCCGCGGCTACGGCCGCACGGATACGGTGAAGCCGAGGCTGCGCGCCGTGGGCAGCTGGCCGTTCTCGACGCCCTGGCGGTTGCCGGTGTCGAACGTGGTCTCCGGATCGATCGTGGACTGCTTCGCCCAGAGCAGCAGGTTGCGGCCGACGAGCGCGACGGTCGCGTCGGCGAAGCCCAAGCGCTGGGCGATCGACTGGGGCAAGGCATAGGCGAGGCGGAGCTCGCGCAGCTTCAAGTAGCTCGCATCCACGATGCCCGTTTCATTGGCGTAGAACCCGTTGTGCCAGTAGTCCTGCGCCAACACGTGGACGGTGTCGGGTTTGAACACGCCGGGCGTGGCACTCTCGTAGACGGCGTTGGGCACCACCATGCGGTCGTTCCAGTTGTTCTCGCGTCCCTGCAGCGACGCCTGCAGCACCCCTGAGTACTGGCCGAACCACTTCGTCACCGAATACACGTGGCCGCCCATCTGCCCGTCGAGCGAGAAGGACAGACTCAGTCTCTTGTAGCTGAAGGTGTTGGTGATGCCGCCCACCCAGTCGGGGTTGTAGTTGCCGAGCACCGCCTGCTTCGAGTCACGGATCGGCAACCCGCTCGCCGAGTCGACGACCATGTGGCCCTGAGGGTCGCGCTGCCACTGGGTGCCCACCAGGTTGCCGTACGGCTGACCGGAATCCGCCGTGACGCTCACGCCCCAGTACGTGCCCACGACCACGCGCTGGACGCCGCCATAGAGCGACAGCACCTTGTTCGTGTTCTTCGACCAGTTTGCCGTCACGTCCCACCGGAAGTCCGGCCGCTCGATGGGGCGAACCGTGGTCGTCAGCTCGATGCCGCGGTTCCGTACGTTCCCCGAGTTGACGACGGCCTGTCTAGAGCCGGTCGTCCACGAGATCGACACCGGGAGGATCTGGTTGGTGCTGGACTTGTGGTACACGGTCGCGGTCAGGCTCACCCGGTTGTTGAACAGGCCCAGGTCGGCGCCGACTTCCTCGGCGGTGGTCTGCTCCGGCTTCAGGGCGGGGTTGGGCAACCGGTCGGGCGCGGTGAAGCTCGGCTGGCCGGCCCACGCGGTGCCGGCGTTGTAGACGGCCGCGAGCTGGTAGGGGTCCGTGTCGTTGCCGGTGCGCGACCAATTCGCGCGCAGCTTGCCGTACGACAGGACTTGGCTCTGCACCCTGAGCGCGTCGGTGAAGACGAACGCGGCGCCGACGGAGGGATAGAAGAATGAGTTGCCGCCCCTGGGCAAGGTCGACGACCAGTCGTTGCGGCCCGTCACGTCCACGTTGAGCCAGTTCTTGAAGGTGAAGCTGACCAGCCCGTAGAGCGAGTTGACCTTCTTCTTCGACTGGATGAGCGCAACCCCCGGCACGCCGGCCGAGTTCGACAGCGTGTACACGCCGGGGATCACCAGCTGATGGACGTTGCTCGTATCGGTCTCGAGGTCACTCACGCGCGCGTTCCCGCCGGCGTTCACCGTGACGCTCCAGTCCCCGACGAGCTGGTGGTTGGCCGTGACGAGGAAGTCGCTGTTGGTTTCGCTATGGGTCTCTGCCGCATCGTTGAATCCGCCCAGCGGAAGCGGCGAGATGTCGTTCACCGGGTAGTTCGCCCGGAAATGGTTCTGGTACCAGTCCCGACCGGTGCGGCCGGTCACACTCAACCAGTCGTTGAACCGGTACGTGACGGACGCATGCCCCAGGCCGCGGTTGCGCGCGAAAGCGGTCGTCTTGACGCCCGCCATCCAGTAGGGGCTCGGGTGATAGCTGTAGTTCCAGCTGTACGGGATGGGCGCGTCGGTGCGCATGTTCGGATTGCCGACCAGGATCTGCTGCGTGAGCGGGTCGCTGGGATTGCGGTACAGGTTGTCCTTGAGGATCCTGGTGTCCACCTGGCGGCCGAACCAGATGAACCCCTGCATCGGGTCGATCTCCTCGTACGCCTGCGCCGGCTGGTTTGTCAGCGCTTCGTTGATATAGTTGATCGACGCCTCGGCGCTCCACCGATCCGAGATCTGCGTCCCACCAGCGAGCGTCACATCGGTCCGCTTATTGGTGTTGTTGGGGTACATGCCGTCCTGGCCGATGCGGCCGACCGACAGCCGCACACTGCTGCGGTCGGTGCTCTTGGCGATGGCCACGCTCGCGTTGACCTGCGCCCCCGTTTTCCAGAAGTCCCGCACGTTGTTGGGATGGGCGGTCCATGGCCCGACGCCGAAGAACTGATGACAGGGCTTGGAGGTGTCGTAATTGCTCGTCCCGAAAGGCGTCCCTGCGACCATGACGCACCCGCTGGTCCGGCCATCGAGCTTCGGGCCCCAACTCTCGTCAGCGCCGTCGTTTTTCCCGCCGAAATTGCCGTCCACAAAGTCGAACTCGCCGTAGAAGCCCTGACCATACTGGTTCTGGTAGTCGGGCAGCCGCAGCGGCGTCGAGAATGTCGTACCAAACGTAGCTGTGACGCCGATGCCACTGCGCGGCGCGTCCTTACCGCTCTTCGTCGTGTACAGGATGGCGCCGTTCGCTGCGCGCGAGCCGTACAGCGCCGCCGCGTTCGGGCCCTTCAGCACGGTGATCGACTGGATGTTGTTCGGGTCGATGTCGGAGGCCGCATTGCCGACGTCGTAACCACCCATCGACGCCCCCGTCTCCCCCGTGCCCGGCCCGTAACCTCCGTTCTGGGCTGCCGAGTTGTCGATCGGGATGCCATCCACCACGATGAGTGGCTGGTTCTGGCCCAGGATCGAGCTGGCGCCGCGCGAGATGACGCGCGCCGAGCCGAATGGGCTGCTCGAGTTCGTCACTTGGAGGCCGGCCACTTTCCCCTGGAGCGCCGACAGCACGTTGGTCGTGGGGACTCCGTTGAGCCGGTCCGCGGAGACCGTCTGTGCCGCGTAGGAGAGAGTGCGCTGCTCACGCTCGATACCGAGTGCCGTGGTCACGACAGCCTCCAGCTCCAACGCCTGTGCTTGCATGGCGACGTCGACCACCGGCGCCACTGCCCGCACCACGGGCCGGTAGCCAAGGTACCGGAAGGAGAGGCTGTCCCGGCCCGCGGGAACGTCGAGCCCGTAGCGGCCGCTCGCGTCCGTGACCGTGCCGACGGCCGTGCCGACGACCGTGACCCGTACATCCCGGAGCGGTTTCCCCGTGCTGGAATCCTGAACCTGACCGGCGACATGTGTGCGCTCTTGTGCGAGCGCCATCCCTGGTAACGGCGCGACGAGCGCCAACACCAGGACGGCGGCGCGGACGCAGAGCCTGAACGGCACGCTCATGAGTCCTCCTGGGAAGCGGATACGAACGAAGACGGGCCCGCTGCCAGTTGCGGCACCGGACCTGATAACCCTTCACATTGTTTGAGCAAAAAAAGCTTACGCACGTGACGCTCGACGGCAGGAGGAGCGAGCACAGGCGTGAGACGGCGTCAAGAAAAAGAGCGCGCGGCGCGACCCGTGTCAATCACGGAACGCGCTTCGAGTTGCAACGTCTGGACTGCGATGGTGTTGCGCGCGCGCATCACAGCGCCTGCGACCAGCGATCCATTATCTTGACGGCTTCCGCGCGCCGCAGCGAAACCGGGGGGAGCGTGGGCTATGCGGGCCAGAGTGATTACCGTCGGAGTCGCCCTGTGCGTCGCCTGTAAGGGATCAGAGCGAGAAGTGCCAAAGCCACCGGCCAAGCTGGCGGGCGTACGGGTTGTGGACTTGATCCCTGTCTCGCTGAGTGGGGAAAGCTGGCAGGACGCCGAGCCATTCCTGGCGCTGTACGCCTCGAACCCGCATCTCATGGCGGCCTCCGCCTTCACGCCGAATCCCGGCGGCTCCGCCAGCGCGACCGCGCCCATTTTCGTCTCCGACGATGGAGGCGACTCCTGGACGCTCCGCAACACCCTCCCCAGCCAGACGATGACGGCCGATATCACCCACGCCGTCGGGGGCAACCCGCCCGTGCTGTACGCCGGAATCATGAAGGTGCCCGACTTCCCCCTCAACGAGCTCAAGGCGAACGACTTGTTCTCGCCCGCGACCATGAGACTGCAAGGGTTCCGCGCCGACATCGATCAGCCGTTCGTGCGCACCAGCGCCGTCGGCAACGCCGATCGCGTGTATATCGGCCTCAATGATTTCGACGCACCGGACGGGCGCACCGCGACCGTTGACGTCTCGCTCGACGGGGGCACGACCTATATGTCCCGGCGCATCGAAACCCGCAACACCGCAGGGCAGAATGGTCCGTCCATCCGGCCCACCGTGGCACAGGATCACACCGTATACGTAGCGTACTTCGGCTGGCGCTCGAACGCGGGATCGGATGTGACGAGCGACGTGGTCGTAGTGCGCGACGATATTGGCGCGACGGGCGCGACGCCGTTCCGTGACCTGGTCGACCCATCGGACCACCTCCCCGGCCGCCTCGTGGCGACCCACGTCACCATCCCCTGGTCCAACGCGCCCACGCTGGGGCAGGAGCGCATCGGCTCCACCCTGTCGATCGCAGTGGACGCGCTCCACAGCGACAACGTGTACCTGGCGTGGGCCGACCGGGTGGGGACGGGTGACATCTACACGGTGCACGTGCGCCGCTCGACCGACCGCGGCGCGACCTGGAGCAGCGACCTGCGCACCCTGACGAACGCCACGGATGCGAGCTTGGTGGTGTCCACCAACGGCACAACCGGCCTGCTGTATCAGCAGGTGACCGGATCCGCGAGCACGAGCCGGTGGGTCACCCGCCTGGAGCAGTCCCGGGACGGCTTCGCGACGCACCAGGACGTCGTCCTCGCTACCGTCCCGGCCACGACGCCGCCGTTCCAGTTCCTCCCGTACATCGGCGACTACAACGGCCTACTCACCCGCGGGAACCAGTTCCTGGGTATATTCTCCGCGAACAACACGCCCGATTCCGCCAACTTTCCGCAAGGCGTGGTGTATCAACGACGAGTGGACTTCCCCACTCATCGGCTACTCGACGGCTCGGGTGCCCCGGTGGCGGTCTCGATCGATCCGTTCTTCTTCAGCGTCCCGGTCCTGCCATGACGACAGACGGTCGCAGTGAGGGTCCCATGCACATTCGGTCAGCGATGCTCTTCGCGGTCGCGCTTTCGTTTCCCGGAGCCGCGGTCGCCCAGATGAGCCGGGCGGCACTCGTGAAACAGTCCGACATCATCTTTATCGGAACCGTCACGCAGGTCGGCGCCGTCGCGGTCCCCGAGGTCCCCCCGTCGGACCGGACGGTCGTGGTGCGGGTCGACCAGGTGCTCGAGAAACCGGCCCCGGTCGCCCTGACGGCGGGCGATTCCGTTACCGTTGAAACCGCGCGGGCGGGCTCGCTGAAAGCCGGAACCCAGGCGACGTTTTACACGACGGGCTGGATCTTCGGTCGGGGCGTGGCGGTGCGCGAGGTCGGACACGAGCCGGGGCAATCGCCGGTCGTGGCGGCGGACGCGCGTGAAGCGGTGGCGAGGGCTCGGGCACTGGTGAACGACGCGGATCTGAAGGCGCACATTCAGCGGGCGGCGATGGTGGTCGCGGGCCGCGTGGAGCAGGTGCGTCCGGCCGAGCTCGCCGCGGCGCCGACGCGTCCCAAGCGGATCACCGAGCACGACCCCGACTGGCAGGAAGCGATCATTCAGGTCGAAGACGGCATCAAGGGCGCCCAGGCTGGCGAGCGAGTCGTGGTCCGCTTCCCGGGCTCCCCCGACGTCGCCTGGGTGGGCGCCCCCAAGTTCGCCGTCGGGGAGGAAGGCACGTTCCTGCTCCACAAGGACTCGACCACCGGCTCGCCCCGCGCGATGATCGCCGGCCGGTCGGTGCCGGCTTACACGGCGCTGCACAAGGTGGACGTCCTCTCCAAGCAGGACGCCACGCGGGTTCGTGACTTGATCAAGAAGCCGTAGTTGGAGAGGGCCAAAGTAGAAGAGTTCCTGCAGCCCAAGGCGATGCTCACGCCCGGCATAGCGGGCGGCGTCACGATGTTGATCGCCAATGCGCTGTGGGTCGCTTTCAGCCTCCCCCCGCGCTGGACGTCGCTGGTATTGAGCTTTCTCCTGGGGCTCCTCGTCTTCGTGGCCACGAGGGTTCCGCTGTGGCAACGGGCGGTGTACTACCTCCTCAACTCCCTCATCATTTTCTCCGTCAGCATCGGCACGAATTACGTCGGCGTGGGGTTGACGCATCCTCCGGCACAGCAGAGCAACGCGATGCAGCCAAGCCCACGCCGGTTCTTCGGCGACTGGCTGCGGGATACCGTCCTCACCCCCTGACCCCCTGTCCCCTCGGGAGCGCCGCTGCCCCGACGGACGCTAGATCCTCGATCAACATCCTCCAGTGTTTGGCGGGGAGCCCAGTGCGGAGCCGCTCTTGGGCGCGTTCCCACGCGGGAAGCGCGCCCGCGAGCCGGCGCCGGCCCGCGGGCGTGAGGCTCCAGCGCACCTCGCGACGGTCCCTTCCCGCGGCGCCGCGGATCCAGCCAGCGCGCTCAAGCGGGGGCAGCGTGCGGCTCAGGGTCGTCGCGTCGAGCGCTAGCAGCCGGCCCAGCGCCCCCTGCGAGGCCGCTCCGAATTGCTCGAGCGCTTGCAGCAGGGTGAATTGCGTCGCCCGCAGGCCCGTGCCCTGAAGCTCCGTTTCATACAGCTGCGTCACCACCCGCGCGGTGCGCCGCAAGCTGGCGCACGCGCAGGCGAGGAGGGGCAGCGACTCACGCGCCATGGGTCATCCGAGCCGCGGCGCGCAGCCGGCGGAAGATGATGACGTGGTTCGCGAGGAAGATCGGCACGAAGAACGTCGGGACCAACACGAGCGGCAGGTACAGCACCGGCGCGACGCCGGGGGTGGAGCCCTGCAGCGTCACCGCCGTCGCGGTCCCGACCGCGACCGCCAGGTCCAGGAAACCGAACACGTTCCACGCATGAGTGAGGCCGCGCTGTAGTGGCGTGCGCGGCTCGCCGGCCGCGACGAGGATGAGCGCCAGCACGGCCGTGGCGATGTCTCCCCAACCGGCGCGGGCCGCGAACACGGGGTCTATCTGGCCTCGCGCGGCGAGCACCAGGAACGTGATCCCGATGAAGCGCAGTGCGTTTATGCCCACGAGCGTGCCAAGCGGCAGCGCGTCCACCCACGCACGCAGCGCCGGAACGGCCGCGGCCGCGACCAGCGTGGCGACAAACAGCGCGAGGAAGATGAGCTGAGGCCCCGGGAACGGGAGCCGAACGAGGAAGCCCGTGGCGCCGGCAAGCAGCGCGAGGGCAAGCCAGGCGGTCACGGCGACGCCGGCGGCTCGGGGAAAACGGGGCGCGGCGATAGTTGAGGCGGTCATGGCTGCAGTCCTCAGGCAGAGGGTTACCGAGACACTATGTGTATATACAACTATGTGCCGGTGACCGAAGTTCCCGCTGGGGGCAACGGCCCCTGTGTCGGCTCACGCTGGCCGCTCCTTTCCCCGGGCGGTACCTTCGGCCCCATG
>Ga0209590_10000732_pt1 | contig 11374 bp, 9 predicted proteins | sample CZO8metaG_FD_188353 | JGI IMG/M metagenome (GOLD analysis project Ga0209590, IMG submission 188353) | Vadose zone soil microbial communities from the Eel River Critical Zone Observatory, Northern California, USA - CZOApr15con1.8 metaG... | ecosystem: Environmental > Terrestrial > Soil > Vadose...
GTACGTGGCGATGAAGCGCAAGCTGTCGGTCGGCGACAAGATGGCCGGCCGGCACGGCAACAAGGGCGTCATCGCGCGCATCCTGCCGGAAGAGGACATGCCGTATCTGCCGGACGGCACGCCGGTGGAGATCGTGCTGAATCCGCTCGGCGTGCCGTCGCGGATGAACGTCGGCCAGATTCTCGAGACGCACCTCGGATGGGCCGCGCACGCGCTGGGGCTCTACTTCGCCACGCCGGTGTTCGATGGCGCGACGGAGCTGGAGATCAAGAACTGGCTCGATCGCGCGGGTCTGCCCAAGGGCGGCAAGACGAAGCTGTACGACGGCATGACGGGCGACGCCTTCGAGCAGGACGTCACCGTCGGCTACATCTACATGCTGAAGCTGTCGCACCTGGTCGACGACAAGATCCACGCGCGATCGATCGGGCCGTACTCGCTCATCACCCAGCAGCCGCTGGGCGGCAAGGCGCAGTTCGGCGGACAGCGGTTCGGCGAAATGGAGGTCTGGGCGCTCGAGGCGTACGGATCGGCGCACATCCTCCAGGAGCTGCTCACCGCGAAGTCGGACGACGTGACCGGGCGCGCGAAAATCTACGAGGCGATCGTCAAGGGCGACGCCTCGTTCACGGCGGGCCTGCCGGAGTCGTTCAACGTCCTCATCCGCGAGCTCCAGTCGCTGTGCCTGGACGTCGAGCTGATGAAGACCAAGAAGAAGGTGGTGGAGGTTGCGCCGCAGGCTGTTCTCGAAGAGGTGTAAGGCAGCCATTAGCCATTAGCCATGACAAGGAAACATAAATGAGACCAAGTTTCCATGAACGCGGAGCGCTGACGAGCGATTTCGACGCGATTCGGATCAGCCTCGCTTCGCCCGAGAAGATCATGTCCTGGTCGCACGGCGAAGTGACCAAGCCGGAGACCATCAACTATCGGACGTTCAAGCCGGAGCGCGACGGCCTGTTCTGCGCGAAGATCTTCGGCCCGATCACCGACTGGGAGTGCCTGTGCGGCAAGTACAAGCGCATGAAGCACCGCGGCGTGATCTGCGACAAGTGCGGCGTCGAGGTCACGCAGGCCAAAGTGCGGCGCGAGCGCCTCGGCCATATCACGCTCGCCACGCCGGTGAGCCACGTGTGGTTCTTCAAGGGCCTGCCGAGCCGCATCGGCCACCTGCTCGACATCTCGCTGCGCGATCTCGAGCGCGTCCTCTACTTCGAGGCCTACGTCGTCGTCGATCCGGGCGAGACGGAGCTGAAGCAGAACGGGCTGCTGAACGAAGAGCAGTACCGCAAGGCGCGCGAGGAGCACCAGCACCGCTTCAAGGCGCAGATGGGCGCCGAGGCGATCAAGGAGCTGCTCAAGCGCGTCAACATCGAGCGGCTGGCGGTGGAGCTGCGCGACAAGATGCGCACGGAGCAGTCGGCGCAGAAGAAGCTGAAGTACGCGAAGCGCCTGAAGGTGGTCGACTCGTTCAGGAAGTCGAGCAACCGCCCGGAGTGGATGATCCTCGACGTCATCCCGGTCATTCCGCCCGAGCTGCGTCCGCTCGTGCCGCTCGACGGCGGCCGCTTCGCGACGTCGGATCTCAACGACCTCTATCGCCGCGTCATCAACCGGAACAACCGGCTGAAGAAGCTGATGGAGCTGAAGGCGCCCGACGTCATCATCCGCAACGAAAAGCGGATGCTGCAGGAAGCGGTGGATGCGCTGTTCGACAACGGCCGCCGCGGCCGCGTGCTGCGCGGCGCGAACAACCGTCCGCTGAAGTCGCTGTCCGACACCTTGAAGGGCAAGCAGGGGCGGTTCCGCCAGAATCTGCTCGGCAAGCGCGTCGACTACTCCGGCCGTTCGGTCATCGTCGTCGGCCCCGAGCTGAAGCTGCACCAGTGCGGGCTGCCGAAGAAGATGGCGCTCGAGCTGTTCAAGCCGTTCATCTACAACAAGCTCGAGGAGCGGGGCCTGGTCCAGACCATCAAGCAGGCAAAGGAGATGGTCGAGCTCCAGCGTCCGGAAGTGTGGGACGTCCTCGAGGAAGTGATCCGTGAGCATCCGGTGCTGCTCAACCGCGCGCCCACGCTGCACCGCCTCGGGATTCAGGCGTTCGAGCCGGTGCTGGTCGAAGGCAAGGCGATCCGCATCCACCCGCTCGTCTGCACGGCGTTCAACGCCGACTTCGACGGCGACCAGATGGCGGTCCACATTCCGCTGTCGCCGGAGGCGCAGATCGAGGCGTCGGTGCTGATGCTCTCGAGCAACAACATCCTCTCGCCCGCGCACGGCGCGCCGATCGCGATTCCGTCGCAGGACATCGTGCTGGGGTGCTACTACCTCACGAAGTCGAAGTCGGGCGCGAAGGGCGAGGGCCGCGCGTTCGGCAACCCGGACGATGTGATGCTGGCGCTCGAGGCGGGGGAGCTCGAGACGCTCTCGCCGATTCGGCTCCGCTATACAGGCGATCTGCAGGATCTGACCGCGTCGCGCGACGATCAGGACGTGCTGCGCACCGAGGTGCAGACGGTCAACAACAAGATCATCAATACGACGGTCGGGCGAGTGATCCTCAACCAGTCCATCCCGGTCGAGATGCCGTTCGTCAACGGCCTCCTGAAAAAGAAGGGGCTGCAGCAGCTCGTGCAGAGCTGCTACCTGAAGTTCGGGCTCGAGAAGACCGTCGAGATGCTCGATTCGCTGAAGAACCTCGGCTTCACCTACGCGACGCGGTCGGGGCTGTCGATCGGCATCGACGACCTCGTCATCCCGAAGGAGAAGGCGGCGCTCGTCGAAACGGCGCGCCAGGAAGTGATCAAGGTCGAGTCGCAGTACCTCGAGGGGGCCATCACCAACGGCGAGCGCTACAACAAGGTGATCGCGATCTGGTCCGAGGCGACCGAAGACATCGCGAACGCCATGTTCAGCGAGATGGAGCAGATCGACAAGGACGGCCGGCAGTTCAACCCGGTCTATATCATGGCCGACTCCGGCGCGCGCGGATCGAAACAGCAGATCCGCCAGCTCGCCGGCATGCGCGGCCTGATGGCGAAGCCGTCGGGCGAGATCATCGAGACGCCAATCACGTCGAACTTCCGTGAAGGGCTCTCGGTGCTGCACTACTTCATCTCGACGCACGGCGCCCGCAAGGGCCTCGCCGACACCGCGCTCAAGACCGCCGATTCCGGCTACCTGACGCGCCGCCTCGTCGACGTCGCGCAGGACGTGATCATCCACGAGATCGATTGCGGCACGGTCGACGGCATCGAGGCGCGGGCGATTGTCGAGAGCGGCGAGGTGATCGAGCCGCTCCGCGACCGCATCATCGGCCGCACCACGCTCGAGAAGATCACCGACCCGTTCACGGGCGAGGTGATCATCGACGTCAACGAGATGATGGACGAGGAGCTCTCCTCGTCGATCCAGGACGCGGGCATCGAGAAGGTGAAGATCCGGTCGGTGCTCACCTGCACGTCGCGGCGCGGCGTGTGCGCGAAGTGCTACGGCCGCGACCTCGCCACCGGCAAGCTGGTCGAGCTCGGGCAGGCGGTCGGCGTCATTGCGGCGCAGTCCATCGGCGAGCCCGGCACGCAGCTGACGATGCGCACGTTCCACATCGGCGGCACGGCGTCGCGCGTGTCCGAGCAGTCGACCCTCGAAGCGCGCAACGCGGGCACGGCGCGGTTCCAGGGGCTGCAGGTCGTCGAGGCGAAGGACGGCAACCTCGTCGTCATGAACCGCAGCGGGTCGCTCGTCGTGCAGGATGCGAAGGGGCGCGATCGCGAGCGCTACCCTATCGTCTACGGCGCGCGCCTCAAGGTGAAGGAAGGCCAGCAGGTCGAGCAGGGCCAGGTGCTGGTCGAGTGGGATCCGTACACGTTCTCGATCCTCACCGAGGATCCGGGGCAGATCCGGTTCAAGGACATTCTCGAGGGCATCACGGTGCACGAGGAAGTCGACGAGGTCACGGGCCTCTCGCGCCTCATCATCGTCGACTCGCCGGACGAGAAGAAGCAGCCGGCGGTGGAGATCAAGGGCAAGGACGGGAAGGTGAACCGCAAGTACCACATGCCGTCGCACGCGCACTTGATGGTGCAGGACGGCGAGATGGTGTCGGCGGGCGACGTGCTGGCCAAGATCCCGCGTGAGACCACGAAGACGAAGGACATCACAGGCGGTCTGCCGCGCGTGGTGGAGCTCTTCGAGGCGCGCAAGCCGCGCGAGACCGCCGTCATCTCGGAGATCGACGGCATCGTCAAGCACGGCGGCATCGTCAAGGGGCAGCGCAAGATCATCATCGTCCCCGACGAGCCGGGCGCGGAGCCGCGCGAGTACGCGTTGCCGCGCGGCGTGCACGTCAACGTGCAGGAAGGCGAGCGGGTCCGCGCGGGCGAGCCGTTGATGGACGGCCCGTCGAATCCGCACGACATCCTGAACGTGCTCGGGGAGAAGGCGCTGCAGTCGTACCTGGTGAACGAGATCCAGGAGGTCTACCGGCTCCAGGGCGTGAACATCAACGACAAGCACATCGAGACCATCGCGCGGCAGATGATGCGGTGGGTCAAGATCGAGGACGTCGGCGACACCGAGTTCCTGGTCGACGAGCAGGTGGACAAGTTCCGGTTCCTCGAGGAGAACGAGCGCGTGATCGGGGACGGCGGGCGTCCCGCGCAGGGGCGGCCGCTGCTGCTCGGGATCACGAAGGCATCGCTCTCGACCGACTCGTTCATCTCGGCGGCGTCGTTCCAGGAAACGACGCGCGTGCTGACCGAGGCGTCCATCTCCGGCAAGGTCGATCACCTGCGGGGCCTGAAGGAGAACGTGACGATGGGGCGGTTGATTCCGGCAGGGACCGGTTTCGAGTATTACCGGAACGTGCGGATCCCGGCGGATGAGCCGCCGCCGCCGCCGGCGCCGCCGCAGCCGAGCGACGACGAGCTGGAGCTCGAGCGCGACATGGAGTACTTCGTCGAGCCGGAGGAAGCGCTCGGCCCGAGGACGGGGGACCTGGGAGACTGAATCTGCTAATCGGGTAATCTGGTGATCTGGTAATTGGATTGCCGGATTGCCTGTCACGCCGTAGCTCGAAGAGCGAAGGCGGAGGGCGACGGTCGAAGGATCGTCGCCCTTTTTCGCTAGCCGCGCAATTCGATGAGCCGCTCGCCCTGTTCGAGCCGCCTGTGCGTTTCCGACCAGAACGGCTCAAACCACGCCATCGATGCGCGGTTCGAACGATTGCCTTCCGAATCCAAATCAGCGCAACTGGTGCAACGCTCAGCAGACATCGATCGACGAAGTCCTCAATCCTTGCTGATGATGACCGCGTTGCTCTTACGGGCGTGCTCCGGTCCTCGTGTGCGTCGAACAACGCCGCCAGCCGCTCGCCCCGGTCGTCGGACATCGCGCCGACCGGCGCCATCACCGCAGGCCGTGCGCCCATACCCTCATAGACGTTTCACACCCGGATTATTTTGAGGCATGAGACCCAAGCCACAGATTCGCGCGGAAATTGAAGAGTTCCGGGACGAACGCTGGCGTCGCGAAGGCACGCAGCAGGTCGAGACGGCTTTCGACGCGGAACGCTTCATCGAGCAGATCGGCTTCGCGTTCTGCCTCACGGATTCCCGGCGGCCCGGCCCATCGCTGTATGTGGCGGTCTGCGGGCGCCGCGACGCCGTGATGCCACGCCACGTGCAGAAAGACCCCGAGGCCTCGCTCACGTGGGCGCTGAAAGACGAGCTCGTCAAACGTGGCAGGGTCTACTACGCGAAACTCGCCCGCGGCAAGGCGATGTTCCTCGCGCCGCGCATGATTCCGTACTTCCACGCCGTCTGGGGCGTGCGCCGATCGGACGAGAAACGGCGATTGAGCAGGAACGCGCGGGCGATCCTGCAGGTGCTTCGCAGGGAATGGGAGATGGCCACGAAAGATCTGCGGGACGAATCGGGCGTGAAAGACAGCCGAGCGTTCAGCAGGGGCATGGATGAACTCCAGGCCGCCATGCTCGTGGTGCCGAGCGAGGTTCTCTATCAACCCACGTTCACCTACATCTGGACGCTCGGCGTCGGACGGTTTCCCGACGCCTTGCGGCGGCGTGTGAGCCGGGACACCGCCCTGCGGGAAATCGCGCGGTGCTTCCTGGCCGGAGCGGGCATGACGATACCGGGCGAGTTGGCGCGCGTGACAGGCCTGCCGCGGCCGGACGCCGGTCGCGGCAATCGCGCGCTCGTCGCCGAAGGCTACGCGACCATGCTCGCGCCCGGGTTGTATCGATTGGCTACTTCGCCGCTGGCGGCTTCGGCCTCACCGCATTCGGCAACGCCAACCGATTCTCCTTCGTCACGTAGCTGACCTGCAGGTTGTAGCCGTTGGGCGTCGTCGTGTGATAGCTCTTGAACGCGGCGACGTGAATCTCGTCGCCGGTGGGCGTATCGATCTGCGCGCTGAGCCCGCGCTTCTTGAGCTCCGCCTTGCGACCATCGCACAGTCCGCAGGGCCGAAGGCATTTCGACTAACATCGATATCGTCCGTGTGGAGAACAACAAGCTCGTCATTCGAGGCGAGGAGCACGATGGCATTTGCATGCAGGACAACGGCCCCAATCATCGCGGGCGCGCTGGTTCTGGGCGGTGCGGTCCAGGCCGACGAGATCAGGGTCATGACCTCGGGCGCAACCGCTGCAGCCTATGTCGCGCTCGTGCCAGAGTTCGAGCGCACCGCTCGCCACACCATCAAGACGGAGGCGACGTCGACCGGTGTCGGGGTTGATGCGATTCCCGCTCGCGTTCGACGAGGCGATCTTGTGGACGTCGTCATCCTGTCGCGCGCCGCGGTCGATGAGCTGATCAGGGACGGCAAGGTCGCCGGGGACAGCCGCGTCGATCTGGCGCGGTCGGCGATCGGCATGGCCGTACGGGCGGGGGCACCGAAGCCGGACATCGGCTCGGTCGACGCGCTCAAGCGCCTGCTGCTGCAGGCGAAATCGGTCGCGTACTCGGCGCAGGTCAGCGGCGCGTACCTGTCCATGGAGCTCTTCCCACGGCTCGGGATCGCGGATCAGATGGCAGCGAAGAGCGTGCGGGTCGAGCGCGAGCCGGTGGGCAACGTCGTCGCCCGTGGAGAAGCGGAGATCGGTTTCCAGCAGATCAGCGAGCTGCTTCCAATCCCCGGAATCACATACGTCGGACCGCTGCCGCCAGACGTTCAACGGGTCACGGTGTTCTCCGCCGGCGTCGTCGTCGGTTCCCGGAACCCGGACGCCGCTCGCGCATTCATCAGATTCTTCGTCTCGCCGGCCGGTGTTCGCGCCATGAAGAGCAGCGGGCTCGAACCGATATCACCCAAGGAGAGAGGACGCGATTGAAGCTCGCTGAAACGGCGTGCACGCGCCGCGAGCACCGTCTGACCGGCTGACCGGCGGCGACCTCCAGTCGCCGCGGCATCGTTTGCCACGCACTGACTCGAAGCGGGCTCCATTACTGGCCTTCGCTTGCGTTCAAGCACGGCGAGCTTCGCTTGGCGGGCACGGAGCGCGTAGCGATCGGCGCCTTTGCACACGAACCCTGGAGCGTCTTCCTGGTGGCCCAGCGACGATGCTAGGATCAGCGCGACTCCCATGGATGTCGAAACGTCGGCGGCAATCGAGCGCTTGAGCGACCGACTCGACGGGCTGGAGCAGTCGCTGCGCGGCGACATGGCGCAGTTGGGAGTCGAGTTGCGGGACGGGCTCGCCGAAAACCGGCGGCACGCTGAGATCCTCTTCGAGAGCCTTCGCGGCGACATCCGAATCCTCGCCGATGGCTTCGCCGTCGTCAGCACGAAGCTCGACTCGCTCCAACGGTGAGAGCTCCAGGCACGAGCATGTTCTGTCCACAGTGCGGTGAAGAATTCTCCTGGGATGTCATGGTCTGTCCAACCTGTGACGTCGATACGGTTGACCGTCTCCCCGGGCCGGAACCAACACCGGACGTCGAGCTTGTTCGAGTTCTGGCGACTGGTGACGCAGGTTTGATCGCCGTTGCGAGATCGATTCTCGACGAAGAAGCGATCGACTATTACGTTCGGGGTGATGGCCTCCAGGGCGTTTTCGGGATGGGGCGGATCACCGGTTTCGGTTCCGCGATGGGTCCGGCGGAGTTCTGGGTTCGCGAAGATGATGCCGCCCGCGCCCGAGAGCTGTTGGAGGGGTTGACGCCGTCAGACGCCGCGCATGATTCATCGCACGACAGCTGATAACGCCCGCGATTGGAGCTGGCGGCGGTCGTCCGGTGGCGCGATCGGACGACGGATCTGCCGCGGCTCAATCGCGCGGCGTTGGCCCGCAACCCCAGAATCCGATGCAACCGATCCTCGACACCGCTCGCCTCCGGCTCAGGCCGGCCGGCGAGGAAGATATTCAGGAACTGTGGGCGCTCTGGAGGGAGCCGCAGGTTCGACAGTTCCTCTGGGACGATGTCGTGATCGACCGCGATCGAGCGCGCGAGACGATTCACGATTTCGAGGCTCTCGCAGCGCAAGGCCTCGGACTCTGGACGATTGTCCAGCGGGACGACTCCGCCGGCCTCGTCGGTTGTGCTGCGCTGACGCGCGTCGGCACGGCCGCGCAGTATTACCCGCCGATCGCGGGTGCCGTTGAACCGCTGGTCGCCCTGGCCCGGAGATTTTGGCACCGAGGTTACGGCACGGAAACACTGACGGTGCTGGTGGAGTATGCGACGGAAACGCTGCTGCTCGAGCGGCTGGTTGGCGTCACGGACGTGCCCAATATCGCGTCTGACCGCCTGCTCCGGCGGGTCGGCTCCGTGCCTTGTGCCGAAACCGATGGCCCGCGTCATCGCCTGCGGCACTATAGCCTCGAGCGCGAACGAACGTTGGTCGATCCGATCAACTCCCCTTCTTCGCGCGCGGGCTGAGACGGTTTGTGGCCGACGCCGGCCGGCGCGATCACCAGCCATCGCGGCTGAAGCCTGGTCGTCAGGCAGACACCATCGAGGTCATGATTGAGTCGACGAATGTGGGCATCGACGGCCGCAGTCGTCGGATGTGTCCTCGTCACGCTGGGCCTCTGGGCGTTCTGGTTCGAGCCGACGAGTCTCACCGTGGCAGAACACGAGTTGAGCGTCGGTTGGCCTGGTGAACGATCCTTGCGTGTCGCGGTGCTCACCGATCTGCATGTTGGCTCTCCCTTCAATGGGATGGCCAAGCTCCACTCGACGGTCGATCGCGCCAACGCGGCGCGGCCCGACCTCGTCTGCATTCTGGGCGACCTCGTCATTCAAGGTGTGCTCGGCGGACGCTTCGTTCCGCCTGAAGAGATCGCGGTCGAGTTGGCGCGCCTGCGCGCGGCCGCCGGAGTCGTGGCTGTCCTCGGCAACCACGACGGCTGGTACGACCACGATCGCGTGCGGCGGGCAGTCGAAACGATCGGCATCACGGTCGTTGAGGACACAGCCACGCGGCTCAACACTCCAGCCGGCTGGCTTTGGGTTGCAGGCATCAGCGACCTGTGGACCGGTCGCCATGATCTGTCGGCCGCACTGGCGGCGGTAACCGACGATGACGCTCCGGTTCTCTTGCTGACGCACAATCCCGACGTCTTCCCCCTTGTTCCGAACCGAGTCACATTGACCCTGGCAGGCCATACGCATGGCGGCCAGGTGCGCTTGCCGTTCGCCGGGGCGCTGATCGTCCCTTCAAAATTCGGCCAACGCTTCGCCGCTGGGCACGTCGTTGAAGGTGGCCGCCATCTTTTTGTGGCTACCGGCATTGGAACAAGCATCCTGCCCGTGCGCTTCCGGGTGCCTCCGGCAGTGACCCTTCTCACGCTGGGGCCCGCGGAGCGAAAGCCCTAGCAATCCGTGGCGATGCGCAGCTTCATCGTGAATCTTCGACAACTTGGCCACGCACTGGCATCGGCCTTCGGGCCCATCTTTGCGCCACAGCGGGCCAGGCGGCGAGCCATCCTGTCGGCGCCATTTCCTCAGCCGTGGAAGGACTTTCTGGAGACTCGATCTGATCACTACCGCCGCCTGCCTGTCGCATATCGCGCGCAGTTCGACGAACAGGTACAGATCTTCCTGGCGGAAAAGCGGATCACTGGCATCGAGACACAGGTCAGCGACGAAATGAGACTCCTCGTCGCAGCATCAGCCGTGATGCTGACAGTAGGCTGGTCCGGCTACACTTGGGACCAGCTGACCGAGGTGCTCGTGTACCCAGACGATTTTGACTGGGATTACAAATTCGGCGGGACTGATCTTTCCGGGCAGGCACATCCATGGGGAGTCGTGATTCTATCAGCGCCGGCGTTGCTGCGGAGTTTCGCTCAAACAGACGACGGCTATCATCTTGGAGTCCATGAATTCGCACACCTGCTGGACCTTGCGCGAAGTCGTTTCGATGGGATTCCACCATACCTGTCCGACGATTCGATTCGGAAATGGGAGACCATCATGGAGCAGGAAGAGGAGCGGCTGCGGCGCGGCGATTCCGAGCTGAGTTCGTACGGGCTGTCTGCACCGGCCGAGTTGTTCGCTGTCGCCGTTGAAGCCTTCTTTCAGACGCCGGTCGCCTTGACGAGATCGCACGGCGAGCTCTACGCGTTCTTATCGTCTTACCTTCGTCAGGATCCGGCCGCGTGGAGCAGGCCGACGACGTTGTAGATCGCGAGAACCGACCGTTGCTGGAGCGCAATCAGCTGGACACGGCGCAAGTTGCCGAGATCACATTTGATAGAGGGGCCGCCAATATCGGCAGCGGCGTCGTCCACAGAGGTGGTGGTCCATCGAGATCTCGCAGCCGAGCACGTGTTGTGCGACCCGGTGAGGCGGACGCTGACAGGGATCATCGACTGGAGCGATATCGCTATCAGCGACGCCTTGATCGACTTTGTCGGCGTATTCCATTGGGGTGGCGAAGCATTCATCGACGCCGTGCTTTCGAGCTACGATGGTCCGCTCGATGAAACCGCGCTGCCCCGTGCACGATTCATGGCGGCTTGTAGAGGTGTTGGCGGACGTGGCGTTCGGTCTCGAGACCAGTCGGCGCGACTACATCGACGCGGGTATCCGCGCGCTCTCGCTCTGCTTAGACTCGGCGCCCGCCTTCCGGACGCGCGGCCCGAAATCCAGGGAATGATTCGAGACTACGACCCCGTCCGTCACCGTCAACAGCTCCGCGCCTGCGTGGTCGAACTTCAGGACTCTGAGCGGAGCATCGAGAGGGCGTTACCCGAGGGCCAGCAGATGGCTGACGCCTATCTGGCGTTCCTGCTCGACCGATGCACGAAAGCATCGGGCAAGATATTTGTCGCCGAGATCGATGACGTCGTCGTCGGGTTCGCGGGGGTGCTGGCCGAGGTCCTGCCGGAGCAACCTGACGAAGATCA
>Ga0209590_10000735_pt1 | contig 11358 bp, 10 predicted proteins | sample CZO8metaG_FD_188353 | JGI IMG/M metagenome (GOLD analysis project Ga0209590, IMG submission 188353) | Vadose zone soil microbial communities from the Eel River Critical Zone Observatory, Northern California, USA - CZOApr15con1.8 metaG... | ecosystem: Environmental > Terrestrial > Soil > Vadose...
TCGACGGCTGCCAGCCGCATATGGGCCCACTCTAGAATCTCCGTGGGTGGCGGAAAAGAAGGGAGTACGGATGGAACGCGACTCGATGGGCGAGGTGGAAGTGCCCGCGGACGCCTACTACGGAGCCTCTACGCAGCGCGCGGTCCTCAACTTTCCCATCTCCGGCCAGCCCTTCCCGCGCCGGTTCATCCGCGCCCTGGGGCTGGTCAAGAAGGCCGCAGCCCAGACCAACAGCGAGCTCGGCCTGCTGTCGAAGCGCCGCGCGAGCGCGATCGCTAGAGCCGCCCAGGAGGTCATCGACGGCAAGCTCGATGACCAGTTCCCCATCGACATCTATCAGACCGGCTCTGGCACATCGACCAACACCAACGCCAACGAGGTCATCGCCAACCGCGCGACCGAGATCCTGGGCGGAAAGCGCGGATCAAAGCTCGTCCATCCGAACGACCACGTCAACCTGTGCCAGTCGTCCAACGACGTCATCCCCACCGCCATCCAGGTTTCATCGGCGATCGCAATCGCCGACGAGCTGATCCCCGCGCTGCAGCAGCTGGGGAAAGCGCTGGAGTCGAAGAGCAAGGAGTTCTGGCCGGTGATCAAGACCGGCCGGACGCACCTCCAGGATGCGACGCCCATCCGGCTGGGACAGGAGTTCAAGGGCTACGCGGGGCAGGTAGAGGAGTCGATCCGACGAGCACGCGCGGCGGTGGAGGAGCTGGCCAGTGTGCCCCTCGGAGGGACAGCGGTGGGCACGGGCCTCAACTCCCACCCGAGGTTCGCGCGGCTGGCGTGCACACGACTTGCCAAGGCGACCGGGCTCCCGATTCACGAAACGCGCAACCACTTTCACGCCCAGGCCACGCTCGACGCGCTGGTCGCGGCCCACGGCGGGCTGCGCACGATCGCGGTGAGCCTGTGGAAGATCGGCTCAGACATCCGGCTCATGGGCACCGGACCGATAGCCGGCCTCGGCGAGCTGCGCCTGCCCGAGACGCAACCGGGCTCCAGCATCATGCCCGGCAAGGTCAACCCGGTCATCGTCGAGTCGTTGACGATGGTGGTTGCCCGCGTTCTCGGCAACGACCTCACGGTCACGATGTGCGGCCAGTCGGGCAGCCTGTTCGAGCTGAACGTGATGATGCCAGTCGCCGGGGTCGCCGGACTCGAGTCGATCGCCCTGCTGGCAGCGACGGCCCGCAACTTCCGCGAGCGCTGCATCGAAGGGCTCCAGGCGACCGGCCAGGGCCCCGAGCTGGTGGAGCGCAGCCCGATGCTGGCCACCGCGCTCAACCCGTTGATCGGTTACGACGAGGCAGCCAAGATCGCCAAGGAGTCGATCCGGACGGGACGCCCGATCCGCGAGCTGGCACGGGCACGCGGCGTTTCCGAGGCCGCACTGAACAAAGTGCTCGACCTTGGCAAGATGACCAAACCCGGTCTCGAAGGTCCCGGCGGAGGCGGCTAGCCCGCCGCTGAGAGTTGAAGAAGCGCTTACCGCATCCGCTGCGCCGGTTCCGGCTGCCGGCGGCGCTGCTCGCAGTCGTGATCGTCTACGGCGTGTTGGGTTACACGCTCATCGAAGGATGGAACGTCCTGGATTCCTTCTACATGACGATCATCACGATCTCCACAGTCGGCTATTCGGAGGTCAACAAGCTGTCCGACGCGGGCAGGATCTTCACGTCCACGCTCATTGTGGTCGGCGTGGGTACGATGCTCTACGGGTTCGGAGTCTTCGCCGAGACCCTCACCGACAACAGCTTCATCCACTACAGGAGAGAGCGGCAGTTGGAGCGTTCGCTGAATCAGCTGCGGGATCACTTCATCATCTGCGGGTACGGCCGCATCGGGACGCAGATCGTCGCCGAGTTCGAGGCGCACAACATTCCCTACGCCGTCATCGACCAAACCGAGGACGCGGTGATGCGGTTGCGCAACGAGGACCGGCTCCACGTCGAGGGTGACGCTTCCAGCGAGGAGATCCTCAAGCTCGCGGGCATCGAGCGCGCACGCGGCCTCATCTCTGCCGTCGACTCCGACGAGCGCGCGGTCTACATCATCCTTGCCGCACGGGCGCTCAATTCTGAGCTGTACCTGATCTCCCGCGCCGGGCGGCCCGAATCGATCCGCCGCCTGGAGCTGGCCGGCGCCAATCGGGTGATCTCCCCGTATCAGATGGCCGGGCATCGCATGGCCGAGCTCGCCGTGCGGCCGGCGCTCGTGGACGTGATGGACAGCCTTCATCACGGCGAGTCTGAGATCGCCGTCGAAGAGATGCTGGTTCAGCCGAAGGTCGCGGCGGTGGGCAAGACGATTGCCGGCGCGGGATTGGTGAGCCCGGACGCGGCCAAGGTGCTGGCGGTGCGCCGCCGCGATGGCACGCTGCACGCCAACCCGGCCGCCGACCTGCTCCTGGAGGAAGGCGACCTCGTCATCGCGCTGGGCTCTGAGGAGCAGCTCTTCGCGTCCGCGGCGATGCTCAGGTAGCGGGCCGGCTGGTTCCGGCCGGGCCCAAAACCGGCCGACTAGAGTTGTTGTGAGTGACATGAAGGCGCTCGGACGCAGGCCAGAGCTCGTCGCGCTGATTTCGGTTTTCATCGGCGCGGCGATTGTGGTGGGCAAGCTCGTGGTCGGGCTGCTGACCGGCAGCCTCGGGATCATCAGCGAGGCGGTCCACTCGCTGCTCGACCTCGCCGCGAGCGGGTTCACCCTGGTCGCCGTTCGGACCGCGCGCAAGCCGGCCGATACCGAGCACCCATACGGCCACGGCCGCGCTGAGAACCTGGCCGCCTTCGCCGAAGGCGTGCTGCTCATGATCACCGCCGCCGGCATCGCGTTCGAAGCCGTGCACCGGCTCTCCATGGGAGGCGGCGCGGTTAACGCGGCCGGCTATGCATTCGCGCTGCTGATAGCGACGCTCTTGATCGAGCTCGGCCGCGCTGCCGTGCTGCGCAGAGTCGGGCGTGACGCAGGCAGCGACGCCCTGCAGGCTGACGCCACCAACCGCTGGTCCGACGTGCTCGCGACCGTCGGCGTCCTTGCGGGCCTGATCGGCGTACGCATGGGGTTGGCTTGGGCCGACTCGGTGGCAGCTCTGCTCGTAGCCGTGATCATCGCGCGCGCCGCCGGCCTTTTGGCTTGGCGCTCAGGCGACATCCTCATCGATCGCGCGCCGGCGGGCGCCGAGCGCAAGCTCCGCGCGGCCATCCAGGGCGTGAACGGCGTCCGCGAGGTGCGCTCGGTGCGGGTTCGGCGCTCGGGACCCAAGCTGCTGGGCGACGCCGCCATCGCCACCGCGCGAATGCTATCCCTCGAAGCCGCGGGCAGACTTGTGGACGAGGTCAAGCGGGTGGCCGGCGCCGCGCTTCCGGAGCTCGAGCTGACCGTCCTCGTCGAAGGCCAGTCGCGCCCCAGCGACCTCGTCGAACGCGTTCATGCGGCCGCCGCCCGCAATGGCGGTGTGCGCGACCTTCACAATGTGACCGTCGAGCGCGAGAGCGATGGCTCGCTGCATCTCACGATGCACGCCAAGCTTCCAGGTGACATGACGCTCGCGTCGGCCTCGCTGGCCAGCGCCGGCCTCGAGAAGGCGCTGCGCGCCGAGCTGCCCGACGCCACGCGGATCGACATCCACCTCGAGCCGATGGAGCCGCACGTCGTGAGCGGTGAGGACGTCACGCAGCGCCGCGCATTGCTCACTGAACGGATGCGGGAGATCGTCGAGTCACACCCCGCTGTGAAACGCGGTGTCGACATCGAGCTGAGCGACCGGCACAACCGCATCCACGCCCACGTGGTGGCGGAGCTGGCCGGCGATGTGAGCCTCGAGCAGGCCCATCAGGTCGAGACCGAGCTGGAGGAGCAGATTCGCCGCGCACTGCCCGAAGTCAGCGAGGTCACTGCCAGGGCGACGGCGTGAGGCCGGGCATGAGGCCAGGTCGCGCAGACGACCTGCCCGGGGTGCTCGGGCTCATGCAAGCCGAGGTCCGTGCGGGTCGGCAGGACTGCGTGCCCGGCGAGGCCTACCTCCAGCGGATGCTGGCGGGTTTCGACTGGAGCTCGCGCTCGCGGGTGGTCGAAGCCGCGCGTGGCCTGGAGGGTGCCGTCCTGGTCGCGGGGCGATCGACCCCGGACGGCACCTTGACTCGGGTGTCCGTCGCATGCGGCCCATCGGACATGAGGCAGGAACTGCTCGGCTGGGGCCTCGATCTGTCGAAGGCGGCCGGCGCGATCGCCGCGCAGATGTGGTGCGGCCGCGGCCACAGCGAAGGCATGGCGGAGCTGGGCGCAGAGTACGTCCGCCCGTGGTGGCGCATGGACATGAACCTTGCAGGCGACCCAACGGCGCCGCGGCCCGTGCGTGGCTACGTGCTGCGGGATGGAACCCAGGTGGCCGGCGGCAGCTGGTCGGACCTTCACAACCGATCATTCGCAGACCACTGGCGGTTCTCGCCGAGCCAGGAGGCTGAGCAGGTGACCGGACGCCCGCCCGACCTGTCCTTGATGGCGATCACCGAAGGGGGATCGCCGGCCGCGTTCGCGTGGGGCCAGGTCGAGTCCTACCTCGAGGATTCCCGACCGCAGCCGGTGGGCATCGTGAGCTCGGTCGGCACCGTCCCCGAGCATCGCCGCAAGGGGTTGGCCACCTGGCTGGTGGCCGAGCTTCTGAACCGCCTCCGAGATGAGGGCGCCCGTTCGGCATCACTGTACGTCGACAGCTGGAACCGCACGCGGGCGTTCGAGGCGTATCGCAAGCTCGGTTTCGAGCCGGCATTCGCATTGGAGGTCTGGGAGGCAACGTTGTAGTGGGGCGAAACCGCCAGACTGGGCCGATGCGAGGGTGGCGCGCGCTGGCGGCTGTTGTGATCTTGGCCGCGGCGGCGTGCAGCTCGCCGCAGTCCACCCCGCCCGCGCCGGTGAGCCAGAACCTGAGCTCCCCGACCCCCTTGCTCAAGACGGCGATCGCCCAGGCCGCGCACCTCGGCCGCGCCGGCACGGTCACCCAGGTCGACCTCAGCCTCGGCCTCAAGGCGCGGTCACCAGAGCGGCTGGCGAAGCTCATCGCTTCCGGCCAGACCGTCACGCCCGAGCAGTACGCGGCCGAGTTCGGACCTGACCCGGTCAAGGTTCAGGCGGCGCTCGGGGCGCTCATATCGGGCGGCTTGCATGCCGAATGGCGCACCGGCTCTGCATTGATCTCGGCCGGTGGTCCCGCGCCCGCGGTGGCAGCCTTGTTCGGGGTCGACATCGAGTCGTACCGGCTCGCCGGCGGGACCACGTTTTACGCCTCGCTGGACACCCCCACGATTCCCCCTGCGATCGCGGCCGTCGTCAGCAGCGTGACCGGTCTCGACAACTACCGGCACTTGCGTACGTATGCCGTGAGGCCAGGCGGCTTGACCCCGACGGACGTGCTCGCCTTCTACAACTTGAAGCCTCTTCGCGACTCGGGACTTGACGGCTCTGGTATCACCATCGTCCTCCCCGAGATCGACGACCTCCCCAACCTCACGGACCTGGACAAGTTCGCGACCATGTTCAGCCTGCCGCCTTACGGGCCGCTGCTGACGCTCAAGCGAGACCCTTCGTGGGGGACGCCCATGAAGCCGCAGGGCGAGACCGTCCTCGACCTCGAGATCATCCACCAGGTCGCGCCGGCCGCGAAGATGGTGGTCTACTTTTCGGCCCCTGACTTCGCACACGCAGACCGTGCGTTCGACCAGATGATCAGCGACCATCTGGGCTCGGTAATCTCCGAGAGCCTGGGCGCATGCGAACCCGAAACGCCGAGTGGGCATCGAGCAGCGTACGCGAGCATCCAGGACCGCTCGGTAGCGCAAGGGATGTCACATTTCATCGCCAGCGGCGATAGCGGCGCCTATACGTGCGGCGAGTCCGCGCCTCCAGCGGCGAGCTTCCCTTCGACGCTCCCGAACGTGACCGCGGTGGGCGGCACGACCGTGTTCGAGTCGGTGCAAGGGATCTATTTCAAAGAGGCGGCCTGGGGCGGCCCGGTGGCGGAGATCGGTTCGGGGGGCGGCGCGAGCCAGTTCTACGCGGTACCTGATTACCAGAAGGTCGTCGCCTTGGCCGCGGGCCATGGATTGAGGCAGGTACCAGACGTCGCCGCCGATTCGGATCCGGCCACCGGGTTCCACATCATCTTCAGCGGACAGGAGGGTCAGGCCGGCGGCACATCGGCGGCGGCGCCGCTGTGGGCCGCCACCGTCGCGCTCATCGACCAGGACCTTAAGCGCAAAGGCCTCCGCGAGACCGGGTACGCCAATCCCGCCATCTACTGGATGGGGGTGAACGCTTCCAGGCTGCCCGCGCCGGCGTTCCACGACGTCACGTTCGGAAACAATCTCGCATACGACGCCACGTCTGGGTGGGATTTCACGACCGGGTGGGGGAGCATGGACGGCGCCGCGCTCGACGCCGCGTGGATCCTCTACATAAAAGGAGGGGGAGCGTGAGCGGCCAGCGCATCGAGAGGCGGCTTGGCCCTGATCGCCGCCAGCCGCCGGCAACCGAGCCGGCCGGACCGCAGCTCGTGCTGTGCCCGCACTGCGGGTCGATGGTGCCGGCCGGAGAATTTTGCGGGCACTGCGGAGCCCACCTCTCTCGGGGCGATGCCGGGCGCCGGCACGCATTCGCCGCCGTGCCTTCGGAGCCGGTCATGCACCTGTCCATCGTGTCGAGTCTCTTCCCACATCTTCCGCACCGGCGGGGAGGCGCTTTCCGATGGGCATTGCTCGCGGGCGCCGCGCTGGTCGTCCTTCTGGCCGGGCTCCATCTCTTCACGCCGGCAACGATAGCCGCGGTTTTTCTCCTGCCCGTGCTCTATCTCCTTTACGTGTACGAGGTCGAGGTGTACGACTCGGAGCCGTGGCTGCTGATCGCGGCCACGATGGTCGCGGGCGCGATCCTCGGCTACGCATTCACGTCTCTGACCGGCGGGGCCGTCTCGGGGCTCGAGATCAGCGGCGACAACACCAGCAACTTTCTTTTCGCGGGCGTTGTCATCCCCATCGTCGCCCAGGCCCTGATGCTGGCCGGGCCGCTCTTCCTCTACTTCTATCGGCCCGGGCTGCGCGAGCCGCTCGACGGGCTCACGTTCGGCGCCGCGTCGGCCCTCGGGTTCACGCTGGCCACGATGCTCACATCGATCTGGCCGCTTCTGGCCGGGCCGCTGGTCGGCAGCGGCTCGCCGGTGGACTGGTCGCTGCGCCTGCTGAGCTCGGGGGTCCTGATCATGCTCATCAACGCCGCCACCACATCGCTGGTCACCGCCGCCTTCTGGCTCAATCGATATGACCTGCGCCGCGCGGCCCGGACCTGGGAGGCGAGCGTGCTCGCGACGATGGTGGTCGCTGTCGGTGCGCAGGTCATCCTCGGCATCCTGTCGGTCGTCGTCCCCGACCTTGTGCTCAAGGTCGGCATCCACGCAGTCGCTGCCGTGGCCCTGCTCGTGTACATGAGGCTCGTCATCCACCAGGCGCTGCTGGCGGAAGGAGCCGCCCACGAGATCGGGCCTGATGCGGCGTGCCCCGAGTGCCACCGGATCGTGCCCACGATGCTGTTCTGCCCAGCTTGCGGCGTTGCCCGCGCGGCAGCCAAGCAGACGCGCATGCATTCGGCCGGAGGTTCATAGTGCGCTTCTGCGGGAATTGCGGCGCGCAGGTCCCCGCGGGCGCGCCATTCTGCGGGCGGTGCGGGACGCCTCAAGCACCGCTCCCGGTCGCGACTCTGCCCGCGTACGCCTACCCGTCCGCGCCTGGACGCCCGCGGACCGGGATCAGCAGCTCGCAGATCATGGTGGCCGCCGGGCTCCTGATCATCCTGTCCGTGGTGACGGTGGCCCTGAGCTCGTTCGCGGTCTCGCAGGTGCTCGGCACCCACAAGCCATGCACCTCGAACTGCGGCGCGCGGATAGTGACCCCCTTGCCGGCGCCGGCGTCGTACAAGAGCTCTGCCTACGGTTTCGAGGTCGACTACAACCCCAATTGGACCGTGCGCAACCAGGACGCTCAAAGCGTGACCCTCGCCACCAAGCTCGGGCTGCTGTCGGTGGTGGGGGCCAGGTCGGGCCAGCCTCTCGACCAGGTGATGCAGGCCGCCATCAGCGCGCTGCCGACGTCGCAATGGCAGGACGTCGCCCACGTCAGCGACCTCAAGGGAGCCCACATCGGCGATCAGGATGGGATGGGGGCTGTCTACTCCGCGAACCTGGTGGGGTCGAACGCAACCGCCGCCAAGGTCCGATTCGTGATCATTGCGGCGACCAAGAACGGCGTCACCGTGGTCATCTTCGGCGCGAATACCGCCGACACCAAGAACTATCCGAACGGCCTCCCGGAAGGCGAGCAGTTCGACGCTTTGTGCCAGCAGTTTCAGTGGGGGTCCGGCTAGACGCGTTCTAGGGCCAGACGCGCGCCGAAACCAAGCAACACCACGCCGGTCACGCGCTGCATCCACTGCCGGACGCGCGGTGCGGTGATGATCTCGCGGATGCGAGTGATGAACAAGCCGTACAGGTTCATCCATATCCAACCGATGACGGCGAAGATCAACCCGAGCTCGAGCAGCCGGGGCAGAAGCGCTTGGCCCGGCGCCACGAACTGCGGGAGGAACGTCACGAAGAACACCCCCAGCTTCGGGTTGGAGATCGCTGACAGGAAGCCCTGCCGGAAGATCGCGTGCGCGGGCGCCGTCGGCGGGGCATCCGCAAGAAGATCCGCCGGGCGCCGCCGCGACTCCAGCAGAGCGCGCACTCCGAGGTAAGCGAGGTAGGCGGCGCCGACGAGCTTGAGCACAAAGAGCAGCTCGCTCGATGCTCGCAGCAAAGCCGAGAGGCCGACCGCGGTGGCACTGACCCAGATCGCAAGCGCCAGCGCGATCCCGGTCGTCGTCAGCAGGACGCCGCGGCGGCCATGGGCCAACGCGTTCTTGGTGACCACGGCCATGTCGGGGCCGGGCGTCACCGCCAGGAGCAGCGAGACACCGATGAAGGCAAGCAGCTGTGTGTCCAACGTCATGCCGAGTCCGGGAGGTCGAAGCTGATCTCGTAGACGCCGCCCGTGAGCTTGGCGTGATGGATCCAGCCCATCTTGCGGAGCAGGCCCAGCATCTGCTGATTCTCGGGCAGCACAATCAGGGTGAACGTCTTGATGCCGTGGTCGCGCGCCACCTTCGCCAGGATGGTGAGGAGCGCGCTCCCCAACCCGCGCCGCTGGAACTCGTCGACCACCGCGACCGCGGTCTCCGCCACGTCGGTGCCGACCACGCGGTCGTAGCGGGCGACGCCGACGATTCGCTCGGTGCTCTTGTGCGTGGTCGCGACCAGTGCGAACCGGTCCTTGTAGTCGACCACGGCAAGTCGATGCGCGAGCGCGTCGGGAAGGCGCTTCAGTGGCGAGAAAAACCGGAAATAAACGCTCCGCTCCGACATCGCCGCCACAGCGTCGATCAGGAGCGGCTCGTCCTCCGGAACGATCGGCCGGATGTGGACCTTGGTCGCGTCGCTCAGCTCCAGCACGCGCGGCTCAAAGCCGGGTGAGGCCATCGTGGCAACAGGTTACTGAACCGAGCCCTACGATCCGCACTCATGGACGGGAGCCGGCGGTGGCGCAACCTCGGCATCGCCTCTGGGGCACTCGCGGCGGCGCTGTTTGCCGGCTTCGACCTCTACCAGTGGGCGGCCGCTTACGGCTCGGACCACTTCCACAACGACTTCACGTTTTATTACGCCGCGGCGAGGATCGGGGTCACGCACGGCTGGCAGTCGATCTACGACCTCGGCCTGCAGCAATCCGAGCTGGACGCGATCGGATCCCGAATCAAGATTGCCGAGCTGGCGCGATACATCAGCCCGCCGCCCTTGGCATGGCTGGCGCTCCCCTTCACCTTGCTTCCATATCCCTTCGCCTACATGTTGTGGAGCGCGCTGCTGCTGGCGGCGCTCGCCGGCACCTGGTACCTGGGTGCGCCAGGAGCAGGCCCCGCGCGGCTCATCCACCTGGTGGCGGCGCTCGCATGGCTTCCGGTCATCTACGCCCTCCAGCTGGGCCAGCCCGGCATTTTCGTGGCACTGGGGGTGGCCGGTTCGTACGCCTTTCTGCGCACAAACCGGCAATTCCTGTCGGGCCTGGCGCTGGGCGTCATCGTGCTCAAACCTCAGCTGGGATTCCTGCTGCCCTTCGCGCTGCTCGCGGGCGCGCGGTATCGAGCCGTTGCCGGCGCGGCGGTCGGAATCGGCCTGTTGTTGCTCGCGTCGGCGGTCAATGTCGGGCCGGACGGCATCGCAGCGTACGCGCAGCGGCTGAGTTTCGCGGCGGACGTGCCGGTCAATCGGGAGTTGACCCTGGCCTTTGTGATCGGCGGCGTGGCGGCCACACGCCTGGTGCAGGGGGCCATCGCCATCTGGGCGCTCGCACTCGCGCACCGCCTTCGCAAGCAACCGCCGGAGCGGATGTTCGTGCTCGCGATCCTCGGCGGATTGCTGGCCACCCCCTACCTGCACCTCGACGACCTGGTGATGCTCGGCCTCGCCGTCTGGCTTTACCTGCGGATTCCCGGGCGGCCACGCTGGTCATGGGCCTTCGTGCTCGCCCTGGTCATCGCCGCCGAAGGGATTCCGGAATGGGGACCGCTGCCGCTGATCACCGGCGAGATCGCCTTCCTGGTGCTGCTCTCAGTCGCCGCCCTTAGCCGTCAGGCCGACGGCGCCGAGCACCACGAAGCCGTGGATGCCGTCGCTGTCAACTCCCGTGACGGCCGGCGCCTTCGCTGAAACGGCGCGCGCCGGCCTGCGACTCGCCCGACCTCACCACCTCGATGCCTCCCCGATACTCGGCTCGCATCGCATCGTCGAGGCCCAGCGCCCACTGCCCCAGCAGGCTGCGCCGATCAGCGCGCAGCGCGCCCTGAGGCAGCTCGGCCAGCATGCGCGCCAGCGCCACGGCCTCGGCCAGCGCGGAGCCTGGGGGCGCAAGCCTCTCGACCAGGCCGATGCCCAGGGCCTCGACCGCGGTCACCGGGCGACCCGTGAGGATCAGGTCCATCGCCCGGCTCTGTCCGATCATCCGGGGAAGGCGGATGGTGCCGAGGTCGATCAGCGGGACGCCGAAGCGCCGGTTGAACACACCCAGCGTCGCATCCCTGGCGGCGACCCTGAGGTCGCACCAAAGCGCCAGCTCCAGTCCGCCAGCCACCGCGTAGCCTTCGATCGCCGCGATCACCGGCTTGTCGAGGCTCATGCGCGTAGGTCCCATGGGCCCAGGACCAGTCTCTTCGAGCATGTTCCCCTCGCCGCGCGCCAAGGCTTTCAGGTCGAAGCCGGCGGAGAAGTTGCCGCCC
>Ga0209590_10000737_pt1 | contig 11347 bp, 7 predicted proteins | sample CZO8metaG_FD_188353 | JGI IMG/M metagenome (GOLD analysis project Ga0209590, IMG submission 188353) | Vadose zone soil microbial communities from the Eel River Critical Zone Observatory, Northern California, USA - CZOApr15con1.8 metaG... | ecosystem: Environmental > Terrestrial > Soil > Vadose...
TGATAGTCCGGGTTCTCGCTGGTGAGCAGATCGATGAATTCCGGCGCGCCGGCTTCCACGGCGCCGCCGGACTTTTCGTCCTTGGGGATGATGGCATCGCACAGAAACAGCAGCGCGGCGTATTGCGCGGCGGAAAAATACTTCGGGGTGTACGCGCCTGCTATGGCGGCGGCTTTTTCTTTGTGCACCATTTGGTGGACGTACTCGGCGGCTTCGGCAGGGATGACTTGCAGGACCGAGCCGGCGGCTGCGCCGAAGGCGAGAGTCCGGAGGATGTCGCGGCGACTGATGGATTCGTTACGCATTGTCGGCCTCGCAACGGAAAGAGAAAGGATTTAACACAGAGGGCACAGAATTCGCAGAGAGCGCGGAGAAGATGGGGAAAAGAATCGGACGGACGGGGCAAGCCCCGACCCTACAGACATGCGTAGATACAGAGTCGAGGGGCATGTTAGAGGTTGCCTTTCATGGCTTCGTCGAGAAGATATTCGGAGGCGCGCCAGGAGAGCGCCATGATGGTCAGCGTCGGATTCTTGTCCGGGTTGGTGACCAGCGGCGCGCCATCGGTGACGAAAAGATTCTTCACGTCGTGGGCCTGGCAGAAGCCATTGAGCACGGAGGTCTTCGGATCGGCGCCCATGCGCGCGGTGCCGACCTCGTGAATAATCTTGCCGCCCGGCTCGATTCCGAAGGGATACTCGCCATGGATGGAACTCCTCGTCCGGTATTCGCCGCCCATGGTCTCGACGATGGCGCGAAATGTTTCCTGCATGTCCTTGGCCTGGAGCAATTCGTAATCCGACCACTTAAAGTGGAACCGCAGCGCGGGAATGCCCCACTGGTCGACGACGTCGGGATCGATCTCGCAATAAGTGTCCGGGTTAGGAAGCATTTCGCCGCGCCCGGCGAAACCGATGTGCGTGCCGTAGACCTGGCGAGCGCGCTGCTTCAATGTAGCGCCGTAGCCTTCTTCATCGTGACACAGGCCATGGAACATGCCGACGCCGGGCATGTCGCGTCCCCCGCCAAGTTCGATGTGATAGCCACGGGGAAAATCATTCTTGCGGTCGAATTTCCACCACGGCATGTACATGTGCATTCCGCCGACGCCGTCGTGGTTGTGCGGCGGCATCTTCTCGAGCTGCGGGAAGTAGCCATAACCGCCGCTGCCGACGGAATCGGTGAGGTATTTGCCGACCGCCCCGGAAGAGTTGGCGATGCCGGCCGGAAAGGCCGAGGATTTGGAATTCAGCAGCAGCCGCGCGGATTCGCAAGCGCTGGCAGCCACGACGACGGCGCGCGCCTTGATACGCTTTTCCGTGCGCGTCACTTTATCAACGTAGGAGACGCCTTCCGCTTTGCCCTCTTTGTTGACGAGGATTTCGCGCGCCATGGCGCCAGTAACCAGCGTCAGCTTTCCCGTTTTCATCGCCGGCGGCAGCAGCACCTGGCTGGAGCTGAAATTGGACGCGGTGATGCAGCCCCGGCCGCACTGGCCGCAGTAGTGGCAGGGCAGGCGTCCGTTGAGTGAACGCGTAATGATCGCAAGGCGCGAGGGAATGCAAATGATGTTGAGCTTGTCGCAGGCTTTCTTGACCATCAACTCGGTGCAGCGCGGTTTGGGAGGCGGCAGAAAGACGCCGTCGGGCGCGCTGGAAACATTTTCTTTTGTCCCGAAAACCCCGATGTAGGATTCCACTTTGTCGTAATACGGCGCGAGATCTTCGTACGTAATGGGCCAATCGTCGCCGAGCCCGTCGCGCGTCGCGGACTTGAAATCAATCGGAGCAAAGCGCAGCGCGATGCGGCCCCAGTGATTAGTGCGGCCACCGACGATACGCGAACGAAACCACTGAAAATTCGAGCCGGGAGCGGAAGTGTACGGCTCGCCCTCAATTTTCCACGCGCCGTTGGGAGCAAGAAACTCGCCGAAGTTTTCGCCGGCCTTGCCGCCCACGCCCGCGCCGCGGTGCGGCAATTCGTACGGCCACGTAAACATCTTGAAATCTTTTTCCGGAAAAACGTTCGGTCCGGCCTCCAGCAGCACGCAGTTCAGGCCACCTTCAGTGAGAACCTTCGCGGCCATGCCTCCGCCCGCACCGGAGCCGATGATGCAAACGTCATACTGCTTTGGCGAGCGGATCACCTGGGCCATGCGGCGCTATCTCCCTACAAATTATTTTTTTTGAGTTCAGAGACCGCGAAATCGCAAGCGCGCGCGGTCAGCGCCATGTACGTGAGCGATGGATTGACGCAGGAAGAAGACACCATGCAGGCGCCATCGGTCATGAAGAGATTTTTCGCGTCGTGCGCCTGATTGTGTTCGTTCAACACGGAAGTTCTCGGATCGCGGCCCATGCGCGCGGTGCCCATTTCGTGGATCGCGAGACCCGGCGGCGTAATTTCCTGATTGACGGAAATATCTTTTGCGCCGGCGGCAGCGAGCATTTCCGCGGCTTGCACCGCAATGTCCCTGGACATGGCGAGTTCGTTTTCGCTCCAGCCGCAGTGGATTTTCAGCGTGGGGATGCTCCAAGCGTCAAGTTTTTCCTTGTCGATCTCGACGTAATTATTGTGATTCGGCAAGCATTCGCCGAAACCGCCCATGCCCATGCGCCACGGGCCGGGCATTCGAAGCATATTTTTGAAATCCACGCCGAGACCCATTTTGTACATGCCGCGAGACCAGCCTTCGCGGCTTCCGCCGCCCTGGTAGCCGTAGCCGCGCACAAAATCCTTTTGCTTGGTCTTTGCGTTAACGTTTCGAAAGCGCGGGATGTAAATGCCGTTGGGGCGATTGCCGAAAGGCATTTTGTCTTCATGGCCGGGCATTTCGCCGCCGGCGCCGCTGCCCATGTGGTGATCCATGAGGTTGTGGCCGAGTTCGCCGCTGGAGTTGGCGAGGCCGTTGGGAAATTCGGGAGTCGCGGAATTGAGGAGCATGCGCGTGGACTCCAGAGTCGAGCCGCAAATGAAAAAGACGCGGGCCTTGAATTCGAGCGCGTTTTTGGATTGCGCGTCAATGACGCGTACTCCGCTGACGCGCCGGGCATTCGAATCGAAGATCAAGCTGTGCACCACGCTGTACGGGCGCATGGTAAGGCGTCCGGTTTTTTGGGCAGCGGGCAGAGTGGAACTGATGCTGCTGAAATAGGAATTAGTGATACAGCCGCGATGGCAGACGCCACAGTAGTGGCAGGCAGCGCGTCCCTTGTGGACGCGGGTGAGAACGGCGACACGTCCGATGGTGAGCATGCGATCGTCAAAATTCTTCGCCAGCGCGTTCTTGAGATCGATTTCAACGCAGGTCATCTCCATCGGCGGAAGAAACTTTCCATCGGGCAATTGCGGCAATCCTTCGGGCTGTCCGCTGATGCCCGCAAACTCTTCCACGTAGTCGTACCACGGCGCGATGTCGGCGTAGCGAATAGGCCAGTCGATAGCGATTCCTTCTCTCAAGTTGGCTTCAAAATCGAGATCGCTCCAGCGGTAACTCTGGCGGCCCCAAAGGATGGACTTTCCGCCGACCTGGCGTCCGCGAATCCAGGAAAAATGTTTTCCGGGATCCGTGGAATAAGGATTGTCCTTGTCGCTGACAAAAAACTGATGCGAGTATTCATCGCATGCGTAGTAAACCTCGCGCTGAATGGGCTGAGTGGCCTCACGCTCGGAGCGATTGTCCCAGCCGCGGTGCTTGAGTTCCCAGACGGGAACGTGCTCGACATAATCGCGTTCGGGGACGATGCTGCGGCCCGCTTCGAGGACCAGTGTGTTCAGGCCCTTTTCGGTGAGTTCCTTGGCGGCCCAGCCGCCGGTGATCCCCGAGCCAACAACGATGGCATCGTAAGTTGTGGTCGCCATGTTCGCCCCTATCCCTCCGCGTCCCCAGCCCCAGGAGCGGCGTGAACACAGCCATGTTGCGCTCCCGGGATGATTTGCAGCTTGAGCTCCTGACCGAAACCGATTTCGGAGGTGTAGTAACCGTGGACCGTCATTTTCTTGAAGACGGTGAAGAAATCGTCTTGCATCTGGAGATCGCGGCCTTCGGGCTTCCAGAGCGGCGGGCGGGTCTTGCGGTCCGAGCGGGCCCGGGCTACGGCGGCGGCTTCATCGAGAGAGCGCAAGAGGACAAGCTGTTGCTCCGAAGATGCAGCCGCAAAGTCTTTGTCGAAGAGGGTGTTGCTCTGTTTGTCGACATCGGCGAGGCCGCTGAGAAAATTGCGGCGCTCTTCGTCGTTGGCCCATTCGGTAAGGATCACGTCGATGAATTCGTTGACGCGCGCTCCCTTTGCGCCCGGCGTGTCGGTCGCAGGAATAATCTGATCGATCATGGCGACGACCAATTCGTTCTGATGAGGGTCGAGAGTGCGCAGCGCGTAACCGGAGGCAGGGTGGGAATCGCGGAAAAAACCAAAAAGATCGCCAGGCACCACCGGCAAAACGCCTCCAGCCAAAAACAATTTTAACGCTTCACGCCGTTGCATAGACCCTCCCCGGCCTAATTTCGCGCGCAGTTTTTTGCTCCCGGCGGCCGAATTTCAGAGCCGTCGCGCGCGGCAGAGCGACTCATTCGCCCAAAAGTTCCTTGCGCACGTTTTTCAAAACATAAGCGGCGCGCTCCACCCCAACTTCCCCAGCGAGAATGGGGTCTTCATTTTCGATGCTGAGAATGCCTTCGAAGCCGATGTCCATGTAAGCCTTGATGATGGACTTCCAGAGGCTGGCGCTGTGGCCATAGCCTACGGCGCGGAAAGTCTCCGAAGCCAGATCAAGTTCGCTGGTTTCGAATGCAAAGTTCAGCACCCCATATTTATTGACGTTCTCGGGAAAGAAAACGGTGTCCTTCATGTGCGCGTGGAAAAGGGCGCCCTGTTTCCCCAAAAAGTGGATGACTTCGACGGGATCGCAGCCCTGCCAGAAGAGGTGGCTCAAATCGCAGTTTGCACCGATCTCTTCGCCGGCCGCCTCGCGGAGTTTCATGAGCGTGCGCGGGTTATAAACGACGAAGTTCGGACTCATCTCGAGGGCGAGGCGCTTGACGCCGTGCGAGCGCGCGAATTTCGCGGCATCCTTCCAGTACGGAACAACTTTTTCTTTCCACTGCCAGTCCTGCATCTGCGCGTATTCGGGAGGCCAGCGATAGGTGATCCAATTCGGCTGAGTATCCTGTGGAGTGCCGCCTGGACAGCCGGAAAAACCGACGATGACTTTTACATCCAGCATTTCCGCTAGCAGGACGGTCTTGCGAAAGGTATCTATGTCCTTCTGGGCATGCTTGGGATCGGGATGAATGGGGTTGCCATGACAACTGAGAGTGGCGACGCGAATCCCCCGGCCTTCAAACTTTTTCAGCCAGGCTTTCGCCTTGGCGCGGTCGGCGATGAGCTCGTCCAGCGGGCAATGGGGATTATTGGGATAGCCGCCGGTGCCGATCTCCATGGCTTCCAGATCCAGGGCGGTGACTTTGTCCAGCATGGCGTCGAGTGAGAGATGTTCATAGACCGGATCGAAGACGCCGATGGGAATCTTGCGCAAGTTACCGGGAGGCTTGGCGGCGGGAACGCTGGGAAGCGGGGCCTCGGGACTTGCCGCATGGGCGAGCATTTCACTCCCGGGAACGGCGGCCGCCAGCAGGCCGCTCGTGGCAGCCAGAAACTCGCGCCGGCCGATGGCGGAGTTCTTGGGTCGTTTCTTCATGCGCGTCTCCTCGGCAAACGCAGCAATGGAGTAGGCACCAATATTTCTGCCGCATTATACGACGATGCGAGGGTTAAGCAATCATTGAAAATCGTTTTTCTAATGGATTCCTGTGGAAGGCGAGAGGCGAAGGGGAACAGGTGCGAGCGCGAGCCTCCAAAGCGTGCAGCTGCCCGCCGCGGCGGGGGAGGAACCCAGGATCTCTGCCAAAGAACCGGGAAAGTAGAAGACGCGAAGCTGCCGGAGGTGCGAATTGCGGCGACGCAGTGCCCAAGGAAATGTGCGGCAGAAAAAGGCACAGATTGGACTAAGTAAGAAGCGCGAGAGGAGCGGAGAAACGTCAAGAAACGTAATGGCATTCGCGGGCTGCAACTATCCTAGCGGACGGGACCCGGGCCAAGAGACCTTCAGTTGGCAATCAGCGTTGTTTTAATTCTTGCAGCGAGGGGATGGAGACGGGCACGGTCAGGGCGCGCTCGGGGGCTTTTTTCCCGTTCTGCATGGCGTCGACGAGCATCTCGATGGCCTGGCCGGCATTGGGAGGAACGAAGACGGTCGCGGCCAACAGCCCGGTGCGAACCCAAGCCTCGCCCGTCTTGGGTAAGCCGTCACAGCCGGTAAAGGGCAGTTTCAACCAACGCTCGCGTTCCGATTCGTTCGCCAATTCTTCAAAGGCTTTCCGGGCGCCGATGGCCATCGAATCATCCTGTGCGCCAATCAAGTCAATGGCTGCCTTTTGCGAGGTAGTTAGTTTCAGCCAGGAACGCACGGAACGCTGGGCGCTTTCCTCGGTCCATTGCGCTCGGAGCGCGGTGACGTGAATGTTGGATGGTTTCGTCTCCTGCATTCCCACGGTGCGTTCTTTGGCCGCGGGATTTTCCGCTGGTCCCTGGATATAGAGGATCGTGCCGCCGTGGGGCAGCAGTGCGGCAAACTGACGGCCCTGGATGCGGCCGATTTCGAGATGATCGGAGCTCACACCGAAAAAGGGAGCAGACGACAACTTGCGCAGTTCCAGGATGTAGTTGGCGTCGCGATTCAGCACGGCCCATCCGATACCCGCGGATGCGGCCGCCCGGGCGACCTGGGGTAAAGCGGTGCCGCCGACAGGCTCAAAAACAACGGCATCCGGCCGCTGATTCTGGTCAACCTGGATGGCTTTCAGTATCTGAGTGCTTTGCGTAATGGCGTCGTTATCGGCGTAAACGATCTGGATCTCCGCGCCAACTTTGCCGGCCGCCAGCTCGGCGGAGTGTGCCTGTTCGATCTGGTAATCGTTGTCGTTCGTCGTAAGGGAAACCAAAAAGCGCAACTTTTTCATGGCAATGCGAAGGCCTCTGTTTGGGATTCATGTTAACGATACATCTTGCGCCGTGCGTTTCGGGAGGAAACTGAAACTTGCGTTTCATGAGACGAAATCCCTGCCCGGGCACATGTAGCCCGAGCAAGCGGGGCATCGCGCGACAGCTATTTCGCCGGAGCGGCGAGCGGCTTGGTGTTCCGAATTCCCTCTCCTTCCACAATCGTATAGATCGCGTCGGCGGCGACATTCTCCAGCATCTCCACCTTGCCAGTGGGCCAGCGGATCTCCACGGAATCGATCTTCGTGGCGGCACCGAGGCCAAAATGCTGGCGCAGGTCGTTCTGCGAGAGATAACTTCCGCCGGCGCGAACCTCGCTGAACTGACGGACGCCCGCAGCAAGAATAGTGACCCGCGCGCCGATCGCCGCGCGATTGCTCTTGGTGCCGACCAGCTTGAACAGCACGCGATGATTAGCGTTCCGGGAGCGCTTGATCAGCAGTGTAGGCGGTTCGCCCACATTAAGAATGGCAATGTCTATGTTGCCGTCATTATTGACATCGCCGAAGGCGGCGCCCCGGCGGCAGGCAAGCGCGATCTGATCCAGCCCGGAGGCGGCGGAGATGTCCTCGAACGTGCCGTCGCGCAGGTTGCGGAACAGTTGCATCGGCTGCCGATATTTCACACCCCCGGGGATCGCGTCTACCTGCGGGTACACGTGCCCATTTGCGACAAAGAGATCCAGCCAGCCGGTGTTGTCGAAGTCTATAAATCCAGTTCCCCACTTTACGTAGGGAAAACTGGGCTGGCTAGTCTTCGACGCCCAGCCCTCGTCTGTGAAACCTTGCGAACCAAGATTGTGATATAGGTTGTTCGATTGATCGGTGAAATTAGTAACGAAGATACTCAGACGCCCTTCGTGCCTGTAGTCGCCGAAGTCAACGCCCATCGAGCCTAATTCCTGTCCGTCGGCACTAAGCGCTGTCCCGGTCAGAAGGCCGACTTCCTCGAACGTCCCGTCGTGCTTGTTGTGGTAGAGAAAATTAGGCCCTGCGTCGTTGGCCACGTACAGATCGGGCCAGCCGTCGTTATCGTAATCGCCCCACACGGCGCCGAGTCCATAGCGGTGCCGAGGATCGTCAACTCTTGCCTTCTTGGAGACCTCCTCGAAGGTTCCATCGCCGCGGTTGTGGTACAGCAGATCGCTTTCGCCTTCCATGCCCCAGGGACCGCATTGCACGAGAATTCCCTTGTAGCGGCAGAATTTTTCATTACTGCCGAATTCCGGGAGCTTGTTCATGTCCAGATGGACATACCGCGCAACAAAAAGGTCGACGAAGCCGTCGCGATCGTAGTCGGCCCAAGCCGCCCCGGTCATGAAGCCGCTCCCGCGCACTCCCGCTTTCTCGGTCACGTCCTCGAACTTGCAATTTCCAAGGCCGCGGTAGAGCGCGCTGCCCCCGAAGCCGGTGACAAAGATATCTAGTTTGCCGTCATTATCGAAATCGGCGACCGTGATTCCCATGCCCCACCCTTTGCGCGTGAGCCCGGCCGATTGCGTGATGTTAGTGAACTTAAGATTCTCATCTTGATGGTAGAGCGTGACGAGAGGATCGCCGCCATTGCGATAGTGTTCCACGGTGGAGCCATTCACCATGGCAATGTCCAGTTTGCCGTCATCGTCGCAGTCAAACAGGGCGATACCGCCGCTCATGGACTCGATGATATAATGCTGCTCGGCCGTCGAGATATGAGACACACTCAGACCTGCCTGCCGCGAAACATCCTCGAATTGCGGAACCACTGGCGGTGATGGAGTTTTCGTCTGAGCCATCGCAAAGAAGAGGGAAACGAAGAGGGCGAGGGCAGTGACGATGAGCATCGACCTGGAGTGCGGATCAGGTTTATTATATCGCACGTGGTCCCAATTCATCACCCCGAGTCCCAGCAACCAAATCATTGCTCGTTTTAAGAATACAGAATAATATCGTGAACAGGCTGATTCGCAAATGAGCAAAATAACCAAGGCTGGGGCGCTTGTTCTGTGCACTTGCGCGAGCGCGCTGCTCGTTCGAGCTCAAGTCCAACAAAGCTCTACTGACTCCTCCGCTGTGATCCGCGCAACAACGCGTCTGGTGCAGCTAGACGTCGTGGTGACTGACTCTTCTGGGCACCCGGCTAAAGATCGACTCAGCGAGAAGGACTTCTCGATCTTCGAAGATGGAAAACCGCAAAAGCTTTCGTTCTTTTCGTTTCAACAATTCGAGGGACAGGAGAAGCAGCAGCTTCCACAACTTCCACCTCATGTGGCCACGAACCGGCCAGAGTATCAGCACAACTCGGGGCCACCGATCATCCTGCTGCTCGATGGCATCAACACCCCGGTGGAAAACCAGATTGTTGTCCGTCAGCAGATGCTCAAATTCATGGCGGATCATTTCGACCCCCACATGCGCATCGCGGTGTTCCTCTTGGGCAACGAACTCACGGTCTTGCAGGATTTCACATCCGATCCGGCGCTGCTGACCGCGGCCATGCAGAAGTACCGTTCGCAGAGTTCCGCAGCGGGAAGACTGGCGGGCACGGATGTAGAGTTGCAAGCACCGTCGTTTGATGGACCCAATCTTCCGCCACAGGCCCGGGGCGCGGCCGTGGGCGCAGGAGATTCCAACTCGCGATCGCTGATGAACATTGGATATGCCCTGGCCCGATTTGAGAAAGAAAGCAACGCAAATACCATGGAGATGCGGGTGGCGCACACGGCGGACGCGCTCGCCGCGATTGCACGTCACCTCGCCGGATTCCCGGGGCGCAAGGTGGTCATTTGGTTTTCTGCGTCTTTTCCGCTGAACCTCTCCGTTGTCGATCCGGAAGATTTTGACGTTTATCGCTCATATGCCGACCGGCTCCGGGCCACAACGAACCTGTTGTCGGATGCCCAGATCGCGATATACCCCGTGGATGCCCGGGGATTGACGGGAAACTTGATTTCAGATCCGAGTGAGACTGGCCGGGATGCGAACGGCAGGATGCAACTGACGGTCGACGCCCATATGAACGCAAACAGCAAGGAAATATTCGAGCGGTTCAACAAAGAAGAGAGTTTGACCAAGGTGGCCGACGAGACGGGCGGCCGCGCTTTCCTGAATACCAATGACTTCGATCGCGCCATCGTCGAAAGTGTCCGCGACAGCAGCACATTCTATCAGGTCGGCTACTATCCCAGCCATAAGCAATGGGACGGTAAGTTTCACACGATCAAGGTGAAAGTGGCGGGAAGTGGGTTAACTGTACGGCATCGCCGCGGATACTACGCCATCGATCCCGAGAGCTGGCGCCGCAGCGGATCAGGAGAGATGAAGGCCGCCTTGGAAAAAGATTCTTTTGCCTCAACCGGCGTATTGTTCTACGCACGCGCGATGCCGCCATCCGGTAATGCAGACGTGAAAGTGGAATTCTTAGTGGACCCTCACACCATCACCTTTGAGACGCAATCGGAGAACCAGCACGAATGCAATCTGGAATTTCAGGTTCAAGCCTTCACGCCGGACGGTAAGCTGGTGAAGGCTCAAGTGCAGCAAGCCGAAGCCCCCCTCAAGCCGGACACTTTCGACCGTATCCAGAAAAACGGTCTTCCGATGCCCGTCTCCATAAAGCTTGGGCCTGGTCAATACATGCTTCACCTTGGCGTTCGCGACAATCGGACGGGGCAATTTGGCACTTCGGAACTGCCGCTGAGCATTGCTGAGGCTCCTGCACACTAAAAACTTTCCGGATTACTTCGGATGACCCTCACCCGAATTTTTCGGCGAATTCTTCTCTTTCAGTTGCTGGTAGGTGCGGAGAGCTTTATCCGCATCCTCGACCCGGCCGACGCGGCGATAAGCGAGACTCAGCTGGTAATAACCGTAAGATTGGGCGGGCTGCAATTGAGTCGCCGTCTCGAGGTGCTGGATCGCCCCTTGGACATCGCCCTTATCCAGCAGCGCCTTTCCGAGCTGATAATGCGCATCGCCGTAAGAAGGCTTTTCGGCCAGTACCGCGTTGAGCAGCCGGATGGCCTCTTCCGTTTGGCGCTGCTCCAGATGGACATAAGCGAGCTGATACATGGCTGGCACGGACCGTGAATTCACTGTCAGTTCGGCATTCAATTCCTGCACAGCCTGGTCGAGCTTGCCCTGTTTGAAATAGACCATGCCGATAAAGTAGTGCGCCTCGGCCAGGTTTGAATTCAGATCAAGTGCGCGCTGGAACTCGAGAAGCGCCTCGGAGTATTGCGACTGCCCGTAGTATGCCTGCCCCACCATAAGGTGGACTTCGGGGGAATTGGCGCCATGCTCCAGCATTCG